>Ga0114129_10015998_pt1 | contig 10668 bp, 10 predicted proteins | sample RhiMetdeltSRZDD1_FD_80071 | JGI IMG/M metagenome (GOLD analysis project Ga0114129, IMG submission 80071) | Populus rhizosphere microbial communities from Tennessee, USA - Rhizosphere MetaG P. deltoides SRZDD1 (version 2) (version 2) | ecosystem: Host-associated > Plants > Roots > Rhizosphere >... | reverse complement strand
AGGCCGAGCTCGACGAGATCCGGGGCGACCAGCAGCGGGTGGGCTTCGGCAGCCAGATCCGCAGCTACGTGCTGCAGCCGTACCAGATGGTCAAGGACCTCCGATCCGCGCACGAGACCGGCAACGTGTCCGCGGTGCTGGACGGTGACCTCGATCCGTTCATGGAGGCGTACCTCCAGTGGCGACGGGGCGAAGCCTCCGGCCAGTGAGCATCCGACGACGAGAACGCGTTGCGGACTACGGTCGATCCGCGATGTCCGCCACGCCGCGCGGTACTTGTAACCTCATCGCAATGACTGGGGACCCGAGCCGCCTGCTGCCACCGCGCCCGATTCCGCCGGATCGAGGCGTCCGAGGACGATGATCACCTTCGAGAACGTCAGCAAGATCTACAAGGGCTCCGTGACCGCCCTGTCGGCCGCCACGGCGACCATCGAAAAGGGCGAGTTCGTCTTCCTGGTGGGCCCGTCCGGCTCGGGGAAGTCGACGGTGCTGCGCCTCATCAACCGGGAGGAGACGGCCGACCGGGGCCGGATCTTCGTGGCCGGAAAGGACATCGCCCGGCTGTCCTCGTGGCGGGTGCCCTACCTGCGCCGCAACATCGGCTGCATCTTCCAGGACTACAAGCTGCTCACGAACAAGACGGTCTACGAGAACGTCGCGTTCGCCCTCGAGGTCATCGGCCGGCCCCGCCACGTGGTCAAGGCCCAGGTGCCCGCCATCCTCGAGCTGGTCGGCCTCGACACGAAGACCGGCAACCTGCCGGAGGAGCTCTCCGGTGGTGAGCAGCAGCGCGTGTCGATCGCCCGGGCGTTCGTCAACCGGCCGCTGATCCTGCTGGCCGACGAGCCCACCGGCAACCTCGACCCTGCCACCTCGGTGGGGATCATGCGCCTGCTCGACCGCATCAACCGCACCGGCACCACGGTGGTCATGGCCACCCACGACCGCTCGATCGTCGACACGATGCAGCGGCGGGTCATCGAGCTCGAGATGGGCACGATCATCCGGGACCAGGCACGAGGGGTGTACCAGTGAAGTTCGACTACATCTTCCGGGAGACCACCAACAACCTCCGCCGCAACATCACCCTCTCCATCGCGGCCATCGTCACGGTCGGCGTGTCCCTGGCGCTGTTCGGCTCGACGCTGCTGGTCGGCCAGGGCGTGGACAACGTGTCCCAGCGCTGGAACGACGGCATCGAGGTCATCGCCTTCCTCAAGGCCGACGTCACCGACGACCAGCGCAGCGCCATCGAGGACTTCATCAAGGACAGCCCCGAGGTCGGCGACTGGCGCTACGTCAACCTGGAGGAGAGCCACCAGGAGGCCCTCCGCCTCTTCGAGCGCAACGAGGCGCTGCGCACGAAGATCGAGAACGGCTCGCGGGTGCCCGACTCCTACCGGCTGTCGCCCGAGTCCAAGGACATCAACCTGATGCGCAGCCTCGGCGACCAGCTGCTGGCGCAGCCGGGCGTCGAGCTGGTCACCGACGAGTCCGAGAGCGTCAAGACCATCACGGCGGTGTCCCACTTCGCGCAGCTCGCCATGCTGGTCGTGGGGGTCGGCCTGCTGGTGGCGGCGCTGCTGCTGATCCTCAACGCCATCCGCATGGCCATGTTCGCCCGGCGCCGGGAGATCGAGGTCATGAAGCTGGTGGGCGCCACCAACTGGTTCATCCGGGTGCCGTTCATGATGGAGGGCATCGTCCAGGGACTGATCGGCGCGCTGTTCGCGGTCGGGGCCCTGGTGGCGGTGGACCGCGCCATGGACAACGCCGCCCAGAACCGCGACTACCGCTCGATCATGGAGGGCTTCGTGGCATCGTCCGGCGAGGTCCGCCTCACGGTCATCGTGGTGGTCATGCTGGGCATCACCATCGGCGCCGCCGGCTCGGCCTGGGCGCTCAGCCGCTTCCTGCGGGTCTGATCCTTCCTATACGGCGACGGGCAGGACGTCGAGGCCGCGCAGGATGATGCGGCCGTTCCACGCCGGCTCGTCGGCCGCCAGCTCCAGGTCCGGGAAGCGCCGGACCAGAGCGGGCACGGCCTCCGCGCCCTCCAGGCGGGCCAGGGCCGCCCCGAGGCAGTGGTGGATGCCGCTGCCGAAGGACAGCAGGGCGCTGGCGCCCTCGCGCCCCAGGTCGAGGTCGGCGGCGGTCGGGCCCCACTTGCCCTCGTCGCGGTTGGCCGAGCCCAGCAGCGTGAGGACCAGCTCGCCCGGCTGGACCGTCTCGCCCGCCAGCTCCATCTCGGTCATCACGATGCGCCGCGAGAGCTGGACCGGGCTGTCGTAGCGCAGCAGCTCGTCCACCGAGGCGGCGTCGAGGGCCGGGTCGGCGGCCAGGCGCTCGAACTGGTCGCGATGGCGCAGCAGCGCCAGCGTGCCGTTGCCGATCAGGTTCACCGTGGTCTCGTGACCGGCCAGGTAGAGCAGCAGCACCTGGTCCAGCAGCTCCTCGCCGGAGAGCCGGTCGCCGTCCTCCTCCGCCGCGATCAGCGCGGAGAGCACGTCGTCGGCCGGGTTGGCCCGCTTCCAGTCGATGGCGGCCTCGACGTGGGCGGCCATGCTCTCGCCCGCCTCCACGATCGCCGGTAGGTCGCCCGGGTCGACGATCGGCTCGAGGGACTTGGTCATGGTGTGGGACCAGGCCCGGAGCTGGGCGCGGTCGCCATCGGGCATGCCCAGCAGCTCGCTGATGACCTGGAACGGCAGCGGGAAGGCGAAGCGGGCGATGAGGTCGATCTCCTCACCGGCGCGGGCGGCCTCGGCGATGTCGTCGAGCAGGCCGGTCACCAGCGCCTGGACCCGGGGCCGGAGCCGCTCGACCTGGCGGACGGTGAAGGCGCTCGACATCAGGCGCCGCAGGCGGGTGTGGTCGGGCGGGTCGAGGTCGAGGATCGTCCGGCGGTTCTCGTCCCGGTACGACTCGAGCTCGGGGGGCAGGGGCTGGCGGATGACGTTGGTGGCGTTGCGCTCGTCGACGCTCGTCCCCGGCAGGCGCAGCAGCGCGAAGCAGTCGTCGTAGTGCGACAGCAGCAGGGCGCCGAACACCGTGCGCTGGCTGCGGCCGCGGGCGCGGATGGACGCGTACTGGGCGTACGGGTTCTGTGCGAACCCCGGCTCGAAGGGGTTGAAGGCGCCGGGCTCGATCCCGTCGCCCACGGTCTCGCTCTCGGTGTCGCTGCTCACGTGATCAGGTTTTCGCACAGGCAGTGCAAAGGCAAGGGCGTCTTGGGCTGCGCGAGGCTGGGGTCTCCGCATGGCCTCGCCTCCCTCGCCGCCGCGCGCCACGTCGACGCCTCCCACCGTGGACCTGGCGCTCCTGGGCGTGGCCGTCGTGGCTGTGTCGACCGCGGCCCCGCTGATCCGGGTGGCGGACGCGCCGACGCTGGCCATCGCCTTCTGGCGCAACGCCCTGGCCCTGCCGGTGCTGGCCCTGCTGGTCCTCCTCGCGCCCGGGGCCCGGGCGGCGTTCCTGGGCCTCGACGCCCGCGAGGTCCGGCTGTCGGCCGTGGCCGGGCTGTTCCTGGCCGCCCACTTCGCCACCTGGGTGCCGAGCCTGTCGTTCACCTCCGTGGCCTCGTCGGTGGCGCTCGTGGCCACCCAGCCGGTGTGGGCCGCGCTGATCGCCCGCCGGCGGGGCGAGCACGTGGCGCCCCGGGCGTGGACCGGCATCTTCCTGGCGGTGGCGGGCGCGGTGCTCCTCGCGGGCGTGGACCTCTCGCTGTCGCCCCGGGCGCTGTTCGGCGACCTGCTCGCCCTCACGGGCGGGATGATGGCGGCCGGCTACGTGACCGTGGGGGCCGACGTGCGCCGGACGGTCCCCACGACCGTCTACTCCACGCTGTGCTACGCGGTGGCCGCCGCCGGCCTGCTCGTCGTGTGCCTGGTCGGTCGCCAGTCGCTGGGCGGCTACGACGCCGCCACGTGGTGGGTGCTGGTGGCGATGGTGATCGGGCCCCAGCTCCTCGGGCACACGCTGGTGAACCGGGTGCTGCGCACCACCGGAGCCACGCTGGCGTCGGTGGCGATCCTGTTCGAGATCGTGGGCTCGGCGTTCATCGCCTGGCTGGCCTTCGACGAGGTCCCGCCGGTGACCGCGATCCCGGCGGGCATCCTGATCGGGGCCGGCGTCGTGCTGGTGGTGCGGTCCGAGGCCGACGAGCCCGCGGTCGCTGGCGCGCCGGCCCTGGAGTGAGCAACTACGGTCCATCCGTGTGCGTGCCCGTGGCCTGTGGATCGTGATCAGCGTCGCCGTTCTGGTGGGGATAGTGGCGTGGTCGACCACGTGCACCGGCCCCCGCCCCCGCCCGACCGGCGAGACGCTGCCGTCGACCGACACGACCACGACGCTGGTCGACGCGACCACGACGGTGCCGCCGCCGTTGTAGCCCGCTAGCCCCAGTCGACGGCCTCGAGGGCGGCGCGCAGCTTGGGACCACGGGCGGGGTTGGCCGCCGCGACCCACGAGATCCGGCCCTCCAGGTGCGCCCGGAAGTCGGCGTGGCCCTCGCGGTCGGCCGCGGCCGGCCCGTGGCGGGCCGCGTCGTGGAGCACCGCCCGCAGCCGGTCGTACTCGCGCCTCGTCACGTTGGGGTGGACGTTCACGACTAGGCCGAGCACGGTCTGGCGCTGGGCCGCGCCCGCCCGCCGGGACTTGCCGTCGTGGACCCGGAGCCCTCGTCCGAGGCGATGTCGGCCACCAGCGCCCCGATCCGCTCGGCGGCCCGGCGGCCGAGGTCGCCCGACAGCACGAGGTCGTCGGCGTAGCGGGTGTAGGTGGCGTCGAGCTTGCGGGCCAGGCCGGCCAGGCGGCGGTCCAGCCCGTAGGCGGACAGGTTGGCCAGCGCCGGCGAGGTCGGCGCCCCCTGGGCCAGGTGGGGCCCGGCGAGGTGCGCCAGCATCCGCCGCCGGCGCTCCACGGCCGCACCGCGGGCCTGGCCCGCCACGGTGCGGTCGCTGGCGGGCGGCGCGGCCCGCAGCACCGCGGGCGGCGTGACCGTCGTGCACAGTCCGGCCAGGGTGTGGGCCACCGGCTCGGGGTAGCCGGCGAGGCGGAAGACGCCGTGCACGCGCCCGGCGCCGACGGTCGTGAAGAACGACTCCAGGTCGAAGTGCAGGACCACCGCACGGCCCGCGTGCAGCCGGGCGGCGGTGAGCGCCGAGCGCCCCGGGCGGAACCCGTGCGCCGCCTCGTGGGGCGGGATGCGGTCGAGGATGTGGTGCAGCACCTGGCGCTGGAGGTCCTTGAGCTCGCGCTTGGGCGCCTCCAGCAGGCGGGCCGAGCCGTCCGCCTTGCGCAGCCAGCGCCGGTGGTGGTGCCGCAGGCGCTCCTCGGCCGCGGTGCGCTCCAGGGACCGGGCGTCGGCGAACCAGGCCAGGTGCCCGGGCGTGACGCCCAGCCAGCCGGCCAGCGCCGCCAGGTCGTCGATCACCGGGACCGGCCAACGGCGCCGGCCCATCTCGGTCGGCGCCGCCATCCACGTGTGGACCCGGACCGGCCGGTGGGAGGCCCGCACCGCGCGCTGGAACGGCTCGCAGGCGGCGATGAACGCGGCCAGCTCGCGGGGCCGGTCGGCCGGGCGGTCGGGGTAGCCGCGCACCACGATCTGGGCCAGGTCGGTCGGCCAGCGGCGACGGTCGGCCAGTGCCCGCTTGCCGCGGCGGCCCATGGCCGCGGGCTCCCACTCGCCCGCCAGGAACGCTCCGGCCAGCGCGGTCGCGACCTGGCGCTCGTGGTCCACCCGGCGCACGAGCCGCTCAGTCCCGGACGGGGAGCGGCAGCGCCCCCCGACTGTCCCCGTCGTGCGTGCGCGGGGGTGCATCGGGGTGCACTCGGGCGCATGCGCTGTGTTGCCGGACCACTACATCACCCCCGGGGGAGCCCCGGAGAGGCCGACCGGCGCCCGAAGGCGCCCCCGGCCGAGCTCGGGAGGCGCTGCCGCACGGCGGCGGACTCTACCGGCCGCCCGGGGTCTCGGCGCCCAGCTCGCGCAGGGACCAGCGCAGCAGGTCGGGATCGGCCCACGCCGTCTCGGGAGCGGACAGGGCCCGGCCGAGGGCCCGCAGGGCGTCCACGGTGAGGGCGAGCGCCGCGGGCGGCTGGGACAGCAGCTCGGACACCAGGGCGTCGACCGCGCCGTCCAGCTCGGCGGGGGGCACGACCCGGTGGACGTAGCCCCAGGCCTGCGCCTCTGCCGCCCCGAGGCGGCGGCCGGTCATCACGAGCTCGCGGGTGCGGGGCAGGCCGATCTCACGCACCAGTCTGGGCAGCCCGGCCCAGGTGAGCGGGATGCCGATGGCCACCTCGGGGATGGCGACGGCCAGGTCGTCGGCCGCCACCCGCAGGTCGCAGGCCGCGGCCAACAAGGCGCCGCCGCCGATCACGTGGCTCTGGAGCCGGGCCACGGTGACCTGGGGCAGCCGCTCCAGGTCGTCCAGCAGGCGTTGCCAGCGGCCGCTGGCGCGGCGCCGGGCCAGCGGGTCCGGCGGGACCTCGACCCGCTCGGCCAGGTCGGCGCCGGCCGAGAAGGCCCGGCCGGCTCCGGCCAGCACGATCACCCGGACGCCGCTGCGATCGGCCAGGTCGCGGACGGCATCGTGCAGCCCGGACCGGGTGGCGTCGTCGAGCGCGTTGAGCTTGTGCGGGCGCTCCAGCGTGATCCGGCACACGCCCCGGTCGCGGTCGGTCTCGACGCGGACGGGACCGTCGCTCACGGGCGGACCCTAACGCGCCGCAGCCCGTCCGATCCGCCGGGACCGGACGGGCTGGCCGCTGGGACGGGCCCCGTCGCGCGGGGCCTAGCCGTCAGAGGGAACGGGCCGGGCCCGTCCGAGTGGCAAGTTCGGACGGGCCCGGCCCTGCCTGGCCCCGCTGTGACGGGCGGTGTCGGGAGGCCGGCGAAGGGGTGGCCTGTCGGGCGGGCGGCACCGGCAGGCCAGAACGATGGGCGGGAGAGGGCGATGGTGCGGGAGGCGGAGGCCGTGGGCCGGCCAGGCCTGCCCGAGTGGCGGAGTCGGGCAGGCCGGGCCCAGGGGTGACACGCCGACGTCGGTGTGGCCTGTCGGGCGGTGGGCACCGGCAGGCCGGGAGGACCGGCGGCGTGACCGGCCCAGGGGTGACGCGCCGACGCAGGCGTGGCCTGTCGGTCGGGCGGCCCCAGCCGGCCGGGAGGACCGGCGATGTGAGTGGGGCCAGGCCTGCCCGATTGGCGGAGTCGGGCAGGCCTGGCCCAGGGGTGACACGCCAGCCGACGGGCGGAGTGGGCTGGGCATCACCGGGGACATGGCGTGCTCAGCCCTTCCCGCCATGGCCGTCACCGGCCAGGAGGTGAGTCGGGCTGAGCAGCACCGGGGACATGGCGTGCTCAGCCCTTCCCGTCGTGGCCGTCACCGGCCAGGAGGTGGGTCGGGCTGAGCGTCGCCGGGGTCATGGCGGGTCAGCCGCGTCCGCTGTGGTCGTCGCCGGCCGGGTCGTCGGTGCCGCCGCCGGAGCCGCTGGAGCCGGAGCCGCCGTGGTCGTCGACGCCGGCGTCGTTGCCGTGGTCGTCGATGCCGGCGTCGTTGCCGTGGTCGTCGTTCACGTCGTCGGCGACGTCGTCGTTCACGTCGTTGCCGTGGTCGTCGTTGACCTCACCGGCGTTGCCGGGGCCGCTGTTGGCGCTGCCCGGGCCGGAGTTGTCGCCGGCCACGTCGTCGTCGAAGCCCTCGGTCCGGACGACCACGCCGTTCTCGATGCGCACCTCGGTGCCGGCGACCTCGTCCCGCACCCGCACGCGCTCGCGGATGGCGCCGTCCTCGACCTCGACGTTGACCTGCACGCGCTCGCCGCCCATGCGGAAGTCGACCTCGACCTCGGCGCCGGCGTCCTGCTCGACCTCGACGGCGAAGCCGGGGTTGGGGGTGGCCGAGATGAGCGTGAGCTGGTTGCCCTCGCGGGCCACGATGACGGTCCCGGCGCCGGCGGCGTCGATCGTACGGGTCTCCGACGCATCGCTGGCGGTGCTGGCAGGCACCGACGTCGGAACGGTCGTACTGGTGGTGTCGTCGTGGGACGAGCCGACGCTCGACAGCGCGGGCGCCGGCCCGAAGCCGGACAGCAGGGCGACGCCGACGCTGCCGCCGACCATCCCTGCCGCAAGGCCCAGGCGGCCCTTGGTCCCGGGGAGCTTCATGGTGTGGAGTCCTTCCTCATGCGTGATGTCCGCTCTGAAGGACACTTTGCGGGACTCCCGCCTAAGGATGTGTCGCCTATCCCCTAAGCGCGGGCTAAAGGTCCGCGCTCGGCGCCACGACGTCAGGTGCTGTCGTCGGCCGAGCTGCGACCGTTCCCGCTACCGCCGCCGCTGCTGCTCTCGTCGACCCGATCCTGCGGCCCGCCCGACCACCAGGCGTCGATGCGGCTGCGGCCGCTGCCGCTCTCGAACTCGACCCGGATGCCGGTGCCCTCCGGCTCGTTGCGGACCGACCAGCCGGCCGCGGGGGTGGCCCACAGCACCTTGACCTCGTTCGCCGAGAAGCTGATGGACGCGGTCCCGCCGTTGACGCTGTAGGTCTTGACGATCGCGGCCGGCGCGGGCGCCGGGGTCGTGGCCGGCTGTCCGCCGGAGCCCGTGCCCGTGGTCGAGCTAGCGGGGGCGTTGCCGCGACTCGGGGTCGTGCTCCGTTCGGGGGACGTGCCGGACCCGGTGCCGCCGGCGCCCGCGCCGGCCGCGGTCGTCGAGGGTGGTGTGGTGCCCGCCGCGGTGGTGTCGCTGGTCGCCGGCAGGGTCGTGCTCGTCGGCGGGATCGAGATTCCTCCGCCGTCACCGCCCTCCGCCAGAGCCTGCTCGACCTGGGCGGCGGTGAGCATGCCGTCGTCGCGGCTGTCGGTGACCTGGTCGCCCACCAGGCCGACGCCCTGCCAGGCCACGACGGCGGCGACGATCGCGGCCGCGAGCCAGGCGACACTGAGAGTGAAGATCCGCCGCACTCAGCCATGTTCGCGTTCCCGGGCAAGTCGTACCCAAAGGGGACCCTAAGGATTGGCTAAGAGACCCAGAGTCCCGGCCCCGGACGTGCGTGCAGTGGTGGGTCCCGACGTACCGTGTTGGCCGTGGCCTCCGTGCTGGTGATCGAGGACGACCTCCGCATCCGCGAGTCGGTGGCGCGCGGGCTGGTGGCGTCGGGCCATGTGGTGCGCACCGAGGCGTCGGGGGCGGCGGCGCTGGCCGCCGCGGTCGAGTGGCGGCCGGACGTGGTCGTGCTCGACCTCGGCCTGCCCGACATCGACGGGGCCGACGTCCTGCGCATGCTGAGGGGCGTCTCCGCGGTGCCGGTCATCGTGGCCACCGCCCGGGACGACGAGACCGAGATCGTGCGGGTCCTCGACGGCGGCGCCGACGACTACGTGGTCAAGCCCTACTCGGCCGCGCACCTGGAGGCCCGCATCCGGGCGGTGCTGCGCCGGGCCGAGACCATCGGCGGGCCCGACGGCGGCGACGAGCTGGTCGTGGGCGCGCTGGTGGTGGTACCCGGCCGGCGGGAGGCCACCATCGACGGCCGCAAGCTCGACCTCACCCGGCTGGAGTTCGACCTGCTGATGCACCTGGCCCGCCGCAGCCCCGAGGTCGTGACCCGGCGCGAGCTGCTGGCCGAGGTGTGGCAGCAGCCCTACGGCGGCGCCGACAAGACCGTCGACGTCCACCTGTCCTGGCTGCGGCGCAAGCTGGGGGAGACGGGCTCCGAGCCCCGCTACCTGCACACCGTGCGGGGCGTCGGCGTGCGCCTGACCGCCCCCGCCGGCGGCTGAGACCCTCGTGCGGCGCCGCATCGTCCTCGTCGTGCTGGCCACCACCAGCCTGGTGGTCGTGGCCTTCGCCGTGCCCCTGGGCGCACTGGTGCGGACGGCGGCCCACGACCGGGCCATCGCCAACGCCGAGCGGGACGTGGGCGCGCTCGCGCCGACGCTGGCGGTGCCCGAGATCACACCGGACCTCGTCGACTCGGCGATCGACAACACCGCGACGGGCCGGGCCGGTCGCATGGCGGTGTGGCTGCCGGACGGGACCGTGGTGGGTGACGGGGCGCACGCCGACGCGAACTCGGTCGAGCTGGCCCGCCAGGGACGGCGCTTCAGCCAGGAGCGCAACGGCGACGTGGAGCTCTACGTGCCGGTCGCGCTCGGGGTGGACCGCACCGCCGTGGTGTACGCCTGGGTGCCCGGCGAGCTGCTCAACGAGGGGGTCACCACCGCCTGGTCGGCCCTGGCCGGGGTGGCGGTCGTGCTGATCCTGGCGGCGGTGGTGATCGCCGACCGGCTGGCCCGCTCCGTGACCCGCGACGCCACCGAGCTCTCGGCCACCGCCCGGGCGCTGGCCGCGGGGCAGGCCGACGCCCGCGCCGACCCCGGGCCCACCCCGGAGCTGGCCGACGCGGCCCGGGCGCTGAACCTGCTGGCCGACCGGATCGACGAGCTGCGGACGGCCGAGCGCGAGCGGGTCGCCGACCTGTCCCACCGGCTGCGCACGCCGCTGACCGCCCTGCGCCTGGACGCCGAGGCCGCGGGCGACGCCGCGCTGGTGGCCGACGTCGAACGGCTGGAGGCGGCCATCTCCGAGCTGATCCGCAGCGCCCGCCGCCCCCTGCACGCGGGCGTGGTCGGGTCCGTTTGCGACCTCGTCTCGGT
>Ga0114129_10015997_pt1 | contig 10669 bp, 9 predicted proteins | sample RhiMetdeltSRZDD1_FD_80071 | JGI IMG/M metagenome (GOLD analysis project Ga0114129, IMG submission 80071) | Populus rhizosphere microbial communities from Tennessee, USA - Rhizosphere MetaG P. deltoides SRZDD1 (version 2) (version 2) | ecosystem: Host-associated > Plants > Roots > Rhizosphere >... | reverse complement strand
GTGCTCTCAGGAACTTGTTGCCCTACCTTGGCGCGGGAATATCGATCGTTGTTTTGTTGCTGCTGTTTGCTGGATGGGGACTGTTCTATTATCCGATGGCGCTCACAGTCGCCGGCTACACACAAAGCTTTGGTTCGGTAATAAACCCACTCGTGGGACTAGACACGATTCGCCGCATGGGCATCACTTACTTCAAGGCATTCGCCATGGTACTGCTGGTCCAATTCGTTGCCTTTGCAGTGGGCGTCGTAATTGCCGTCATAACGTCGCCTCTGGCGCTTCCCTTCATGGGAAATATCGTCGCTAACTTCATCAGCGCGACATTTAGTTTCTACTTCAATCTCGTGGTTGCTTGTATTCTCGGTCTGTCACTCTTCAAATCCGCCCATCGTCTGGGCATAAGTGTCGATTAAAATACCGGCAGAAAATCGTCAGAAGACCGTAACCTTTCGCCCCGTCGACAGTTTTAGTAATAGAAAACCGGCGCTGCGAGGACTGGTTAGACTTGAGGCAGGCAACTGAATCCGACGAACGGCTCCTGATCGAAGCTGCTCAGGGAGACCCGAGCCGCTTTGCAGAGCTATACGAACAGAATTTTCACCGCGTGTATGCATACATCGCGCGGCGAGTTCGTGATCGTGCGGAAATCCAGGATCTCACCGCCCACGTCTTCCATCAAGCACTCGCAAACCTCGGCAAGTTCAAGTGGAAAGGCTCACCATTCTGTGCGTGGCTTTATCGAATCGCTTCGAACGCGATCGCAGATCAGGCCAAGCGAAAGGTGCGTGAGTCGATGCCGCAAACGAATCCGACTGCGGAAAGCTCAAGCGCAGTGGATCTGGAAGAAGTTGAACGTCGCGCGCGTTTGTTCAGCGCGGTCGACACGCTGCCGGAGCACCAGCGTCGCGTGATCGTGATGCGTTTCGCAGATGAGAAGAGTATTCGTGAGATCGCGGACGAGTTGGGGCGCAGTGAGGGAGCAGTTAAACAACTCCAGTTTCGCGGACTGGAGAATTTGCGTAATCGACTTCGAGAGAAGTAAGACCGATGGCCGAACGTTCTATCATTGACCAATTAGATGACGCTGTTTCAGCGCTGGTTGAGGGGCGTCAAATCGATCTGGGGCCGGAACTTTCTGCGCTCGCCGGAGTCGCGCAGGATCTTGTTGGTCTACCTCGCGACACGTTCAAGGCTGAACTTCAACAGCAATTGATAAGGAGAGATTCCATGAGCAGTCCAGCAGAACAAATGGAAACGAATGCCGTACGTTCAGTATCGCTTTACATGTGCATCGCAGGTGCGAGTGCGGCCCTCGATTTCTATCGAGATGCATTTGGAGCAAAAGAATTGTCGCGACTTGTCGAACCCGACGGAAAGATTGGTCATGCTGAAATAGAAATCGGCAATATCGTCCTTATGATCGCTGACGAATATCCGGACTATGGTGTATTGAGTCCAAAAACGATCGGAGGTTCGCCGGTACGAATTCACTTGTACGTGCCGGACGTCGATGCGTTTGCCGAGCGTGCTATCAATGCGGGCGCGACTCTGGTTCGGCCCATCCAGGATCAATTTTACGGAGATCGCTCCGGTCAAATAGCAGACCCATTCGGTTACACGTGGATTGTTGCAACACATCAAAAGGACGTGCCTCCAGAGGAAATGCAAAAGGAGTTTGATAGGTTTACGCAAGAACATTCGGCGAAGAAGTCCAGCGAAGCTTATTCGGTGAATGAAGACAAGATGAGGCGCGAAAACCGCCGCGCCGTCACGCCATATCTGACCGTTCATAAACCAGCCGAACTGATTGATTTCGTCACTGAGGCATTCGGCGCGATCGAGCATTTTCGGGCCACCGGCTCAGCCGCGGGTATGCACGCCGAAGTATCTATCGGCGATTCAGTGGTAATGATCGGCGGCGCCGAGCACATCGAGCCGAAGCCGACAGCAATTCATCTCTACATGCCTGATGTCGATCAGGCTTACGAGCGCGCGATCAAAGCGGGTGCGAAGTCGTTAATGCCCGTTGTTGATCAGCCGTATGGTGAACGTTCCGGTGGAGTTGAAGACGTTCACGGAAACCGGTGGTACATCGCGACGCCGTTCGTACCGTTGCAAACAATCGCGAAGGACCTTCACACCGTAACGGTCTACTTCCATCCGATCGGCGCTCAACGTTTCATCGACTTCGTTACGAATGCGTTCGGTGGGAGAGAACTGATGCGTCATGCAGAGGGCGACATGGTGATGCACGCGAAGGTGCAGATCCGTGACTCAGTGATCGAGCTGGGCGAGGCTCGCTATCCGGAACAACCTCTGCCAACGGCCATTTACCTCTATGTGGACGATGTCGATGCTGTGTACGAACAGGCGTTGAATGCAGGAGCAACCTCGATGCTGGCGCCAGTTGATCAGCCTTTTGGCGATCGAAACGCGTGGGTAAAGGATCCGTTTGATAACGTCTGGTACATCGCTGCGCCCGTGAAGCGTTAGAGGTAAGAGAATATGACGACTGGTGGTCCATAGAACCAATTCAGTCATAAGCACCTCGAGCAGCGGTCCGATATCATTAAGATTGAATTCGGATACAATGATGCCTGGAAACTACTGGGAGGCGATATGGCTGAGACTAAAACTGGGATCGGAGGCGCCGCAGTAGCTGCGGCATTCCTCGTAATATTGGCTTGGCTGGGACTGTTGGCGTGGCTGATCTCGCACACTGCAATCTCTGATGCTGAATGGGCACGGTCGTTAGTTGTCTTGGGCTCTGTCGAAGCGGTGGCATTTGCAGCAGCGGGAGCGCTGTTAGGGACTACGATCCAGGGAAAGCGAGTTCAAGAGGCCCGTAAGCGTGAGGAGAAAGCGGAGGAACAAGCTGATAAAGAACGCAACGCCGCTAACGCAAAAACTGAGGCCGCGGCTAACGGCAAAGCACTCGCAACTGCTATTAAGGCTCGCGCCAAATCACGCTCCGCAAAGGCGGGAACTGAGCGTGTGAGTGCGGCGTCAACGGGTGTAGACGACGATCTAGTCGCCTTGAGCAATGAACTGTTCCCAGACTGAGCAAGGCAATACGCTTCACCACACGTCTTGAGCTCCGAGACAGATTGCATCGTCAAGCTTTATAGCAACTTCGGTCCCAAAGTGTGAAACAAGCGTTGGCGCGAAAGCCTGAATCTGTACGAGCACCTCTTTACGCCCGTTTTCACTGCGACTTCTTATAGACTCAAACCACCGCCGGACTATTTCCGAAGCCGAGAGGCGTTTGAGTTGAGGTTCGAGTGCCTGGAAAGTCTCAACCGCGCCTACGGTAGACCTTTCGGCTTGAACGGCATCGAGCGCCAACTTTACTAGTCTGGTCTGCAACCTGCGAGGTACTCGCTTAGCCAGCTCCGTTAAGGCTTCAGCGCGCTGGAAAGGATGGCGCTTATCTAAATAATTCACTAACTCTTCGAGGTGCGACAAAGGAGCGTTCCGGTAGACAAGCCTATAAGTTTGCTCGCCGCCAGTGAATGAGCCACCTTTTTTGTCGAGCAAAGAAAACGTCAACACCAAATCACCGAGTTCTGCCGCGCGTGCGGCAAGGGCGCCCAGACGGTCGCTATCGTGGTTCTCGTAAGCAGCTAGATGCCATACGACATTCAACGGCAACATGTGAGCTGTTTCCTGGATGAGATCGGAGCGCGTATACGTATTATCGATTGCTTCCAGGCATTCAAGGACCAGAGATGAATCCTCCAGGGCAACAGCGCGCTCAATCAAAGCAGCAAACGCCGGGACTATGTCGCCTCTTTGAATTTTCGACAAGCGGCCAATAGTAGTTCGGATTTGATCAGCATCAAGCGCAGAAGCCAACAGTTCGATCGCATCACACATCGATTCGTCTTTGAGCTCATTAATTGCTTTCAATGCTTTGTCGATAGGTTCGCGCGAACCCGTGATGGTTGAGAACGAGGCAGCGCTCAGGGCTTGAAGCCAGGTATCAACGAACTCAAACGAGATCTCGACATCATCGATGCTCGTGCGGATTAGCTCTGGCGCATCAGCAGCGAAGATATGCGCAGCAAAGACTACGCATTTCCAATCACGACTCCAATCTGACTTGCGTGCTAATTCTGCAGCGGCCGCCGACTTACGTTGTCGCTTCGGCAAGAATCGCACCAATTGGTTTAAGCCACGCAGGCGCATTGGACCATTTTCAATTGCGCGGACGCGTTCGTAGGCCTCGCCTAATCCTTTCGGACTCAGAAACGATGCAACAGTCTCCAGGAACGTGACCAACTTTTCAGGTTCTTTGTGCTGGCTGAGAAGTTCCTCCAGCGCTGCCGAGTGAGTCTTAGACAGGTCGTCAGAAATGATCGACAAATGTGCGGGATTTCCACCGGCAATCTCAAAAGCCTTGGCCAGGATTTGTGTCACATACGGACTGGAATCGCCCACCGATGCCAAGTCCATAAGTAAGACCAGTTTTCCTTCGGGCGCCCACGTCTCATGACACGCAAGCTCAATAGCTTTCTCGGCGACAGTGAATGAGGACGTCCGTTTGAGCACCGCCGACAATGCCCGGAACCCGCCGTGGAGTAACTTGTTTCTATCGAGAGACGGCGAGGGAAATGACGCCTCCAGTGCGTTAAGCAATGCCTCGCCAACACGATCGATCTGATGTGAGGGAAAGCCTCTCGCTATCTCAACAAGCGCCCGCAATTGATCGAGAGGGCTCTTCAACCTGCAAGCCTCAGCGAGGATTGCTTCAGCTCTCTCCTCAGGCAACCAGCGGAGCAACGACGCGCGCGCTTGTATACGATCAAGGGTTACCGTCCGCGGCCGTATTGCTACCATGACACGGCGCAAGCCTTCCGGTGAAATATTCTCAGCGAGAGAGGCGAAAATCTCTGCGCGACTGTGTTCGTCTGTATCAGATAGTCCAGCTACGCGATCCAACGCGTTATCAACTTTCCCCAACTGCGCTAGTCGTCCTAGTAGCATCTTATACGGCGTCGTTTCGAAGAACTCGGGTTCTCCCATGTAATCAAGGGTCCGTTCGACCTGATCGATCGAAAGATAAGGACTGAGATCGCTAAAAGTATCCCAGTGAAAGGACGAGTGGGGCGCTAAACATTCGTTGACTAGATCGTTGATTTCGTCAGTCGTAAGTACTCGCGAAATTATTGCCCGGGCCTGAAGCCGCACTGTCTCGTCGTCGGGAGTATCCGCGAGCTTCCGCAACAAGCCGGCTGGAACATCCGATTCAGAAACGAGATCTCGCAGTTGGGTAATAAAGTAGGTCCTGTCCGGTTTATCCAGTATTTCGATCCACTGCGGCCATTCCGATTCAGGAGTGTGTTTTAGGATCTGAAAGATAGTAGAGGTTTTGTCTCCGCCTGCGTCCTTCTTTATTGACGCCGCTATAGAAAACGCATCTTCATAGCGACCTTTTTTTGCAAAAGTCACCGCAACCTTTCCCGCTAACGTCGGGCGACGCCACGAGTGGATTCGGTCCACTTGACTCCAAACGGCATCTGGATCTTCATCGACTAACATTTCAAGACAACTGAACAAAATAGTCTCACGGGCATCAGAGTAATTTTCCTCGTCCAACATTTCATAAAGTTGCCAGCGCCATTCAATCGGAAGGTCATCAACCAGATCCGTACTTTGCCTGTCTTGTGAGAGTGCGTCACAGGCGGTTTGAAGAGAAAGCCGGAATGTCTCCGAACGTTCAGGCTCGTCGAGACTTCCAGCAACAACCGCGATCGCTTTGGCCTTGAGCCGTGTATTTTTGAACCGCTTCGCAACGGCTAAAGCTTCGCGACGCAGGTTATAGGGTAAAAAAGGTAAAAGCGCCCGAATACCTCCGACCCTACTTCCTTGGTTCTTTTCAGCTTCAACGAGCTCCAGCGCCTGGCCCCGCAGGTGTGGTGGAAGGTCTTCAGCGAGTGCCGCAATGGCAAGCACTTTATTGTCGGCGTCTGCAATAGACGCACCGGCTGACAAAGCCATTCGCGCGATCTCGTCTCCGCTGCGCCCCGTCTCTTGTCGCAAAACATCTCTAACCGCCTTGACCGCAGATTGTCGATCCGGGTTTAGTCTGGCCCAGGTCAGGGCTTGTTCACGCGTCCAGACTCCTGCTTTGACATAGCGCCCGGAGAGTTCTGGTGGTTGGATACGGGAGACATCTCGTATTGCAGCCGCAAATAATGCGTATCTGCACGTAAGAGCAACAGATTCAAGCTTGGTAGGGGAATGCTTTTCAGCAAGATCACGCGCCAAATCTAAATCGACCAGGTAGCCGGCTAACTCATTGCGTCGATTGCGAGTGTCAAACCAACTGTGCCGGTGATCTCTTGTTTGGAGAGCAAACAAGCGGTGCACGCTTTGAGAATCGCCGTCTTTTGCTTGCACCGCTACCCAGTGACGGAAATCATAATCGTTAAACTGCGCAAATGGTCCACTCACTCGGCATCCCACGTGACTTTCCCGCGCATAGCTCGAGCAATCGATTCGCCGTAACGTTTCAATGCCACCTTGCTTTCAAGAAAATCAAGAAAGCTTTTATGGTAAAGCCGGAAGAGCGGCGGGTCACCAGGCTGCTCGTTTAGGAATTCGCTCCATTCATCGAAGACGTCTTCAACTTCCGTTACATCAACGCGTTCAAAGTCGCCACTCAAATTTATCCACTCAGCGACTTGAACTGCACTGACGGCCTCCTTCGCTTTCGCGAGCGTACAAATTACCGGCCTTTGCAATCGCCTGAATCTTTCTCTGTCGGCATCTTCCATGGCCTTCCAGTGTCTGGCGTAGTATCGGGTTAATCCTTTCGGCAACTTCTCCAACTTTCCGATAGTTGCTCGATTTATCGATCCGGCGAGGATGGCCTGGAGCACGTGACGAAGGTACATGAAGTTGCCCTCACTCTGCTGCCAGATGATGTTTGTGAAGGTCGAATCGTTGAAACTCGGCTCGTCGGCTTTCCACTCCTCCAGGCGTTCATTCATCGTCTTCCGATTACGCTCGAGAAAATTGAGTATGTAGTCTTTGATATCGGCTTCATTTTCTGAAGCACCCTCGCGAATCTCAATTCCCTCAGCTAATTGGTTGACATCTAACTCCGGATCAACTTTTGTTCGAATCGTAGCAACGACGTAAGCTCCCTCCGGGAGCGTTCGCGGTAAGAAGAGTCTGTTTACCTCAGGGGTCCGCTCCGCCTCATCCAGCGCGTCGACAAGCAGCACCACTCTCGTCTCCGTATCCCGGATTTTGGCGACCGATTGCTGCAACAAGTGTTTTAGGAATGTGGAATCCTCGTGGGCGTTATCAGGCATTTCCGAATATGGAAGCTCGTACCGCACGATCAATTGTGAGCACGTATTGCGAAGAAACTGTTTAGGCGACCGAATATTGTCAGGCGCAACATTGAAGTGGTGAACATATCCGTGTGTACGTGCTAATTGCGCAATGATTGCTGACTTGCCAATGCCGGGTTCACCATGAATGAGTACATAGCCCGATCGAAATTCCGGATCCTGAAACCGCGTATTCAAAGCTTCAAACACAAACTCGCGACCCACGAAATCTATAGTGTGCTCTTCGATTAAATGTGTGAATGGAATTAGATCCGTTTGAAATGAGACCGGGACTCTATCCAACCATCCCAACGGATCTGTTCTTCCTTTCAAAGCGTTTGCGACGATCTCGCTGCTATCAGCCGCGACTGCAATAGGAACGGCATAGGCCACGCGCCCGTCTCCCGTTTTTCTCGTCAGTATCATTGCTACCGCGCCATCAGCGTCGTCGGCCCACACCGCTCCTCCGCTAAACCCCGGCTCCACAATCGCCGACGAATCAGCTTCGAGTCGAACCCATTGCAGGCCGACCATGAGACCGAGCCGACCATGAGCAGCATCGCTCTCCGGGTGTGACGGAGGGAAACCGTAAGAAGAAAAGCTAAGTCCCTTATAGCTTTCGCGTCGACGAAGCGGCAATGCTTCTATGGGAACAGGAGGATCCAAAAGCTCGAGCACCGCGAGGTCTCCAGCGGAAGCCGGTTCATCCGGCCCTGGAGTAGGGCTCCAGCCGGATTCGAGCACCTTGGCCCAACAGCCCGCACCATGCACAAGAGGAAAATCGACATAGACCTTGGTACCTGGCTTCGTTGCGCCCGCCTCCTCCACCACGTGGGCGCAGGTAAGCAGATGACGCTCATCGATCGCGAAGGCCGCGCCCATGATTTGGGTCTGTGATTCGCCACCCGCCCAGACTCGCGCGAGCCAGCGTCTTTTTTGGAAGTTGTACCGACCTTCTTTCACCGGCATATTCTTTGCTCAATCGTGATTTCGTGCAAGCTTTTTGGCCTACTTCCTTCTGTGAGTAATTCGAGGAAGGTTTCCAGAGTCAGATGTTTACGGCACCTGCGAGGTTAGCGATGAATTGTCAAAGTTGTAACTCGAGAATCGATTATCGTTTCGAAACGAACTGTGCGCACTGTGGCGCTGAAGCTGCTCAGATCGACGCGCCTCAAAACCTGGTTGAGTCAATCGAAGAATCTCTCACCTGGACACAACGTCTTGTTAACCTCGCGTACGTGTTCGCAACTGCGATCGCGGGCCTGGTTTCCGGAGCTGTAACGCTCTACTTCCTTGGCGCAATCGTTTACCTAACCTTCTTCAGTGGCTCAACCGGAAACCCCGGTCGAGATTGTGCGCGAGGAACAGCCTTCGCAGGTTTGTCTATTCTCACAGGCGCATTCCTCGGAACAGTAGGCGGCAGCGCCTTTGCGATTAAGAAGCCATTGTGTCGTGTTGGGCCACAAAAAGGCACATAAGGTCACAAATAGCCTCCATTTATTTGGACCCTTATCCGAGAACATTCCACCAATAACCCGCGTATTAGCACCGCATTCGCCAGAAAATTTCTTCAGGAGTCAAAGGTCTGAGTCCAAAAATCGCGAGGGCCACACCGCATTACTTGTTGACCAACTCCGCCGGCGTACGAGACTTCGCAGCGCCCGTGATTTCCAACGACGATGCAGCGCTCGATGATCCAGTTCCTGCGCGAAAGTTCGCCGTGATCGTGTTGACGAATAAGAGTGGCGAGACGATGAGGAAGAGTTTAGGTAAAGCGACAGAACTGGTACTCGGATTGAAAGACGATGAACCCGAGAACCCGCATCGGTCGCGCCGGTATACGGCGCGAAGAGAATTCATTAGCCACAAAGAAGCACAAAAAGGAGCACAAATGCTTTTGCATCTTTGTGCGTCTTTGTGGCTCCGACCTCAAGCTAGAGCTTGAACTCTGAGCGCCGTCGCTGTATAAACGCGCCAACCAAGGAGGACAAATAAAGATGATGAGTTTCATTTGGTGGTTAATCATTGGATTAATCGCGGGTGCACTCGCTCGTCTGATTATGCCGGGTAGAGACCCCATGGGGATCATCGGGACGATGCTGTTAGGCATCGTCGGATCAGTTCTCGGGGGCCTGGTGAGTTGGGGAATCTGGGGAGCTGAAACCGAGCGTGGCGGCTTTCGCCCGGCCGGTCTGATCCTTTCGATACTCGGCGCGATCATCGTGCTTTGGATTTGGCGAATGGTTAAGAGCCGAAGTACGACGGTCTAAACAGTCCCTGGAATTTAGTGCCTGAGCTGCCGGACATCGTCGTTTATATCGAGGCTCTCGAGAAGCGAATCCAAGGCAGTGTTCTCGAACGTGTGCGCATCGCCAGTCCTTTCCTGTTGCGCACCGCCGTACCTCCTCTGTCCAGCGTTGAAGGCAAACAAGTTATCGAGCTGCGCAGGCTTGGCAAACGGATCTGCTTCGGCCTCGAGGGAGATCTGTGGCTCGTGCTGCACCTGATGATTGCAGGCAGGCTGCACTGGTACGACGAGCGCGGCAAAGCTGCGAAGGGCCGTGGACTCTGTGTGTTCGACTTCACCACCGGCAGTCTTGTGCTGACTGAAGCGGGTTCACAGAAGCGCGCGTCGCTTCACGTGGTCCAGGGTGAAGCTGGTCTCGAGAAGCTCGATCCAGGCGGGCTCGAAGTTTTTGATGCGACGACGGAGCAGTTTGCGCAGGCTCTGCGCGCGAAGAATCACACGTTAAAACGCGCCCTCACCGATCCGCGGATTCTCAGTGGCATCGGCAACGCGTATTCGGACGAGATTCTCTTCGAGGCGAAACTCTCGCCATTTGTACTCACTCAAAAACTCACCGATGGCGAGATCGAGAAACTCTTCGAAGCGATCAAAAGAACGCTGGCTAACTGGGTTGAGCGTTTGCGTGCAGAGTCGCGCGAGCGTTTTCCGGAGAAGGTGACTGCGTTTCGACCAGACATGGCGACGCACGGCAAGTACGGCGAACCATGTCCGCGTTGTGGGAACAAGATTCAGCGCATCCGGTACGGATCGAATGAGACCAACTACTGTCCGACGTGTCAGACTGGCGGCAAGCTTCTCGCCGATCGAGCCCTGTCGCGCCTGCTGAAAGACGATTGGCCCAAGACACCCGAAGAGCTCGAGATGCTCACGAAAAATTAGCCACAAAAAGGCACAAAAGGCTATGTGCCTTTTTGTGGCTGATAAAGGTTGTCGCTACCTACGTCGAAAATTCTATTGAGGCGCGCGCGGTAGTTTTCGAAAGCGAGCTGGCCGCCGAGTTGGAGTAATTGTTCTTCGG
>Ga0114129_10015996_pt1 | contig 10669 bp, 11 predicted proteins | sample RhiMetdeltSRZDD1_FD_80071 | JGI IMG/M metagenome (GOLD analysis project Ga0114129, IMG submission 80071) | Populus rhizosphere microbial communities from Tennessee, USA - Rhizosphere MetaG P. deltoides SRZDD1 (version 2) (version 2) | ecosystem: Host-associated > Plants > Roots > Rhizosphere >... | reverse complement strand
TGAACGTCGGACTGCGGCTGGACCACTACGATGATGAGGCGGTGGCCGCAAGTATCCCCGCCAATCGCGTTCTTCCTGACCTTCTGCCTGCCATAGAGTTCCCGGGCGCGGACTCGGGCGTGGTGTGGAACAACTGGCAGCCACGTCTCGGGGCGAATTACGACCTCTTCGGCACCGGCAAAACCGTTGTCAAGTTCAGCGCGTCACGTTACTACGGGATCACCAACGGCACGTCCAACGTCCTGCAGGCAGCAAACTTCACAACGCTCAGATATGCCTGGAGGGATTTGAACGGCGATCTCACCGCGCAGCGCAACGAGCTGGATTTGTCGCGCTTCTTGACGACGCCCAGTTCCAACTACAACCAGGCCAACCCGTCGTCGGTCACCGTGCCCGTGACCGTCGATCCGAACCTCGAGAACGCGCGGACGCAGGAATTCACGGCTGGCGTCGACCACGAACTGATGCGGAATTTCGCGGTCGGTGCGACATACGTCCATCGAAAGTACGATCAGTTCGCGAACACGTTCCGCGTTGGCGTGAGCAGCGATGAGTACTCGCCGGTATCGTTCACGGCAGCCTGCGGCAATATTGTCAACGGGACGCCAACCTGCGATCAGGCGAGTTACACCGGGACGTATTTCGTGCGGGGAGCACCATTACCAGCGGCCCAATTCCGACGGAACACCGGTCAGTACGAGACCTACGATGGGGTTGAGCTGACCGCCCGCAAGCGATTCAGCCAGCGTTGGATGATGTCGGCCAGCTACGCCGTGAACACCGGCACGCACTACGACCCCGAGCCGACGCGCGACTACACTGATCCGACCAACATCGCCGTGGAAAACGGAAAGCGGACGAACGTCGCTCCCTGGTCGGGCAAAATCTCGGCGTTGTACGCGCTACCGTGGGATATGTCCCTCTCGGGGCTCCTCGACGTGCGCTCCGGCTTCACGTACAACACGACGATTCTTTCGCCGACCCGTCCCAACAGTCTCGGTACGGTCTCGGTCAAGCTCCAGGACAACAACAGCCTGCGTCGTCCGAATTTTTCGCAGCTGGACATGCGCCTCGACAAGATCGTGAAACTGGGGACTCGTCGAATCACGCTGGCGGCGACGGTCTTCAACGTGGTCAACAACAACGTCGTACTCTCGACGATTACACGTCAGAACACGTCGACAGCGAATAACGTCCAGACGATTCTTGCGCCGCGAGTCGCGCAGTTTGGGGTGAAGTTCAACTTCTGACCTCGAGGGCGGCCGCGATCTGTTTTCTTTTCCAGACCTCGCGGCCTACGGCTCAGGTAGATGGGGCTCGTCCACCGATCGGCAGCCTCGATCGCGCGCTTCGACAGGCCCGCGCGCTGCTCAATCGTGAACGCGCGATTCGAGACGCGGCGGCCGAAATCGCGGACGCTCGGCGAGCTCGTACATCCGCAAGCTGTCGACTTCGGCCAGTTCATCAAGGCCGTGGGGCAGCTCGGGCTGTATTGGCTGGTGCTCAACGGCGCGCCGCCACAAGCGTGATACCGGTCAGGTTGCGGGAGATGCTTCCCGGTGTTACCATTGTCTCTGTTGACGCGGGGTGGAGCAGTCCGGTAGCTCGTTGGGCTCATAACCCAAAGGTCGCGGGTTCAAATCCCGCCCCCGCAACCAGCTTTATTTGGACCAAGAGGTCGCCGGTATCTGGCGACCTCTTGCTGTCTCTGGCCGCGCTCAGCATTCCCGCCAGGTCGCCCTTCAGCGTGATGTTCAGACGCTCGCCATCGGGCTCGAGCACGATCGCCTCGACGAGTGCTCGAATGGCTTCCGCCGCGCCCGTGCGGCTCTCCTCGGTTTCCAGAGCAAGACAGAGGCTGCCGACCTTCTCGCGATAGACATCGGCCATTCGAGGATGCAGCAGCTCCGGCATCTCCGGAGCGTTGAGCCGCGATTGCAGTTCCGCCTTGCGGGCCTCAAGCGACAGGAGCTCGTCCTTGATCGACAGCGCAGCGACGCCGTCCTTGATGGCTTGAACGAGCTTGCGGATCTCTCGTTCGACTGGGGCGCCGTGCCTGATTGAATCGCTTCGGATCGCCGTTCGATGCCGCGCGACGCATCTCGGCTTGGCGTGCCTTCACCTGGTCCCAAAGCTCGTCGTCTACGATTCGGAGCTCAGGGACAGCGGTGGTCACCCAATCGGATGGCGGATTTGGTCGCGAGACACGCTTCCCGGTGTCTGGATCCTTGATGTACCGCAGACGATTCCACACGAGTCGCCCGACGTATAGCTCGTTGTTCAGGATTCCGGTACCGCGGGCGGGATTGCCGTGGATGGTGCTGGGATTCCAGGGTGCGCCGCCCGGTCCCGGACAGCGTTCCGCGTTCAGTCGCTTTGCGAGAGCTTTTGGTGACAGGCCAGCGGCGTAGTCGCGGAATATCCGGCAGATCACTTTCGCTTCGGCCGGAAGGATCTCGCGATCGCCTGTCGCTGCTGCGCCATCGTGCGTCCCGCGTGTCACCTTGTAGCCGTAGCACAGACCGCCTCCGGACTTTCCGAGCTCCACACGCCCTCGCAGTCCGCGTCGGGTCTTGTCGGCAAGGTCTTTCAGGAAGAGCGCGTTCATCGTGCCCTTCAGCCCGACGTGCAGGTGCGTGATGTCATCCTCGGCGAGCGTGACGATGTTGACGCCGGCGAAGGTGAGACGCTTGAAGAGCCCCGCGGTGTCCTCCTGGTCACGGCTGAATCGATCGAGCGCTTCGGCCAGGACAACGTCAAATCGTCCGTTCAACGCGGCCCGCATCAACTCCTGGAAGCCGGAGCGAAGCAGCGTGGCGCCCGAGATCGCGTGATCGGTGAACTCCTGGACGACCGTCCAACCTTGACGAACCGCGAACTCCCGGCACACTCGGAGCTGGTCCGCAATCGATGCGTCACGCTGGTTGTCCGACGAGTAGCGGGCGTAGATGGCAACCTTCACTGCACTGTCACCTCGGGTGGCGTCTCTCGTTCTGCCGCGATTTCCCGCTCGAACCGTTCACGCGCGGCTTGGCGGGCGAGGATGCGGACCAGCACGCGCAAAGGTCCGTCGCGGTGATTGCGCAGCGCTCGCTGCCGTGTTACGCGTCGAAGTCGCCGATTTCGCTTCCCTCGAGACCGGATCATAACGGCTCCTCCCGTTGTCGATCTCAGCATTCGCGCTCAGCGTGTTCGCGAGCCGACAAGGCGGCCATCACGTAATTGCCGGACCCCGCGGCGCAGCCTCGGCGCGGTCAAGCCCGTCAGCCCGCAAGGGACGGAGCGAAGCGGAGTGGCTTGACGGCGCCGAGGACCGCCGGACAATCGGGGCTCGTGATGGCCGCACTGAGCGGCTACGAGGTTGCTCAGCGCGAGGACCTACGAGACGCGCAGGTCGGGAAACAGTTCGGGAGGTGACGGCGCGGTGCCGTCTCAGGCGGAAATCAGTGCGAGTGCGCGTTCACCTATATGAACGCGGTTTTCCGGAAGAACCTGACAGGCCCGCTTGCAGTCGACGCGAATGATGTGGACACCGCGTCCGATACAGGCGGCGTACTCAACGATGGCAGGGACAGAGCGCGGTTCTGCCGGACGAACGCGACATGCACCTGGGGCGTGAGCGACTCCGGATTTTCAGGGCGCAGAACCTCGACAGGAGAATGGCAGAGGGGCTCACGCCCCAGATGTCTCGCTCACTGGCGCGACGGCCGCGCTCACAGCGGCATGGGCGGCACAAAGCGCCGCCCGATGCGATGCAGCGAAGTGGTACAGGGCCAAGAACATCTCCGAATCAATGTGTCTCGCAACCGCGTTGACGCCGTTGCGCGGTTGACTGTGAGCATTACGCAGAGAAGGGGAACACTGCTCCCGCGTCTGCGTTCCCTCCTGTTTTCGCCAGTCGAGCCTTCGAAACGGGCCGCTCCCAGGGGTGGGACGAGCGCCTGCGGAGGCGCGCGGGATCGCGGCTACGACGGGCCCTGCGAGCGCTTGAGAGGCAGCATCCTTACGCGCGTCCCGCCTTCGTCGATCGACAGGAGCGCGCCTCGCTCGATGTCCTCTCGATACGCTGCAACCGCGTTGGCGACGCTGCCTGCGGCGCTGTCGGAGAGCAGGTCCTGCATGCGGATCTGCACCACGCTCGGCCCAGCGCCTGCGCTGGCGGCAAGGATTGCCGAGAAGTCGAGATCGTTGGTGATCAGGACGAGATTGTGCAGATGCGCGTAGGCCAGGATCTCGGTGTCGGGCGCGGTCGCAGCACCGATGGTAGACCAGTGGACGCCCTCGAACCCGTGACGCGCCAGCCGGTCGACCCAGCTTGGCGACAGGTTCATATCCACGAGCAGCTTCACGGGCGGCGCAGCGGAACTTCGACTTCCTCTGCCCGCCACGCGGCGTAGGACAGGGCCTCGGTGATGTCCTCGGCTTCCAGGTAGGGATACTCGCGGAGAATCTCGTCCCGCGTCCGTCCGGCTGCAATGAGCCCCACGACCGTCCCGACGGTGACACGCATGCCCCGGATGCACGGTTTCCCGCCCATTACGCTTGGGTCACGAGTGATGCGCGTTAGCTGAGGCATGTTCACCAGCTCTCCCATTCTATTGCCAATCGATGGCACCGCAAGGACCCGTCCGAAAGGCGGATTCTGTGTGTAACGAGGACAAGATGTGATAACCTCGGTAACCGAGGGTAATGAGCAAACCATCAGATCTCGTCCAAGGCACATTGGACCTGTTACTCCTCAAGATCGTCGCGCTCGAACCCCTCCACGGTTGGGCGATTGCTCAGCGCCTGAAGCAGGTGTCCGGCGACGTGCTGCAGGTGAGCGAAGGCTCACTGTATCCGGCGCTCCACAAGCTCGAACAGGAAGGCTGGATCACGTCGACATGGGAGATTGCCGAGAGTGGCCGCCGCGCAAAATTCTACACGCTTTCACGTGCTGGCCGAAAAGCACTCGAACGTGAAACGGCAAACTGGGAACGACTCTCTGGAGCGATATCCCGGGTCGTGCGGCTGAAAGAGGTGTAGAGATGCGCCTGCTCCGGCTGCTCTACACGCTACCGCTCCGATTTCGATCCCTGTTTCGGCGAGATCAGGTTGAGCAGGATCTGGAAGACGAGTTTCGTGACCATCTCGAGCGGCAGGTCGAAGCCAGTATTGCGCGAGGCATGACGCACGATCAGGCTCGCTACGCGGCCATGCGCGCATTCGGCGGCGTGGAACAGAGGAAGGAGGAGTGTCGCGACATGCGCCACGTACACTTCATCGAGCATCGGCTGCAGGATCTGCGCTTCGCCATCCGTCAGCTGTTGAGATATCGTGGGTTCGCGAGTGCGGCGATCCTTGTGCCGGCACTGGGGATCGCTGCCAGCGTTGCCCTTTTCGGCTTCGTCGATGCGGCGCTGATCAAGCCCCTGCCATACGCGGAGCCATCCCGTCTCGTAACAGTGTTCGGTATTCGTTCGGATCTCGCGGCAGGCCAGAAGCGGGGCTCGGTTTCGTACTTGGACTTCCTGGATTGGCGACAGCGTAATCGCGCCTTCGGCTCTGTGGCGGCTTATGATGTTCGGGCTGGATTCCTGCTCGAAACCACGACGGGACCAGAACGTGTACCCGGGCTCAGAGTAACGAGCGCGTTCTTCCGCACCCTGGGCGTGAGAACGCTGATTGGGCGCGAGTTCGCCGCGGATGAGGAGGGCGCCGCTGCACCTCCAACCGTGTTGATCTCGTACGCCGCGTGGCAGAAACGCTTCGGCGGCAACCTCGACGTTCTGGGCCAGACCATCACCCTACAGTCGCCTTGGCTTGGCAACGCCGAGCCGCACGTCGTGATTGGCGTCCTGCCCCCGGATTTTCACTTTCCGATGGCGCAGCACGCGGAGTTCTGGGCCACGATTAGACGCGCCCAAGCGTGTTGGGGAATTCGGAGTTGCCGCAGCCTGGAAGCGATCGCGCGGCTCGGAAATGGAGTGTCCGTGCAAGCCGCTTCTGCAGACATGACGTCTGTTCTCGAGCAACTACGACGAGAGTATCCCGACCATCATCGCAGTCCGGAAGTAGCGAAGCTGGTTCCTCTGCGCGACGTGATGCTCGGCGACGTTGGGCGCGTCCTGACAATGCTGCTCGCCGGTTCACTTCTGTTGCTCATTATTGCCTGCACAAACGTGACGAGTCTGGTGCTTGCACGGACCGACAGCCGCGCGCGCGAAGTCGCAGTCCGAAATGCCTTGGGCGCATCAGCGCCTCGGCTCGTGCTGCAGTTCGCCACTGAAGCGCTGGTCCTGGCCACCATCGCGGCGGCTCTCGGAGTGCTACTGGCCTCGTTGGGCATGCGTTTTCTGAGCAGCTTGCTCACCGCTGACATGATCAGCCGAATGCCGTACCTTCAGGGCATCGGATTCAATCCCCGTCTCATTGTGTTCGCCGTTGCAGTCACCGTCGTCGTTGCTTCCGTCTTCACGCTGACGCCGCTCGCCCGCATTTCCGTTTCCGGGACGCTCGTCGGACTCAGAGACGATAGTCGCGCGACCGCTGGGACGACTTGGAGGCGTCTCGGCGCGCACCTCGTTGTGGCCGAGCTCGCTGTGGCAGTCGTGCTGTTAGTGGGTGCAGGCTTACTGGGCCGGAGCCTGTACCGGCTGATCCACGTCGATGTCGGATTCAATGCGCAACAGCTCGCGGAGCTTTCGGTGATCCCGCGGTTTGTGCGGACCACAACCGCTGACCCGAAGCCTGACGCAGGCAAAGAACAGCCGGGTGTACTTGCGCGTCGGATCGCGGAGCGAATTGAGGCAGTGCCAGGCGTTCAGTCCGTCGGATACGCCGATCTCTTACCACTTAGCGCGGGCCTCGCACCCACATCCACGTTCTGGGTGACTGGTCGCGCAAGCGAAGAGCAACTCCCAGACGATTGGCCAGTGCGGCGGATTAGCGCGCACTACTTCGCCACGCTACAGGCGAGGCTGCTGCGAGGCCGGTACTTCAGTGAAGAGGAAGTTGCGTCAGTAAGACCGGTGATGATCATCAATGAGTCGGCGGCGCGTCGCTATTTCCGAAGCGCGGATCCGATTGGACAATCGATCGCACTCGGCGGTGCGGCGTCTCCAGCGCGCGAGATCGTCGGCGTGGTGGCCGATATCAAGGACGGTCCACCTGAGACGCCATCCCATCCCAGCGCGTACGTCCCGTTTGATCAGCCGGCGTTTGCGCTCGCCATTCGTCTATCGCAGTCAGAGCAGACGTTTTTGCCGACCGTCAGAGCCGCGATCCGCGAGATTCGACCCGATGCGCTGGTTGGAGAGCTGACGACGCTCGCCGAGCGCGCGAATCGATTGCCATCGACGTCCCTGCACCGCTCAACGGCTTGGCTGATCGGAGCATTCGCGGCTATCGCCTTCGTATTGAGCGTCGTCGGTCTCTACGGCGTCGTCGCGTACTCCGTCGGTCAGAGAACGCGCGAAATCGGCGTGCGCATGGCTCTTGGTGCTCAGCGTCGGATGGTCTATCGCCTCGTTCTTGGAGAGGCAGCGTGGTTAGCGGGTCTTGGAACGGCCCTTGGAATGATCTGTGCGGTCACAGCGGCCACGCTGATGCGTAGCTTGCTCTTCGACGTGTCCTCGTGGGACCCGGCAACGCTCCTCGGCACTGGGTTGCTTCTTCTCCTCGCGGCGCTCTTGGCGAGCTATTTCCCGGCTCACCGAGCCGCGTCGGTCAATCCGATAGAAGTTCTGCGCAGCGAATAGGCCGACCGGCTGCTGGCCAGCCCGGCCTCGACACACGGGTCGCCGATCTACGCAGCCGTCCAGGAAAACTCCAAATTCAGTGGGTTGCGAGCCCCCGCAACCAATTGAACCGGCACGAGAAGGTCGCCCGTTTCTGGCGACCTTTTCGTTTTCTGGGCGGCAGTCAACATCGCGGCCAGGTTCCCTCTCAGCTCGATCCGGAGCTGGCCCTTCTCCGGGGTCAAGACAATCGAATCGATCAGTCCTCGGAGCATTTCTGAGGCTTCCAGGCGGGTGTCCTCGCGCTGGAGCGCAGCGGCGAGGGAGTTCCGGTAGGTGTCGGTCTGCGCCGACCCATCGCGACTGCCCTGAGGGCGAGCTCGCGTGTGTGACGGCCCCGGCCCCCACCCCACTTCGATATAGGACAGATAGTCAAGACGCCTGGGCGTGCCGCCGTACTTGGTGGTGAGGTCGTTGAACCATGCGGATGCGGGAGCGTACGCCGTCCCTGAGATGGCGCTCAGCCATCGAAGCTGGAGGCGTTCGGCGCGCTCGATGCCCTCGGCGTCATCAGGTATCGACAGCCCCCGAATGGCGTCGATTGTCGCGCCCTTCTCTTTGTCGCTGAAGGATTCGAAGTGCTTTCGAAGCAGCGCATAAAGCTCATGCAAGTGTCCAACGTCAAAGAATTGAGGACGAACGATAGGAAGGTAGAGAGCTTTCAGGACATCCCAGCGCTCGCTGAGGATGTAAATGGCAATTCTGCGCAGCATCTCGTTGTCGCTGCGAATCATGCTGTCAACGAATGCGCTCGCGGCCGCCGCATCGATGTCGCACCAGGCGAGCAACACATCACGGAGGCCCTCAACGACGCAGTTCTCAGCGGCCCTGCCACGATGAGTCTGTCCCTCCCCGACCGCCGGGCGAAACACATGACTCCATTCCGCTCGACCGCCCTTCCCGAACACCTCCCTGACTCGCTCTTGAAACAGCGAAGCTGCCTCTGGTCCAGCCTTGGTCCCCAAAGCCGCCGCGTGCTTCTTGAGTAGGTCCTCAAGCCAGTACTCCTCAACGACCGTAACCGGTTCCTCGGCGTCGGAGGGGAATCGCGACGGCTGCCAACGTATCTCTGTGCAGTACCCGACGAGCTGAAGCGCCTTTGCCAATCGGCCGGATCAGCACTGGCGAGAAAACGCGGAATGGCGCCGTCGCTGAGCGCGCTGGCGACCATGTCGCGATCGAACTTCGTATTCAACCAGCCCTGAACGTGCTCGAGGTCTTTTCGCGTGATCGACGTCGTCGGAAGGAGACCGAGAATCTCGGCAAACTTCCGAAGGGTGTGGAAGTTGTCATGTCCAGCACCATGCTCGCTATCGCTACTCACACTGCGGACAATTTCCATGATCTTCTCGGCGAGGTTCCCGTCGGAGGTCTCTCCGGCAACCTTCGCACAAGCGACCAAGTAATCGAGCGCAGTCCAATACGGAATTCTGACCGCGTTATCATCGCGCACGGGCACTGGCGCAGGATTCCTATTGGCCGAGAACAGACCTGTTTCCGCCAGCGGGTCGAAAAACTTCAAGAAGTCTTGGCGCTTCAGGAGCAGTTCGAATCCATGGCGAGCATGCTCCTCGCTCTTGCCCATCATTTCGATAAAGGACCTCTCATTGGCATTGAGGCTAGCCATTCAGAAGGGCCTCCATCTCTTTGAACTCCTGCAACACCACCGGACCTGACGCCGGAACCGAGCGTGCAAAGGCTTCGAGCACGTCTATCAGCTGCTCCCAGCCTCTCTGGTCTTTCAGAAAGGGCAGCAGCTCGATACCGCATTCGCGATAGTAGGTCCTCATGCTGACCATGAGCTCGCGTTCATGCGAGAAAAAGCCTTGAAGTAAAAAGTGGCTCGGTTGAACTCCTGGCTCCCTCGGCATCCGCTTCTTGACGATGACGTACTCAAGGATCTCCAGTTCATCGAGCCCGTAGCCGATGAATAGAACCGTCTTGTTCTTGAAAAGGTCTTCCAGGAACGTCAATACCAGATTCTCTGTATCGCCGTCGCGCGTGCGTCTGTCGTTCGCGTAGTGCCGTACGTACTGCTGCGTGGTTAATATCATTCCCTCGGGATGTCTGACCGAGCCGTGCAGGTGGATGACGGCGTTCTCCTCGTTCAGGTGCACGGCGGTCAGATCCTCTGTCTTGTAGTAGACCCGTCGCGGCGTAGGGGCGGAATCCTCAGACGCGGCGGCGTCGCCGGTCACGCTCAGAGGCGGAGCCGGCAGCTCGTCACGAGCCACTCGTCGTAGTTCGTCGTGACGAAAGTCCGTCCCAGCTTCGACAGGTGCGAATAGAGGCGACGCCCGATCGCGTGCTCTCTGCGCTCCTGCCGATGCAGCAGTGCGCGGAAGTCAATCGGAATCTTCGATTCCGCCTGCAGCGCCAAGGCAATCGAAAGCTTGATGCGCGGACGTAAATGCTTGATTTGGTCTAGTTGTGCGCGGCTGAACTTGCCGTGCTCGACAAGAGTCTCAGCGCGCCATTTGCGAACTCATCCCAATCGGGACACCCCGCAAGCTTCGAAGCGCCGGCACCGACGAAGGGCACGAGTTTGCTCAGCTGTGCGGCCTCGCGGAGCGTTTCGGGAACGTCCGGAATTGGCGCAATCTCGGGATTCATAGATTTGAACCGCTGCGATACGTATGAATGACGTGCTATTATACGTATGTGCCGAAGCTGACGCTCAGCGTGGACGAGAAGGTGGTTCGGGGCGCTAAACGCTACGCGGCCGCTCGAGGCACGTCGGTCTCTCGCCTCGTTGAGCGCTACCTCGATCTGCTGTCGAAGCCGCCCAAGGCCGATGACCAGACGCCGGTGCTGCGTATGCTCCGCGGAGCGGCCCGCGGCGTACCAGCAGATGCGCACCGCCGGCATCTCAGCCGGAAATACCGTTGAAG
>Ga0114129_10015995_pt1 | contig 10669 bp, 6 predicted proteins | sample RhiMetdeltSRZDD1_FD_80071 | JGI IMG/M metagenome (GOLD analysis project Ga0114129, IMG submission 80071) | Populus rhizosphere microbial communities from Tennessee, USA - Rhizosphere MetaG P. deltoides SRZDD1 (version 2) (version 2) | ecosystem: Host-associated > Plants > Roots > Rhizosphere >... | reverse complement strand
GCCGGCTGCGTCCACCAACGAATCCGGGACTCGTCAGGTGGGCCACGGCCTCCGGGAGCTTCCGCTTCTCATGGCGCATGATCATGATGACGCGCTTGGCAAGCGACGCGATATCATTTCCGCCCGCGCTGCCGTTGACGTAGCGAACTCTTCCAGAATCATCCTTCACCAGAGTTGTATTGATGTTGCCGAAACGATCAATTTCCAACGCTCCCAGGAACCCGACGTCCACAACACCGCGATGAACATTCATCCCCATGACGTCCAGAAAGCCGCTCCAGCATGTTGCCCGATACCAAATACGAGCATCGGCTAAACCCACTGCGGTATCGATCGGACGCATGTTCATTACGCCGATTTCCAGAAGAGCGCTCAGCCCCGGAGCGTGTGTCCGCTTCGCCAGGACGCAAGCCACTTGCGGCAATCCGAGACCAACGACGACGACTTCGCCGTCGCGTAGTTCTCTGGCGCCAGCAGTTGCCATGATTTCCGATGCGAGTACTTCCGGCATTTTCTTGCTCTCCAGCACGTATTGGATTGAAATTCGAAGTGCCGGAGCCTATCAGAAGTCGAGGAATATCTTCAAGCGCGTTTCCGTCCAGAAACTGAGGGGCTTACGCCGGATTCTCCGGCTCCCGACCATCATTCTGGAACTCCGCCCGTCTCAATTCGGTCCTGCGAATTTTGCCTGTGCTGGTCTTTGGCAGTTCCGCAACGAACTCGATTTTGCGCGGATATTTGTACCGGGCAAGTTCCTGACGCACGAAATCCTGCAATTCTTTCTTCAAATTGTCCGACGCCTGATGCAGGCCGTGAACAACGACGAACGCCTTCGGAACCATTCCGTGCAGTTCGTCAGGGGAAGCAACAACCGCGGCCTCCAGCACACTCGGATGCTCAAGCAGTACGCTTTCAATTTCCAATCCAGCGATGTTGATGCCCCCGCAAACGATCATGTCGTCGTTTCGGCATTGATAACGAAAGAATCCGTCACTATCGCGAACGTAGATATCGCCTGGAATATTCCAGCCTTGCCGAACGTACTTTTGCTGATCACCCTTCAGATGCAAGTAGCGGCACCCAGTGGGTCCCTTGACTGCAAGAAGTCCCGGTTGACCGTCCGGCACCGGTTGCATTGTTTTCTCATCGACAACCTGGGCGATGTAACCGGGAACTATTTCTCCTGTTGCACCAGGACGCGAACGGCCAGGACGAGAAGAAATGAAAATGTAGAGCATCTCCGTCGATCCGAGACCGTCGAGAATCTCGATCCCCGTGGACGCGCGCCATGTCCGATAGACCGACGCCGGCAGCGTTTCGCCCGAATTGACCACAAACCTCAGTGATCGAAGCTCATCTCGTAATTCTGCAGACTGCTTCATCATCATGCGCAAGCTGACGGGCACACAAAATGCGATTGTCACTTTGTTGTTGCGAATCGACTGAATCATTTTCTCCGGCGTAAAGTGATCGAGCAGGACGGTCGAGGCTCCGAATCGAAACGGCAGCAGGAGAAGAGCGCCCAAACCGAAGCCAAAGGCCATTGTTGGATGGCCGCCGAAACGATCGGCTGGTGAAGGTTCCAGAATGTAGCGTCCATAGGTGTCGCATACTGCCAACAAGTCCGCATGAGAATGCATGCAGCCCTTCGGTACGCCTGTGCTGCCGGAGGTATACAGAAGGACCGCCGGGTTATCCTGCGCCGTCGGCGTACACTCCCCAAGCGGAGGGCCATTTTGCAATTCTTGGATATTCACGCAAGACAGTGAACTTCGGCCCATTCTTTCCAACTCGTCCCATAGGTCTGTTTCCGAAATCACCAGCATCGGGTCCGCGCTATCGATGATTGCGTTAATCTCTCGATGCCGCAGCAGCGGCGATGTCGGAACAGCGACGGCGCCGATTCGAATTAATGCGAGGAATGCAGTCACGAAGTGCGGCCGATTCAATAGCCGGATGACCACGCAATCACCTGGACTTATGCCGCGCTGTCGCAGCGCGCCGGCGAGTTTCATCACTTCGGTTGCCAACTGGTTGTATGTGATGACGGAATCTGCGAAATAGATCGCCGGAGCAGAGCCGCGGCCCAGAGCTAGATTGGCATCGAGCAATTCATGGCAGGCATTGAGCGTGTTCGGATATGCGAGTTCTGGCAAATCGTAGATCTTCTCCGGCCAGAGTTCTCGCGGGGGATAGGAGAGCATAGGTGCATACGTTACCACGAGCCTGTTTGAGGCGTGAGGAGGTCTTTTACTGCCATCGCGGACGGCATCCGCTACTGATCGGGGCGCCCGGCAATCACAGCAATTCGTAACCTGGACCGCCGCCGCCTTCCGGTGTGACCCAATTGATCACTTCGTAGGGGTCCATAATGTCACACGTTTTGCAGTGGACGCAGTTGGAGGCATTGATCTGCAGACGAAGTCGCCCGTCTCCGGCCGAAGTCATTTCATAGACGGCAGCAGGACAAAAGAGTTGGCAGGGATTGCCGTATTCGTTCGTACATCGTGGGTGGCAGATTTCGGGGTCGAGGACTACCAGGTGGACGGGTTGATCCTCATCGTGATCGGTTCCCGAGTTATAAACATCAGTCAGCTTGTCAAAGGTGAGTTTGCCATCGTAATCAGAGCGCGCCGGTGCTGGTCGATTGCCGTCGTAATACTGATGTAACTGCCGCATGCGCGTATGGCCAGGCTGATTCCGATAACGATTCCTCAGACCACGCCCTCCGGTTATCATCTGAAGGCCTGTATGAATCATCCCTGTAACAAATCCATGTTCGAAGCTCTGGTGGAAATTCCGCACCTTCCAAAGTTCATCTTTCACCCAGCTCCTCTCCACCAGTTCCTCAAAGCGTTTTAGCCGGCCCGCTGAAAAATCGTTAGCAGCGATCGCCTCGCCGGCGGCTTCCGCCGCAAGCATGCCGGTCTTGAATGCCAGATGAATTCCTTTCAGACGCATCGAATTCAAGAATCCGGCGGCATCGCCGACGATCAATCCGCCATTGAAGTAGTATTGAGGCTGCGCCCAATAACCGCCTTCGGGAATCGTCTTGGCGCCGTAGGAATAGAGCTTGCCTCCCTCCAAGATGCTCCTGATATAAGGATGCGTTTTGAATTGTTGAAATCGCTGATGCGCATCCATGCGCGGATCAAGGTAATCGAGGCCAATAACGAACCCAATGGAGACGCGGCCATTCGCCATGTTGTAAATGAACCCGCCGCCGAACTCTTGACTGCGAAGAGGCCATCCCATCGTGTGAATCACGCGCCCCCCGGTATTCTTCTCCTTAGGCACATCCCAGACTTCCTTCACTCCGACGGCATAGACTTGCGGGTTTCGGCCTTCATCGAGTTTGAATTTCTTGACGAGTTGTTTGGTCAAAGAGCCACGCGCGCCCTCGGCGAGAATCGTGATTTTGGCGCGGACATCGATTCCAGGTTCGAAATTGGCTTTTTTGACGCCGTTTTTGCCGATACCTTTATCGCCAGTCCGAATGCCTGCAAGCGCATCGTTTTCGATAATCAGATCCGCCCCGGTGAACCCTGGGAAAATGTCGACTCCGCTTTCCTCGACTTGCTTGCCGAACCAGCGCGCGAATTTGTTGAGCGAGATGACGTAATTCCCATGATTCTGGAGTGGAGGCGGAACGATCGGCAATCCAAACTTGCGGGCCTTCGTCAGATAGAGGACGTGATCCTCCTCGACAGAGTTCTCGATCGGCGCGCCTTTCTCCTTCCAATCCGGCATCATTTCGCTGATACCCCGCGGGTCCATCACGGCGCCCGATATGATGTGAGCCCCGACTTCTTTACCTTTTTCGAGAACGGCGATGGAAATATCCCGATTCAATTGTCGAAGGTGATAGGCAGCGGCAAGACCGGCTGGCCCACCGCCCACGATCAACACATCCACTTCAAGGATTTCACGTTCCGGCATAGCGGCAGAATAGCAGAGATCGGCCTATAGCTAGATCCCCGTTATCTGGATTCCACTCTCTTTGACCTTGTTCGCTTTTGTTGATCGACAGCAATCCGAGGGGAACTAGTCTGCGAGACTTTGGCACTTGACCCCACAAGGGCGGCTACCATATCGTGCGGACGAGGCAAAGGCTGTGAAACAAACTAGGAAAAAAGCGAAGAGCAAGCTGGAGAAGGCGCACCTCCGGTTACAGGTGAATGGTGAACAGGTGGAAGTGGCATTTGCGCCCCACAAAACGCTTTTGGAAGTGCTTCGCGAGGACCTGATGTTGACCGGAACCAAGCACGGCTGTGAGCTGGGCGAATGCGGGTGTTGCGCTGTGCTGGTAGATGGCCGTCCCGTACTTTCATGTCTCGCCCTCGGCGTTGCGATGGAAGGGCATGAGATCACGACGGTTGAGGGTATGGCGGTAGGAACCGAGCTGCATCCGTTGCAGCAAACGTTCGCCGAACTCGGCGCCGCTCAGTGTGGATATTGCACTCCCGGAATTCTGCTGACGGCGAAAGCGCTTCTCGAAAACACTGCACGACCTTCACGTGATGAAATCAAGGAAGCCCTTGCCGGAAATCTTTGCCGCTGCACCGGCTATATCAAAATATTGGAAGCCGTGGAACTGGCGGCTGCTCGTATGGCCGGCGAGCAGGCAGAACCCCCGAAGGAGTCTGTTTATGGCTGGGAATGACACTGGCAAGCGGAAAGATTTGCGAGTCATCGGAAAACCCTTGATCAAGGTCGATGCGAAAGCGAAGTGCATTGGTGAACTGAAATACGCGGACGACCTCGTGCTTCCGCGAATGCTCCACACCAAACTTCTGCGAAGTACAGTCCCGCATGCCCGCATCCTCAATATTGATGTTTCGAAAGCGAAAGCGTACCCCGGTGTCCACGCAGTCCTGCTGGGAACAGATATGCCCACTCCGTATGGCGCCCTTCCTGTTAGCGAGGATGAGCACCCTCTGGCAATCGGAAAAGTCCGAATGGTCGGGGATCCGGTGGCTGCCATCGCGGCAGTCGATGAAGACGTTGCAACCGAGGCTCTGGATCTGATTCACGTCGAATACGAACCTCTGCCGGTAGTCACATCTATCGACGATGCGTATGCCATGATGGAGCCGCGTATCCACGAATATGGAGAGCTTGGTAATATCCATCGCAGACAGGTCTACGAATTCGGCAGTATCGAAGCAGGCTTTGCCGAGGCGGATTACGTTCGCGAAGACCTCACCTTCTATGAAGGCAGCACTCATCTTGCTCTGGAACAACATGCAAGTCTGGCCCAGTACAGCCACGATGGCAAACTCACACTCTGGACTTCCACGCAGGACATGCACTATCTGCACCGGCACGTGGCGAAAGTGCTGGAAATGCCGCCGAGTCGAATACGCGTGATTGCCACGCCAAACGGCGGAGGTTTTGGAGGCAAGTGCGATCCGTTCAATCACGAAATTATTGTGTGCAAACTGGCGATCGTCACTGGCCGTCCCGTAAAAATCTGTTTGACGCGTGAGGAGGTCTTTTATTGTCATCGCGGACGGCACCCCGTTTTGATGTCGACGAAGACGGGATATAAAAAGGATGGATCCATCACCGCCATGCACCATCGCACCATATTGGATGGCGGGGCCTACGGTGGTCATGGAGTTGCGAGCACGTTCTACACGGGCATCCTTCAGCCAACGACGTATACATTACCTCACTACAGATTTGAAGCCGTTCGAGTTTTCACCAATAAGGCGCCCTGCGGTCCGAAGCGCGGCCATGGGACTCCTCAGCCACGTTGGGCCCAGGAGATCCAACTGGACAAGATCTCCGACCACTTGGGGTTGGACCCGGCAGAGATGCGCAAACAACACCTCATTTCGCCCAACTCGATTACGGCAAATTGGATTCGTATTGGCACTCTCGCCTTGGGCCAGTGCATCGATAAAGTCGTGGCGGGCTCCGGTTGGAAAGACAAGTTCCGAAAGCTTCCTAACGGAAAGGGAATCGGGATCGCGTGCAGTGCTTACATGACCGGAACCCAGACTCCAATCTACTTCAACAAGATGCCGCAGTCCGGCGTGCAATTGAAACTCGATCGCAGCGGCCTCGTAACCGTCTTTTGCGGATCTGCGGAAATTGGTCAGGGTTCCGATTCGATTCTTGCTTATATCGTCGCCGAAGTGTTCGGAATTGATCCTAATGATATACGCGTCGTCACGGGCGACACCGACCTCACACCTGTTGATCTCGGCAGCTATTCCAGCCGCGTGACTCTCATGACTGGCAATGCCGCCATCGAGGCCGCTGAACGCGCGCGGCACTTCTTGCGCGAGGCCGTTGCCGCAAAACTCGAGGTTCCAGGTGAGAGGCTGTCGTTCGCGGATCGGCGCGTTTTTGATACGGAGAATCCGGAAAAGGGTGTCAGCTTTGTCGACGCCGTCTGGCTTGCCGAAGAAAAGTATGGAACGCTGGGTGCGACAGGCTCGTACAAGCCGCCTGCAGCACCAGGAAAATACAAGGGCGCCACCATTGGTCCATCGCCGGCCTTCAGTTGTACAGCGACGGTCGCCGAAGTCGAGGTCAATCCGGAAACGGGAATCATTGTCGTACAGCGCATCTGGATTGCGCACGACATCGGTCGGGCCATCAATCCCGTGCTGGCCGTGGGACAAATAGAAGGCTGCGTTTATATGGGCCTTGGCGAAGCGTTAATGGAAGAGATGACCTACCGCGGTAACCGCAACCTCGTTCATAAATTCCCTTCCTTCCTCGAATACAAGAGCCCGACGACGCTCGAGATGTGCGACGTGATCACGTATCTGATCGAGGAGCCTGACCCCAACGGACCATTCGGCGCAAAGGAAGTAGGCCAAGGGCCGCAGTTACCGGTTCCTCCGGCAATTTCTAATGCCGTTTACGACGCCGTAGGCGTTCGTATCGATGAGATTCCAATGACGCCCGACAAAGTGCTGAAAGCGATCCGGGCCAAAGCGAAGGGGCAAGAGGGCAGATATGGACCTTCAGCGTTTCCGACTTGCCCAATGCCCCAGGCCATGGTTGTGCGAACACCATTCCAGGGCGGTGATGGCAAGGCGGTAGAAAGCGAGCCGGCGGTATCGAGGAAATAGGAGAAGCAATACTGAAATGCTGAGACTTCCCAAATTTCGCTATCTTCAACCGAGGTCTGTCACCGAGGCCATTCGTATGATGGCCGATAACGGTCCCGACGCAATGTTCGTGGCAGGAGGGACAGACTTGTATCCCAACATGAAGCGACGCCAGCAAACGCCGAAGGTTGTCATCGGGCTGTCCCAGGTCAAGGACCTCTGCACTATGAAAGGCCAGCCAAAACAAGGAATCACCTTGGGAGCAAGCCTGACATTGGCCGACGTTACAGCCGATACCCGCATCCAATCCGCTTACCCGGCAGTTGCGAAAGCTGCCGAGTTAATCTCCACACCCTTGCTGCGAAACATGGGCAGCATCGGAGGAAACCTTCTGCTCGATACGCGATGCAATTACTATGACCAGAACTACGAATGGCGCAAGGCGATTCACTTTTGCATGAAGAAGGATGGCGAGATCTGCTGGGTCGCTCCCTCCAGCCCCCGGTGCTGGGCCGTGCAATCCAGCGACTGCGCTCCGGTGATGGTGGCGATCGGAGCGAAAGTGAAACTGGTTTCAAGCTCGGGAGAACGCGTGATATCCGCTGCGGAACTCTACAACGATGACGGAATCCGGCATCTGAACAAGCGGCCCGACGAACTGCTGACCGAGATTCATCTGCCGCCCGTCAACGGTTGGCGAGCTACCTACTGGAAGCTCCGCCGCCGCGGGTCCTTCGACTTCCCGGTTCTTGGCGTGGCCACTTCGCTGAAGCTTTCCGAAGACGGAACGGTCGAGGATTCAAGAATCATCCTGGGCGGCGTCGGCTCGCATCCCGTCGAGGCGGTAGCAGCGCAGAAAGTGATTGCCGGCAACAAACTCACGGAAGACGTCATCCGCGAGGCTGCCCAAGCGGCATATCAACCAGCCAAGCCGCTCGACAACACCGATTTCGCCATGACGTGGCGTAAAGAAATGGCGCGGTTCTACGTCTCCGGCACACTTCGGGAACTGGCAACCTAAGGCTTTACTTGGGATCATCCTGATTGGATCTTCACTCAAAGCTTTTGGACGCACGAAACCGTTGCCAATGAGAAGCAACTCGCCACGCGTTAGGCATACAGGAGGATGCCCCGGCATTCATCTAGACCTTCATTCCGAGCCGGGCCAGTGCTTCCCGTGTCGAAGGCTCGTTGAGGAGCTTCTTGAAGGCGGCAACTCCGGCGCGATTCGCGCGCGATTTGGGCACAACGAAATCGTATCGCTCGTCGCGCAGCGGCAGGAAGCCGAGGCCGGAATTGCGGGCAATCGTGTCTAGCGTCAGTCCCCAGTCCGCCCGGCCTTGCGAGACCGCGGCGGCAACGGCGTTGTGATTTCGAGGCTGGACAGGATATCCGACGGGCTTTACTCCTTCGAGCAGGCGATCGATGAGCGCTCGTGTCCCGCTCCCCTGATTGCGGTTGACCATGACGCATGACGAATCGCGTTTTACCGCCGTAACCGCCTCTTGCGCCGTCTTGCCCTCGAAGCGTACGTCACCCTGACGGAAGACGACGCCTTGGACGCGGCCATAACCGGAAACCAACTCCAGACTCGGACTTAAGAAAGGCCGGTTGTACTCGTCTGTTTTTGGATCGAGCAGGTGGATGCCTGCAACATCGCATTCGCCTCGCTTGGCAGCGTCCAATCCTGCGGTGCTGCCCACGGCGAGGAACTTGGATCGCACGCCGCGCTGTTGCAGCACCCCAAGCAGGTAGTCGAGGCCGATGCAGTGGCTGCCAATTACGACGAGATCGGCTAATTGTAGTTCTTTGCCGAGCAACTGCACATCGATGTGCGTTCCCGCCTCGACGATCTCTTCGTGGCGCCCGATCGTTGCGAAACCATCGGCGCGGCTGAACGTTGTAACGCTTCCGGATCCCTGTCCCATCGGATATGCCACAAGGGAGGCGCCGGATACGTCCGACTTCCCTTCATCCGCAGTCTCGACCAATCCCACCAGCAAGTATTCCGTCCGTCCGATCTCGCTGTTGACCTTGACGGCCAGCCGCGCGGGAACCGTTGTTCGCGTAGTGGAATCCCGTCCAGCCTGCTCTCGAATGACGGGCGCAACGAACTCGTGAAACGTGAAAATCGCCGATGTCGGAAACCCGGGAAGCACGACGACTGGCCGGCCGCGAGTGGCCGCCAGGCAAATGGGCTTGCCGGGCTTCAGTGCGACACCGTGGGCGACGATGCCCGGATCTCGAAGTTCAGCGACTGCGCGATACGACAAGTCGCCCGCCCCCTTGCTGGTGCCTCCGGAGAGCAACACGATATCGGCAGACCCAATAGCCGTATGGAGCCGTTCGCGCAGTTCCGTGAGATTGTCGCCGGTGATGCCCAGTCGCAGCGGCTCGCCACCCAACTCGCGAACTGCATCGGCGAGAATCTGTGCATTCGAGTCGTATACTTTCGCCGGCTGCATCGGCTCGCCTGGAGCGATGATTTCGTCGCCGGTGGAGAGGATGGCCACGACCGGTTTACGCCAGACGTCGATGCGGCCCACGCCGATGGCGGCCAGCACTCCTGTATCGCGGCTCGTCAATACGTGACCGCAACGTAGCACCGTTTCGCCTGCTGTGATGTCCGTCCCCGCGAACGATATACCGGTGCCGGCCGTGACCGCGCGCGCCACATGCAACTCCTTACCGAGCACCTCCGCGTGCTCGACCATTACCACGGCGTCAGCGCCGCGCGGCACCATTCCTCCCGTGGCAATCGAAACAGCCGCGCCGCTGCGGATTACGGTATGCGGCACAACACCGGTGTGGATCGTCTCCTCGCTGAGCTGCAAATGGCGTGGAACTTCCTCGGACGCGCCGAAAGTACTGTCCGAGACAACGGCGAAGCCGTCCACGTTCGAGCGGTCAAACGACGGAACATCGACGGGCGAGACGACGTCGGCCGCTAGAACGCGGCCAAGTGCCGCATCGAGTGTTACGCTCTCGATGCCACGCGGTGCCGTGTCGATCGCGGCGCGAAAACGCCGCTCCGCTTCGTCACGATCAAGCACATGCAGAAATTGTTCCTGCTCACGCATACAGCCAGACCTCTACTTCACTGCCCGGCGCGAATCCTTCGCTGTCAGCAGGGACAATGACGAAACCGTCAGCGCGAGTGGTTGAAGAGAGTATAGATGCGCCAGCGACGGCGATCGGTTCGACTTCGCCGCCGAACCCGCTTTCGCGCGCAAGCCGCACGCGGGCGTAATCGAGGCGGCCGATCGGTGAACTGATCTTACGTGTCAGTTTCGCGATGATCGAATGGTAAGGCCACATCTTCGACTGGCCTCCTAGTGCGCGAATGGCGCGACCGGCGAAAAAATCGTACGCGCAAAGGCATGATACGGGGTTACCAGGCAGCAGAAAAACGAGTCGATGCTCGAGCCGGCCGAAACCGGTCGGGCTGCTGGGACGCATGGCGATTCCATGAACGGCGAGTTCGCCATGGCTCGCCAGAAGCGTCGGCGCAAGGTCTTCCACTCCTACACTCGATCCTCCGGAGACGATCACTACGTCCACTTCCGTGTATAGACTGTCCAGAATGGCGTCGTGTTCAT
>Ga0114129_10015993_pt1 | contig 10670 bp, 6 predicted proteins | sample RhiMetdeltSRZDD1_FD_80071 | JGI IMG/M metagenome (GOLD analysis project Ga0114129, IMG submission 80071) | Populus rhizosphere microbial communities from Tennessee, USA - Rhizosphere MetaG P. deltoides SRZDD1 (version 2) (version 2) | ecosystem: Host-associated > Plants > Roots > Rhizosphere >... | reverse complement strand
GTCACCAAGCCAAACTCTTAGCCTTGTACTCCTCAAGCGTGTGCGCTGGTTTTTCGACTCCAGAAGGCAACGGCCGTTTCGAGAATCCCTGGAAGTACAACAAACACGCATCGCGCCACCATACCGCGTCACGTTCCTGTATCTCGAGTTTTTTCGAAACTGCCATATGGCGTTCAGAGTCGATTACCGTTGCTAATTTATCCCACTTCTTTCGCGTCAGTCTCACCCAATCTACCCCGCGTTGATAATGAAGCGCGAGCTCACCCCAAAGAGTCTTGCCTGAACTCATTCGGTAGTTCCATGGAACGTGATGGAACCATAGCAGTAACTCTTCCGGACAGGTCTTAACATTCGCGAAGAGCTTACGCACAGGCTCATGATACTGCGCAACTGTGTTGCTGCCTGTTGTTGTCCGATCGAACCCAATCCCTTTTGTGTCCGCGCGATGATAATAGACCGGGTTCCAGTCATCACGTGAAAATGTGTCCCACCAGGGTGCCGGACCGTAATGATGATTCCCCCACATTATGTGATGGAGTCCAAGTGGAGTCATGTAATCAACAAGTGCGTCATGCGACTCGAGCATTATTCTGGTTATGATTTCCACGCTTGTCGGATCATGAGTGAACGTCATCTGGGTCCAGTCAGAGGCGATTGTTCGGGAGGTAAGCTCGGGGTTCCACGCCAAGCGACCAAACGCAAACCAGTTTGCCTGCAGGAAATGATGACCTGTCCAATTCCTGTCGCTTCCCGTGTTAGCGACGCCGGCAATCCCGGTGAGCGGTTGTTTATAGAGACTTCCATCAATCACCTTCGTCACCGTTGATCCGCGACCTTTTGCGAAGGTGTCTGAAGTAAGAAACTCCCGCCACATAGGCGCCAAAAAAACCAGATGATTCGAGAAGCCCAGATACTCCTGTGTGATTTGAAGCTCAGGAATGACGTTGGTCTTCGGCATTGCGCCGAATAAGGGATGAAACGGTTCGCGTGGCTGAAAGTCTATCGGACCGTTTTTAACTTGAAGCAGAACGTTTGGGGCGAACTTCCCGTCGAACGGTTGAAGGTTTTCGTACGCAGCGCCTGCGCGGTCATAACCAGGCTTCATGTCGTAGACAAACGCACGCCACATGACGACTCCATTGTGAGGCGCAACCGCGTCGGCAAGCATGTTCGCGCCATCTGCATGCGTGCGGTTGTAGGTGCGAGGCCCGGGTTGCCCTTCACTGTTTGCTTTAACCACGAAGCCACCGAAGTCTGGAATGAGTTTGTAGATCTCGTCGGCTTTTCGCTTCCACCAGTCGCGCACTTCAGGATCTAGTGGATCAGCAGTCTTCAAACCGTCGATGTCCATTGGCGCTGAAAAGCGCGCTGATAAATAAACATGCAGACCATAAGGGCGAAAAATGTTTGCGATTGCTGCGACCTTGGCCAGGTATTCATTCGTCAGGATAAGTGCATTGGCGTTCACATTATTCAAGACTGATCCGTTTATACCGATGGCTGCATTTGCACGTGCGTAGTCACGCAAACGAGGATCGAGATGAGAGGGCAGGGCACTCCAGTCCCATAGAGAGTGCCCTGCATATCCACGCTCAATGCTTCCATCGAGATTGTCCCAGTGATCGAGTACACGCAGGCGCAGGCGTGGCTTCTCGCGAACGTTGATGTTCTCGATAGACTGAAGTGTTTGCATCAGGCGCAGAAAATGAAACGTGCCGTAGAGTGCTCCGATGTCCGTCTGCGAAGCAATGACGATGCTGGAGCGCACCCCGGCTTTAATGGAACGTACAACATAACCTTCGTCACCAAGTTCGGAAAGTTCGCGACTCAAAGGCAGACGTGCGATGAAAGCGGAACTTGAAGGAGTTCCAATGACGAGCGAAGCTTTGTCGTCATCAGTCTTTATTGATTGACTCCTACCAAGCAGTCCATTCAATCCGTTAGTTAGCTCCGAACGAATTGCATCACAAGTCTCCGAATTGCCCGCGACGGTTATTGACGACAATTGCCTCGAGTACCGATCGCGTGTGGATCCGGGCAACGGGTCGTAACGTAGCCAAAGTCGATAACCGTCATCCGCGTAGACAGCGGGCGCAAAAAACACCAGAACCAAAATCAGCCGAAGTTCTGTTGACCTTATGCTCAATTCTTTTGTTAATACCGAAGCCTTCGTACTGGGAGCGCAGGCGTCCTCGCCTGCTAGATTACCCACCCGGGCCATTGTTTGGACACGGCAGGCGAGGACGCCTGCGCTCCCAGCACCATCTTAGTTGCTTGAGTTCAACCATCACCTTGATCTAGAGCAACTCGCGTGGGGGATATTAAATCATTTGAATTGTGCAGGGTTCACCATCGTTTGCGCGGTGTCGTGAAGTGTGGCCCGGGTTGATTATGCCCGGGCCACTTGTTTGAAGGTTTAGAACGACAAGCGTCCACCAAAACGCCACTGGCGCGATTGGTTTGGACCGTAAAGCCCCGTGATGAATCCGAAGTTACCACTGTTGGTATCACTAGTCGGGTTCGCGAAATTCGCGTGGTTCGTTGCGTTCAACGCCTCGGCCCGGAGTTGAAACTTGACCTTCTCCGACACCGAGAATGTGCGAAAGATACTTAGGTCCGTCTCGAAAAATCCCGGACCACGCAAACTGTTTCTACCTACGGTTCCGAAGCGTGCGCCGGTTTCGTCAGCCCACGCACAACCTGATGTGCACGACACTCCTTGTATGGTCTTACCTTGCACCGTATTCAGAAAGTAAGGTCCCGCTGCTGAGCCACGCTGCGAGGAAATTCCTATACCGCCAAAAATGGTGATGTCCGAAATCAATTGGTTCGGTACTTGGGCGCTCCCTCCTGCCAACAAATTCGGAGCGTTGCCCTGAATCACATAGATCGGTATGCCGGTCATAATGCTCGCCACACCGCTCACCTGGAAGCCGCCGAGAACTTTGCTGGCCCAGCCTTCCTTAGCCCACCGCTGACCCTTCCCAAGCGGCAAGTCATAGACCCCGTACATTTGAAGGTTGTGTGTACGATCATAGCTCGCCGGACCTCGGTTCCGCTGCTTTTCTGGCAGGTATTGGATTCTCGGACCAGCATCGTTGTCAGCGAAGTTCATGGTCTTGGACCAGGTGTAAGCAGCTCCAAAAAGTGAGCTGGCCCATCGCCTGGTGAATTGCGCTTGAAGCGCATCATAGTCCGTATCGCCATACGGTTGGATTGAGTTGATATCTGCTACCAAGCCAAACTTGACCGCCAATGGCCGGGCTGCGTTTCCTCCGCCCGGAGGGCCGGCATTGATATTGATGAAACCCATCTGATCGATTACTCGGGTGCCAACATAGCCAACCTGCGCAGCGAACTTCCACGGCAGTTGACGTTCGACGAAGAAGTTGAAGGAGTGAATCCTCTTGCGTGGTTCGTCGGCCGGAAAGGTCGTGGTACCTGTGTTAGAGGGCAAAGCCAAAATCCCCTGGCTGAGATCGGGCGCAGGGCTGGCGTTAATCAGTCCCTTCCGCAGGGTAGTCACGGGGATGAACGAGTTGGTCGCGCCGTTGAAAGTGATTGCGGGCATCGACCAGATGTTGGCGATCGGATAAGCATTTCTGACGTCCTGGTACGGTCGCGGATCAGAGGATTGTCCGTAGCCGCCGCGAAAGACTGTCTTATCGTTGTACCGGTACGCAATTCCAAAACGCGGAAGGAACAGATTCTTACCGGACACTGCGCCGCCGTTGATGTCCAAGCCGCTCAATCCACCAGTGATTACCTTCCCGGTAGTTGGATCGAAACGGTTGATGCCCGTGTTGTCCTTTCTCGGAGTGGTGAACCGCTCGAAGCGCAGCCCGTAGATGAACGTGAGATTGCGAGTAATCTGCCAGTGGTCGCGTGCGTATCCGGCGTACTGTTTCCAATAAACTGAGTTTGGATTGCGGAGCTGATCCACTTTACCTGCAGAGGTTGGCAAGCCGAGTAGAAAGTCCGCCCAGTTATTGAATCTGTTTGCCGCTGCGGGACTGCGGGTAAAGCCCAGACCTTCACATTCGGCTACGGTCGCAGTTGCAGGGCAGCCTTGCAGAGCCGTCGCGTTCCCGCTGAAACCGAACGTGCCGCGCACGGTCTGAAATGATCCGCCCTGGGGTTGGAAGTGATTGATCTGCGCATTCACATAGTCGCCGCCGAAGCGAAATGAGTGAGCGCCCTTAAGCCAGGACAGGTTCACTGCACCCACGTACTGATTATCGCGGAACAGAAACGGGTTCCCGGTGTTGTCGTTGCCAATGTTGGTCCAGCCGGCGCCGATCTGAAAAGCTGGGACGCCGCCCTGAAGTAGATCTGGCCCGTTGGTTCCAGGGATCTGCAGAACGTTGAGCCCGAAGTTCGAATTGATATCGAAGCCCACCGCACCCAAACGCTGTCGGGTGTAGCCAACGTTTCCATCGAGAACGACTGTGGGGCTGAACGTATAAGTCCCACCAAGACCTATCACATTGATCAACCCGGGGGCCGTTCCTAATTGCCCACCATTCAAAGCAGGACCGCTGACTTCTCCGAATATGGGCGGGTCAATGATGATCGTGGGTGAACGACTGTAGCGCCCCCATACGGTAAGCTTGTCAGAAACGTAGTTGATCTTGTTGTCAATGTTAGTGCGGTTGAACGAGCCTATGCCGCTTGCGGCAAAGTTATTTTGGACGCCGGGGATATTTGGAAGGGGTAGGCGCTTCAAGATTTCCAGTGCCGCGATGTCAATCCGGTTTGCTGGAATGGTGTTGTTGGGAAAGGGCGTGCGCAACCTTGGGTTAGGGTTCGACGTCGGGTCGTAAAGTGTGACGCCCGTCCCGGTGAAGTTAACGTTGCCGTTCGCGTCCGGTCGCAGGTTTGCACCCGCGACACTAAAGGTGCCGCCAGCCGCGTTCCGTTGCGTCGTGCGTTCAAGATCAGTGAAGAAAAACAGCTTGTTCTTCCCGCTCCAGATCTTCGGGCCACCTTCGCCAAAGTGTGGAAGGATCACAGGTCCGCTAAGGGCATATCCGAATTGTGCCAGAATATTCTTTGGGTTCTTCGGCTGATTGACAGGTTGGAAGAAGGTGCGGGATCTGAATCGACTGTTTGTGTCATAGCCCCAGCCGACGCCGTGAAAATCGTTACCTCCCGTTTTGATGCTCACGTTGATCGCGGCGCCACCTGCGAGTCCCTGCTCGGCGTCGAAGGCGTTCGTAACGATGTTCACCTCCTGGATCGCTTCGGACGGCGGAACATAGACCGTGTTACCTGGCAACCACGGGTAAATAATGCTCGAACCATCAATCCTCGTGTTGTTCTGCAAACGTGATACGCCATTTACGTTGAACGACATGGACCGCTGTGGGTTACCAGCAGCGGAGTTATCCTCGGTGCCGGAGCCGTTGATGAAAAAGCCTCCCGTGCCTCTTGTCGTCCCCGGAATTAGATAAATCAGACTCTGGTAGTTTCGACCGACGCTGCCGAAGAGCGGCAGGTTGTTGACCTGCCTCTCTGATTGCGTAACGTTGACATCACCTCGGTCCGTTTGGAGAGTTGCTTCCTGGCCGGTGGACACAACTACCGTCTCAGCGACACCTCCAACCTCCAATTGCGAATCGAAACGATAGGTTTTGTTGGCCTCAATGCGGACATCCTCCTTAATTGTCTTTTTGAAGGATGCTCCTGCGATGGTCACTTTGTAAGTGCCTACCAGCACATCATTAATCGCGTACGCTCCATTGTCGTCAGTCGTGGCGCTTCTTTGGGCTCCAGTAGCTGTGTTGGTCATTTCGACCTTTGCGCCGGAAACCGCAGCCCCGTTTGGATCTGTCACAGTTCCGACGATAGATCCATAAAGGACCTGGCCTAGTGCTACGCTGGACACGATCAAAATTGAAAGAATTGCCAGCGTTAGATGTGTGTTGCGTTGTGTCCGATTTAGACAATCTGTGAAGGTGACCATGACTCTCTCCTCATCAGGTTAGGGTTTACCGGGCGCCGCTAAACTGGGGACTGCCCGATTTAATTCGCGACAACAACAAAATAGACAAAGGGAACCTTAAGCGACTGAAGGTGCCCCAAAGTGTTTCTGTAAGACGAGTGCGATCGTGCCTAATAAACGCGGATGCGAAACTGGATCGGTTGGGACAATCCGCGTTGCCGAATGTGTTAATGAACGTTCAGATACTGTCTTCGAGATGATTGGTTCAACCTGGCCCCATAGCCTCGTGATTTCACCGATCACGAGGATTACGTCAGGCGCTAAGCCGGTTACCAACATCGCGATTCCGACACCGAGGTAATGAGCCATCTTGTCGATTGCTTCCACCGCCTTCGGATCACCCTGGCTGGCAAGACGCAATATGTCGTCAAAACTTGGCGTCTGGGGTGTGGGCTTAGATCCGACGTAAAAGCGAATGGCGGCGGAATTCGACGCGTATAACTCCCAACAGCCTTTGTTCCCGCAGCGGCACTGAAGACCGTTCTCTACAACTGTTGTGTGTCCGAATTCACCTGCAACACCTGTGGAACCACGCACGAGTTGATGATTGAGAACCAGGCCGGTGCCAATTCCTTCTGACACCGTAAGTGCGACCAGATCCTGAGCGTGTTCGGACCGACGGCCAAACCAAATCTCCGAAAGAGCACAGGCATTGGCGGCATTTTCCAGCTCTACTGGCAGGCCCGTTGCTTCCTGCAGTGGTGTCTTTAGGTCGAAGTCTTTCCAGTCGAGGTTTGGCGCGAACACCAGGCGCTGTGAAGCCAGATCGACGCGCCCCGGCAAGCTGACTCCGATACCTTCGCAGGTTAACTCAGGCCTGACTCTCTTTAGATTTTGCAGCCTGGGAACAACGTCTTCAACGAAACGTTTGGGATCCTGCGCCGTTGGCAGAGACTCTTGCGCGACGAAATGTCCATCCAGATTGGCGAGCGCGATCGTGGTCATTTGAGGTCGGATATTCACTCCGATGATGCCCACACGTTCTTTGTTTAAATGCAGAAACCGGGGTCGTCTGCCGCGAGGGACGTGACCGTTGGCGCCCTCAGTTACCCAGCGTTCCGCGATTAATTGTTCGGTAATTACGGAAACCGTACTACGTTGAAGTCCGGAGTGACGGGCGAGGTCGGCCCGCGAAATCGGCTGATGACTGCGGATAAGATTGAGAACAATGCGGCGATTGATATGACGAGCGGTTTCGCTGGTCGCAACTCGGAAGTTGGTTAGATCGATCTTTCGCATTGCCGAAACCGCGGCAGGTTCATGTTGGAACTTCCTGCCGAATCAAAAGGAAGGTTTGCCAGTGTATTAGTTCGTGGCGCGAACTAATAGCATGGTCAGTGAATTCGAGTCAACAGAAAAAGTTGAGTTTTGTGCTTGGAGCTTTGTGCTTTGACCGTTGTTCGATGGCCTTTTGAGCCTCCTGCCACTTTCATCACGACAGGTGAAAGGCACCCAAATGTCAAACAAAGCTCAAAGGTCAAAGCTCCAAAATCAAAGTAAGTTACTTCCTCGAACTGAACCTGTAGATCGTCGTCGATCTGTATACCGCGCCCTTCTTCAATGTCGTTGATGGAAACTTTGGCTGATTTGGGGAATCCGGGTAGTGCTGGGTTTCAAGACAAAACCCGAAGCGACGTTGATAGATCTTGCCACTCTTTCCAGTCAGCGTACCGTCAAGAAAGTTACCGGTGTAGAACTGGACGCCCGGTTCAGTAGTCCAGACCTGCATTATTCGTCCCGATGTTGACTCATAAGCCGCTGCGGCTTGTCGGAGCGTTCCCATTCGACCATTAACGACCCAGGTGTGATCGTACCCACTGCCAAATTTCAGTTGCTCATCGTCCTGGTTAATTCGTGCTCCGATTGCCGTCGCTTTCAAGAAGTCGAACGGCGTGCCTTGCACATTTCGAATCTCGCCGGTCGGAATAGATCCAGCATCAGTTGGAATAAACTTGTTCGCGCTCAGTGTTAGGAGGTGATTGAGGATGTCACCATTTCCTTCTCCGGCTAGATTGAAGTACGAGTGATGCGTGAGGTTGATCACAGTGTCTTTATCAGTTGACGCGGTATAGTCAATTCGCAGTTCGTTGTTGTTGGTCAATGTGTAGAGAACCTTCACGGTCAGGTTTCCCGGATATCCTTCTTCTCCATCTTTACTCAAATAAGTAAGCGATAGTGCCGGCCCTGATTTCGTCCGCATGGACCTTGCGGTCCAAACCACCTTATCAAATCCCTTAACTCCTCCATGCAAACTATTCTCGCCGTTGTTCACAGCCAACTTGTACTCAACGCCGCCAAGCGTAAACCGTCCTTTCGCGATCCTGTTTCCGTAGCGTCCAACTAGTGCACCGAAGTACGGATGACCTTTCAAGTAGCTATCTAAGTCGTTGAAACCAAGAACGACGTCCGCCCACTTGTTCGTACGATCAGGTGCGGTAAGCGAGGTGACAATTCCGCCGTAGTTAGTAATCTTCGCTTCCATGCCATTGCGATTGGTCAACGTGTAGAGATCGACAGCTTGACCATCCGCGGTTCCAAAGCTCGCTTTAGTGATCTTTTGAGCAAGAGTTGAACTGCAGAGGAGGAGAACTAGAAGAAGGATGGATACGGTTCTGAGTGGTTTCATTGTTCTTGGGTCCTTTTTGTTGTGTGGTCCGTCACCGTCATTTTAGTTCGTGTTGATTCGTGTGAATTCGTGGATCGTTCTTCCAGGGTAAGCGACACTCGATCCACGAATTCACACGAACTAACACCAACGAAGTACAAAATTCATCTACGAATGTATCTCAAGCTTCAAATGATTGAAGGTGCCGGCGCCTGGCGACGACCCTGAGAAGACAAATGGTTGATGTCGTGTTTGTTCGTAAAATCGTTCGACTACTGTTTGAACTGCTTGAGTCGAGCCATTGCGACCTAGAACTGCGACTGTTCCGCCGCTCCCCCCGCCAGTGATTCGTGCGCCAAAGAGACCTTCATCATAAGATTCGCGCACCAGGTTGGCGAGCAGATCGGTTGCGTCTGAGCCTAGACCACAATCGGAATAGCTCTGATGAGATTGGAACATCAGATCCCCAAGCTCATGAGGTTCATTTATTCCCGGCCAGTCTTTCAACTGAGCAGCGAATGATTTTACTCGCGCGTGTTCGTAGATCGGATGTCTGGTCGCATTATGGACGGCATACTCCGCATCGGGTCTTACTTTGGTTACATGATCAGTTATTCCCTCGTAGCGTCTCAGAAACTCATTTCCAGTGATTCGTTCCGGTAAGCCCCGAACAAAGTCTTTCTCAAATTCTGACGGCGTCAGGTTAGCGAGGTAACCGTGCCAACGCGGATCTCTTATCTGCACTTTCCCAGGCACATCGGTCGATGAAACCTCGAGACCTGCGATATCTGCGATTATTCGATAACCCATGAACGCCGCTGTCCGTACGCTTCCATAATCTGAGCCGCCCACCGAATGGCGCACTCCAGAATCTATGCCCCACAATTCGAGTTCCGTCGGCAATTCAACTGAGCCCTTGACCAAATCAGGCTGACAGAGGAGTTCCAACAGTTGGTTCTCCTGGCCGCAGGCGGATGTCATTTGGTCCATTATTCCGCAGGGTGCGCCGGCGATCAGATTCTCGACCTTTTGCGAGAGCTGCGCGATCTCCGGTGCGTCGAGCCCAACCTCAAATGCAACGTTTACCGCTTGCATGACCGAGACTTCTAAAGCGGCTGAGGAACTTACGCCCTTGCCTTCCGGTACGTTGGATTGAATCAGAATCGATGCGCCACTTGAAAATTCGAAACTCTTCTCACGCATCAAAACCAAAAACGTCCCAACAGCATAGGACGCCCAGTGATCAGTCGGTTCTGAGAAACGTTGCTTCGCCTCGGCATAGCTAAACGGTTCATTCTTGCTGTTTCGAAACTCGGTGAGATCGATTTCAACAAAACGTCTTTCGCCTCCCGAGCCCAGACTCACGACACGGACCTTCGTGTCATCTGAACGTTGCAATGCGACGTGTGTCGCATTTCGGATTGGCAGTTGAAGGACCAGTGATCCGGAGTAATCGGCAATGCCACCCATGACATCAAGCCGGCCGGGCGCGCGCGTTACGATGAGGGGCTCGGCAGGAGTGAAAAGACCGGCGATACGCGAATCGTGCGCTGGGTTCAACGTGGCAAGGAACTGCTGCGTATCGCTGAACCAGGAAGGTGCACGGTCGATTTTGAAACTACTCATCTCAGAAATCCTGTCGCACACGCTTTGATTCACTCCGGGGGAGTCACATGTTTATAGTTCTCGAGAGTCCCGAAGTTCCGCACTCCTCTAGGAGTGCAATATTGATGCGGGATTGCGGAGTTCAATTTGCGAACTGCCCGAGACACGAGCGAACGTTTTTTTCGAACTGTAGTTGCCTGGAACATCGCACTCCTATCGGAGTGCACAAATTTTTAACGCTCTGCGACTATAAACATGCCACTCCTAACGGAGTGCAAACCGCCTCATTACCTAAATCAACCCGCGCTTCTTCAATGCACCCTGCAACAACGGTTCGATCTCCGCCTGGATGTCTTCATTCGCATACCCAACCCACGTAACATCCGGCGTCACAGATAACGCTGCATTCAACCGATCCCCTTTCGCATCAGTAACAATCACACCAGCTTCACGCGC
>Ga0114129_10015992_pt1 | contig 10670 bp, 6 predicted proteins | sample RhiMetdeltSRZDD1_FD_80071 | JGI IMG/M metagenome (GOLD analysis project Ga0114129, IMG submission 80071) | Populus rhizosphere microbial communities from Tennessee, USA - Rhizosphere MetaG P. deltoides SRZDD1 (version 2) (version 2) | ecosystem: Host-associated > Plants > Roots > Rhizosphere >... | reverse complement strand
TTTGGGTGAACAGTGTTACCGGTTTGTAATATCCGTAATGGTCCTGCTGCTCGGTACTCCATCCTTTAACAGGGGCGTTCAAAACAATATGAGCTTCTTTCCATCGTCTCAGGTCCCAGAAACGTTGTCCTTCAAATGCCAGTTCAATCAAACGTTCCTGGTGAATAATATCCCGCAGACCGTTTTTGGTGGTGTATTTCGCTCCCTGGTTCGAAAAATTTTCCCACGACCAGGCTACAGTGGGTAGGCCTGCCCTTTCTCTTACGGCATCGATCCATTTGTATGTTTCTGCACCGGGGCCGTTCACTTCGTTCAATGCTTCGGCATACAACAAATACAGATCGGCCAGCCGCAACTCGGGCCAGGGATATGGATTTTGATTACTGCCGGTAACATTACCATCATTAGCAGCTACTGTAGAAATATTGATGAGCTTTTTAATCCAGTAACCAGTAACCGAAAAATTACTTAAACCCTGACGGGCCGCATATTCAGCCCTTCGCGCTTTCACAAACAGCATATTGTTCATGGTATAATTATTTATCCAGTTACCAAACCATATACCCCGGTCAAAGGCCAGGTCGGCATAAAAGCGCGGCTCCCGGTCGAAGTGCAGTTTTACAGTTTGTTCATTTTTCTTTACATAAAAAGTATCGTCGCCTGTGGAAGTTTTTAACTGGTACCGGCCGGCATAATCCCAGGTTTTATCTTCAGTGATCGGTATACCGTTTTTGGTATAAAACAATTCGGCCATTTTTATTGGCGGCGCAAGAATACCTTTAGGACCGCTGCCGCTGAGCGCGCCACTGGCCAAAATGGGCATGGTCCATCGTTGCATATCGGTAGCGCGGCTCGATGTATTAGCCCAAATCACTTCGGTATTGAATTCCTTTTCGGTTGCAGCCATGCGTAAGCCCATTTGTGTTTTGAGTATATCGTTTAATACAAAGCCCGGATAAAAGGCCGCATTAAACCGCTGCAACGAGTAAAAATTATTATGGCAAATTTCAATAGCTTCTTTACAGGCCTGTGCAGCCGCTTCCCATTTTTTGGGGTCGGCAGTCGCATTGATGAGCGGCACGCCATCCTTATCATTTGATTTAACATTAATAAAATCGGCATTGCCATTGAACAACGGACTGGCGGCTGTTACCAGCACCTTTGCTTTAAGCGCCAGTACAATCGATTTGGTAATTCGTCCCAGTTCCGTTCCTTCGGTACCTATTATCCGGGCAGGCAGCGCGTCATAACCGGCCGCTTCATCGAGCAACTGAACAATGTAACTAAAGCAGCTGTCAACATGTTCCCGAACAACCTGTATTTCTTCGGGCGTGCTTCCTACCGGTAAATTCTCTCTTATAACAGGAATGGGACCATACATGCGTACGAGATAAAAATGATAATACGCTTTCAAAAAAGTAACTTCTGCTTTCCATCTTTCCCTTTCGGTTAGCTCCATATCCCTTACCTTATCAATATTTGCCAAAAAGATGTTGCAGTCGCGCAGCGCAGTAAACAGTTTTATGCCCTGGTTTTTTCCTGTCCAGTAACTTCCCAACGGGTTGCTGGTGTTCTGCAGTCCGCGGGCAATGTTCCAGAAATCGGCATCCACATCTCTGATCGGGTACATATACCAAACTTCATCACCGGCGTTAAAGGCAGGGTTATCGTCCATATCGCCATGTTTGGGCATATACGAATAACAGGTAAACAAAAATTTTTCTGCCGTGCTACGCAGTGTAAATGCATTGTCGATGGTTCCCACCTGATCGGGCACCACATCGAGGTATTTTTTACAGGAACCGCCTGCTATCGATAGTATCGAAACTATTATGAGTATTTTTTTCATTGGTTATTTTTTAAAGTGCTACCTGAATACCAAAGTTGATCACCTTTTGAATGGGATAATTCAATCCGTTTCCGGCCAGTTCAACATCCCATAATTTAAATTTGCTGAAAGTCACCAGGTTGGTACCGTTTGCGTACAACCGAATATTGTCGATATGAATTTTTTGGGTATATTTCTTAGGCAGGGTATAACCAAGCTCAACCTGCTTCAGGCGCAAAAAGGCGCCGCTTCGCATAAACCAGGTGCTTTTCTGACTATTATTGCTATTCAAATTTGAGCTCAGGCGGGGCCACAGTGCATATAAATTACGGTTTTCTTCTGACCAGTGATCATCGGCGTATGCTTTCAATAACTGGTTTTCAAGCTGGTAGTTTTTAAGTTCGTCATTCTTATACCGGTACGATACAAACGGAGCAGTGGCTTCTACATCGACCCAGAACGAACGGCGGGCCGTTCCCTGAAAGAAAGAGGAAATATCGAAGCCTTTGAATTTAGCCGAAACACCAAACCCATACGTTATTTCAGGCGTGGTAGGATAGCCAAGTGGCACCATATCGAGCTTATCGATAACCCCATCGCCATTCACATCATGAAACTTTATATCGCCACCCATGGTTTCACCAAAGGTTTGGGCAGGTGAATTTTTAACTTCTTCATCATCTACAAACAACCGCTCGGCCAGGTAGCCCCACTCCTGTTTTATAGGATAGCCAACCTTATTCAGGTAATACATGTCATCGCCATAATGCAGCGATTCGTTTTTATCGAGACGGCTGCGGGCATAGGTAAAGTTGCCACGCGCCTGCACCAATAAATTCTTTCCAAAGTTTTGCAGGTATTCAACTGATATATCAACGCCTTTACCCGATGCTTCGCCGATATTGGCCTTGGGGGGATTGTCGTCTAAGTTCACCTGCAAACCCAATGTATAGGGAATATAGGTTCGCCCCATTAATATGTTATAGCGCTTTTCGGTATAGTATTCTGCAATGATTTCCCATTTACCAAACAAACCCAGTTCCATGGCATAATTGGCTTTGCGGCTTGTTTCCCAGGTAATGTTGGGATTTTCGTACCGGTTAATCACAATGTTATTGCGGCTATAACCGCCGTCGGTGCCAAAAGCAGGATTATTGCTGGTGTTATTTAAATTCACATCGCTCAGGTAATAAAACCGGTCTTCGGCGCTTCCGATTGCATCGTTTCCTACAAGGCCGTACGTGGCCCTGAACTTAAGTTTATTGATGGCAGATTTATACTGTTCGAAGAAATGTTCGTTCGAAACATACCATGCCATACCAACGGAGGGAAAGAAGCCAAAACGTTCGGTTTTATAAAACCGTTCCGAGCCGTTATAACCAAAATTGAACTCGCCATAATACCGGCTGTCGTACGAATAGGTAGCTCTGCCCGAAACACCCATGTTACGGTATGGCAGCGACTCCTGCAGGGTTTTGGTTTCTCCTTCCTGCCTGCTGCGCGCGGTTACCACCAGTAAACCACTCAGCCCGTGTTTATCGAAGGTGCGGTTATAGTTGACCGCGCCTTCAAAATAGAAGTTGGAGGTTACTGTTTTATCACCGGCCTTCGGCTTTCCCAGATAATCTGTTCCTCCCTGCGGAACAGCGTCTTCGTCTTTTACCGGATCGGGATTAATGGCAGTTAACCGGTAGGTGTTGGTGTATTTATCGTAATTGGAGGCCGTATAATAAAATGGATTGTATTGCCGCGACACTTCAAAGTAAGAGGCCCTGTTGATGTTGGTAAAGGCCCTCATTGAAAGCCCCTGTGTTACAAAGGCAAGGTCCTGCTTTAACTCAAATTGTGCCGACATCAGCGACTTGTTGTAATCTCTGTAACCCATTACCATATCGGCATATGGATTTAAATAATTTCCCTTTTCGTAATTGCCGAACATGATGTGGTTTACAAAACGGGTTGCTGAGTCAACGGGATAATAAGCAGGATACAAAACCGGGCTGGTACGCATTACCTTTCTATACAATCCTGTACCGCCGTCTATAGGTCCGTTGTAATCGTCGAACGTGCCATACAAACGAACCATCACATCGGTAGTACGGGTAACCTTAAGGCCTACGTTAGAACGCAGGTTGTATGTTTTAAGGTCGATGTTGTTATTAAAGTTATTCCGCTTATCAACTCTTAAAATACCGTTATCCTGCGTAAAGGAACCGGCCAGAAAATAATTAACGATCTGCCCTCCTCCGCTAACGCTAAAATTACCCCGGCGGTTGGTAGCATGATCTTTAAACAACATCCCCATCCAATCAACCGCAGGGAACATATATGGATTTATACCCAACCCGGTGTTATCGATCTTACTTTGCGAATAAGGCAGCGGCGCCAGCGGATTGCGTGTTAAAACCGACTCCTGGTGCAGCTTCAGATAAGTAACCGGGTCGGCCAACTGCACCTTTTGCGTTGGCCGGGAGGTAGAATTTTCGAAACGAACATACACTTTTGCTTTGCCCTGTTTTCCTTCTTTGGTTGTGATCAATATAACACCATTGGCCCCACGCGCACCGTACAGGGCACTGGAGGTGGCATCTTTCATAATCGAAAAACTGGCAATTTCATCGGGTTGCAACCGCGCCAGATCAGTGGCCGTGTACTCGACCCCATCGATCAAAATCAGCGGAGAGGTTTTATAGCCAAAGGTGGTTACGCCGCGAATGAAGAAATCGGCATTATCCTGACCCGGCTCGCCGGTTGTTTGATAGGCGATGATGCCTGCCAAACGGCCTGCCAGGGCAGTTGTAAGATTACTCGAAGGTACTTTCAATTCTTCGGGACTGATGGTAGTAACCGAACCCACGATATCGCGTTTCTTTTGCTTTCCATACGCCACTACTACCACATCGTTCAGCGAATTGGAAGCGCGCTTCATCAGTACATTGATCACCTCTTTTCCTTTTACCGCAAACTCCTGGTTGTCGAAACCAACCATACTAAAAACCAATACCGCTTTTTCATCAGGGACCGATAAAATGTATTTACCGTTCAGGTCGGTGGTAGTACCAATGTTCGGAGCGCTTTTAACCGATACCGATACACCGGGTAACGGGCCCGAAGAGTCGGCAACAGTTCCCCTTATTTCATACGCAACGGGTGATGCAGCAGGGGCCCGGGAAAATGATAAGCCTCGTGAAAAAGAAGACGACAAAAAAAATTGTTGGGTAAATGCAGATGGGGCTATTGCCTGTTGGGCATAAGCGCCATACAGGGTGGATAAAAAACAGCAAAGCACTGTCATCCACCCCGCTTTAGCGGGGCAAGTTAGTTTCATAATCGTTAGTTTGGCAGCAGTCTTTAAACAAACCAAATTACTATAACTGTAACCCTGATGCACAACGCTATTGGCAATACATTAAACTATTTTAACAATTTAACCAGGCAGCATAAACGTTAGGCTCCTGCATTCAAGTAGCAGTTTTTATTATTTGTTATAAACTGATTTGCAAAGAGGCCAATAAAACATTTACTTAACCGTTATATATATACTCATATCAGCAAGCCAGTTAATACTTTCAGCAGGCATCCATACTACATATATGTAACCGTAAGTGTTTTGCATTAACACATTCTAAATTTTCCAGTAATATTCATGGTTTCGGGGCATGGGAAGCTTTAATGTTTGAACAGGAAAACTAATTTTACAGCAAACCCTAATATCCAAATCAGGCAGTCCTGCGCATTGTAATGCCTGTGGAATAACCCAATGCTTGTACCTATGAAAAAGTATATATTAATAGTATGCCTCATTGTTTTGCAGCTCAAAACGATGGCTCAGCTGAATAACGGAGGATTGCACGCGCTCTTTGGCGTTGATGCCGATACAAAAGCCGGGTACCTGAAATATGGCCCTGCCACCGGCACTGTTACCAGCGACGATTGGTTTTCACCTGCAACAGCTTCGGGCAATAATATTATCGATACATCCAATGCGGCTTCTTATAAAGCCTTACTGCAGGCAGGTAATAATATCTGCTTTTCAAAACGTATGTCGGTTCCATTGTATTCGAACATAAGCGGAAAAATTTGGCTGGATGCAGTGTATACAAGGGATTATATTGCCAACCCTACCGATACAACCACTTTTACAGGAGGCAACAAAAACGGCGATGATCCCGGTAACTGGCATGGCGTTGCTTCTTCCATTCCCGATAAAACCGACCTTATAGATGTATATGCCCACATGCGGCGCAATGGCAGCAACGTGCACGATTCGTTATGGTTTTTTACAGGCGTATCAACTTTAGGCACTTCGGGAGCAAGGTATTTTGATATAGAGTTGTACAAAAATCATATCGGCTACAATGGTGCAACCAATACATTTAACAGCGGCGGCCCCAATGCAGGGCATGTGCAATGGTTGTTCGATGCATCGGGCAACATTACACAAACCGGCGATATGATCGTTGCAGTAAGTTATTCATCGGGCATTCCTACTATAGAAGTTCGTATATGGATCAGTAATACTACATACAATACTGTTACCCCTGCACTATTTAATTTCGGTAGTAGTTTCGATGGGTCTACCACCTCGTTTGGTTATGCATCTATTCTTTCAAAAACCGGTACTACAGCATTTGGTTCGGGCATTGCCAATTTATCGGGCACGCCGGCAGCAGACACTACCTATGCCACGCCGTGGGGCTCGCATGGACTGGCCAGCGGCGCACAATGGGAACAACAGTACCAGTCGTTACAGTTTATTGAAATAGGATTGAACCTTACCCGCATTGGCATCGACCCCGCCCTGTATTCATCGGTACTGAACTCGGGCGCCTGTCAATCGATTTTTACTTCGATATTTTTTAAATCAAGGTCTTCCCCATCCTTCACCTCAAACCTACAGGATTTTGCAGGCCCATTTAATTTTTTGCAATCGCCGGTGCTCGATTACACACTATCGGCCCCAACCCTTTCGTGCACCAACACCACCGGCACCATAAATGTATCAAACAACACTACGGCAGGTTATTATACCTGGAGCACCACCAATGGAAATATAACCGGCAGCAGTTCGAACAGCGCACAGATCAACCAGCCCGGCACCTATATTATTCAGGCTGCGGTGGCTGATGGTTGCCCCGTAACAAGAACCGATACGGTACAGGTAACCACCGATACCTTTCCGCCCATAGCTTCTTTTTATGTTTCTACCACGGCCGACCTGGCGCATTTTATTTTACATGGCGGCAATGTAGCTGCCAGTAATTATATGACCTCATTTGGCACATCGCAGGGATTGCTATTCAACTGGAGCGGGCCAAACAGTTTTACGTCAACTGTTCAAAACCCGGTTACAGATACGGCCAGAGGAACCTATCAATTAATTGTAACCGAAATCAGGAACGGATGCACCGACACCATTACCGATTTTTTAAGCTTTACCGTTTTATCACAAGCGCGCATTACGCTAAAAGCTGCTTCAGTAAATGGGAAAGTATTGTTGCGGTGGAATACGCCGAACAATACGCAGCCGGTTGCTTTTGACATTGAAAAAAGCACCGGAGGTTCCACATTTATAAAAACAGGATCAGTAGCCGTCGCGCAAACCGGCAACAATACCGGGTTTTCATTTTCCGATATCAATGTTGTTGCAGGCACAACCACCTATCGCATTAAAATGACCACCGCCACCGGACAATACTTTTACAGCAACGTGGCAATAGTTGATCAGGCGGCAACATCTTTAATTTACCTGGCCGAAAACAATCTGTTGGGGAAACCGCGGCTAATAGTAAATACCAACGCAACCGGTAAGGCAACGGTAGTGGTGCGTGATGCGTCGGGCGCAAGCGGTTATACAAAAAACATTGTATTGCAACCGGGTCAAAATACCATTGCATTGCCGACCGGTGAACACTACAGCAAAAAGTTGCAAGTAGTTTCGTTATACATCAATAACCAGCTTCGCTTTACACAACAGGCCATTTTTTAAAAAATACAAACTATCCTGTAAAGTTTCACCTTGGAAATTTTGCTTGCCGAAGACAATCCTTTTAACCAGGCACTGGCCACCGCCATATTGGGTAAATTAGGCTACTCCTATGATACGGCAGAGAACGGCGAGGAGGTACTAAACAGGCTATCGGAAAAAGTGTACGATGTAATTCTGATGGATGTTCAAATGCCTGAGATGGATGGTCTCGAAGCTACGCGCCTCATTCGCGGGCAACAAACAAACCGGCAACCGGTTATTATTGCCATGACGGCCAATGCCATGCATGAAGACAGGGAAGAATGTTTGGCAGCCGGCATGAACGATTATTTAAGCAAGCCTATAAAACCCGGCGATGTGGTTACCATACTTAAGAAATGGGCGATTTAGGTGCCTTAAAAATATAAAGCCCCGATTGCATCGGGGCTCATACCCCTCCGGGCTACTAATCATTTTTACCTGGGAGGAGTTTTAACTTTTGAAGGATAAGGAAGGTAGGTTTTGATAACCAGTACACGCATACGCTTCGGTTCATGCTTTTCACGGCTTTCTGTTGATTCTTTTGTCTACTCCAAAATACTGTGTGTGTGCAAGCATAAAAATCGTTTTGTAATCCACATCCAGTAAACTGCTTATCTTGTACAACTCGGCTAACGTAAACTGATCAACGTGAGAAATTAATCTCGTCATCCGGTTATTGTTAGTACCCAGGTCGTGAGCCATGATAGTCTTCGGTATATGGGTAAAGATTTCCTTGAATTCGGTTATGTGTTTACCTTCAATAAGTATTTTTACAGCTTTATATCGTGGATCTTTTTCCATTTTCCAAAGAAAAAAACAAATTCGAATTGAAAAATCACAAAGGATAGATTGTACTTTTTTTGTTATAACATCACCTTTTTTTAGTCACAGTTATAACTTTTTTAGTTACGAATCTTACAGTCATTCTCCCCCTTCCATTTGTTACCCAAACCCGCTCAGGATCTTTACTTTATCGAATTTCCACGCTATCAGAATGCCAAAAAATCAGAACCGGATAAGGGCAAAAACAAAATAATGTGCTAATTTATTTAGTACAAAGTTACTAATTATGTTAGTAATTTTGGTGTATAATCAAACAAATAATTTATGGGATTTCCGTCTCCGGCAAAAGATTACCAGGAGGATGTTATTGAATTGTCTGAATACCTGGTTCAGCATCCCAGCGCCACCTTTTATTTCCGTGTTTCGGGCGATAGTATGATCAATGCATGCATACCCCATGGCGCTTTGCTGGTTGTAGACAGATCGGTTAAACCGGTTAGCGGAATGATCGTACTGGCAGTTGTAAACGGCGAATTTACTGTTCGCCGCATTGTGCAAACAAGTAAAACACTGGTATTACATCCTGAAAATGCGGCCTATAAACCATTGGCCGTTACCGAAGAAATGAACATGCAGGTATGGGGGGTGGTTACTGCTACGGTTGTAAAGTATAAATACGACAAAAATGATCGCATTGGTTGATTGTAATAATTTTTATGCATCGTGTGAACGCCTTTTTCAGCCTCATTTGCAAAACAGGCCGGTAGTGGTTTTAAGCAATAACGACGGATGTGTGATTGCCCGGTCGGATGAAGCGAAGGTACTGGGCATCGAAATGGGCGCTCCTTCCTTTCTTATTGAACCAACCCTGCAGCAACACGATGTTTCGGTGTTCTCCTCTAATTACACCCTGTACGGCGATTTAAGCGATCGCGTAATGAACACTGTGTCGCGCTTCGCCGACCAGATGGAAGTGTATTCGATCGACGAGGCATTTCTGAACCTTACTTCTTTCAGATATAACAATTTAACCGAATATGGCATCGCCATTAAAAATACGGTTACGCAAAACACCGGCATACCTGTATCGATCGGTATCGCCCCCTCAAAAACACTTGCCAAAATAGCCAACCGGTTAATAAAAAAAAGAAATAAGCACCTGGGCGTGTATTGCCTCGATACCATGGAAAAAATGCAGTATGCCCTGCAAAACACCGAAGTAAAAGATATCTGGGGCATCGGCAGCCAGTATGCGAAATTACTTACGCGAAATGGTTTTGTAACAGCCTGGGATATAACGCGCGCTCCCGAAGAATGGATACGAAAAAATATGTCGGTTACAGGGCAGCGTATGTACCAGGAACTGAAGGGCATTTCATGTATTGCATTTGAAGATATGCCGCCCAAAAAGAAAATGGTTTGCGTGGCGCGCGGGTTTGGAAAAGTACTAAACGAAAAAAATGAAGTGATGGAAGCGCTGGCCAACTTTACCGCCATGGTGGCCGCCAAACTGCGCAGCGAACAACAGGCAGCTACGGCGATTCAGATATTTTTGCAAACCAATGCTCACCGTAGCGGCGACAAACAATATTTTCGCTCGCTTACCATTCAGTTGCCGGTGGCCACCAACAGCACCCGTGAACTGATTAGCCATGCGCAACAGGGTTTTGAAACCATTTACCGGCCGGGCTATAATTACAGCAAAACGGGCTGCACCGCTATGGACCTGGTGCCTGCTGATGAATTACAATATAATATCTTTGATAAAGAAAACAGGGAACGGGACTCGAAGCTGATGAAAGTGGTAGATATGGTAAACAAATCGTTCGGAAAAAACGCCGTGCGGTTTGCCCTGCAGGGTTTTGGCACCCGCTGGAAGCTGCGCCAGTTGAAATTATCGCCCTGCTATACCACGCGAATAGAGGATATTTTAACAATTAGAATTTAGGGGGCGCAAGCGGCCTCAATGCTGTGGCGCTAAGAGATTAAAAGAGAAAACCTATGCACAACCCGTTTGTTTTACTAACCACCCGCTTACTCGAGTCGCTT
>Ga0114129_10015991_pt1 | contig 10670 bp, 11 predicted proteins | sample RhiMetdeltSRZDD1_FD_80071 | JGI IMG/M metagenome (GOLD analysis project Ga0114129, IMG submission 80071) | Populus rhizosphere microbial communities from Tennessee, USA - Rhizosphere MetaG P. deltoides SRZDD1 (version 2) (version 2) | ecosystem: Host-associated > Plants > Roots > Rhizosphere >... | reverse complement strand
GATGTCGAACTCGATCACCATTGCTGCCTTGTCGCGGGTCACTTCGTTTCGCTGACGGTCGTTTTCTTTCTCCCATGCCTCTTCGAGATCGCGCACCCAGCACTTCACGTCGCCGATGATGTCGATCGACTCTCGATGCTCGACGAGACCCTGCCCGGCTGGATCGATGCCCATTGCCTGGATGCAGGGGTCGGAATACAGCGCATAGGCGTGGCCGCCGAGGCGCTCGTTCACTGCGTTCTTCAGAAGACGATGAATGACGATGACGTCGCGACCAGCGAGCTCCTCGCGGCCGACCATCCTGTGCTTGATGAACTCGCCATGGTGGCTGACGAACTTGAGGTCGAGGTTCTCCATCTTCCGGCAGGCGCTGCACTCGCAGGATGTTGCCTGCTTGATGCTGCGCAGCCGCTTACGGAAGGCGAAGTAGGCCGACTCGATGGCGTCCTGGAGGAGCGATCCGTCGACCTTGTCGTTGACCGCGTAGAAAAAGGCCGCGTCACCTTCGAACTTGGCGAGCCGGAACGGCGGGCGCAAGCGCCTCACCACCGTGTCCATCACGTCGGCGATGATGTCGTGTGCGTGGTCGAGCTCGACGCCGGCGAGAAAGCTGGTGTAGCCGGAGATGTCAGCGATCACGAAACAGGCGGATTCGGTTTTCGGAAGCATCTAGCCGTCCCTCCCAGGTGCCAATTGTGCCACGTTCACGTCCACGAAGCATGCACGGCCAGTACGTCTCGAGCCAAGGGCCGGGCGCGAGAGAACCGCTTTCAGAATTGGGCGAGGTGCCGCCATGTCCTGGAACGAATCCTTACTTGCGCAGGATTTAGTAGCTCCTACCGAATGACTTCATCCGCCCGTGCGAGCATCGATGGCGGGATCGTGAGCCCGAGGGCCTTCGCGGTCTTGAGGTTGATCACCAGATCGAAGACGGTCGGCTCTTCGACCGGGAGGTCGGCCGGCTTCGCGCCCTTGCCGCGCGAGGCTCTCGACCAACCCCGCCTGCACGGGGTCCGAAGGGAGGGCACCGAAGACGATCGGGATAGTCGCCGTCGCCTGTTTGGCGGCGCGGGCTTGCCCCGTACCGAGGACCAGGATGAGATCGACGGGGATCCTGACCAGCTCGACTGCCAGCTCGGGCAGGCGCTCGCGCTTCCCGTACGCACTGCGGAACTGGACGACCAGATTCTTGCCAGCGACGTAGCCATGCTGGCGGAGGCCGTCGATGAGCGCACGCTCGTTCGGATCGGCGTTCAGGTCGAATTCCGTGGTCTCGTGAAGGATACCGATCCGGTAGACCTTCCCTGCTGGCTGCGCGTCGAGGGCGAGCGGCATGGCGAGGAGGCCGGCGCCCAGGCCACTGAGGACGGCTCGCCGGTCGATCACTGGATTACTTCATCCGCCCGTGCGAGCGCCGACGGCGGGATCGTGAGTCCGAGGGCCTTCGCCGTCTTCATGTTGACGACCAGCTCGAGTTTGGAGTTCTGCTCCACGGGTAGGTCGGCGGGTTTGGCACCTTTCAGGATCTTGTCGACGAAGGCGGCCCGTCGCTCGGCCACGGCCTTGTAGTCCACTCCGTAGCTCATGAGGAGACCGGCCTCGGTAAAGTTCCTTGTGGAGGCGATAGCGGGAAGTCGGCTCCTCGCCGCGAGGTCGGCCAGCTCCCGGAAGTGCAGGTCAGTCAGCGGAGTCTGTTCAATGAACAGGATCTCGGCGTGCGCCTTGGTTGCCCGCTCGAAGGCGACTCGGAAGTCACTGGGGCCCTTCACCTCCAGGAGCTGCACCTGCAGGGTTAGCAACCGAGGAGCAGCCCAGTTGGCTAGGAAGGTCGCGGGGCCATAGTTCGCATCACGGAGATAGGCGAGCCGAGACGCCTGGGGCACGGCTCCTTTCAACAGTTCCAGTTGCTTCGAGTCAAGCTCCTCCGGAGAGGCCGTCACGCCAGTGAGGTTTCCGCCGGGATGCGCCAAGCTCGCGACGAGCCCTCGACCGACTGGATCAGCCTGGATCACGAAGACCACGGGAATCGTTTGAGTCGCCGCCTTCGCGGCCCTGGCCGCAGGGGTCCCGATGGTGACTATGATGTCGACGTTCAGGCTGGCCAGCTCGGCGGCCAACGCCGGGAGCCGCTCGGTCCCGCCCGCATACCGCTCCTCGAAGATCAGGTTCTGACGGGGCACGTACCCGAGTTCTTGCAGAGTCTTGACAAAGGCAGGGTGCGCAACCGGATCGGGAGCGGATGCGCCAGACAGGACACCAATCCGCCAGACCTTCCCAGGCTGCGCCTCGCCGGCGCGCGGCGCGGCAAGGAGACCGCCGGCGACCGTCGCAAGGAACTCTCGGCGATCCACTACCGAATCACCTCATCCGCGCGTGCGAGCACCGACGGCGGGATGGTGAGGCCGAGGGCCTTCGCGGTCTTCAAGCTGATGACGAGGTCAAACTTAGTCGGTTGTTCCACAGGGAGGTCGCCCGGCTTAGCTCCCTTGAGGATCCTGTCGACGAAGATGGCGGCCCGCTCACGCAGCCGGTCCCAGTTCGTGTAGTAGGACATAAGACCGCCCTTCTCTACCGGCCATGTCTCCTGAAACATCGTCGGCAAGCGATTCGTCGCCGCAAAGTCAAGGATCAACTGCCAGTGCTTCCCGTTGATGAAATTCGGAAAGACGAACAGCCCGTTGGCCCGCTCACGAGGAATGGCGGCAAGAGCCGCGTTCAATTCGTCCAGCGTCTTCGCGTCGAAGGGCAGGAGCGTCACCCCGAGCTTCCGCGCGACGACCTTCTGATTCTCAAGGGAGAGGCCCTCGTGAATGCCGCTCGAATCCCACAGGACAGCGACGCGAGAAACCGTGGGCACCGCTTCCTTGAGGAGCTCGATCCCCTTGCCAGAGATCTCCGGCCCGGGGCTATGAGTCACGCCCGTCACATTGCCCCCGGGCTGGGCGAGGCTGGCGACGAGGCCGTGTTCGACCGGATCGGCGCTGCCGGCCATGACGATCGGGATCGTGGCCGTTGCCTCCTTGGCTGCTTGGACTGGAGGGGTACCAATCGTCACGATCAGGTCAACATTGCGCCGCACCAAATCGGCGGCCAAGCCGGGAAGCTGGTCCACCTTGGCATCCGCAAACCGGGACTCGATCAGAAGGTTCTGGCCCTCGACATAACCCAATTGGCGCAGCGTATCCCGGAGCGGGCGGGAGACCCCATCAGAGGGCGAGCCAAGGCTCAAATATCCAATCCGGTAGGCTTTCCCCGCTGGCTGCGCCTCACTGCCGAGCGGCGCCACGAGAATGGACAGGATGAAAATCAGGAAGGCGAGGCCCGGTCGCTTCATGGGCCACCTCCGGATGGCGGAATGCTACGCCGAGAGGCCAGGCGGGTCAACGCAGAAGAGGCTGGTACCGAGGCTACCGTCTCACCCGACTTCGGTCTTCACCCTCCTCCCGTCCCCTTCTAACCTCAATCCGAAAATAGCCGGGGCGTAATGAAGGCCCCTCCGATGCCGGCGAGCGTGGCGAGTCGGCGCCGGGTGGTCTACACGCGATCTGACGAGTGAGCTCGTGCCGTGGGAGCTGACGTCCTACGGCGGGCTCGGGCTGTTGCGGCGGGATCTGCAGCGGCGCAATCTGACCGGGCGGAGGGAGTCGACAGGATGCCGCGAGCCGGGGCCTCCGACGGAGGCCGGGGCTACGGGCATCAGCCGTATCCTCCACCGCACGCGGGGCATACTGCCGGGAACGGTAGCCTCGAGACCAGTCCGCAGAGCCCGCAGACGGCCACTTCCTCGGGCGATCCGTCGACTCCCGGCGGAGCGTCGTCTCGGCGCGACGCCGACAGAATGTCGACGTCGAGTCCTGGCGGGCGGCCGTCCCCCTGCCGCGCGCTCGGTGCCACCACGACGCTACGCGACCTCCTCGAGCACCGGCGCCTCGTCCTCGGCCGGCACGTCGTTGACGCGCGCCCACACGCGATAGAGCTCCCCGACCGCCTCCCGCCAGCGGATGAGCGTGTCGTCCGCCGCGCAGAGGGCGGCGTAGAGCGTCCCGACCTCGCGCTCCGCCAGCTCCAGCGCGTCGCGCCACTGGGGGTCACGCGCGGCCAGGCGCTCGACGCTCCCCGGCCGGAAGCCCCGCCCCACGGCGCGCGTGACGGCTTCGAGATCACCGGTCGCCATCATCTCCAGCAGCCCTGCTCGTCTCATCCGAAACCTCCTCGCTGCCCTGCCCTGCTTCCGGGCTATGTTTTTCACCGGGGATGCTAACACCTGTTTAGTGCTCCAGCAAGCCGCTACATCTTGTAGGAAAGCAATCGACATGCCACGACCGAGTGTATTGGAAGCGGTTTCCCGCGCGACCGGGCCGCCGTCGTACCCTGTGGAAGCCATGGCGCCCACGGCCGGGTCGACGGTCCTGCTCGTCTTCGCGGCCAAGGCGGTCCGCACCTTCTGCTACGGCTACCTCGGGGTGCTCCTCCCTCTCCACCTCGCCGCCCTCGGTCTCGGCGCCGGGGGCATCGGGGTGGCTGTGACGCTGACGCTCGGCGCCAGCGCCGTCCTCACCCTCCTGATCCGGCGGCCGGTCGAGCGCCGCGGGGGCCGCGCCGTCCTCGTCGCGCTCGCGTGGCTCGTCGTGGTGGCGGGCGTGCTCCTCGCGACGGCGCGCGGGCCCGGGCTGGTCGTGCTCGCGGCCATGCTGGGCAACGTGGCCGTCAGCACCGGGGAGACCGGGCCGTTCCTGTCGATCGAGCAGGTGCTGGTGGCGCGCGCTGCGGCCGGGCGCGACCTCACGCTCCGCATGAGCCTCTACAACCTCGTCGGCTACATCGCCTCGGGCCTGGGCGCCCTCACCGTCGCCGCGCTGCCCGCAGGCAACTACGGCGTGCTCTTCTGGCTCTTCGCGCTCTCGGGAGGCGTGCAGGCCCTCCTCTACGCGCGGCTGCCGGACGTGCCCGTGCGCGCGCCGATGGCCGGCGCCCAGCGCTTCCCCTCGCGCCGCCTCATCTACCGCATCGCCGCGCTCTTCGCGCTCGACTCGTTCGCGGGCGGCTTCGTCCTCCAGAGCCTCCTCGTCTACTGGCTCTACGCGCACTTCACGCTCACCCCGGCCGTCATCGGCGCCGTGTTCTCCGCGGCCCAGCTGCTCACGGCGTGCTCGGTCCTGCTCGCGGTACGGGCCTCGCACTGGTTCGGGCTCGTGAACACGATGGTGTTCTCGCACCTGGCCTCGAACGTCCTCCTCGTCGCCATGGGGCTGGCGCCGACGGCGGGCCTGGCGGTGGGGCTCCTGCTCGTGCGGGCACTCCTGTCGCAGATGGACGTGCCGACCCGCCAGGCGTTCCTGATGCTGGTGGTGCGGGACGACGAGCGGGAGGCGACGGCGACGGTGACGAACGCCGGCCGGACCGTGGCCCAGGCGGTGAGCCCGGCGCTGACCGGCTACGTGATGCAGGCGGTGTCGCTGTCGGCGCCCTTCGTCCTCGGAGGCGTGCTCAAGATCGTGTACGACCTCCTGCTCTACCAGACCTGCCGCCGCGTGGTGCCGGTCAACGCGCGCGAGCGCGCGGGCTGAGGCGGAGGAGCAGGCGGTCGACGAGGCCGGGCGCGAGGTCGTTCGCGAGGAAGAGGAGTCGCGCGGGCGGATACGGATGCACCTCGGCGCGGGGCCGGCGGAGCGCCCGCACGATCGTCCGGGCGACGTGCTCGGCGCTCTGGATGGGCCCACCCCGGCCGGGGATCCCCAGGCGGTTCGGCTCGACCTGATGGAACTCCGTCGCGGTGCCGATCGGGCAGACGCACGTCAGGTGGATTCCCGTCCCCCGGAGCTCCATGCGGAGCGCCTCCGAGAAGCCGACCAGCGCGAACTTCGACGCGACGTACGCCGCGCGGAAGGGGCTCGCGCGCTTGCCGACCACGGAGGCCACGTTCACGATGTGGCCCTGCCCCTGGCGCCGCATGTGCGGGAGCGCGGCGAGCACGCCGTGGACGGCGCCGAGGTAGTTGACGCGCATGAGCCGCTCGAACTCCGCGGGCGCCGTCTGGTCCACCGTGGCGAGGATCCCGACGCCCGCGTTGTTGACGAGGACGTCCAGCCGGCCCCACGCGTCCACGGTGCCGTCGATCAGCGCGCGCACCGCGGCCTCGTCGGCGACGTCGGTCGGGACGACCCGCGCGGCGCCGCCGGCCGCGCTCACCTCGGCGGCGACGGCCGCCAGGCGTCCGGTGCGGCGGGCGGCGAGGACGACGCGCATGCCGGCGCGCCCGCATGCCACGGCCGTCGCGGCGCCGATCCCGCTGGAGGCGCCCGTGACGATGACGACGCGGCCGGCCAGGTCCCGCGACCTCACGCGTGCTACTCTAGGCGGGCCGGTGAGGCCGTCAAGCGCGCTCGACGCCGGCGTCACCGCTCACGTCGATCCACTGGAGGCCGCATGTCCCTCGCCGCCGAGTTCGCCAGGCTCTCGCCCACGAGCATCGCCGACGCGCTGACCCGCGACCGGGTGATGGACATCGGCATCCGGCCGCTCTGGCCCGGGATGCCCCGGGTCGCCGGCCCCGCGTACACCGTGCGCTGCGCGCCGGGCGACAACCTCATGGTCCACGCGGCGATCTACCGGGCGGCCCCGGGCGACGTGATCGTCGTCGAGGCCGGCGACGTGGACTACGCGGTGGCCGGCGGCAACGTGTGCGCCGTCGCCCAGCGGCGCGGCGTGGCGGCGTTCGTCGTCGACGGGGTGATCCGCGACGTGGCCGAGGCCCGCGAGCGCGGCTTCCCCGTCCTGGCCCGCGGCGTCATCCCCATCCCGGGCGCCAAGGACACGCTGGGCGCGCTCGGGGGGCCGGTGCGCGTCGGCGGCGTGGAGGTGCGGCCGGGCGATGTCGTCGTGGGCGACGAGGAGGGGGTCGTCGTGGTGCCGGTCGCCCGCGCGGCCGCGGTCCTCGAGGCGGCCCGGGCCCGCGCCGAGAAGGACGCGGCCACCACGCTCGACGCGTGGGAAAAGGCGCATCGCGCGCGGATCGACGAGACCCTCCGCCGGCTCGGGGTCAGACTTTGACTTCCCGACATTGACGCGCCGCATCACCTGGCGGTCCCTCAAATGTCGGGAAATCAAAGTCTGACCCCCTACCGCGTCGTGGCGGTGAGGCCGGCGTCGACGACGAGGACCTGGCCGGTCACCCAGCGCGACTCGTCGCTCGCCAGGTAGACCGCGCCCCAGCCCACGTCCCAGCCGGTCCCTTCCGTGCCGAGCGGGCTCGCCTTCCGGCGGCGCTCGCGCGCCTCGGGCCCGAGCCCCTCGACCATCGGCGTCCAGACCGTGCCGGGGGCGATGGCGTTGACGCGCACGCCCTGCGGCCCGAGCTGGACGGCCACCGTCCGGACGAAGCCCTCGATCCCCGCCTTCGCGGCGGCGTAGGCCGTGCGCCCGTGGCCCCGGTGCCCGGCGATGGACGACACACAGATCACCGAGCCGCCCCCGCGGGCGATGATCGCGGGCACGGCCGCCCGCGTGGCCAGGAACACCGACTTCAGATCGACCTCGAGCACCTGGTCCCACTCCTCCTCGGTCGTCTCGAGGAGGTCCTTGCGGGACTCGATCCCGACGTTGTTGTGGAGGACGTCGAGGCCGCCCCAGCGGGCGACGGCCGCCTCGACCATGGCGCGGCAGTCGTCGGCCCGCGTGACGTCCGCCGCGAGCGCCGCCGCCTCGCCGCCCTCGGCGCGGATCAGCGCGACCGTCTCCTCCGCCCGCGGGACGGCCTGGTCGACGCAGAGGACGCGCGCGCCCTCGCGCGCGAAGAGGATCGCGGCCGCCTTGCCGTTCCCGAGGCCGGGCCCGCGCGAGCCTGCGCCCGTCACGATCGCGATCTTGCCCCGCAGCCGGTCCCCCATGGCGCGCCGAGCCTAGCCGCCTCGCGCCGAGCGGTCAAGGCGTGGCGGGCATCGGCCAGGATTCCCCCGTCGGCCGCGGGTACCGCTGGAGTAGAGTGGGGCCGCGCCGGGTAGAAGCGGAGCGGCGCCGAGGCTCGAATCGCCCCGTCACGGCCGCGAGACCCGTCTCGCGGGACCCGAGAGGAGGCTCTTGCGATGCGTGCACCAGGCCGGCTCGGAGGAATCGGGCTCATTCTGGGCCTCGCGGCGGGCTGCGCCTCGTCGTCCCCGCCGGTATCGTCCCCGGCGACCGCACCTCAGCCGGCCCAGCCTCCCCCACCCGCTCCCACGTCGGCACCGGCAGCGTCCCAGCCCTCCGCTCAGCCGGCCGCGGCGAGCGGGGTCACCCTGCGCGAGGAGAAGGACTTCGGGCAGGTCTGGCTGGCGCCTGGATTCGACTTCAAGGGCTACGACACGCTGCTCATCACCGAGACGCGTACCGACGTGCCCAAGCTCAATCCGGACGGCGCCCAGAACCTCGAGTGGGCGCGCGGCGTGCTCCGGAACGAACTCGCCGCCGCCATCCAGGAGCGGAAGCTCTTCACCGTGGTCACGAGCCCGGCCGACGTCAAGCCGGGAAGCCGCATCCTGCTCCTCGACAACACCATCGTCGAGTACGAGAAGGGGGGCGGAGGTGCCCGCTTCTTCGCGGGCGGCTACGGCGCCGGTCATCCGGTCATCAAGGTTCGAGGTCAGCTGACGGCGGCCCACCAGACGCTCTTCGTCTACGAGGCGCGCCGGAGCAGCGTGGCCCTGACGGCGCGGATCTTCGGAGGCTACCGGAGCGACAAGGCCATCCAGGAAGAGGACATCAAGCATCTGGCCAAGGGCCTCGGCGACTTCATGGTGAGGACCAAGGGACCGTAGGGCGCCCGTGGACCCCACGCTCCTCGCGCTCCTGGACGAGCTCTGGCGGGCCGGCGACGCGAACGACGCGCGCGAGACCGAGCGCCCGCTCCGGGTGCTCAACATCACCCCGGACACCGGCCGCTTCCTGTGGATCCTGGTCCGCGCCGCGCGCGCGACGCGGATCCTCGAGGTCGGCACGTCGAACGCGTACTCGACCATCTGGCTCGCCGACGCCGCGCGGGCGACCGGTGGGCGCGTCATCACGCTCGAGCGCGACCCGAACAAGGTCCGCCTGGCCCGGGAGAACCTCGGGCGCGCCGGACTCGCCGGCTGGGTGGAGGTGCGGGAAGGCCCCGCCGCCGAGACGCTGGCCGCGCTCCCGGGGCCGTTCGACCTCGTGTTCCTCGACGCCGACCGCGCGAGCTACCGCACGTACCTCGAGCTCGCCGTCCCCCGGCTCGTCCCCGGAGGCCTCCTCGTCGCCGACAACGTGGTGTCCCATCGCGCGGAGCTCGAGGACTTCCTCGCGCGCGTGAAGGCGCACCCCGAGCTCCTGAGCGTCACGGTGCCCGTCGGGAAGGGCGAGGAGGTCGCGCTCAAGCTCGGGTGAGGCGTGGCGGCTCTCCGCGGCCCGAGACCAGGTACCGCCACCACCGTAGGCGTGACCTCGCCTCCGTCGGCGGCAAGAGAGGCCGGCCGCCGCCGGATCAAAACCGCGTCCCATCACGTGATGGCGAAGCCACCTCGGCGCCACCGCCGGGCTGATGCCCGGCCCGCCACGCCCCCGGGGCCACGCCCGCCGCGCGTTTGAACGCGCGCGAGAACGCGGCCTCGCTCTCGTACCCCACGCCGAGCGCCACCTCGATGAGCTTCGCCTTCGTGTCGCGCGGGAGCCTCGCGGCCACCTGCATGCGCCACTGCGCCAGGTAATGCATGGGGGGCTGGCCGATGAAGTGGACGAAGCGCTCGTGCAACGTCGAGCGCGACATCGCCGCGTCGTCGGCGAGGCGCTCGAGCGTCCACGGCGCATCCGGCTTCTCGTGCAGGAGCGCGAGCACGCGGCCGATGGAGGGGTCGCGCATACCCGCAAGCCATCCAGTCTGCCCGTCGGGGAGAGCGTCGACGTGACGGCGCAACACCTCGACGAAGAGCATCTCGCTCATCCGCTCGAGCACGGCCTCGCCGCCGGGACGCCGCTGATTCGACTCGACAACGGCCGCCCGCAGGAACGACGCGACCCACGAATCGGGGCCGAGCGTCGTGCCCGAAACGTGCAGCACCCGCGGCAGCGCCGCGAGGAGGGGATTGAACGGCCGCGCGTCCAGCCCCAGGAAGCCACACACGAGGATCGTCCGGTCGCGCCCTCCGCCGTCGAGGCGCGCCGTCGTGACCTCCGAGCCGTGCAGGCTGAGCGCGTAGGGTAGCTGCGGCGGGCGCGGCGCAAAGTAGACCTCCTTGTCCACCCGCGGTGACCTCATCCCCGGGGCGCTCGACATGACGTGCGGATCCCCTTGCGGGAAGAGGATGACGTCGCCTTCGGCGAGGCGAACTGGCGGCTCGCCGACGATCGCGCCCCAGCACTCGCCCCGGACGACACTGTGGAACTCGATCATGTGCTCGGTGCCGGGCATGATCCCGGGGATGATCTCTCGCGCGGGGGGCGCTTCCGCTACCCAGGGGGAGCTACCGTCGATAGCGCCCCGCAGCCGGACTGCACGCAGCACGTCGGAGAGCGTGTCCTGGCTCATTCCCTACTTTCTGGCCCTACTTTCTGGCCCTACTTTCCGGCCCTACTTTCCGGACGATCGGTCAAGTATTTCCGACACGCGGCTATACGTCAACTTCGCCGCCCCGGCATCGTTTCTCCATGCCGACAAGGGCTCGCCCGCACATCCG
>Ga0114129_10015990_pt1 | contig 10670 bp, 7 predicted proteins | sample RhiMetdeltSRZDD1_FD_80071 | JGI IMG/M metagenome (GOLD analysis project Ga0114129, IMG submission 80071) | Populus rhizosphere microbial communities from Tennessee, USA - Rhizosphere MetaG P. deltoides SRZDD1 (version 2) (version 2) | ecosystem: Host-associated > Plants > Roots > Rhizosphere >... | reverse complement strand
GTCATGGTCCTGGATCACACACGGGACTACGTCCACGTCAACGGCATGTTCGGCGATCCGACGGACCTTGCCACGACCACGCCGATGCTGTTCATGACGCGTTGGGTGACGCACTTTTGTGCGCCGGCGTTCGTGTTCCTGGCCGGCGTGAGCGCATGCCTCCAGCGGGCCAAGGGGGTGCCGGCGCGCGATCTGTCGCGCTTCCTCCTGACTCGCGGCCTGTGGCTGATTGTGCTCGAGTTCACGGTGGTGCGCATCGGCACCTGGTTCAACGTCGACTACTCGTTTCTCGGCGTGATGCAGGTGATCTGGACGCTGGGTGTCTCGATGATCGTTCTCGCCGGCCTTGTCCATGTGCCGCTGTCGGTGACAGCCGGTATCGGCATCGCGATAATCGTGCTCCACAACGCGTTCGACGCCGTGCACGTTGTGGGATGGCGAGGCCCCGGCTCACCCGTGCCGGGCGCGTGGGCGACGTTGTGGATCCTGCTGCATCAGACAAACGAGCTCATTCCGGTGTTTGGCGGGCCGATCGTCTTCGTGATCTATCCATTGGTCCCCTGGGTTGGAGTCATCGCGGTGGGGTATGCCTGCGGATGGCTGTATACGCTGGAAGCCCCGCGGCGACGGGCGCTGCTCTGGCGAATCGGCCTCGGGCTCGTCGTCGCCTTCGTCGTGCTTCGCGCGACGAATCTGTACGGCGATCCGAGTCCCTGGAGCGCGCAACCAACGATGGCGCTGACGATGCTCTCGTTCATCAAGACGACGAAGTACCCGGCGTCGCTGCTGTTCCTGTTGATGACGCTCGGGCCATCGCTCATCGCGCTGGCCTGGTTCGAGTCGTTTGGGCCGTCACGCGTGAGGAACCTCGTCGTGCGCCTGGGCCGCGTGCCGATGTTCTTCTATCTGCTGCAGTGGCCGCTCGCCCACCTCGTGGCCGTGCTTGCCAGCCTCGCCGCAGGCAAGGACGTCGGCTATTACTTCGTGAACCCTCTAGCTCTCGCAGCCACACGGCCCGCTGACGCAGGCTTTCACTTGCCGGTCGTCTACCTATGCTGGTTGATCGTCCTGGCGATGTTGATTCCGCTGTGCCTCTGGTATGCGGGATTCAAGCAGAGACACCCGGCGGGATGGCTGAGGTACTTGTGAACGCCCGAATGTAGGTCAAAGGTCAAAGGGCACCCGTTTTTCTGAGCAATTCCGCCAATCTTGGCCCTTAGGGGCTGGCCGTTCTTCGGGCAGTGCGAACAGCCCAAATAGTGGTTCGGACAAAAACGGACAGACCATACAGCGACACGAGCACAACCCCCGTCTCTCCAACGCGCCAAAAAGCGTCGCGATAAATGAACGATAGACCTATCGCGGCGATTAAACACCCAAGCAGCCAAAGCCATTCCTTGGCGATCCTCTTGACCATCAGGCACCTCAGTCTGGTTAGACACCGCTATCGCTTCTTCGCCGCCTTCCGCTTCGCGCGCCTGCGGCCATGCCGAGCGCGCTGCGTAGCCGGAAATCGTCCGGAGCGATGAGCTGGGCCACCAAGGTGGCCCCTACTTCGCGCTTCTCGATTCAGACTTTGCCGCCGCGCTCAATTCCAACATCTGGCTCGTGAGATCCATCGGATACGAGACGGTCACGTCAGTAATCGCGCCTGACGCGTCTCTGACCGCTGTCAGCTTCGGCATCACCATGCCTGTGTACGACGGAAGGTTCTGTGCCTGCACGCGCGCGACGATCTCGTCGCGCAGCTTCGGGTCGAAGTGGATGCCGTAGGTCTCGAACAGCGTCTTGGCGCCCGCGTAATCTCCCTGGGATTTGATTCGCTGGACCTCTGCCAGCAAACGTCCGACACCCTCGCGAAAGGCTTTCGGATCCACGAGCACCAGATACGTCTTGTTGTCGCGCTTCCGCTCCTCGATGGCTTTGGTATTGGCCATCAGCCACCTGACGATCATCTGCCGGTTGCGGTCGTGATCCTCTTCGATCTGCGTGCCTTCGCGCACGCGTCGCAACAGAATCAGCGCGTTGCGCGTGTACGACTCGTACTGAGTGCGGACGAGCGCGTCGTGATCGGCCGCCGGGACGATGCCCAGCTCGACGAGCTTGGGATCGGCGATGAAGTACAGACCGACCAGATCCGCGCGCCCTTCTTCGAGCGCCGAGTAGTGCTCCTTGATCGCGTCGGCCGGCGTGCCCTTGAAGCCGTCGGCCAGTCGTCCCGACGCGTGGCCGATCACCTCGTGCATGTCGACGTGAAGCTCGCTCGCGAACGGGCCATAGCGCATCGCCCGCGCCGCCTCCTCCGACGAGAACGTGAACTCACTGCGCATCGACTCCGGCACAGCGTTGTCGAACGCCTCCTTGATGTTCGACAGCGACACCGACTTGCTGCCGTACTCCTCGCGGATCCGTTCGTCGTTCGGGAGATTGATGCCCACCGGCGTGATCGGCCCCGAGTCACCAGTCTCGAAGACGACGTCGATCGCGTTGGCGACGATCCCGCGCACGTTCGGCTTGCGGTACCTGGCGTCGTACGGCATGTGGTCTTCGAACCACTGTGCGTTCGCGGCAATCGTACGGATGCGCTCGGTCTTCTCCCGATTCACGTGGTACACGAGCGCTTCCCAGGCACCCTTGATGCCGCGTGGATCCAGGTAGACCTCGACGAAGCCATTGATCGTGTCGACGGGTGCCTGTGTGTCCCTCACCCACGCGATGTCGTACTTCGCGCGATCGCCGTCATCGCCGGTGCGATACCACTGCACAAGGGCGCGCAGTGCATTGGCCGTCGGCTCGCTGGCAAACGGGATCGCGTCCTCGAGGTGTTTCACGATCTGAGCGATCTGCGCGCCGTACCCTCCGTCGATGCGGTACACCTCCTCGACCAGGCGTCCGTTCTGCTTCACGAGACGTGAGTTGAGGCCGTGCTTCTCGGTAAATCCCTTCAAATCCGCGACGCTGACACCGAGGTACAGGTTGTTGGCACTCGACGTGACGATGTCTTTCCCTGGTCCAGGATTCTTGTTGGTGACGATGGGGTCGACGTTCGGGTCGAAGAACATCGGTTGCAGCCGCGTGAGCAGGGCGTCGAGCGACTCACCAGGCCTGGCCGGAAACGTGGCCCCGGATTTCGCGGCGGCCCGAGCGGCCGCGGCAAACGCCTGCGGCGTCGTCTTCAGGACGAACTTCCGGGCCGTGAGGTTATTGTACGGACCCGAATTGATCCAGAACAGCCTTGTATAGCGCTGCACTTCGGAGAGCGTCACTGCATCGATGCCCTCTGGATGGGTGACGATGGCCTCGAGCACACCGCGCATCTCCAGGGCGGAGCGATGCTTCTGATCGTAGAAAATGTCGCGCCCCGCGATGGCGGCCTGTGTCAGATGCCATACAAGCGTCTTCTCGCGCAGCGGCAGCGCTGAGAACTGATCGGCATAGACCTGCGCGACGGCGGCATCATCGATACGCTCGAGCAGGTATTTGTGCGAGGAGGACGCAGGCGAGGCCGCTGTCGATGGTGTCGTTGACGCCGCGCGTTCGGGCGGATTACATGCCGGCGCCAGGACGGCGATCAACGTGGCAACAAACAAACGTCTGATTCGCATCTCGTCGTGTCTCAGTCGTAGCTTACTCGTAGGCGCCCACGAACCTGAACACGAACCGAGCACGGAGAACACAGAGCGTAAACGACACTCCGTCATCTATAATCCCGTCCCTATGCACTACCTGCTGATGTACGACGTCGTCGACGATTACGTGCAGCGTCGAGCGCCGCTGCGCGCCGAGCACATCGCGTTGGCGCGGCAAGCGGTCAGCCGCGGCGAGCTCGTGCTTGCGGGTGCGCTCAATCCGCCCGATGGCGTCGTGATGTTATTTCGCGCCGATTCACCGGCGCCGGTCGAGGCATTTGCAAAAGCCGACCCATACGTCGTGAACGGGCTCGTCAGAAGCTGGCGCGTCCGCGAATGGACCACTGTCGTTGGGCGCGACGCCGAGGTCGCGTTGCCGGCACACATCTAGGTTGCCCGAAACGTGGAGGGCACGTCCTTTTGGACGTGCCGTTGGAGGAGACGGACATGAAGAAGAAGATGTGGAGCGTAGCCGCAATCGCAGCGGCGTTCGTCCTCGGGTTCGTGGCCCGCGGCGTCGTTTCGGGCGACGACGTGGTGAACGCGCAAGGCGCGCGCGTGTACGAGCTGCGCACGTATACCGCGCCCGACGGCAAGCTTGCCGATCTGCACGCGCGGTTCCGCGACCATACGATGCGCATCTTCAAGAACCACAACATGACCAACGTGGCGTACTTCAAGCCACAGGATGCGCCCCTGAAGGAGAACACGTTGATCTATCTGATCGCGCATCCGAGCCGCGAGGCGGCGAAAGAGAACTGGGCCGCGTTCCAGAAAGATCCCGAGTGGCAGAAAGTCGCCAACGAGTCGCAGAAGAACGGGAAGATCGTCGCGAAAGTCGAGTCGGTGTTCCTCGACCCCACGGACTACTCACCGATGAAGTAGTGCGTGAGTGTCAAGGACGTTTCCTCAGCGCCGCAGACGGGCGGCGTTCAGGCGCAACGCGTCATCTTCATCGATTTCGCTCGGGCACTGGCCGCGGTCTTCATGCTCTACGGCCACACGGTCAGTGCCTTGCTCGATCCTCGATACGAGACGGGAACCTGGTTTGAGATCTGGGTCTTTCAACGCGGCCTGACGTCGACCCTCTTTCTTCTTCTCTCTGGTTTCGCGTTCAGCATCGCAACCGGTCGTCACTGGACCGCGCACCGTCGGTTCTCACCAAAAGTCATCAGGCGCGTACGCCGCTTCGCGCTGTTCGTGCTGCTTGGGTACGCGCTGCATTTCCCCGTCGGGCGTTTCGTGCTCTTGCCAACGGTCACCCCGGAGCAGTGGCGATCGTTTCTGGCGGTCGACGTGCTTCAGCTCATCGGGGTGACGTTCATCGGTGTCCAGGCGATCGTCTTCTTCGCCCGCACACCGCGGATCTTTGGTCTCACGGCGCTCGCGCTCGCCGTGGCAGCAATCGTGACGACGCCGTTGATCTGGCGGGTGGACTGGGCACGGATAGTGCCGCTGTGGATCGCAGCGTACGTGGCGCCGTCCACCGGGTCGCAATTCCCTCTCTTCCCCTGGGCGGGGTACGTGCTCACGGGCGTGGCACTGGGACAGCTCTACGCACGGTGGGGGGCTTCGCGGTTCGATCGCTACGTCACGGTCGCGCTGCTCACTCCCGGCGTCGCCCTCATGGTGCTCGCCGTGGTGATTGGCGCGCTGCCCCAATGGCTCGTTGGTCCCGATGCGTGGGACTGGGTCCCCACCCAGGTCGCGCTCCGCATGGGCGCCTCGTTGATGCTGCTCGCGGTCATCGCGCGCGCGAGCCAGTACATCACACGCCTCCCGCACTTCTTCGGGGCCGTGGCGCAGGAGACGCTCCTCATCTACTTCGTGCACCTCGGCATCGTGTATGGCTCAATCTGGAACACCGGATTGGCTCAATCGTACGGCCCGACGCTGGGACCCTTGCGGACGATGCTCTTCGTGTTGATGCTCATCACGGCGATGGCGGGCCTTGCGTGGTACTGGAACTGGTGGAAACATGCGCGGCCGCGAGCCGCCCGTTGGACGTCCATTGTCGTAGGCGGTCTGCTGCTCTATCGCCTCTTATAACTCCCAGCCTCCAACGCCCAACTTCCAATCTAAAGTCCCGAATTCCGGGTCTAAACTCTCAACCTCCAACTGATCCTTGCACCAGAGTCGGGGGTTGGGGGCTAGGGGAGTTGGGAGTTGCGTCTTGGGAGTTAGCCGCTGCATCAAAAGGGCCTTCACGCGGTAATGTATGATCTGCGGCCTCGGCCACGATCATCGGCCGCGGCGTAAGGCCTGACTTTGGGGGAGCTTGCCGGTGTTTGACTCGATGTTCGAGGCACTCTTCTCGTATCGGCCTGTTGTGTTTCAGCAGGGCGAGTTCCACTTCGATGTGACGACCGCTTCCCTGGTCGCCACGTTGATGGTGGCCGTCGTCGTCGCGCTCGCCGTGTTCACGTACCGGCGTGTACGCGTCAACGAGGGTCGCCTTCGCGACCGCGCCATCCTCACATCCCTTCGTGTCGCGGCGCTCGCGCTCGTACTCTTCTGCCTCTTCCGACCGACGTTGATCGTGCGCGCGGCGGTGAACCAGCAAAACGTCGTGGCCGTGTTGCTCGACGATTCGCGGAGCATGCAGATCCCCGACTGGGGCGGAAGACCGCGCGGCGCGTTCGTGAAAGAGCAGTTCGCTCTTCCCGAGAGTCCGCTGCTGAAGTCGCTCTCAGACCGCTTCATCGTCCGGGTCTTCAGGTTCTCGTCTACCGCAACGCGGATGGCGTCCGCGAACGATCTGGCGTTCTCGGGTCCGCAAACGCGCCTGGGCGCCGCACTCGACGGCGCACGCGACGAGCTCGCCGGCCTGCCTGTGGCGGGAGTGGTCCTGGTGTCTGACGGCGCCGACACGAGCGACGCGCCGATCGACACCGCGCTCTTGGCATTGAAGGCGCAGAAGCTGCCGGTCTTCACCGTGGGCGTCGGCAGTGAGCAGCTTCCGCGCGACGTCCAGATCGATCGGGTCAGCACGCCGCGCTCGGTGTTGAAGAACGCGTCTTTGCTGCTCGATGTCATCGTCAGGAACACGGGATACAGCGGGCAGCCGGTCACCGTCGACGTCGAAGACGAAGGTCGCATCGTCGGCTCCGAAAAGGTCCAACTGCCATCGGACGGATCTCCAGCGCAGGTGCGTGTGCGGGCGACGGCGTCCGAGGCAGGCCCGCGTCTATTCAAGTTCAAGGTGACGCCGCAAGATGGCGAGCTCGTTCCGCAGAACAACGTGCGGGAAGCCATCGTGAACGTCCGCGACGCGCGCGAGCAGATTCTGTTCTTCGAGGGCGAGCCGCGATGGGAAATGAAATTCCTCCGTCGCGCCGTGGCCGACGACAAGAACCTCGAAGTGGTGGCGCTGCAGCGCACCGCGGACAACAAGTTCATGCGGCTCTTCGGCGAGGAGCCGAAGGATCCCGAGGAGCTCATTGGCGGGTTCCCCAAGACGCGTGAAGAGCTGTTCAAGTACCGCGGGCTGATTCTCGGCAGCGTGGAAGCAGGCGTGTTCTCGGGCGATCAGCTGCAGATGATCGCGGAGTTCGTCGAGCGTCGCGGCGGCGGGCTGCTGATGTTGGGCGGCCCCCGATCGTTTGGCGAAGGCGGATACGGCGGTACTCCTGTGGCCGATGCGCTGCCGCTGCTGATCGATCCCCGCACGCGCGCGTCGGATCCGAGCCCCCTCTCGCGGATGAAGATCTCCCCCACACGCGCCGGTCAGGCGCACGCCGTCACACAGATCGCCGACACCGAGGCGGCATCCCTCACACGATGGGGTGAGCTCCCGGGAATAACCGCGGTGAACGCCGCGTTGCCCGTGAAACCCGGAGCCACCGTGCTGCTGAACGGCACCGATGAGCGTGGCCGCGCGCAGCCGGTGCTGTCATGGCAGCGCTACGGTCGCGGCAAAGGCATCGCGCTCACCGCTCAAGATACCTGGGTGTGGCAGATGCACGCGTCGATACCACTCGAAGACCAGACGCACGAGCACTATTGGCGACAGCTGCTGCGATGGCTGGTGGACGGCGTCCCGGATGTCGTCGACGTCCACACCACGAGCGATCGCATTCAGCCGGGCGAGCCGGTTACGATCGAAGCTGCGGTCGTCGACAAGCGATTCGTCGAATTGAACGACGCCACTGTCGTCGCCACGGTCGCACGGCCGGGAGGCACGACGACGACCGTCCCGTTGCAATGGACAGGTGAACGCGACGGGCAATACCGCGGCACATTCGTCAGCACCGAAGCCGGTGCGTACGAGATCAGCGTCGACGCCACGCGGGCGGGCGGTCAGGCTGTTGGCAGCGGCGTGACCTACCTCCGTGCGGCGCCCAGCGAAGCGGAATACTTCGATCCCGCCATGCACGCCGCTCCACTGCGGCGCATCGCCGAGGAGACAGGCGGCAAGTTCTATACGCCGGAGACCGCGAAAGGTCTCGCCGAAGACGTGCGCTACGCGGGACGCGGCGTGACATCGATCGAGGAGCGCGAGCTCTGGAACATGCCCATCGTGCTCATCGCGCTCATGGGGCTCGTCTGCGCCGAGTGGGGCTATCGCCGCATCGTGGGGCTGGCCTGATGCTCAAGGCGTTTCTGCTCGTGGTCGTCGGGCTGGCCGGGGATCCCGAGCACGGGAAGACGTTCCATAAGTGGGGAACGACGCTGGCGGAAGCGTCGGAGCGGCTCGGCGTCCCAAAGGAGCGGCTCGTCTATCTCGTCGACGAGCCGGGCGAAGGCGACGCTCGTGTGACCGGGAAGGCGACGCGAGACGAGATCACGAAGGCGATCGACGGCTTCGCCAAACAGGCCGGCGCCGACGACGTGGTGTTCATCATACTCATCGGGCACGGCAGCTTCGATGGCCGGACCTCGAAGTTCAATCTCCCCGGCCCAGACATGTCGGGCACCGACTTCAACGCGCTGTTGCGAAAGCTCCCGACCAAACAGGTGGTGCTCGTCAACACGTCGAGTGCCAGTGGGCCGTTCGTCGAGGAGCTGTCGGCTCCGGGACGGACGATCGTGACCGCCACACGCAGCGGCGCCGAACACTTCACGACGCTGTTTGGCGGCTATTTCGTCGAGGCGTTGACATCGGACGCGGCCGATCTGGACAAGAACAAACGCGTCAGCGTGCTCGAGGCGTTCAAGTACGCGAAGGCCGAAGTCACCCGTGCGTACGAGCGCGAGGGACTCCTGGCCACCGAGCACGCGCTGCTCGACGATGACGGGGACAAGGAAGGAAGCGCGGATCCGTCGTCGACCGGCAGCGATCCGAAGAACAAGGACGGCAGGGTCGCGTCAGTTGTGTCGCTCGGTGTGGCCGGCGATGATGGGCTGCCGACCGATCCCAAGCTGCGCGCGCTCCACGTAGAACGACGCGATCTCGAGCGGCGGGTCGAAGCGCTGCGCCTGCTCAAGGAAGGCATGGACCCGGCGCGTTATACCTCGGAGCTCGAGAAGCTGGTGACGGCGATTGCGCTGAAGACGCGAGAAATCCGTGCGGCGGAAGGGAAGTAAACGAAAAGAGGGGCAATGGCCGAACGAGGAATCTTGAATCCCACGATGAGTGAAGCGGTCGATTTGGCGTCGCCGGACGACATCGCGCTTGCGGACCGCATGAATGCGGGCCGTAAACAGATCATCACCGAGCTGAAGAAGGTGATCGTCGGCCAGGACGACGTCATCTCGCAGGTGCTGACGACGCTGTTCGTCGGCGGTAACAGCTTGATCGTCGGCGCACCGGGCCTGGCGAAGACCCTGCTCATTCACACGCTGGCGCGCGTGGTCGACCTGAAGTTCTCGCGCATCCAGTTCACGCCGGACCTGATGCCGTCCGACATCACCGGCACGGACCTGGTGCAGGAGGACGCGACGACCGGTCGCCGGCAGATGGTGTTCGCGCCGGGGCCGATCTTCGCCAACATCGTGCTGGCGGACGAAATCAACCGCACGCCGCCCAAGACGCAGTCGGCGCTCCTCGAGGCGATGCAGGAGCATCGCGTCACCATCCAAGGGCGCACCTACTCGCTGGCCGAGCCCTTCTACGTGTTCGCCACGCAGAACCCGATCGAGCTCGAAGGCACGTATCCGCTGCCGGAGGCGCAGCTCGATCGCTTCATGTACCACATCATCATCGACCACCCGCCGTACGACGAGGAGCTGGGCGTCGTGAGGACGACCACCGCGATTCAGAATCCGCAGCTCGAGCGGCCGATCACGGGCGACGATTTGGTCTCGTTCCAGGAGCTTGTGCGGAAAGTGCCGGTGGCCGAGCCGGTGATGCGGCATGCCCTGGACATCGTGAGAGCCACGCGGCCCAGGAATCCGGACTCGAAAGACTTCATCGGGAAGTGGGTGGCGTTTGGCGCCAGTGTCCGCGCGGCGCAGTACCTCGTGCTCGGCGGGAAGGCACGGGCGCTCACGAGCGGCCGTTATCACGTGAGCTTCGAGGATATTCGCTCGCTCGCGCACCCGGTGCTGCGTCACCGCATCATCATCAACTTCCACGCGCAGTCGGAAGGCGTGACGACTGACGCGATCGTCGATCGTCTCCTGGAATCGGTTCCCCTGCCGCGATCGGGCATGTGATGCCGGTCGAATCGCACGTCATCCCCGGCGCCCAGTTCATGGATCCCGTTGTGCTCGCGCGCATCGGGAACCTCGAGCTCGTGTCGCGCGCCGTCGCCGACGGGTTCATCAATGGGCTTCACAAGGCGCCGTACTTCGGGGCCTCCGTCGATTTCGCGGAGCACCGCGGATACGTTCCCGGTGATGACATCCGCCGCATGGATTGGAGACTCTGGGCGCGAACCGACCGGTACTACATCAAGGAGTACGAGGCCGAGACGAACATGAACTTCTCGGTGCTGCTCGACTGCTCGAAGTCCATGGACTACGGCAGCCGCGGCATCACGAAGTTCGATTACGCGCGCATCCTGACGGCGTGCCTCACGAACCTCGTGCACCATCAGCGCGACCGCGTGGGCTTCGTCGCCTTCGACAGCGAGATCGTCGAGCACGTGCCGCCCTCGG
>Ga0114129_10015989_pt1 | contig 10671 bp, 7 predicted proteins | sample RhiMetdeltSRZDD1_FD_80071 | JGI IMG/M metagenome (GOLD analysis project Ga0114129, IMG submission 80071) | Populus rhizosphere microbial communities from Tennessee, USA - Rhizosphere MetaG P. deltoides SRZDD1 (version 2) (version 2) | ecosystem: Host-associated > Plants > Roots > Rhizosphere >... | reverse complement strand
TGTGTTTGCTCTCTCTGAATAGAAATGCGCATTCCTTAGTAGCCAGGCCCACGACAAACTACAAGACGAATATGCCGTAGCTACCTATGCAATGTCGATGAAACATTTCCTGATCCTGCTGAGTGCAACGCTACTCTCTTCGAACTACACTCTGGCTCAAATCAACGATGGCTTCAGCTCAGCTGATCTTTCGAATCCGGCGGCCGTGGCGGCTGGAGAAAAAACCTTTGCTGCGAATTGCTCCGTGGGTTACTGTCACGGTAAAGCCGGCCGTGCAGGTCGAGGTCCTCGGCTCCGCGGGAAGACTTGGGACAAGCAATACCTTTACGATGTTATTCTTAACGGTGTCCCGAGCTCCTCGATGCCAGCCTGGAAGGATCGGCTTTCGGAGAAGGAGATCTGGGAGGTGGTCGCTTATATCATGACTCTTTCCAAGCTGACTTCAGACTCTCTGGACTCGCCGGAAGTGAGCGCCGCTTCTGTACCCTCACCGGCCTCGGAGCCAAAAGAAAAGTCCGCGGCACTGCCCGCCGCCCCTCCGTCGTCGCCGTTTTTGCTCGGAGATCCGAATCGAGGAAAGGATCTCTTCTTCGACTCGAGCAATGATCTCAACTGCGGCAATTGCCACAGGGTTCGGGGAGTCGGCAATGACGTCGGTCCCGACTTGACTGGAGACCAGCAGCGGCCGGCCAAGGATCTCTTCCGGGACATCGTGCTGCCATCCTATGCGATCACTCCGGGTCGAGAACTGCTCGCGATCACATTGAAGACAGGCGAACGGATTAAAGCTTTAAAAGTAACGGAAGACAATTCGCAAATCAAGGTCTACGATGTCGGCAGTCTGCCAGCGGTGTTACGGACGATTCCGAAAACTCAAATTCAAAAGCGCGAAAGCGAGAAGCTTTCGGGGATGCCGGGGAAATACGGTGAGATCTACACGCTCAAGCAACTGCTGGACATCGTTGCTTACTTGAAGTCAGGGGATACGGCGGCTGGCCCACCCGTCGGTTTACAGGACTTGTTTTGAGTCACTGAACGTGCCCATATTTGTCTTGCTGGACACCTGGGCACCCTGAAAGCCTCACCGCAAGCCGGTTTTCGGCCCTGTAAAGGCCACGGAACGTAGCCCCGGGGCCAGGGAGCGAAGCGACCGCCGTCCAGAATCCCTGGAATATGGCTTACTGGGGGGTAAAAGGTATTGAAAGCCCTGCTGGAGGGCGATCATGCGGCGGTTAAATCCATCGTGGGGCGGGATGGTATTCGGGACACGGGCATCCGTATTGTTGTTCCGGACGATTTGAAAAGTGTGAGCAGCGAATTTCTGGTGAGATTCTCTGACCTGAAAAAGGATCTTGATGCTAAAGGTCTGACGTCTTCATGAACCTGCTGCAACGGCCTGGAAAGCAATCAGGATGGCCTCCGTTTCTGAAAACCCAAGAGTTCGGTCTGATCCTCGCGAATCTGCTTGCCTGGTCCCTTATCCTCATTCTCGATCCACAGCATAACTTCGCCTCACTGGACAGCGCCCGACTTTTATTGAGAGAAGCTGTCACTCTAGGAATCTTCTCGATTGGAGCAGCAATTGTGATTATTGCGGGAGGGATTGATCTCTCCCTGGGGTCGGTCATTGCTTTTACGGGCGTAGTTTGCGCCATGCTGCTTCGATTCTTGGGCGGAGAAAGTCTGACGGCTCACCAGCCGCTCCCGATTTGGATTCTGGCAGTCTCCCTGCTCTTGACGCTACTGACTGGGCTGTGTGTGGGAGTCTTCCATACTCTGCTCATCATTAAGCTCGATCTGCCTCCCTTCATTGCCACACTGGGAACTCTAGCCGGCCTTCGCAGCCTGGCCAAGGTCCTTTGCAATGACGCCAAAGTTCCAGCCAACGATGAGACCTTCCGCACGCTTTACACCATCTGGTGGGTACCGGTCGTAATCTTTGCTTTCATCGCGATTTCTGCCGCCTTACTTATGCGCCGAACTACTATCGGGCGTCATCTTTATGCTCTGGGAGGAAATGAAGAAGCAGCGCGGCTGAGCGGATTGAACATCGGTCGGCTGAAAATCATGGCCTACTCGGCCGCTGCACTGCTCTCCAGCGTCGTCGGCATTCTTTACGCTGCCCGGCAGGGGCAGGGAGACGCAGAAAGTGCGGTGGGATACGAGCTCAACGCCATCGCGGCGGCGGTTGTTGGAGGATGCAATCTCAGAGGCGGCATTGGCACAATCGCCGGCACGCTTCTCGGGGTGGCATTTCTGACGATTGTAGTGAATGGCATCGCTAATGTCATCAAAGTGGATTCCACTCAATGGGAGGGGCTGGTAATGGGAATCGTGCTCATTCTGGCCGTCGCCGTTAATCGCTTCAGGAAAGAAAAAAACTGATTATGAAACCGGCCGCTGCGGGAAAAAATTCGGCACGTAGCCGTGCGCTGGTGAGTTAGTTTGTCTTCACACCAAACAGTTGGCGGAAAAAGGGATTGAGAAGCCGGTTCTGCGGGTCTAATTCGGCGCGCTTGGCGGCAAGCGCATCAAGGCGCGGCCCCAGTGCCTTTTTGGCCTGCGCCCGTGTAAACCCAAACGTCTGGTTGGGTAGGGGTACACCGCCCCGCTTGCTGCACCATTCGTTATAATCCGTCAGGAATTCCTTCCATCCAGGATTGGCGGTCGACACCGGGTCAATCGTCATCACATTTCCGTTAAAGGAGTAAGACAGCAGCGATTGCTGATCCTCTGCGATGCGATAGCCCACATGGAGCATGTTCGTCCGGTAGCCCTTGGTCTTGTAGTAGCTCTTCACCCATTTCGTGTACTCCGGCAGAAGCTGGCTGTAAGTCTTTTCGGGGAATGCCCACAGGCTGAACGTATACCGGCTGTCATCGGAAACATCTGGGTAGCGGATTATCTGATCGGTCGCGGTCGTGTTCTTGCTCGTGATCAGGTTTTCCAGCTTGAACCGCCACAGGGCTCCGAAACCATCGATGAATTTGTACCTGATGATCTTATTCTCAAGGTCGCGCTCCGCTTGAGCGCAGGTCCGGGGTCCAGCCTGCGACCATAAATAATTGCGCAGCGGCCAAACATGCTCGTCGGGCTTGCCTCCGGCCTTCGAATTGTATTTGCGGAATTCGACGGTGACCAGTTCGTCAAACAGGAACATGTAATACATCATGGAATAACCCCGTGCCCAAAGCTCGGGGAGTCGCGCGCAGAAATCCTTCACCGTAAACGTCTCGTGAAATACCTCCATGGGCTGAATCCGTCGAATGCGGAACGTGGCCTCCGTCACGATCCCGAAAGTGCCATAACCCGACCGCAGCATCTGCATCAATTCGGGGTCGCTGTCGTCGCTCCCTTCCAGAAGCTTGCCCGACGGCAGCACCAACTTCATCCGTGTGCAATACGAACTTACCTGGCCAAACTCCCCTGGCATCGACCCGTCTTTGGTCCCGGCGCAGGCGGCCGAGCCGAGCGACAGGTTTCCAATTTCAGTGTTGACATAGAATTGCAAACCACGGTTCTTCAACTCGTGTGCCACGTCGAACAGAATTGCGCCCGCCTGCGCTGTTACGGTCTCATCGGTGATCTGGAGAATACGGTTCATCCCGCGCATCTTGATCATCGTGCCTCCGTCCGCAGCCGAACAGGCCGCTGTGGAGTGGTTCGACCCGACGGCACGCACGGGCGACGGATATTTGGTTGTGTCCCGGAGAATGCGTGCAATACCGGTTGCGGATTTTGCTTCGACGAGGGCCCTGGGATGAGAAACGAGATCACCAAACCAGTTCGTGACGGACAATTGGGGCATAGGGAGCTCCTTCTTCACTTCGCAAGATATTGTTGAACTATTCGTGCCAACCTCAGGCCCCGCAGCAATGCTCCACGCTCAGCAGCGAAAAGTCTATCAAACTCCGACGGCCTGGCGCTAGCGCCGTGTCTCAGAGTTAGCTCGCCATAAGGATGCACTCTCACCACGTTACCCGACCTCACAAACTCGATGAGTGGGTTGCTGGAAAGAACGCTTTTGAAATATGCTGGAACTGAAATGACTCCGCGGCGATCGAGGTAAGCATGAAGCTTGGCGCCCTGAGCAGCAAAACGGCTGCCCTCATTTTTGTCCTGATTGTCTGCCCTGGCCTGACTGCCTTTCTCATGCAACGGTATTTTACCCGTGCCCAGTCTGATGCTGACTCCATTCGCTGGACGCACCTCTCCAGCTCCAAAGGCGATTTGCCGCTGCCGCACCCTGCATCCAATCAGCAGACCGGTGTTCTGGTCTCCGACCTCGACAAGGATGGAATTGCCGACTTCGTCATCAGCTATCGCGTCGCGGCACCCGCGCTGGTCTGGTTTCGACGCAACGATACAGGTTGGGACCGTTATGTCCTCGACAGCGAGTTTCTGACCGTGGAGGCCGGCGGTGCGGCCTACGACATCGATGGCGATGGCGACCTGGATATCGTTTTCGGCGCCGATTCACAAAACAACAAGCTCTGGTGGTGGGAGAATCCCTATCCTCGCTATGATCCCACGGTCTCCTGGAAGCGGCGCCTCATCAAGGATGGTGGCGAAAATCAGCATCACGATCAGGTCTTCGGTGACTTCAAAGGCACCGGAAGAGCGCAGCTCGCCTTCTGGAACCAGAAAGCCAAAGCGCTGTTTCTGGCGGATATCCCAGCCAATCCGAAAGAGACGGAGCCCTGGCCTTACACAGAAATTTTTTCGGGGAGCGCCGGGGAAGGCGTCGGAGGAGCGGCTCTCTATGCCGAGGGAGCCGCGGCCTTTGACGTCGATGGCGATGGGCAGCTAGATCTGCTGGCCGGGAACTACTGGTTTAAGCATGAGGGCGGAACTCGATTCCAACCGGTTAAGGTTGGAAGCATTGGAGGGCGCATCGCCGCCGGCAGGTTCAAGCCGGGCAAGTTCGCACAAATCGTCATCGCTCCCGGTGACGGCAGCGGCCCCGTCAAGTTCTACGAATGCGAAGGTGATCCTGCGAAACCGGAATCCTGGACAGGACGCGACCTCATAGGCCGCGACCTCGTTCATGGCCACACCCTTGATCTGGCCGATGTCAACGGAGATGCGCATCTCGACATTTTCACAGCCGAAATGGCCAAATGGACAGGTGAGCCCAGAGAGGCTGATAATCCTGAAGCCACTGCCTGGATTCTCTACGGTGATGGCAAAGGGAATTTCCGAAAAACCGAGCTCGTGGTTGGCCAAGGTTGGCACGAGGGACGGTTAGCTGACCTGGATGGCGACGGCGACATCGACATTCTTAACAAGCCTTATACGTGGATGGCCCCGCGAGTCGATGTCTGGCTGAACAATGGCACGGGACCGCTTAAACCGAGTTGGGTAGGTAAGAAAGGCCAGGCGTTCAAAGGATCTCTTGGCATGGAGCTCTGGAGCTACCGCAAACAGCTCGCCGAAGATCTGCCAAGCACGCTGGCAGCAGTCCACAAGCTGGGCCTGAGAGAGGTTGAGACCGCCAGTTTCTACGGGCGCTCAGCCGCCGAGTTTCGCAAGGAGCTGGACAAGGCGGGTCTCAACTGCAGCAGCTACATCACGGGCTATGATCGGTTCGGCAAGGAACTCCGCGCGGTGATTGCGGACGCCAAGGCGTTGGGTGCTCACTATGTCTTGACGGCATGGATTCCACATCAGGGCAATTTCACTTTGGAGAACTGTCAGCGCGCCGCGAAGGATTTCAATCAGTGGGGCGAGCAGCTCAAAGTCCATGGCTTGCAATTTGGGTATCATCCGCATGGTTTCGAGTTCGTGCCTGGCGACGACGGCACGCTGTTCGACACACTGCTGAAGCTGACGAAGCCAGAGTCTGTTGAATATGAGATGGATGTCTTCTGGTTTTTTCATGGAGGCGCCGACCCGGTTCGGTATCTGGAGAAGTATCCCAATCGTTTCTCGCTGCTGCATCTCAAAGAGCTGCGCAAAGGCGCAGCCACCGGCGATCTGACCGGGAAGGCCTCGGATGAGACCAGCGTTGTGCTGGGCACCGGGCAACTGGATTTTCCGGCGATCCTGCGTGCTGCTGCGAAAGCGGGCGTGAAGTACTATTACATCGAGGATGAAAGCCCCGACGCTCCCCGGCAGGTTCCGCAAAGCCTGGAGTATCTCAAGTCAGTCCGGTTCTGAGTTTCGACGGAGTCGCGTGCACGACTTTCGAGCGAGCCAAAGGGCACTTGCGAATTCACGTCTTTTGTTTCAGAGCGCCTATGCAGAGCGGGTTCTCTGTGACGCTTGCTGGGTTCGAGGAGGATAGCAGCGATGTCTTAGTATCCAGGTACACAACGTGAAAGACGAATTCCATGGAAGGGTTTACAGGCCCCGGTGTCGGAAATTTTTCAGGCTTGTGGCATGTCTGAAGAGGACAGCGGATTACTGGCTGACATGCTCGTGGAAGCCGATCTGCGCGGCTGCCACTCGCATGGTGTCCTACGGGTACCTGAGTATGTGCGGAAGCTCAAACACGGCGGAGTTGACCCGAGGGGAAAACCGTTTGTAGCCAGTGATGCCAAGACCGCGCTAGTCGTGGATGGCGGCAACAGCATGGGCCAGATCGAGGAATGTCACCGGCTCCAGGACTGGAGCAACTGGACATCGGGAAGCACGACCGCAGCCATATAGACCCGTTTGAGCTGACAACCCTCACTGTGAATGATCCGAGTGTACCACTGGCTCAGTCCGACTGGGTAGCATACCGAAAGCAGCGTGACCGTGGCGTTTGAGAATGTGTGCCTGCCGTGACGGTGTGAACTCTGCGCCTGTCGGTTTTTTCGTGAAGACGACCAAGTCCCTTTTCACCCTACGAGAGTTGTGGGACTATAGGATCGTATTTGGGTCTCCTTTCGGACTTATTCAACGGGTGCGGTCAGGACTCCGCGTAGAAGTTGGCAGCAGTCGCCCGGGCATGAAACCGAAAGCAGAGGGAAGTCTCCCCCCAAGTAGTCACGATGTTACCCCAAAGTAGAAAGAAAAACGTTGATGGTACTATTAGGGAGAAGAGTTTATGACTGAAATTTCGAGACGAGAGTTTCTAGAGAAGGCGGCCGCGGGTTCCGCTGCGGCTGGGTTGCTAACTTCCAATGTGGAGGATCTTGGAGCCAATCCGCTGGGGCTGCCGATCGGAAGTCAGATCTATCCTTTCCGTTCGATGCTCAAGGACTTTCCTAAGTTCGTCAAAATGATGGCGGGCATTGGCGTGACGAGGCTCGAGCTTTGTTCGCCCATTGGTTACGGTCCCGAGTTCGCGGCGCTGGCGAACGGTGAAGAAGTGAAAAAGATAATGGCCGATCACGGCATCAAGGCGGAAAGCGGCCACTTTGACTTGGATGAGCTCAGGAAAAAGCAGAACGAGAGCATTGCCTGGGCGAAGGCAGTCGGCATCAGTCAAATGATCACCGCCACCCTTGGCGACGGAAACGGAGGAGACAGCCCCACGATGGCACAAGTGAAGAAGGCGGCAGACGAATATAACCAGATCGCGGCCGTCGCCGCCAAGGCCGGCATCCAGCAAGGGCTGCACAACGAAGGTTTTGAGGTCTCAATGGTCGATGGCAAACGGACCTATGACATGTTGTTTGATCTGCTCGATCCCAAGCTGGTCAAGTTTCAGTTTCAGATGTCGACCATCACGGCAGGTTTCATTGCGACGGAATACTTCTTGAAGTACCCCGGTCGCTTCTTCTCAATGCACTTGCAGGACGTGGACATGAACGCCCCCGCCGCGCGGCAAAGCGGACGCGCGGCCAGACACCCGCAGGTAGCGCTTGGGAAGGGCTCCATCGACTGGGTCAAGACTTTCACCGCGGCGAAGACGGGTGGGGTCAAAAACTACTTCGTGGAGCAGAACTGGGAACTCACTCAGCAGAGCGTCGCCTACCTCAAGACCTTGAAGGTTTGACCGCCAGTAAATCTGGGGAATCGGATTTACGGTGGAGTTTGCCGAATCGCAAGATCTTATCCAATTTGGACTCAAGCTTCTGTTCTCGTAGCAAGTTGTTATAGTGGTTAGTCCGGCAAACAGTGCGGATGAATCAAGCAAATACCTTAATACCCATGGGCCAGATAATTGCCGTAATCGATGGTCGGCCCAGTATCCCAGCCTGGTAATCCTGAGGTCGGTGCGGAGATGGGCCACTGTAGTAGAAAGAAGATCGTTCGCGGAATATCGGATTGTGCGGCACTTAGCGATGGGCCTGTTTCAGAATCGTTGTAATACGCCTCCCCGACGATAATCCCTTGCGTATACTCACCGATGGCATTCAGGGTATAGTGCGTACGTTCCAGGTATTTCGAAGCAGCCTTCTCAGGTTCACCTGACGAGTGATTATAGATGTGAACCGACGTTAGATAAGGTCGTCCAACCCCGCTGGCGTCGTAAACTTTGTACAATCCGCGAATGTAACGAGAGGTGTTGTCAGCGCTTTCTCCTGACGTGGAGAATCCGATGGTCTTCTGCTTGGCGCCAACGCCGAATGTGTTGACAAAGTTGCTCCACATGAGCTTGACGTACTTCGAGCGCTTTCCCCAAGTAGCATCCTGAAACGGGTTTGTAAAATGGTTCGGGTCGGTGTCGTAGAGGCAGCCATCAGAATTCGATGGCCCAGATGAACCATTGCAGCTGGGAGTGTTGTTATAGGAAGGGGGTGCATATTCGGCTCCCAGACAGACCTTGACGAGAAGACCCTCCACCGACTGTGTCAGCGGGTAGAGGTCCTTGATTACTCCCCAATTCTCATTGAAATAGGATTGATTGCAGCGGGTCCATTCAGACTCCGGTCCCTCCCAGAACCCCGCGTGACCGTTATAATTGGACTGGATGCCGGCGGTGCAGGGGTCAGTATCGCCGTTAGGAGCGCCAGTACTTAATTGGTCTGTGAGAGTGCCCCAGTAGTTCGGGTTGTAGTTGATACCGACATAATTAAAGCCAAGCGGGGCAAATTCAACGATCACTTCGGTCGCTTGAAGGCTTCTTAGAAAGACGAGGAGATTGTAAATGTTGTTACGCGCAGTCGCCGATAAAGTTCCTCCTTGCGACTTAAGGACAGTTCCGTGGTCGTTGCCGTTTCTCTTATGCCAGATAATCAACTTAAACTTGCGTTGGCCATTTCCATACATCTCCTGCAATTGAGCATTAATGGTCGCCGTGTTCGGGGGGACGTATCCCAAGATAGTCCCACTCGGAGGATTCCAAGTGTGCAGGTTGAACTTGTCATTGCTGTCGGTCCAGCGTTTTCCAGGCCAAGTTTTGTCGTACCACGTAAGGACAGAGCCTCCGGTGGCCAGCGCACCGGCAAGAATCGTAGAAATGCTCGTAAGAATTGCCATCGCTGAGATGACGGTGCAGTTGACAACTGAAAAGCCAACACTCTTCACAGAAGGAACTCCTTTCCCAGCTGTTGGTACATTCTGGTTACTTAGGTCCAAACTGATCCACAGGGTCACACGTCCCAATTCAATGGGAACGGTACCAGGCAGCTTTCGTCGGTAATGATCAATTCGGGCAAGATATTTCACTCCGCAAGTTCTTCGCTGTTGCGCACTGTTTCCCTGAAGAGCTTCCCGACCGTCTCGATTTTTTTCGCTAAATAGAAGCAGTGCCAAACAAAAACCATCGAAGGCGCAGCGAGTAATCTAAGCAGCGAGCCTGTCAAGAGCTTTTCTCCTCACTTCCAGTGAAAACCCGAGAAGATGGTTCACGCCGACTCGGGTGGGATGCGACACCTTAAGACATCCATCCGAGGTAGGAACATTGCTGCGGCACCATATGACGACCACTTTTTCGAGTTGTCCGACGACTCTAAGCCAGCAGGCTACCCGGCTGAAATCGGGTGAATTGTGTATTTTCAGGTGGGATTTTCCTGTAGGTGCGAAAGCTTGGAGACTGAGCGGCTCACGCTTCCACTGTCTGACGGTTCAGTGGAAGAACATCACCTGCCAGGGGGGGTTGCTAGGAAGGTGGACGTCCTATCTAGCTTGCGGGAACATGGGGCAAGTCAATGGTAGACCGCGGCAGCACGATGGGATTCGCGTACTCCGTGAGAGCCGGACTACAGTTTGAAGAAGATCTTTCGCTGATACAACCAGTAACAGAGGTACCACATCGTCAACAGAACCGCGCAGGATTGAGCGACTGGAGCAAAGTCACCGAGCCAGGTAAAGCGCAGCGTGAATATCCCGACGGCTCGATCCAACCATCCTTGTAAGACCTGATGCACCGAATAGATGAAGATCGAATTGGCGCCCAGCACAACCAGCGGAAAAGTCCATTTCCGGTAACCCGCTACGTCGACGAACCAATAGAAAGCCAGCAGCATCAAGAGAACCCAGCCGGCGCTGTAAAGTGTGAACGACGTCGTGCAGATGCGCTTAATGATTGGGTTCCAGGGATGGATGAGCAGCCCGAGGCCGAGACAGAGCGCCGCTGAGATCGCGATGATTCGCATCTTCTGTCCAGAAGATCTCTTGCTTTGAAGCAGTTGGCCTGTCCAGACGCCAAACAACGTAGTCACGGTGCTGGTAAGGAAGTTGATTGTGACCCAGTCGTCAGGGTTAGGGCGCCCGAAAACAGGAGTATCAATGACGGCCCCGACGTTTGTTTTCTTGGACAGGAACTGCCCTTCGGTTCCTGGAAACGCTACGAAC
>Ga0114129_10015986_pt1 | contig 10671 bp, 8 predicted proteins | sample RhiMetdeltSRZDD1_FD_80071 | JGI IMG/M metagenome (GOLD analysis project Ga0114129, IMG submission 80071) | Populus rhizosphere microbial communities from Tennessee, USA - Rhizosphere MetaG P. deltoides SRZDD1 (version 2) (version 2) | ecosystem: Host-associated > Plants > Roots > Rhizosphere >... | reverse complement strand
GATCCCGAGCAAGCTCGAGGAGATGACCTTGCTGACCGTGGCTCGCGAGGCCAATTGCCAGAAACTTTGGCACAGCCAGTACTGGCCCGCACGTTATCTCGGTCTGAGTGAGGAGAGCGCCGCGATCATTCGGACCCACGGATCTGTGGAAAAGCTGCGGCCTGACGAGATCAGCATCGTCAGATTCGTCCAGGAAATGTTGCGAACTCGCACCGTGTCCGATGAGACCTTCTACGCCGTCCGTGAGCAGCTTGGCGACACCGCCCTCGTGGACCTCATGGTGCTGGTCGGCTTCTGGCTGATGAGGTGCATGATCCGACTAACGATCAAAGAGAACATGATCGAGCGAGCGGCTTTGGAGGACTCGCCGCTGATGGAAGTTCCCACGGAGTACCAGCTCCCGCCATTGCCACCGGAGATGGATCGAGGACGCACCAAAGAGTTCTACTTCTATCAAGACCGTGGCCTACCAGAGAGCATCCTCCGCAAGGTGGAGCGCGTTGAGATCTCGTCAGGAGGCTCGGCAACGATTGATGTTCCCGTGCACCGAGACCACCGCGTTTTCGGCTACTTCATGGTCGCGGGTGAGTCGCCGGTGGACTTCTCTGTGACAGACCCGGCGTCGAAAGTGATCAGAAGCGCCGAGAAGATCAGGCGGCTTCGCTCGTTTGCATTCTTCGGCGAGTCGGCAGGTGTTCATCGTTTCACATTTCGGCAGGACGGCCGGAACTCGATAACCATCGAGCTTCACTTGAACATCCTGTCAAAGTAGGAGCTCGCCCTCTCGTCAACGCAGGACCCGTTCGTTCGCCAACACCCTTAAAGTCATACGCGGTTCGTCCCCCGACATGCGGCTTGGAGGGCAGCCGGAACTGATGGCTCGCTACATCGTGATGCGATCGGGCCTGGCAGTCGTCGTCCTTGCCTGTCTGGTCTCGTTGGTGTTCTTCATATCAAGGGTCCTCGGCGACCCAGCATCGCTCATGGCACCGTTGGACGCTTCCCCGCGCGCGGTGGAGGAACTCAGGCGACAGCTCGGCTTTGCCGACCCAATCCCCGACCAGTACATACGCTTCGTCCGCAGCGCGCTAACGGGCAACCTGGGCGACTCGTCGTGGCAACACGTTCCCGCCCTGCCACTTGTCATGTCGCGCCTGCCAGCGACGATCCAACTCGCCGGGGCGACGATCCTCGTAGCGTCGGTGATCGGCGTGTCCATGGGGATCTCAGCGGCGCGAAAACCTGGATCCATCTTGGATAGCCTGGTGTCCAGCCTCGCGATGATGTCGGCAAGTATCCCGAGCTTCTGGCTAGCGCTCGCGCTCATCGTCGTCGTTGCAGTTCAACTCCGGCTTGTGCCCACCTCCGGCTATGGGACTTGGCAGCAATTCATCCTTCCGCTTGCGACGCTGGTGCCCCTCAGCGCCGGACGTATCGCGCAGATCACGCGATCCTCGATGCTTGAGACGCTAGGCCTTGACTACATCAAGACGGCTTACGCGAAGGGCCTTTCTGGATCGGCAGTCACTCTGGGGCACGCGTTCCCGAACGCTGGCCTACCGATTCTGACAGTCGCGTCAGACGAACTCGCCTCGCTGTTGAATGGTTCGGTCATCGTCGAGACGATCTTTGGCTGGCCCGGCATAGGGTTCTTGACCACGGAGGCGATCAGCCAGCGAGACCTCGCCGTGGTGACCGCGGCCGTTCTCGTGATCGGTGCGCAACTTGTCGCACTCAACCTCTTGATCGACCTCTTGTACACGCGCCTCGATCCGCGTATCCGTCTTCGATAGGTGCGGCGCCGCGTTTCTCTCACAGCGATCCTCGGAGTCGCAGGGTGCACGTTCCTTATCGGTCTTGTCGTCGCTTCATTTGGCGCCGATGTTTTCGCCCCTTTTGCCCCGTATGACGTGAACATCTACGACCGGCATCTAGCCCCCACCTGGCTCGGCCCGCACCCGCTCGGCACCAACTTCCTTGGCCAGGATCAGCTGCGTTTGATCCTCGTCGGGGCGAAGACATCCCTTGCTGTAGGAGTCATCACAGCCTTGGTAGCGGGGGTCGTGGGAACCACAGTCGGCATCCTCTCCGGCTACAGAGGTTCGTGGCTCGACCAAGTCCTCATGCGGCTTGTCGATCTTCAGATGGCCTTCCCCGCGCTGATCCTTGCGCTCTTTGTTCTCACAGCGATCGGGCCAGGGTTCGCCAATCTCGTGTTCGTGCTAGCCATTGCTCGCTGGCCGGTGTTCGCGCGCGTCGCCCGTGGCACGACGCTTTCGCTGCGCGAGCGCGAATTCGTCGAAGCTGCGCGAGCCGTTGGTTGCACCGGCGTGCGGGTGATGCGGCGCCACATTTTCCCGAACGTGGCTCTCGGCCAGCTCACGCTCGGAGTCCTAGAGGCAGCCCGCGCGATCCTGACCGAGGGGGGCCTAAGCTTTCTCGGGCTTGGCGTTCAGGCGCCACAGGTGTCTTGGGGCTTGATGCTTGCCCAGGGCCGCGCATATATGACGTCCGCCTGGTGGGACGTCGCATTCCCTGGGCTCGCACTCGTGTTGACCGCTCTAAGCTTGAATTTCGTGGCGACATGGTTCCGGAGCCTGGCCAGCGGCGATTGACGGGTCTGATAGGGTCCAAGCCTGGAATACGATTGCCCGAGCGTCGGTCAAAGAAGGTGGGGTTGGACATCATGATCTCACAAGGACCGCGGATCAGTGCAGTTGTCCTGGCGTTCTTGATCACGGCTTGCACCGCTGTTGCGCCGCCCTCAGGAGGAGCGCCCAGTACGGCCGCAGCGCCTCAGCCTCGCAGCCTGACCGCCGTGGTAGCCGGGGAACCAACGACCCTCGACGCTCTCTTCGAAGGTTCCAATCTCAACTTCAACACCATCAGTGTGAACATGATGGACACACTGGCCAGGCTCGATCCGGCTACGAATGAGGTCAAGCCTCTGCTCGCTACAGGGTGGAAGCAGGTCGACCCCACGAACTGGCAGGTCAGTGTTCGGAGCGGCGTGAAATTCCATGATGGCTCGACCTTGACCGCCGACGATGTCGCCGCAAGCGTCAACTACACCCTGCAGGAGGGTTCGACCGTCAGGGCTTCGTATCTCGCACAATGGGTCGGGGCACAGAAGATCGATGGATCGACGGTCCAAATAACCACAAAAGCACTCTTGCCCACTTTTCCGCTTCAGCTGCAGTTCGTGAGCATCGCCTCCGGTACGGCACTCGCAAAGGGCAGGGACTTCATGGCGACGAACGTCAATGGGACCGGGCCTTACAAGCTTGTCGAGTGGAAGAAGGGCGAGAGGTTGACGCTCAAGCGCTTTGAAGGTTACTGGGGTACTCCCGCGCAGATACAGGACGTGACCATCGTGTGGCGCAAGGAGCCGAGCGTTAGAGCGGACATGGTTCGCACGGGTGAAGCCCAGATCGCACAGCAGATGTCCGCGACCGACCTGAAGAACCTGCCCAATTCGGCGAGTGCCGCGTCGCTCAACGTATATCACCTCGTCCCCAACGTCATCGGGCAGACAAAGGGCTCGATCATGAGCGACGAACGTGTTCGGCTCGCGGTGAACTTAGCCATCGACCGGGTCGGGCTTCGTGACAAGATCTACGGTGGGCAGGCGACCTTGGTGAAGGCGAACGTTGCGTCGACGGCCGCAGTCCTGGGCTACGTCGCTGACTTGCAGGAGTATCCGTATGACCCCGAGAAGGCGAAAAGCCTGATCAGCCAGGCCGGAGCCACTGGAAAGCCAGTCAGGTTCGTCTGCAGCGGCGGGCGGTTCATCAATGACGCTGAGGCATGTCAGCTCATTACTGCGCAGCTCAACCAGGTCGGGCTCAACGTTACGATGACCAATCCGACCTCCGCCGTGTGGCTCGATACGTATCGGGCTGGTCCGAGCGGCCTCGACCGGCCCGATCTTCTGTTCGGCACGTGGACCAATGACACGTTCGATCTTGCCAGTCGGACTGCGACGACTTGGTTCTGGTCACGAAAGGCGGGCGGCGGCGGCGGCACGCTCGCTGACCCCGCTCTTGACCAGATGATCACAACAGCGTTATCCGAGACCGACATTTCGAAGCGGCGCGCCCTTACCGAGGCGATCGTCAAGTACGTCCATGACCACACCTACTACATTCCTTTGCTGTCACCGAACGTGATCTGGGGACTCGCGAAAAACGTCGACTACAAGCCATTGCCGAATGAGAACTTCTTCCTGAGCACCATCAAGTACACGAACTGAACTGAGTTGTCCGGACGACAGTCCAAACTCACATAACTCGGCCATGCATGGCCGGACGCGCGCTGAGAGGAGCAATGGGACGCGAGGAGCGGCAGGACCGACGCTGAACCACGCCCGACTGAGCGCTCCTCCAACGGCACGATGACCCAAGGGTCATGGTTGCGATCCCGGCTCGCGCGACCAGGGATCATCATCGCGCCAGGCGCATTTGACGCGCTCTCCGCGCGGGTCATCCAGGAAGCTGGAGCGGAGGTGGTCTACGCGACCGGAGCCGGCTTCGCCAATTCTCAGTTCGCTGTGCCGGACGTCGGTCTGACGACGATGACCGAAACCGTCGAGCACGTGCGTCGGATCGTTGCTGCGGTCGACATCCCTGTAGTGGTCGACGCCGACACCGGTTACGGTGGCCCACTGAACGTCATGCGGACCGTACGGGAGCTTGAGCGAGCGGGCGCCGCTGCCATCCAGATCGAGGATCAGGCAAATCCCAAGCGCTGCGGGCACTTCGACCGAAAAGCCGTCGTGTCGGCCGAAGAAATGGTCAATCGCATCCAGGCTGCGTGCGAGGCCAGGCAAGACCCATCGGTGGTCATCATCGCGCGGACGGACGCCCGCCTAGCGGAAGGACTCGAAGCCGCACTCGAGCGTGCGCAACATTACGCTGCCGCGGGTGCGGACCTCCTATTCGTCGAGGGGCCCACATCGGTGGAGGAATTGCGCCGAATTCCCCCTGCCTTCTCTAGAGGAACGGTGGTCAACCTCGCAGAGGGTGGCGTAACTCCGGTAGTCGCTGCGTCAGAGCTCGAGACGATGGGGTTCTCGCTTGTGATTTATGCAAATACGGCACTTCGCGTGGCCGCCAAGGCGGTGCAGTCGGCAATCAGCGAGCTGCTCGCGGCCGGGACTTCAGTTGGCTTGGACGATCGAATGCTGACCTGGGACGAGCGTCAGAGGCTCGTACGACTTGCCGATCACGAAGACCTCGATCAGAGGTTCGCGACGAAACCAGCTGAAATTCCGAGGAGAGGGACGTCATGAGTTGTTCGGGAGTTCGACCCTACCCCGGGATGGTCCATGACGAAGTCAGTCCGATGATCGCTTCGGTACGGTTTCGGCCATGAAGGTCCACCAAGCTTCGACCGTTCGCGCCGAAGCTGAGATCGCCCTTGAGCCTGCGGCCGCGTTTGAGATCCTCATTGAGGAGCTAACCTCCGGGCTTTCGGAGTTGGGTTATGAGTTCACGCCGGCCGCCGACGGAGAGTTGAGGGATGGGGTCACGAGCTTGGCTCGTGTGATCGAGTGGCAGCCCCCGAGTCGCGTGAGGCTCGCGTGGCATTCGACCACCTCGAACGACCGAGCATCGGAGATGATCCTGACGTGCGAAAGACTCGGGAACGGGAGTCGTGTCGCCATCGAACACCACGGATGGGCGGGTGCTCTAGACGAAAACAACGAAGACGTCGTGGGATGGTTTGCGCGTCAGGTGGCCGCTCCGCTAGTGCGCTCGTCGTCGGCGGCCAGTTTGGCGGATTGGATCATGGATCGTCGGGTGCGGCGGCCTTCAGGTCGGGGGTCTCGGCATCTCTGGAAGGATCCCCATCGGCACAAGCCCAGCTTCAGAGCAGTGCTCGACGCGCTTTCGCTACGTTCGGATGATCGCCTGATTGACATCGGCTGTGGGGGCGGAGCGCTCCTCGAGTTGGCTCTCAAGTCAGGATGTCGCGCAGTCGGTGTTGACCACAGTCCAGACATGGTCAGGGCGGCAACAGAATTGAACACGGAGGCCGTCCGCGGTGGTCGGCTTGAGGTCGTACAAGGGCGCGCTGAGCACCTGGCGTTCCCCGACGGGAGTTTTACATGCGCCACCATGACTGGGGTGTTTGCCTTCTTGACTGAGCCCGTTGCTGCGCTCCGTGAGGTACGCCGTGTCCTAAGACCGCGGGGACGATTCGTCCTGTTCGTGGGTTCTGCCGACCTACGTGACAGTCGAGCGTTTCCGGAAGAGGTGGCCTCGCGGTTGTTCCTTTACGATGACGCTGACCTCGGCCGCCTCGCCAGAGACGCTGGTCTTGATGAGGTGCGCGTAACCAGGCCCGACCTGCTCGACCTCGCGGTAGAGGCGGGGCTGCCGGAGTCCGAAATCACGACGTTCGCCAGCCGGAGCTGGCAACTTCTGACCGCTCAGCGCTCCGGATGACCCAGGTGAGGCCGGCGACCCTGTAACCATCGGGATTTTCGAGCGCCGTGTCCAGCGCGCCGCACTTGGCCGAAGCTCTAGACATGGGGAAAGGGACCTGACCGCAGGACTACAAAAGCATCATTCGCCATAGGCCCCGCTATCGTTTCCCACGTGCCGCAAGGGCAGGGCCGCAAACGAAAGTTACGCGTGGTACAAGACACAAGGCGCGTGAATCAGCTTAGGCCGCTGCCTCTGCGGCAGGCACTGGGCGTCGAGGTCACGAGATATCTGCGCGATGCGCTTGTCAGCGGCGCGTATCGAGACGGCGCTCGATTGAGGATCGAGACTCTCGCCGAGGAGCTCGGCGTCAGTGCAATGCCCGTGCGCGAAGCGTTGATGACGCTCGCGAACGAAGGGCTCATTCAGATGCTGCCGCGTCGCGGGTTTCGGGTTGCCGTCCAAAGGCAGAACGAGATCCGCGACTCCTTCAGAATCAACGCTTTCGTCGCAGGCCTTCTCGCGGAGGAGGCCGCACGCGTGATCACCCCCGACACAGCGAACGTCCTTAGGCAGGTGCAGGCCGAGTTCGAGGCACTGGCGGCTAAGAAACGCGGCGCTCCAGCTCGGTCGACCAGACTCGAGCAGCTCAACTATGCGTTCCATCGGACGATCAATTGGTTACCCGACTCACCACGCTTGCGCTGGTTCCTACGCGCCGCGACGAGATTCGTTCCCAGCCACTTCTATGTGTTGATCCCAGGGTGGGTCGAGACGAGTCTTCGCGACCACCCGCTGCTGATCCAAGCGCTCGAACGCGGGGACGGTGCGGAGGCGCGCCGCCGCATGGAGGAGCATGTTCGACGAGCTGGCGAATTGGTCTTAGCCAACTTGGTCGAGCGAAGGCCGGGGGAAGGTGGCTATCCACCACTCGCGGCTCGCTCTCGACGATCATTCAAGGAAGACCGTCAAGGAGACGCGTGATCAAATAATTGGCGCTCCAATGCAGCTCTGGCGATCTCATCTCTATCTTTGATATTGGATGCAGAGCGCGCGCGCTGAGATAGCCTTGGCCGAAGGGTGTCTCGGGAGAGTTCGGCTATATTTGCGCAAGAGACGGCCGTGGCCGTTCCGGATTGGAGACTTGAAGTGAGAGACACTTCCGGTTTCGTATCTTTGGAGACCGTCCGCGAGCATCTCGGAGATCGCGCGGCGCGCCGTCTGAGCGTTGCTCTCCGACCCAAACTCGACTCGGAAACAGCTGAGCGTGCTCGGCGGTTTCTAGCGGATGTCCCGGGCGACCGGATCACGCGGTTGAAGGATCGGGCAGCCTTTGCGGCCGCCATCACGCATCTTGTCCGAACTGACATCGACGCGCGCCGCTGGGCACAACGCGCTCTCTCGCCCGACCAGCCCGCGCGACGCGGTGCTCGAAAGGAACGAGCCCGCCCCCGCCGGCGCAACTCTAAGTCCGTCGCATAGATCCGACTGTTCGGTACCAACAATCCATCATTGTTGGCTCTTTGTTGGCAGATCGCGGTAAGCTAGGCGCGGATCAACTGTGAACGCATACGTTGGCGGATCGCTGAGGGCTGCGTTATGAGCCCGGTTGCCGTGACCTCACAAGGCGTGGGCCAAGTAGATCACGGCGAGATACGAGCTGCCGTCGGCGAGATCTGCGCTCTGTTTGGGGACACCTACTGGCGCGAACAGGATCGCCTCCGGCGATATCCAAGTGAGTTCGTCAGCGCCCTAACTGAGGCAGGATGGTTGGCGGCGCTGATCCCCGAGGTCTACGGCGGCAGCGGCCTCGGTATCGCGGAGGCAAGCACGGTCCTGGAGGAAATACAGCGTCAAGGGGGCAATGCGGCCGCGTGTCACGCGCAGATGTACATCATGGGATCGCTCCTGAAGCACGGATCTGAGGAGCAGAAGCTGCGCTACCTCCCCAAGATCGCCAGCGGCGAGCTGCGCTTACAGGCGTTCGCGGTCACCGAGCCGACTGCCGGATCGGAAACCACTCGCATTCGGACCACCGCTATTCGTCAAGGCGACCGCTACGTCGTCAACGGCCAGAAGATCTGGACGAGTCGCTTTCAGCACAGCGACCTAATGCTCCTACTTGCGCGGACAACACCGTATGACGAGCTCGAAGACAAGACGAAGGGACTCAGCCTATTCATAGTCGACCTGCGTAGTGCAGGTTCTAGGTTGGAGGCTCGTCCGATCCAGGCGATGATCAACCACAACACCAACGAGGTGTTCTTTCGGGACCTCGAGATCCCGGCGGTAGACCGGATTGGTGAGGAGGGAATGGGCTTCCGCTACATCATCGATGGGTGGAACGCCGAGCGGATCCTGATCGCTGCTGAATGCGTTGGCGACGCACGGTGGTTCATCGATCGCGCCGCGAAGTACGCGCGAGAACGGATCGTCTTCGGCCGCCCAATCGGCCAGAACCAGGGCGTGCAGTTCCCGCTGGCTCGAGCGCACGCTAATACGGAGGCAGCCGACCTCGTGCGCTGGAGGGCTGCACGCCTCTTCGATCTCGGCCTCCCTTGCGGACCTGAAGCGAACATGGCCAAGTACCTTGCGAGCGAAGCGTCATGGGATGCGGCGAACGTTTGCCTCGACACCCATGGTGGTTTCGGCTTCGCGGCCGAGTACGACGTCGAAAGAAAGTTCCGGGAAACGCGGCTCTACAAGGTGGCGCCGGTCAACAACAACCTGATTCTTGCGTATCTGGCGCAGCACGTCCTCGGTCTGCCGAAGTCATATTGACCTGATTTGTTGACCCGCTCCTCGTCCTGATCCGCTTCTCGTCCTGGCACGAGATGAGTACAGCCGGTCAGCGCGTGCGAACGTTGACGTTTAGTGCGATGGACGCCGGGGCGGATCCGTGATTCTTGAACTCGAATGCGAAGTCGGCCTTGGCGGGTGCGAAGAAGGCGAAAGACCTCAGCTTCTTGACGCCTGTTGCGTTGTTCGCGCTCGTGCGCAGCGGCACACCCTTGATCGCGTAGTCAACGCCCCGCTCGGCTCCGTCCACCATGAAATAACCGTCGACACGGTTATGGGCATCGGCGCTGACATTGAACACCGCGACCTTCCCGGCTGGGACCGTGAGCTTCTCGGCGTACTTCCCGACGAGTTCAGGATGACCACGATCCTGCCAGTGATAGAACTCGCGCGTGTGCCCACGGTCGAGCTCGGGAGGAAGTGGCGGGAGCTCGAACTCGGGCGGAACTTCCATGAGCGGCGCCCCGTTCTGTAACGGGGCAGCCTCGATCATGTTCTCCTTGATCGTGAGGCGGACCAAGCAGAAGGTGAGCCAGAAACCGACGAGGACCATGAGATCCACGATGCCAGGGTCACCCAGCTGTTCACGTACCGCCGCGAACGTTTCATCAGTCGCAGTTCGCGTGCGCACCATTTGCTGTACGAACTTGGCGATGTTGACCTCATCAGGCTCAAGCTCGTTCACGTCGCCGTACGTCCGAATGATCGCCGCACTCTTCTCGCTGAGCCCGAGGAACACCGCGGGCCAATACTGAGCGTGCCAGAGTTTGTTGCAATTGGTCTCACGCGATACGAGCAAAGTCGTCATCTCTTCGAGCTTGGTTGGGATGTACATCGAATCCCGCGGGTTGTCGCCAGGCCCCGCCCATAGGGTCTGACGACTCGTCGCTCCGCGGCGAACCCAGCGGCCAAATTCATCGAACATCTTCGCCGTTTCCGGGCTGTGCATGAGGATGTCGAAGATTCCATCCAGGTTGCCCTCGGGCCACTTGGGATCACGTTCGGGAACACCAACGAGCTGGTCGTGGTATTCCTGATACTTGGGCGGCAAAGTTGACCGACGCACGCGCGGCAATCGGCCGGCTTCTTTGAGCTTCGCTCGCTCGGCTTCGTTGAGTCGGATCGGCATCTAAGGCCCCCACTTATTAGATTGGCGCCGTAGCGCCAAACCTACTCCATAGATGGCGCGCTGTGCAACACTGTTTGGCCGCGACTCGCCGTGTTGAACGACGTGCGCTCCACGGCGTAGACGCCTTTCATCGACCTTCGTCTCGACGTCCGCCTCGTCGGGAGCCTCCCGCGTTCTGGGGCGGACGAGACCTTGCGGCTGGTCGCGAGCGCGTTGGCGATCGCGTGCGCCGCATTCCCGATGGCGCGACCGGATCCGCTCGCGCCACGTCGGGCACATCTACGCCGGCGCGACGCTCTTCAACGGGCTCGCGAT
>Ga0114129_10015984_pt1 | contig 10672 bp, 10 predicted proteins | sample RhiMetdeltSRZDD1_FD_80071 | JGI IMG/M metagenome (GOLD analysis project Ga0114129, IMG submission 80071) | Populus rhizosphere microbial communities from Tennessee, USA - Rhizosphere MetaG P. deltoides SRZDD1 (version 2) (version 2) | ecosystem: Host-associated > Plants > Roots > Rhizosphere >... | reverse complement strand
TCACACCGTTTTTGCTCTTACATGCTTTTTCCAGTGGCACGGCTGCGCTGACAGGGATTGAAGCGATTTCAAATGGTATCACTGCTTTCAAAGAACCCCGCAGTCGAAACGCTGGCGTTACGTTAATTTGGATGGCAGTCATCCTCAGTGCGTTCTTCCTCGGTATATCCTATTTGGCCGGGCACATCGGCGCTATCCCATCTGAAGAAGAGACGGTTATTTCTCAACTGGCACGCACTGCATTTAACGGTCGCGGATTGTTATACTTGCTGTCGATTGGCGCAACTACGGTTATTCTCATCATGGCCGCAAATACAGCCTTTGCGGATTTTCCTCGTTTAGGCGCACTTCATGCCGCGGATGGGTTTCTTCCACGTCAACTTACCTATCGCGGAAGCCGCCTGGTCTATTCGCGCGGTATTGTGGCTCTGGCAGTGATCTCGTGTCTCTTAATCATCCTTTTTCAAGCAAGTGTGACGCGCCTGATTCCCCTTTATGCAATTGGCGTATTTCTTTCCTTCACACTTTCGCAGGCCGGTATGTCACGACGTTGGTGGCGGGTTGGTCATTTGCAGCCTGGTCAAGAGATCAAAGATCCTGGTTCTACCCTGCGTTATGAGGAGGGTTGGCAAACCAAGATGGTCATCAATGGCTTTGGCGCAATTTGTACAGCCATTGTCATGGTGGTTTTTGCAGCCACAAAGTTCCTGGATGGCGCATGGATCATTTTGATCCTTATTCCAATCCTGGTTGCGATTTTTTTTGCGATCCATCATCATTATAAGAACCTTGCCAAAAAACTTTCGCTCGTTAACTTCGGTGGATTTCCTCCCCGAACCATTCGTCATCGTGTCATTATTCCAGTCAGCGGCGTGCATCAAGGGACACTGGCGGCGCTTCGCTATGCACGCATATTGTCAGACGATGTAACAGCTGTCCATGTCATGGTTGAACCGGCGGAGGCCGAAAAAGTCCGTCGAAAGTGGAAGAAATGGGGTGAGGGTGTGCGTATGGTCATGTTGGATTCGCCCTATCGTCTTTTTATTGAGCCCCTGCTAGGCTACATTGCAGACATTGCACACCAGCGACAGCCTGGCGAAACCATTACCATTGTAGTTCCGCAATTCATTTCAAGCAATCGTCTTAGCAGCGCGCTTCACACGAATACCGCTGACCTGTTGCGCAGTCAGCTTATGAATCAACGCGGTATCGTTATCACCAATGTGGCTTATCATGTACATGAAAAAGATGGTGAATATTAAGGAGTTATCCATATGAATTTAATCTTCGTTGGATAGCGGCGGAATATAGGTGTCGTCAAAATTCATACTCGGAGTCGATAACCCACACCTGGTTCAGTGAGCAAATAATGAGGCCGTGACGGATCGGATTCGATCTTACGGCGCAGGTTACTGATGTTGACCCTCAGAATATGCATTTCTTCTTCGTATGCCGTACCCCAGACTTGCCTAAGCAGTTGATGATGAGTAAGCACTTTCCCTGCATTTTGTAAAAGCAATCGCAAGATTTCGTATTCGGTCGGCGTCAACGAGACTTGATTGTCCCCCACTGTAACGAGCCGTCTGGACAAATCCATGCGCAGTGTATCGACTTGCAGCACAGGCTCATCAGATTCCTTTGCCAATCGTCTTAATGCCACGCGCATTCTCGCAAGCAATTCACCCGTTCCGAAGGGCTTAGTGAGGTAATCATCTGCGCCTGCATCAAGCGCAGCGATCTTATCATTCTCCGCCTCACGCACAGACAGGATGATAATGGGCGTTTGAGACCATTCACGCAGGCGACGTGTTACTTCAATGCCATTGAAATCTGGCAAGCCCAGATCAAGGATGATGATATCTGGGTGATGCGAGACAACAGCATTAACAGCTTCCTGTCCATTGGCGGCTTCGTAGATGATAAAGCCCTGGGCACTTAGCGCCGCGCGCAAGTAGCGTCTGATGGAAGTTTCATCATCTACGACAAGGACCCGTTGACCCGCTTCACTCATTGATCTTTTCCTGTTTGCTGTTTTAGTGGAAGTTCCACGCTGACAACAGTTCCCCTAGTATCTCTGGCACGCGCATAAATGTTACCATAATGTGCTTCAACAATACCCTTGCTGATGGACAAACCCAATCCAGTTCCTGTGACGCTCTCAGGACGCTGGACTCTATAAAACTTGTCGAAGATGTGCGTCAAGTCTTCAGATGGAATGCCCACTCCTCGATCCGCGACTTCAACACGGGCTTTATCATCCGAGAGCAAAGCCGAGACTTCGATCAGAGAACCTTTGGGCGAATACTTCACCGCGTTCTCCAATAAATTTACAATGACTTGAACGATGAGAGTGAAGTCCATTGGAACAAGAGGAAAATCTTCGGGGACATTCACTTTTATTTCATGATCTGTAACCCGTTTGCCAAGTTGTTCGAGAGCAGTTCCAATCACGTCCTGAATGTCGCCAGGCTGGCGGTGGAGTTTGATAGCACCACTTTCGATACGTGTCATGGAAAGCAGATTGCCAACAAGTCGGTTCAAGCGCTCGGCCTCTTCGCGCGCGGTACTAACAAGGCTATGACGATATTCATCGTTGAGGCTTTCAGCCTGTTCATCCAGACTCGTGAGCGCACCCGTGATGGAAACCAGAGGTGTCCGCAAATCATGTGAGATCGAGTTGAGCAGAGCAGTTTGCAATTTTTCGGTGGCGGAAGCTATCTCTGCCTGTCTGGCCTGTTCAGCTAGCTGGGCACGTTCAATGGCGAGCGCAGCTAAACTGGCATAAGCATCCAATAGTTCTCGTTGTGTCAGGTTAAGACGATGGGCATCATCTGGTTTTACACCCAATACTCCTACCACACGACCAGCGACATTTAATGGCTGATAGCGGATCTTTGCCCCTGGAAGCGTATCAGTGCCACGTCCGGCGACATGGTTTTTGTCATATGCCCAATTTGCTACAGCCTTTTCATCCTCATCAAGAATGAAACCAGTAGTAGTAGCGCGAACACTTAGTCCGCGCCCGTGCGGGAGTAGGATCACTGCTTGACGATTGAAGGTTTGGCCAATCTGCTCGATCACTTTGACCAACACAGTATCTAGATCCGGGGAAACAGTCAATTCGCGGCTAAGGGCATACAGCGTTGAGGATTGTTGCTCCTGAACGCGGATAGCTTCAACCTGTTCACGCACGCGCCCGGCTAGATTGCTAATCGCTACGCTGACAATGAAAAGCCCTAAGAAAGTAATCACATATTGCGTATCTGTGAAAGCAAACGTAAAACGAGGTTCAACTAGAAAAAAATCAAAAGCCAGTACGCCTAAAACAGAGGCTACCATGGAGGGACCGCGACCCAGGTACAGGGCAGAAATCACCACGACTGCCAAATAGAGCATCACCAAGTTCGTAGAATTTAGGTGGCCGTAAATTGGGAAAGAGATTAACGTGACCAAAGCCACTAGCAAGATACTCAAAGCATAACGCGGCCACGAGCTCGTGGGACGCAGAACAGGAGTGATCGGCGCTGGCAGAGGTCCACTTGGATCGCTGACTACATAGACGTCAATATTCCCGCTCAAGCGGATAAGATCATTTGTGAGAGAACCAGATAATATTTCCTTCCAGTGTGAACGCAGAGGTTTTCCAGTAATAATTTTGGTGATATTGTTTTTGCGCGCAAAGTCAACGAGGGTAGCTGGAACGCTATGACCTTCGATTTGGCGAACCATCGCACCCAAATCCTCAGCCAGACGCAAGGCGCGTGCGACGTTTTCCTCTCCTTGCGCAGAAAAGCGTCGGCGGTCGAATGTTTGAACATGGACGGCGAACCACTCCGCTTTTAGTTCATCCGCCAAACGGCGACCCGCGCGGACGAGGCGTTCACTAATTGGGTGTCCACTAATACAAATCATCAGGCGTTCAGTGGCAGGCCACGGACCAGGAATAGCGCTGGTTTCCATGTAATCGCGCATCTGGTGATCCACACGCTCGGCGGCTCGCCTGAAAGCCATCTCACGTAGTGCTGTAAGATTACCCTTACGGAAAAATTTTTGTATGGCGCGGGCAGCTTGCTCAGGGATGTATACCTTGCCCTCTTGGAGACGGCCGAGCAACTCATCGGGCGGCAGGTCGATGACCTCGATTTCAGAAGCCTGGTCAATAATGCGATCAGGCACGGTCTCGCGCACGATGACACCTGTCACTTGCGCGACAATATCATTCAAACTTTCAAGATGTTGGATGTTGAACGTAGTGTATACGTCAATGCCCGCGTCGAGAATTTCCTCCACATCCTGATAGCGCTTGGGATGACGCGAGCCGGGCGCGTTGGTGTGTGCAAATTCATCCACCAAAACCAATTGAGGGCGGCGTTTGAGAATCGCGTCTACATCCAATTCAGGTAACGTTACGTTGTGATATTCCACCTGCTTGCGCGGCAAAACTTCCAACCCTTCCACAAGTTTTTCGGTCTCCGCGCGTTTATGGGTTTCCACATACCCAACCACGACATCAATACCCTGTTCCTTGCGCTGATGGGCGGCTTCGAGCATGGCATAGGTCTTACCAACCCCCGCGGCGTAGCCTAGGAATATCTTTAGTTTTCCCCGACCAGATTCTTCCGCCTGGATATGTTTTAGCAATTCATCAGGATTAGGGCGATGTTCCATCAAAGCTTATTGTATTCCATCCAGGGCCAAGTTCAGCAGAAGAACATTGACACGTGGTTCGCCTAAAAAGCCAAACTGACGGCCTTGAGCGTATTTCTCCACAAGAGATTTGACTTGTCCTTCATCTAACCCTCGGGCCGTTGCCACACGATGGACTTGATACAATGCCGCGGCAATGCTGATATGCGGATCGAGTCCACTGCCGGAAGCAGTGACAAGGTCCACAGGGATGGGAAGAGTGTTATCGGGGTCCGCCGCTTTGAGCGTTTCGATACGCGCCTGCGCGGCTTCCGTGAGCGCCGGATTCAGCGGTCCATAGTTGGAGCCAGATGACCCAGTGAGAGTCTCAGCATTGAAGGCATTGTATGGAAAGTCTCCGGTTGCCGAGAGACGGCCCCAGAAATATTTCGGGTCGTCAAACTGCTGACCGATCAATTCCGAGCCATAGGTTTTGCCATTAATCACGATCAGGCTGCCATTGGCTTGACGCGGAAAGGCAACCTGCGCGATGCTCGTCACCGCGATGGGATAGACAATTCCCGTGATGACGGTAAAGATCAAAAGCATGAAAAACGCGGGGCGTAATTGTGAAAGCATTTTTTATTCCTTCTTCAAATCATGTGTCGCTTCATCAACTGGAAGAAACTCTGTGTCAATGACATCCATTTCAAATGTGTCGCTTAATACACTTTTTATTTCGGAGCCTGGCAATTGGAACATTGGGCGCTTCTTGTTTTCATCGTCCATATCTGGCAATTGATAAGGCGGAATCTTGATCACTCTGACCCATCCGCCATATTGTGCCCGATCCATTGCCGAGAGTGCCTTGGCGTTGGCCCTTATCCATAAGTGAATCAGTCCATAAAGTAGGATAAGGATCCCGATCTGCACCACTTCATGTCCACGTATTGAAAGTTTGAGACGGTGATCCAGCATGAATAAGACCATAAGAAGCGGAAAGGTGAGATACACCTGCCACCATTTGGGACGAGCGTAATTGGAAGACATGGCAAAGTTTCCTCTATACCAGATGAAGGACAACCAAGCGCATATCAATGAGTTTGATGCCAATGAACGGCGCTATCAAACCACCAACACTATAGATCACACCTGTAATAATGGTGAGCAGAGCAAAAACCATAAGAGCGGGTCGAAGTTGAATGTTCATGGGGTGAAGAATCCTGCGCAAGATGCGAAGAGCCAAAAGATCGATGTAAGGAAAACCCAGGGACGCAGATCCAATGGGATTCCAAAAGTATTTGGGGCAATGGCGACCGCGACTATCAACAGAGTCGAGAGGATACCGAACCATTTCAAGATTCGGCGCTTGGAAAACATGACGTCTCCTTCTGTTTTCACCCTAGGCGTCTCGCGATAGGCAAGAGAGTTCCCTTTCCCATTTTTAGAGAGAGATACAGGGGAAGCACTATTTGTAGTCATTTGGACCTCCTATGCAAGTCCGAACCAGACCATCAATACATCAATCAATTTGATGCCGATGAACGGCGCTATGATTCCACCGACCCCATAGATGAGGAGGTTATCACGCAAGAGTTGCGCCGCGCCGACAGGGCGATACGGCACACCGCGCAATGCCAGTGGAATGAGCGCAATAATGATCAACGCATTGAAAATCACCGCGGAAAGAATGGCGCTTTGGGGTGTGGCGAGCCGCATAAAGTTCAGCGTGGTCAGAACGGGATAGGTGGAAGCGAACGCGGCAGGGATGATGGCAAAGTATTTCGCCACATCATTGGCGATACTGAAAGTGGTCAGCGCGCCGCGCGTCATCAAGAGTTGTTTTCCAATTTCAACAATCTCAATAAGTTTTGTTGGATTGCTATCAAGATCAATCATATTGGCGGCTTCGCGCGCAGGTTGCGTGCCTGTGTTCATTGCAACTGCAACATCAGCCTGCGCCAGGGCGGGCGCGTCGTTTGTGCCATCACCTGTCATCGCAACGAGTTTGCCACCTGTCTGGTGTTCGCGGATCAATTTCAACTTCGCTTCGGGTGTAGCCTGCGCGAGGAAATCATCCACACCTGCCTCGGCCGCAATGGCCGCCGCAGTCAATGGGTTATCACCGGTAATCATCACGGTCTTGATCCCCATCTTGCGCAATTGCGCGAAACGTTCCTTGATCCCGCCTTTGACGATGTCTTTAAGATGGATAACGCCAAGCGCTTTATTGTTTCGTGCCACTACCAGCGGCGTGCCACCCTTGCGGGCGATAGTTTCCACTGCTGGTTTCAGATCAGATGGGACTTTATTCCCGTTAGATTGAATAAGCTCCGTGATTGTATCGGGCGCACCCTTGCGAATGGACGTGCCATCGAAGTTGACTCCGCTCATTCGGGTCTGCGCGGTGAACGGAACAAAGTGCATCCCTTCAGGCGCTTCGTCGCTGGACCCCATTGTTCGTCCCCGTAATCCAAACTTTTCCTTGGCAAGGACAACGATCGAACGACCTTCAGGCGTTTCGTCCGCGAGAGAAGCAAGTTGGGCAGCCTCAGCCAATTCGTGCTCGTTGACTCCGTTCACGGGGATAAATTCCACTGCCTGGCGATTGCCAAGTGTGATCGTGCCAGTCTTATCGAGCAGGAGCACATCCACATCGCCCGCGGCTTCCACCGCGCGGCCAGACATAGCGATGACGTTGCGCTGGATCATGCGATCCATGCCTGCAATGCCGATGGCGGAGAGCAGACCACCAATGGTAGTCGGGATCAGGCACACGAGTAATGCGACCAAGACCGTGATGGTGATTGGTATACCCTGCCCGGTCGCAGTTACGCTGTAGAGCGAATACGACAAAAGCGTAGCACATACGATCAGGAAGATAATGGTGAATCCTGCCAATAAAATATTGAGTGCGATTTCATTGGGAGTCTTCTGCCTCTTTGCGCCTTCAACCAGGCCGATCATGCGGTCGAGGAATCCCTCTCCAGGACCCGCGCTGACGCGCACGATCAACCAGTCTGAGAGCAAGCGCGTCCCGCCTGTGACGGCGGATCGGTCACCACCCGCTTCACGTACAACAGGAGCTGATTCACCTGTGATCGCGCTTTCATCCACCGAGGCGATGCCTGTCACGATCTCGCCATCCGCGGGGAGAATGTCTGCTGCTTCGACGAGATATAAATCACCTTTGCGAAGTGAAGTGGATGAGATGACTTGGGTTTTTGATAACGCGGTTTGCACATCTTCTGCAGGCCCGTGTAATTTTTTGGCAGGTGTATCCTGGCGCGCCTTACGTAGCGACTCGGCTTGTGCCTTACCGCGTCCCTCCGCGACAGCCTCGGAAAAATTCGCGAACAACACAGTGAACCACAGCCAGAGCGCAATCGCTCCGATAAATCCCGTGGGCGCTTCGCCCTGACCAAGCAGGGCTTGAATCCACAATGCAGTGGTCAGTAGACTTCCTACTTCCACGACAAACATGACCGGGTTGCGCACCATCCAGCGTGGGTTGAGTTTGCTAAAAGAGTCTGTGATTGCACGTTTGTACATCTCGCTGCTATAAACAGTTTGTTTCTTGGATTGAGTATTCATCGCTATATTCTTCCTAATGAGCAAAGACCATCAAATGCTCGACAATTGGGCCCAACGCCAGCGCGGGGATAAAACTCAACGCCCCGACAATCATGATGACACCGATCAACCATGCAATAAACAATGGCGTATGCGTCGGCAGGGTTCCACTGCTCGCAGGAACCTTTTTCTTTTGCACAAGTGAACCAGCAATTGCCAGCGCAGGCACAATCAGCCAGTAACGGGCGAAGAACATGCAGATGCCCAGCGCGGTGTTGTAAAAAGGTGTATTCGCTCCCAAACCAGCAAATGCTGAACCATTGTTATTGGCTGCAGACGAGAAGGCATAGAGCACTTCACTGAAGCCATGCGGACCACCCGTATTCCAAATCGTTGCAAGACCTGCCGGAGCCACAACTGCTATTGCGGTGCCGACCTTTGCTAACAGAATTGGGATCAACAGCATAAGTGAAGCCATTTTCATTTCATAGGCTTCGATCTTCTTGCCCAGGTATTCAGGGGTGCGACCCACCATCAGCCCAGCCACGAACACCGCCACGATAACAAAGGCTAACATGCCATACAGCCCGGAACCGACGCCACCATAGATGATTTCACCTAACTGAATCATAAAGAGAGGTACCAACCCGCCGAGCGGCATATAGGAGTCATGCATCGAGTTGACCGATCCATTAGAGGCAGCAGTCGTCGTTGTAGCCCACAATGCTGAATTGGCGATCCCAAAGCGCGCTTCTTTGCCTTCCATGTTCCCGCCTGGGTTGATATCTGTTTGTGTCTGATCCACACCCATGACAGTGAAAGCCGGATTGCCACTCTGCTCTGCCCAGACCGCCAGCGTCAGAAACGCCACCAGGATAACCGTCATCGTGATCAGGATTGCCCACCCCTGGCGAGTATCCCCCACCATCACCCCGAAGGTGTAGCACAAAGCGCCTGAGATCAAGAGGATGGAAAGCATCTCAACGAAGTTTGAGAACGGCGTTGCATTTTCAAATGGATGCGCCGAATTGACATTGAAGAATCCGCCGCCGTTTGTACCCAATTGCTTGATGGCAATTTGCGAAGCGGCGGGCCCGACTGCCAGTACCTGCTCGGTCACGACGTTACCGTTAGCATCGGTTGTAGGTTGAAGCAATGTCACAGTCTTGTATGGGCCAAACGTCTGCACAACCCCTTGTGAAACGAGCAGGAGGGCTACCGCGAGTGAAAGTGGCAAGAGGATATAAAGCGTGGTGCGGGTCAAATCGACCCAAAAGCTGCCAATACCCTTGGCAGTATGCCGAGCAATGCCGCGAATCAACGCGATCAAAACGGCCATACCGGTTGCGGCAGAGACAAAATTCTGTACGGCTAAGCCGACCATCTGGGTCAGGTAACTCATCGTCACCTCCCCGCTATAGCCCTGCCAGTTCGTGTTCGTTGCAAAACTGGTTGCCGTGTTCCACGAGGAATCAGGAGTCACCGCGCCCAACCCCTGTGGGTTAAGCGGTAAGACACCCTGCAATCTCTGCAAAAGATACACAACAATCAAGCCAAGCACATTGAAGACCATCACCGCAATCGCGTAGGTCTTCCAGTTCATATCCTCATCGGACTTGATCCCTGAGACGCGATAAACGAACCGTTCAACCGGACCTAGCACAGGGTCGAGGAAGGTATGCTCGCCCTGATAGACTTTCGCCATAAATGAGCCCAGCGGTTTTGCCAGTGCCAGCAAAGCCACCATGTAGAAAATGAGTTGAAGCCAACTGTAGAGATTCATCCGAACCACTCCGGTTTAAGCAGCGCAAGAACAAGGTAGACAAAGAGGATTAGCGTAATTACGCCTGTGATCACATACAATACGTTCATGATTTTTCCTCCATCAGACACTCACAGACCACGATGAGTCCATAGGTGAGGGCGAAGAAAATAATCGTAAGTCCGAGATAAAGCAGATCGTTCATAACAGGCCTCCGTTCGAACTTAGTGTATGCAGTTGTCAGTCAAAATGGGGACAAGAAGGATGGAAAAAGGGTCAAGAAAATATAAAGAAAGTTTTTACCCTAATCTATTCACTGGACAGTCTATATTGAATAAATTATTTTAGTGAAAGTCCTAAAAGACAGATTTCTCCCAACCTTTTGTACAGCGTACCTTTAGATGTCCCCAAATGCCAGTGCGTAAAATATATAGGAAAGCAAGCTTCCGAAATCACAGTGAAAGATGAGGCTAGCAAATATAAGCGAATCCGATTTATTGCACGCGTTGAGCTTCTTTGGATTGCACTAATGGAATCTGCAAATAGAAGATACTTCCCGCGCCCAGTTGACTCTCCACCCAAACTTTCCCTCCATGGCGTTCCGCAATGGACTTGACAATTGCCAGCCCCAAACCAGTGCCGCGCTGTACCAATGCTTCTCGATTCGTGCCACGGTAGAATTTCTCAAACAAGCGCGGCTGGTCATTTTCT
>Ga0114129_10015983_pt1 | contig 10672 bp, 6 predicted proteins | sample RhiMetdeltSRZDD1_FD_80071 | JGI IMG/M metagenome (GOLD analysis project Ga0114129, IMG submission 80071) | Populus rhizosphere microbial communities from Tennessee, USA - Rhizosphere MetaG P. deltoides SRZDD1 (version 2) (version 2) | ecosystem: Host-associated > Plants > Roots > Rhizosphere >... | reverse complement strand
TCCACGTGGGCCCGTAGCTCAACTGGCAGAGCAGCAGACTCTTAATCTGTTGGTTCTCGGTTCGATTCCGAGCGGGCTCACCATTCGACTCGCCATGCGGCCCGCCTTCGGCGAGCCGCAGGCTCGCTCATGGCGGGCCATCTGACACGTCGAATGTCCTGAGTGTCGATGCCAAAGGGAACCTGGGATCCGATCGGATCGCGGACTTCCCATGGAGCGACGTTGTGTAGCGATATTTCAGGCTCGCAAAGAGCGCGCGCTCGTCGCGAAGCATGTGCAATATGGCACAGACCGGATGTTTCTCCGTATGGTCTAGTGCGCCCTGCACCTTTGCTGTGCAGGAGCGAAACAGTCATGAACACATGTCAGCGTAACGTGGCTATGGCGGCTGGTGTTGGCTTGGTCGTGGTCCTGTGGAGCGCCACGACCTGGCCGGCGCTCGCCCAGGGAAACGGCGCGACGACACTTAATTGCGATAACGGACCATGCGACGCCGTGGCGCGGGGGCGTGCCGCGTTCAATGACCGTAATCTCAACCAGCTCGGTGGGAACGGACGCAGTTGCGCCGACTGCCACATGCCGTCGGACTCGTTCCAGCTCTCTCCGTCCCTCGTCAGGGCGCGGTTCGAAGCGCTGGTCGCGAAGCGCGTGCACAACAAGAACGCGGACGATCCGCTCTTCCGGCCGGTCGACGCCGACGACTTTCGCGTGAACGGGGACAACGCGAGCGACTTCTCGAACCTGGTGGAAAACGGGCTCGTACGAGTGACGATGCCGTTGCCGTTGAACGTCACGGTCCTCGATCCAGCGACCGGTCAGCCCTCGGCTGATACCTCGGTCGATCTCTGGCGCGCGGTCATGCCCGTGTTCAACGTTGCAATCACGGGACCGGATTTCGTCTTGCCGATCTGGGCTCCCGCTGCGCAGCAGCGCGTCCCCATCCTCGGCCAGGACCCCAACGGCCCGAACCGGCAGGGCGGTTACCAGCACGACGCGCGCTTCGCCACGCTGCAGGAACAGGCCCGCGGCGCCCTCTTCGCGCACGCGCAAGTGACGGTGGAACCGTCGACCCGCCTGTTGGATGACCTCGCGGCATTCCAAGAAACACTGTTTTCGTCGCAGGGAGTCGAGACGTTGGCGGACGCGATCCGTTCCGGCTCGAGCTTCCCTGACCCGGACCCCGAGCTGAACGAGCTCGAACAAGATGGCAAGAGAGTCTTCAACCGCGCGTGCGCCCAATGCCACGGCGGTGCGCTGCATCCAAGCACGTCCACGGGCGACGCAACACTCGTACGCCCCATCGTGCGCTATCACGCCATCGCGACCGCCTGCCCTCGCCCGACCACTGACGGGTTCCTGGCGTGTCCGGAGCGACTCAACCGCAACGCGCGCACATACCAAATCACGCTCGCCAACGGCACCATCCAGAACGTGACGACCTCGGACCCTGGACGATTGCTGCTCACGGGCCAACCCGCGGACCTCAATGTGATGGACGTCACCCAACTCCGCGGAATCGGCAGGACCGCCCCGTACTTCCAAAACAACTCGGCAGCGACCCTCGAGGAAGTGCTCGACCACTACGACGCCTTTTTCCGACGTGTTGCCCGGTTGAATCCATCCCCCAACTTGCCGCCGCTTCTTTCATCCAGCGGTCTCGTCATCGATCGCGGGTTCGTGACGGCGGATGAGCGGCCCGCGTTGCTCGCGTACCTTCGAAAGCAGTAGCACCCTTGAGAGACTGTGGGGGCCCTTCACCGGTCCCTACAGTCAATCACCCCGCCAGCTGGTAGGCGAGAGCAGGCAGCTCGACACGCGGGGGTTCGGCCTCCTCTGGAGACGGAACGACTCCCTCAATGCGGTGAGGTCAGCGGAAGCGCTGCGAACCACCGCATGAACGCCTCCCATGAACGCGCCTGGTACAGTCCGGACAAGGCGATGAATTGCGAGAGGACGAACAGCGCCAGCAGCACCGGAAACACCCCGCGTCCTGCGCGCGAGTGCCGCTCGCGCCAGATGAAGACCGCGAACACCGCGTCTGTCAGGGAGAATGTGATCCACTGATATAGAAACGGCGGCGTGGCGTAGATCCAGTTCAACAGACGTACGAACACGGGATCGATCAGTGTCATGGCGGTGCACACCATAAATCGCGCGTGCAGGGACATTGTCCGCCTGGTCGCGATCCCCAGTGTGTACGACAGCGCGAACAACGCCGCCAGCGACAGCGGAACGTAGGCTCCGACGAGATCTTCCCTCGCAGCGCCGTGCGTCTTGCTGTGCGCGAGCAGGACCATGCTGATCACAACGAGCGGCGCGATGACGTACGATGCCCGCCCGAGCGTGCGGTGCAGCGCGATACGGCGGGTCCGGATGGCGAGCGGCTGCGCTACCAGCAGCAGCATCCACGACGAGGCCGTCACCGCGTGGAGATGCGTATAGCCGGAGGCCCTCGCGACTCGCGAGAGATAGGTCGGCCAGAAGGCGACGATGGCCACGATTAACAGTCCGGCGAAATAAGGTGCGCTTCCGAGGAACGTGAGCGGCTCTCCCCGTTTAGCGCGCAGTGCGGCGTCCGAAATGACCGGTGACGTCATGTGGATTGAAGACGGCGGAGCATAGCACCAGCCGTCGATCCGGTTCCATCCGGTGATCGCCCTTCGCGCTGAGTGACGTAATACGAGGGCTCACCAAATGCGTTCACGCGACGTAGCCCGTCCACGATCACCGGCCGAGGTTCAACCTCACGCCGACCATCGCACGACGCGGATCCATGAAGACGGTGCCCTGACCGAAATTCGGGCTGAACAGATTGTCGGACGCCAGGCCCTCCTCCGCGGTGTCATCGAGCACATTGAGCACGTCCAGGAGCAACTCGATGCGGCCCACGCCGGCGAAGGTGAGCGTCCTCGACACGCGCAGATTGAGCAGCGATTGCGACGACATTCGACGTGATCCCGGCGGCTCGAGCAGAACGCGCTGGCTGCCCTGCGGCAGCGTCAGCTGCGTCGACGCCGCGTAGGGCTTGCCGCTGAAATGCTGGAGATTGGCCGCCACCACCAGGCCGGTGCCTGGGACGTCCACGGAGCCCATGACGCGGAACATGTGCGGGCGATCGTTCGGCAGCCGGCCGCGCGCGTTGATGAGACTGTTCGGATCCTGCCCGAACGTCAGTTGAGTCGCGCCGGCGACCGAGCTGACCTGCGCGCCCGCCGCGGCGCTCCCGCTGGAGGCCTGCAGCCCTGAGACTCTTGAGAACGTGTACGAGCCGAACGCCTGCCACCCGGCGGACCGGCGCTTGTCGACGGCCATCACAAGCCCGTTGTACCTCAGCGAGTATCCCTCTGGATTGGTCAACAGGAAACGACGAGCGGCCGGCGAATTGGCGAGCACGAACACCCCCACGCTGCGGCCGTCGGGCAAGCTTCTCGATTCCTCGCGATACTGACCGCCGACATCCGTCCATCCGACGAAGTCGCTCCCGTTCTTGCCCACGTACGCCACCGCCACCGCGAGCCTGCGCCCGACCTCGCGATCCATGCCGATGGAATACTCGTGCGTGCGGGGCGAGCGCGTCCTCGAATCGATTTGCAGGTTGATCCTGGGATCATCCACTTTGACGATGGTCGTGTAGCCGCCGGTCGCGGCATTGAACGCGGCCGTCGTAGTCGGTGTAGCGCCGGGGTGAATCGCCGCGAATTCTCCGGTCAACAGGCCCTGGCGGAACATCCCGTAGCTCGCGCGCAGCACTGTGCGGCCATCGGCGGTGAGTTTGCTCGTGACGCCCAGGCGTGGCGAGAACACGTTCCAGATGTACAGCGTTCCCAAGCCCTTGACGATCTGGTCGGTTTCGCGCCCTTCGGGATCGAGCGCGTGCAGGTCCTGGACGATGGCGCGGCTGTGGTCGAACCGCAGTCCAGCGCTGATCGTCAGTCCACCCGTCGTGATGGTATCGGCCACGAACCCGGAGGCCGTGAGGGAGACCCCGCCCTCGTGGGAGGGCGCGCGCGAGACAGCCTGAAACGGTTGTCCACCGTTGTCGACGAACCTCACACCCGTCGGAATGACCGAGCTTACGTGGTGGTCACCCCGGTCGAACTGCCCGCCCATCTTCCATTGGTGATCGGCGGCCCACAGCCCGGGCCGGAAGTGGCTGACGGTCGCCTTGGCGGTCGCGCGAATGATGGTCGATCCGCCGAAGGTTTGCGGAGCGGCGCTCGAAACATTTGTCACCTGGTCGAACCGGCTCGCGATCGTCCGATTGCCCGTGCTCGGTTCGTCCTCTCGGGGATAGACGAACCGTCCGGCGCGCACTTCCCACAGGGTATTCGAGGATGACACGTGCGTCAGGTGGCCGAAGGTGATGGCCGGCACCAATGCGTGCGAGCGCGTCGTCGCGTCGAACGGCTTCACGATCGTGGGGAGCTCAGGGTTGACCCAGAACTCGTCGTGGATGCTTTGCAGCAACTGCCAGCCCGGAGCCAGTTTCCACGTAAGCTTCGCGAAGATCTTGTCCTGCTCGTAGGTCCTCGGGAACGCCGGGCTGGCGCCCGGCTGACTGTCGTAGTCGCGGAGATGCTGATATCCCGTGAAGAACCACAACCGATCGCGAATAACAGGGCCGCCGATGTTCGTCGTGAAATCACGGTACCTGTCGCGCTCGTACCCACTTTGCAGTCCGCCGGAGCCGGGAACAGGACGTCGTACTGGCTGGCCGGTCAGGCCCGCCGTCTGTCCATAGTACGAGGCGTCATACAAATATTTCTCGCTTCCCTGCCTGGTAACGACGTTGATCACGGCGCCCTGCACGCTGCCGAACTCGGCGGACGCCCCCACGGATTGGACTTGCACTTCCTGAATGAAGTCGACACCCGGCTCGGCCCGCGCGACGCCGTTGCACGGGCAGGTGAAGTTCGTGCCGTCGATCAGAAACTGGTTCTCGTTGGTGCCGGAGCCGAACGCCGACACGGTGGTGGCGGTGCCGCTTCCGGGCGAGGTGGGAGACACGCCGGGGGCGGCTCTCATGAAGTCGAACATACTCACCCGTCGCGTCGGAATGGCTTTGAGGTCTTCGAGGCCGAAGCGAGTTGCGAATCCGGGGTCTCGTGCCTCGATGCGGGAGCCCGCTCCCTCGACCACGACCGATTCCGCGAGGCCTGCCACGGTCAGGACAGCCGTTCTCTCGATGGTGGCGCCGACCCCGATGCGAATGTCCTCTTCGTGATAGGCGCTGAATCCCTGGGCCTCGATATCCAGTAAGTACAGTCCGGGAGGCAGAGCGGGGAACCGCAGCTGCCCTTTCTCGTTCGTGGTCAGCGTCTCCGATCCGCCAATCAGCGCCAGCGAGCTGACACGGACGACTGCGCCCTGCAGAACTCCGCCCTGCCCATCGTTGACGGTTCCAATCAGAGCGCCCGTTAACATCTGTGCGGCTGCAAGTTGAACCTGCAGCACGCACGCGGTGGCAAGAACCAGAACACGGGTGCGCATGGCAGGACTCCTCTGAAAAGCGTTCTGTCGAGCAGCGGGCCTAGACTCTACTCTCATTGCTGTCTCCGCGCTGTGCCGGACTGCACACGCGCCGTCATTCTTTTGCTCGCAGCAACTTCATCGAGTGCGCGTTGACGTCAGTGGCGATCGCGCGGCCGACGTCGTCACTGATGGCAACGGTACTCGGATAGTGCATCCCGCCCCAGACCCTGGCGCTGTTACCATCGACGCGCGCCTGCATGATGCTGGTATACGTGCGACGGGACTGTCCCGTGGTCAGCTCGAAAATCTGTGCGTCATCGAAGTGGCTGAGCAGAACCGTTGCGGCCGCACCGTTAAGACTCGGATGTCCGGCAGGGTACTCCGGGTGCGAGGGTGTGTTGATGAGTGGCAGCCAGTCCGGATCGGGAGCGGTGTCCGGATTGCCGTCGGTGTCTGCGAGTGGAATCGCGGTCACCGGCCGCCACGTCACGTCGGTCGAACTGCTGCCGTAGAACCGCTTGCCGCTCCAGATGGTAAACGCTGTGTCGGCCATCGCGATGTTCAGAACGGCGAGCAGCCGGTTGCTGGCGGACATGGACAGGTGATTGGCGCGCGCAATCTGATTGGCTGCCTGATTCCAGTGAACGCTGGCGTTGCCCTCCCAGAACGCCGCCAGTAGCGTCTGATCTTCGGTGCGCGTCGATCCCGTCTTGCGACCGAGCAGCTTGACCGCGTTGAAATCGTCCGTGTACGTCGTGCTGGTCAGATCTCGCGGCGGTGCGGGCCGAAACTCGTAGTTGCTGACTGACACGAACATCTCGGTAAAAGCCAGCCCTTGCGCGCTCATCGGGCCGAACGCCGGCGGGGTCGGGCGCCATTGGCCGACGGCGGTTCCACCGGTGAACGGAGGGTAGCTCGCGCTGAACCCATCCGACGCGCGCCAGGCGAGGATTAGCCGCGCGACCTCTGTTCCCCAGGCGATGCCGCGCTCGCGCGATTGGCCGCCATCTCCGCCATCGTCACTCAAGGCCGCGAGCGACGCCGCATAGCTATCATCGAGCGCGGCCTGGCGCGCTGGGAATAAACCGACCAGCACGGTGTGCGCGGCAGCGATTACAGCGGCTCGACGCGACGCGCCAGAAGGGGCGCTGGGATGGACGAAGATTGGCTCGTAGCGCCGCTCGATGCCGTTATACGCGTCGAAGATTGCCGTGTGAACGATCGCCCCGAGCCGCTGACTCGACGAATTTGCCGTGTTCGTCGCAATCAGCGTGTCGATGAAGATCTGGTTCCATTCCAGCACCTGGTCCGGGTTTTCAGTCTGTCCCAGACATGGAGTTGGCGACACTAGCCCGACCCCTATGAGCAGTGCGACGGCAGCGATAACTCTCTTCCAATTACGAGTCTTCATTGAGCTCCCCTCCCCGGACGGCAGGCAGCCGTCCTCACTAGGGAATGCGGGAACTCTTGTCCGCAGGGTGAATGTCACTCAAACCCGCCCAAAACGAGCGATACTCGCTCCGCACCGTCATGGCATCACCGTCACCAGGAGTCACTGAGCTGTTGCGGGCATGGAGCGACGGCGACGATGACGCCCTCGAGCAACTGATGCCGCTGGTGGAAGCCGAGCTGCGGCGCCTGGCTCGAGCGTATATGCACCGGGAGCGGCCCGAACACACGTTACAGACCACGGCGTTGATGAATGAGGCATTCCTGAGACTGACCGACGCCCGGCGCGTCCGCTGGCAGGACCGCGGGCACTTTCTTGGCATTTCGGCGCGCCTGATGCGGCGCGTCCTCGTCGACCATGCCCGCCATCGCGGATACCAAAAACGCGGCGGCGGCGCACAACGGGTGACGCTGCACGAAGGGCTCGCCATGTCGGCGGACCCGGCCTTGGACGTGGTGGCGCTCGACCGCGCACTGGACACATTGGCGAAGGTTGACGTTCGGAAGAGCCGAACCATCGAATTGCGATTCTTCGGTGGCTTGAGCGTGGAGGAGACGGCGGAAGTGCTCCAGGTGTCGCCTGACACCGTCAAACGCGACTGGCGACTCGCAAAACTCTGGCTGCTCCACGAGCTCGAAGGACAAGGGCGGCGATGACGGCCCCCGAGCGCCGGCAGCGAATCGAGGACCTCTGCGACGCTGCGCTCGACCGCGACGCGGGGGAGCGTGCCGCGTTTGTCGCAGCGGCATGCGGAGATGACGAGGCGCTGCGAGGCGAGGTCGAGGCGCTGCTGACGCACGCCCAGGTAGCGGAGGGCTTTCTCGCCACCCCCATTGGCGGAGTGGCGGCGTCAATCCTGGCTGACGAGCACGGGTCGCTCGTGGGACGCCAGATTGGTTCGCACAAGATTCTCTCGTTGCTCGGCGCGGGAGGAATGGGCGAGGTGTATCGCGCCCACGATAACCGGTTGGACCGGAACGTCGCGATCAAGGTCGTGCCGGGCCGCTTCATTTCCATCCCAGGCCGGCTCGCGCGGTTCGAACTCGAGGCGCGGGTGCTCGCAACGCTCAATCATCCGCACATCGGCGCCATCTACGGATTGGAGGACGCCGACGGCGTCCGCGGTCTCGTACTCGAACTCGTGGAAGGCGCGACGCTTGCCGAGCGTGTGGCGGCGAGTCCGTTGTCGGTCCAGGAAGCACTTGACGTGGCGCGCCAGATCGCCGACGCGCTCGAAGCCGCTCATGACAAAGGCGTCATCCACCGCGACCTGAAACCGGCGAACGTCAAGATCACAGCCGAGGGCATTGTCAAGGTGCTCGACTTCGGGCTGGCAAAGGTCTTTGCGACGGAAGAATTAGGAGACGACGTATCGCAAACGCCGGCGACGGCAACCGTTCACACACGAGAAGGCGTGATCGAGGGTACGACCGCCTATATGAGTCCCGAGCAGGCTCGTGGGAAGAACGTCGACAAGCGGACCGACATCTGGGCGTTCGGCTGCGTTTTGTTCGAGATGTTGACCGCCCGTCTGGCATTCGCCGGCGAGACGTCCTCCGACACGATAGTGGCGATTCTCGAACGTGAGCCCGACTGGAGCGTTCTGCCTGCGCAGACGCCACCGAGCATTCGACGCCTGCTGCAACGCTGCCTACAGAAGGATCCGAAACGCCGGTTGCGCGACATCGGAGATGCGCGGCTCGAAATCGAGGAAGCGCTCGCGAGCCTGGTGGCCTCGGCGGCGCCGGTCGCTTCCGAGCACGCAAGTTCTGCTCGCCTGAAGCCGGCTCCCCGCTGGGTGCGACGCGCCTGGTGGGCCGCGGCCGTTGCGGGTTTGCTGGTCATCGCCGCCGCGTCGACGTGGCAGTTGCGACGAACGGAATACTTTTGGCGGAGTCCGTTGGAAAGCGCGACGATCACGAGGTTGACCGGTTTCGAGGGAGCCGAACACCACGCCGCCATTTCACGCGACGGAAAGTTCGTGACCTTTCTCTCCGACCACGATGGAGCGTGGAACGCCTGGGTAAGCCAGGTCGGGACTGGCGATATCTACAACCTCACCAACGGCAGCGTGCCTGAGTTGCGGAATCCCGCCACCCGTACACTTGGGTTCAATCCAGACGGGACGTTGGTCACACTCTGGCGTCGCGTACCGGATTCCGCCGGGGGTGGCGTGGTCAATGCCGGGTGGGCAGTGCCTACGCTAGGCGGCTCGCTTCGACCGTATCTGAAGGACATTTCGGATATTTCAGAACTCGACTGGTCTCCCGACGGGAGCCTGATCGTGTACCACCCACCGACGGACGGGGATCCCTTGTTCGTCACCGACCCTGACGAGAAGCTGGGTCGGCGCAAGATCTATGAGGCGCGGAAGGGCTTCCACAACCACTTTCCGGTCTGGTCGCACGACGGAGCGTTCATCTACTTCGTCCAGGGTTTGCCGCTCGAGAAGAGCGACATCTGGCGCATTCGCCCCACCGGCGGCCAGCCGGAACGCTTGACGTTCCACGACGCGCGCGTGACTTTTCCCACGTTGTTGAACAACCGCACGCTGTTATACCTGGCGACGGATGACGAGGGATACGGGCCCTGGATCCACGCAATGGACGTCGAACGTCGCATTCCCCGCCGCATCTTCGCGGGCATCGACCCATACACGTCGCTGGCGGCAAGTGCGGATGGCCGGCGGTTGGTCGCGACCGTTTCACGTTCGACGGCCCATCTTTGGCGCGTGCCGATCGCGGATCGCGTCATGGCCGAATCTGATGCCACAAGACTGACGCTGCCGACGGCCGGCGGTCTCGCGCCACGCATGAAGCCTGGGTACGTCATTTACCGCGGTCAGAAGGCCGGCAGGGACGGCCTCTGGAAGCTCGCCGAGGGAGGAACAGCGACAGAGCTGTGGAATGGCGTGAACGGCCGCGTGATCGCCGGACCGGCCCTTTCGCCCGACGGAAAGCGCGTCGCGTTTACCGTGCAGGCACGCCGAGTCACACAACTGTACCTGATGAACACAGACGGGACCGATACTCGTCGCGTGGCCGAAGAACTCGACGTGAGAGGAGCGCCCGCATGGTCCCCAGACGGCCGATGGCTGGCGGTCGCGGCCAATCGTGATGGTGAGCCGCGATTAGTCAAGATCCCAGTCGCGGGCGGGACGCCGGTGCCGCTGGTGCAAGAGTACTCGATCGATCCGACCTGGTCTCCGAGCGGACAGTTTCTCGTCTATTCAGGCGCGGATGTGGGAACGACGTTTTCGGTGAAGAGCGTGAGTGCGGACGGTGCGCCCCACCCGCTACCGACCCTGGTTCTTACCCGGGGCGCCCGGCGCCTGGCCTTTATGGGCGACGATACGCTTGTCATCATGAAGGGGGACGTCTCGCATAAGGAATTCTGGGCCTTCGATCTCGAGACCGGTCGCGAGCGGCAACTCACCAGACTCCGTCGCGGTTTTGTCATCGGCGATTTCGACATGTCTCCGGATGGTCGTGAAATCATCTTCGATCGGACACAGGAAGAATCCGATATTGTCCTGTTCGAGCTGCCCGATCGGTGAAGCGCTCGTCGCGCTCGGGCGGCGTCGACGGTGGGAGGTGTGAGGTGAACACTAAAACGGGAGCGGTGATCCTGCTCCTGCTCGGGTTGAGCCCGTCTGTCGCGACGCAGCGGCTTCCGTCCGACGAGGAAATCGTCCGGCAGCTCGACGACCAGATGCGCCTCGCTGTGTTGAACGACGATCGGTCGGCGCTT
>Ga0114129_10015981_pt1 | contig 10673 bp, 6 predicted proteins | sample RhiMetdeltSRZDD1_FD_80071 | JGI IMG/M metagenome (GOLD analysis project Ga0114129, IMG submission 80071) | Populus rhizosphere microbial communities from Tennessee, USA - Rhizosphere MetaG P. deltoides SRZDD1 (version 2) (version 2) | ecosystem: Host-associated > Plants > Roots > Rhizosphere >... | reverse complement strand
TGTTTCGATCTTGCCGATGCGTAAAAGTGCGATTGGCGAACAATTTGTGCCACCATATACCACCAAAACTTTTTTTGAAGAAGCAACCGCATTGGGGTATCCAGCAACTGCTCTGTGGTGGCCAGCTATGTTTCCAGCGCAACCTCAATTGCCGGTGATGACTTTGCCGGGGCTAGGGACTCCAGATATACGGGGTCAACTTGGTGTTGGAACGCTCTTTTCATCGGAAGATGAAACGAAAAAAAAGACCGTTGTAATAAAGCTCAGCTTTGTTGGAAGGGATCAATACAGAGCCGTTCTACCCGGACCTCAAATACCAGGACGGGATGGTCCACGAACCATCAACCTATCGATCATGGTGGATGTAATTGACCAAAAGAACGCGCGCATTACGATTGACAATCAACAGGTCGATGTGCGTCTCGGCGAGTGGAGTGAAATTGTTGAACTGCGTTTCAAAGCGGGCGTGCTGTTCAATATCTATGCCATTACGCGTCTTATCCCTGTGAGTTTACAGGGCGAAGTTCGCATTTATGTATTGCCTTTACAAATCCATCCATTGCATTCCACCTGGCATTACTCATCCTCTAATTCCTTCTCAAAGAAACTTTGGAAGGATGTCGGTCCTTATCTCACCCTTGGCTGGCCTCAGGATACAACTGGCCTCGAAGACGGTTGTATCAATGATGAGCAATTCCTTAGTCTCTGCCAATCCATTTTCGATCGTCGTATTCAAATCCTTCAATACCTGATGGGTGGTTTCAGCGAAGGCGTACTTGCAAGTATTTTTGATGACCTTGATCGTGTGCAACACATGTTCTTCCACAATCGAATGGATGTTGTGCACGATTGGTATCGGCGGCTCGACCGTTTTGTTGGTGGCATCACTGCTAAAGTCGAACAATGGACAGGAAAATATCGTTATCTGATCCTCTCTGACCACGGTTTCTCGAATTTTAGAAAAAAAGTTCATTTGAATCGCTGGTTGCTTGACCATGGTTACTTATTCATGAAAAACGGTGGCAACGATTTAACTGGGGTGGATTGGAACAAAACAACAGCATACGCTGTTGGCTTGAATAGTATTTATCTCAATATTATCGGTCGGGAAGGGCAAGGCTTCGTCTCTGCGGATCAGGTGGAGAATTTGCTCGATGAGCTAAAAAATAAACTCGTGGATTGGAAGGATGCTGATCAGCTTCCCATCATCCAAAAGATTCGGTTCAAGCACGAGACGTATTCTGGACCTTACACCCGCCTCGGCCCGGACCTGGTAGTGGGCTACGCGCCCGGATATCGTGCCTCTGCTGAAACGGGACTCGGCAAAGTTCCTGCCTTTTCTCTTGAACCGAATACCGATCATTGGGGGGCAGATCACTGCATGGACTCTGATACTGTCCCCGGGGTGATTTTTGCCAATCGGGACCTGCGTGATTTTGGTGGCATCTCCTTTCGCGATATTCCTTTCCTTGCTATTGGGAAACATCTCGACCCATCGAATATCAAACCGCCCTCCCAAGCGACTGGGCAAGGACAGAAGGATCTGGAGGAACGCTTGAAAGGCTTAGGTTATCTGTAGAATGAATAAACTCTTTTCGAGGAAAAATAAAAAAGAACCAAAAGAACGACCCATTATCATTGTGTCAGGTCTTCCCCGGTCCGGTACATCTTTGATGATGAAGATGCTGGCCGAGGGCGGTGTCCCCGCTATCACTGATGAACTTCGCCGCGCGGACTCAGACAACCCAAATGGCTATTTTGAGTTTGAGACGGTGAGGCAAATGTCAGATGGGAATGTTGAGTGGCTTGAGAATGCAGGAGGGAAGGCGGTCAAGATTATCTCTGCATTGTTGGAGCATCTCCCTTCCAAATATTTCTATAAGATCATTTTCCTGGAACGAGATATACAAGAGGTTCTAGCCTCCCAGCATAAAATGTTAGGGAATAGAAATGAAAAGCCGACTGCAAATAACACCGAGATCGAGAGACAAATTCAACAGCATTTGTCGGCAATGAAACCCTGGCTGGTTCGGCAACCGAACATAGAAGTAATGTATGTAAATTACAACGAGCTCATGGCAAAGCCTGAATCTTATTGCGAGCAAATCACTGAGTTTCTAGACCTGCCACTGAATCAGACGAGAATGCTCGCTGTCCCAGACCAACGCCTATATCGAAATCGAATCGGAAATGAAGAATAGCTATCAACACTTATTGGTATGCTAAAGCGCCTTCCAAGCTCCCAGGCTATCCTACAAGTCTATGCTGTCATCGCTGTCATGTTCTCGGGGTGGACCATTACAGCGTTTCTTTGGAAATTATCGGCGTGGCTGCTTATTCTAAATCTGGGAGAAATCTTTACTGTCTTTTCATATTCAATGGTTGCCAATCTCGTAGAGGGCCTGACCGTCTTGCTACTCCTTTTGACAGTTTGTGTAATGTTGCCAGCCTCTATCTTTCGCGATGATTTTGCGGTTCGCGGAACAATACTAGCTCTGGGCCTTATCGGATCTCTCATGACATTTGTGAGATTTCATATGCAATTCGGTATTGAAAGCGGAGTCAGGTTGTTGATCGGTCCCCTCCTTGTATTGTTGCTTGCCGCAATTCTTCTAGTCTTCCCATCGAACCTTCGCATTGTGCGTTTTTTGCATTCTGCTGTTCTATGGGCGGCAGATCGCATGGTTGTATTTTTGTATGTTCTCGTTCCGCTATATGTCGTGCTCTTCGCTTACGTTGTTGTACGAAATATGACGTAGAGATGTAAATGTCTCGAATCAGCCGACGCGACTTTCTGAAAACATCTGCTGCCCTTGTGGCAAGTGCCACATTTGCAAGGGCTTCACGGATTCTTTCTTCGGCTTATTCCCCAAAAGATGACAAACCGAACATACTTATTTTTGTGTTCGATGCAATGTCTGCTCGGCATTTATCACTTTACGGGTATACCCGCCAGACCACGCCAAACCTGGAGAAGCTCGCCGAACGAGCTTCTGTGTATCATCGGCATTATTCAGCCGGGAATTTTACGACCAGCGGCACTGCCTCCATGCTTACCGGGTTGTATCCCTGGACGCATCGAGCGATCAATTACCGTGGAATGATAAGTCGTTCTCTAGTGGATCGAAATCTTTTTAATTTAATTGGCAAAGAATATACTCGGTTCGCGTTCACTCAAAACTTATGGGCAGATATCTTTTTAAACCAATTTGAAAAAGACTTGGATTTTCATCTTCCATCTGATTCATTTAGTCAATTTGCTGATTCTCTTATCCAACCCAATGATCTACATGCCGACCGCGACCTTGCCTATTTTGTCCTTCAAGATTTTCTCAATCTGAGAGTGGATGATCTGCATCCATACCCTGGTTCGCTCTTTCTTGCCTCTGCCGACCTCGCGCGAGCTTTGGCATCAGATCGGCCTTACATCTCTGCTGATTATCCAAGAGGGCTGCCTACCAACCATGACTTCTCTTATGAGAATACAAGTGTTTTTGAAGGTGCCGGACGTCTCGTGCAGAGCAGCATACTCCAATCCTCGCCATCTCTTGCTTACTTCCATTTTTGGTCTCCGCATGAACCCTATAGTGCGCGCAAGGATTTTATTGGCATATTCCCTGAGGATCTGAAATCGCCCTATAAGCCTCGCCATCCATTTGCAGGAAGTGATTTTTCCGATCAGAGGTTGCAGAAGTATCGACGCGAGTATGACGAATTTATCACCGACGTGGATGCAGAATTTGGCCAATTAATATCTAACCTGGAAACGTCTGGTGCTCTGCAGAACACTTATGTAATTGTCACATCTGATCATGGTGAGCTTTTCGAGCGCGGGGAGCAGGGTCATGCCTCTGCCTTGATGTATGCGCCTGTCTTACACATTCCCTTGCTCATTTCTGCGCCAGGACAGGGTACTCGATCTGATTTCCATTCGTTGACTAGCAACCTCGATTTGCTGCCTACTCTCCTTCGTATCAGTGGCAAGGAGATTCCCGATTGGGTCGAAGGCAGACTCCTGCCCGGCTTTGGCGGGATCGAAGACGCATCTCGAAGTATCTTTCCGATGATGGCAAAGGATAATGCAGCCTTCCGTCCTGTCGAACATGCCACGTTTACGCTGATCAAGGACGCGTATGAATTATTCTTTTTCACAGGCTATCCAGGCCATCCGGATGCTTTTGAGCTTTATTATCTGCAGGAAGACCCGGATGAGTTGCACGATTTATTTAGAAGGGATATAACTACAGCCTCACAAATGAAAGATGAGTTGCTGGAGGCGATCAGCACTGCCAACCACAATTATCAAAAGCAATAATGACAAGGAGAACCCTCAATGTACAAACTGGTTTTGGTTCGTCATGGACAAAGCACATGGAATCTCGAAAATCGTTTCACAGGCTGGACGGATGTCGGTCTGACTGATCTGGGCAGAGAAGAGGCGCATGAGGCTGGAAAGTTGTTGCGGGAAGGCGGATACAGTTTTGATGTAGCAGATACATCCGTATTGCGCCGTGCTATTCAAACCCTTTGGATTGTTTTGGAGGAAATGAACCTCGAGTGGATTCCTGTCACAAATGCCTGGCAACTCAATGAGCGCCACTATGGCGCACTTCAGGGCTTGAATAAGGCTGAAACTGCCCAGAAATTCGGCGAAGCGCAAGTGAAGATTTGGCGACGAAGCTATGACGTCCCGCCTCCGCCTTTGGAATTGGATGATGAGCGTCACCCAAGACTTGATCCTCGTTATGCTTCACTGACTCCTGAACAGCTGCCAGCCACCGAGTCACTTAAGATTACCCTGGAGCGTGTTCTCCCTTACTGGCACTCGACGCTAGGTCTGGAGATCAAATCGGGCAAGCGAGTGATCATCGCGGCGCATGGGAATAGCATCCGCGCGCTGGTGAAATACCTCGATAACATTTCCGAAGCAGATATTACTGAACTGAATATTCCAACTGGTTTACCGCTCGTTTATGAGCTTGATGAAGTTTTGAAGCCGATCAAGAGTTATTATCTTGGCGACCCTGAAGAAGCGGCAAAGAAAGCCGCAGCGGTAGCTAATCAAGCCAAGGTAAGGTAGCCAAATAACATAATCAGACATTGAACAAGATCCCAAAGTCGAACGCTTCTTTGGGGTCTTTGGTATTCTCTATTCAAATGCTATACTGTGCAAACTCCAAGAATGGAAATGCTCGAGATTAGGCTCATTGGTACCTTCTCTATTCAGCGTGACGGTAAACCCATTATCATTTCCTCGCGCGGCGCTCAATCACTGTTTGCATATCTGATTCTTAATACAGGAACCTCATATCGCCGCGAAAAGTTAGCGGGGATGTTTTGGCCCGATGTGGCGGAGGAAAAAGCACGCGCCTATCTCCGTCATGAACTTTGGCGCATTCGCAAAGCGCTGTCTCCCCAGCCAAACGTTGATTATCTATTGTCAGATGATATAAGCGTCTCGTTCGATTCGTCGACTGAATATTGGTTGGATGTAACTACACTTACCAAAGTAAGTGAGAGCGCATCAGTCGAAGACTTGATATATGCTCTCTCTGTTTTTCGGGGGGAGTTCCTGCCAGGCTTCTATGATGAGTGGGTCATTTTGGAGCGTGAACATTTGCAAGTGGTTTACGAGCAAAACATCGCGCGGCTGTTGAAATTGCTTGAAAGTGAAAAACGCTGGCAAGAACTCTTGGAGTGGGCTGAATGCTGGATTTCACTTGGACAAGCGCCCGAACCAGCTTATCGCGCATTAATGGTCGCTTATGACGCGTTGGGAGATCGTGCGAAAGTTGCTGCGACTTATGAGAGGTGTGTACAGGCATTGCGCGGAATGGCTCTTGAACCTTCCGAGGAGACGCGCGCGCTAGCTTTTAAGCGGACCTCAAAGTTAAGTATTCCTATTCCGCTGACGAGTTTTATTGGACGCGAACTGGAATTGAAAGATGTGGTTGACCTGTTATCAAAATCTCGTCTGGTTACGCTGACGGGCTCAGGTGGCGTTGGCAAGACACGCTTGTCAATAGAGGTCGCTAGTGAAGTACTAAACAAGTTTCCTGAAGGAGTTTGGTTTCTGGATCTGGCGCCGCTCAATGACCCGACACTCATGCCAAATAAGCTGTTGGCGCTGCTCGGTGTGCGTGAATCCGGAGAATTATCTGTTTCTGATCTATTGATCAATTACTTCCGCTTTCGAACGGCGTTCGTCATTTTTGATAACTGTGAACATCTGATTGAAGCATGTGCCCAACTTATAAACTTGTTGTTGATTTCTTGTCGAAATCTGTCTGTTCTTGCAACTAGCCGCGAGGGGCTGCGGGTCTCAGGAGAGATCCCTTATCGTGTGCCCTCGCTTGAAACCCCTCAGACTGATGTTGAGTTGGATATTACTGAACTCTCAAATATGGAGTCAGTGAAGCTGTTTACAGAGCGCGCTGCAATGACTTCTCCCGGATTTGTGCTTAGCCCGAAAAACGGTTCTGCAATTGCCCAAATCTGCCAGCGGCTGGATGGCATTCCCCTCGCCATAGAATTGGCCGCCGCGTGTACCAACGTGCTGACAGTTGAGCAAATATCGAATCGTCTGGATGATCGTTTCAATCTGCTTACGCAAGGATTGCGGTCTTCTCTGCCGCGTCATCAAACTTTGCGAGCGACAATTGATTGGAGCTACGAGTTGCTCTCGGAAAAAGAACAGATTCTGTTCAGGCGGCTGGCAGTATTTATGGGTGGCTGGACGCTGGAAAGCGCTCAGGAAATCTGTACCGGAAGTGGAATTGAATCAAACAATGTTCTGGATTTGCTTTCACACCTGGTCAATAAATCACTGGTAGTAACAGAAACTCCTAGCAAGAGTGAATCTCTTCGGTATCGCATGCTCGAAACTATCCGACAGTATGCACTTGAGAAACTGACCAAAAGCCGGGAAAAAAAGTCGGTCTTCACCCATCATCTGGAGTATTTCCTCAAATTGGCAGAATTGGCTGAGCCGAAACTTTATGGCGCAGAACAAATGGAATGGATGCAAATGTTGAGGAACGAACATGAAAACATACGCGCAGCGCTGGAATGGGCCGATCATGCCAATGTAGAAGCTGGATTGTTGTTATCAGGGAGTCTACACCGTTTTTGGGAGAGTTTTGGGCTTCTTGAGGACAATTATTGGCTACAAAAGTTTCTCCAAAAACCTGAATCGCATAATTATCAAAGGGCACGAATAAAGGCGTTATGCATGTATGGATGGAGTTTGGTGTTTCTACAACGATTTGATGGGGCGCGTTCTCTGGCTGAGGAGTGTTTGGGATTATATCGTTCCCTTGGAGATCGGCAAGGCCAGGTAGATAGTCTTCTTCTACTTGCCTGGATTTCCGCCACCACAGCACAAAAAAAGAAATTTAGTAGGCAGGCATTTAAATTAGCTCAATCAATTGGTGATGTGCGGCGACAGTCATCCGCCCTATGGCAATTGGGCTGGTTGTATCAAGGTAAAAATGGTCTCGTTTATTGGGAAAAAGCCATCGCGCTGACTCGTTCCCTGGGAAACTGGCGTGGGCTGGCGGGTAGTCTCAGTACGACAGGATTCTTTCTGGTACTGAACGGCGATATTGAATCTGCTCAAAAGTATTTGGACGAGTCAAACAGGTTGTATCAGCAGTTGAACCTGAATCCACCCCCCACACATCTTCTTTCTGCTTACGGGCAGATTGCATTAATTCGGGGCGATTTCAAAAAGGCACGCGCTTATTTACAAGAGTCGGTAAGGATCAATATTGAATTTGGCAGCCGACAAGGATATCTCTGGGCTCGTGCGCGATTGGGATATGTTGCGCTCCGCGAGGGCAATTTAACTGAGGCAGGTCTCTGTTTTGTTGAAACAGCTAGAAGCTTTCAGGAAGACAATTATGAGATAGGCGTTGTATACGCGATAGAAGGAATGGCAGGTCTATCTATTATCGTGGAGAAATTCGAATGGGCGGCCTCGCTAATTGGTTGGTCCGACAAAACGCGGAAGAAGCTAGGTGATATGCGTCCATTGTTGGAGCAGGAAAGTATCGAAAGTCAGCTTTCCACCATTACTGCAAGAATAGGAGAAAGTGTTTTCTCGCGGAAGTACAAGATGGGCCAGAAGATGACTTTAGGTCAGGCGATGACTCTCGCGCTGCAAGCGATGAAACCGTTAGAGCAAGATCTTAAGAGCGCATGACAATAGCTGAGATAATTTTTTGTTGACAACAAGATTCAATAGCTGGGCAATTCCGCCAGGATATTCACATCATAACTGATGGAAAGTTTGGTTACCTCTGTGCTTGATGAAACCTCAGCGCTTATCTTTACTTGCTTGAACTTTTCATCATAGCTGGCATTTATCAAAATAAGATTAGCTCCCAGTTCCACCTGAGCATTATTTCCGTTGATTGTTTTGTTAAAAGCCTGAATTTTTGACAGAGCGCCTGAGGCAATTGCACTGACAAATTGATGGCGGGAAAGCTGTGGTCCCACTAGAAACGTGTACGTTTCATGGCAGACGGAATCCAAGTTTGCCACACCTGTACAAATGATCAGGTGAGTAGCCCCATCAGGACCATTAACTGACACTTCCATTTGTTGGGAATTTATCAGGTCTTTTCTTTCTAGATGAATTGACATAGCGATTCTCCATTTGAAACCGCTCCCCCAAGAGCGGACGCATGTTTAAAGATGCGCCCGCTCGTCACCGTTTGCCCCCTGAAATCTGTTTTGTTAATCCTCAGGCAGGAAATGGGCTACTTTAAGACCGGTTTGATCCTTATAGAGAAATTGCTAAGGCAGTTTAGCGGCATTAGATCAGATGAACTTGTCATTTTGAAGGTCCAAAGTTTGTTTCACAGTATCATGACATCCCCGCGTTTATTTAGCGTTTATTTTGATTAGAGTTTCTGAATTACGAAGTTCCGCACGCATGTCAGACAGGCGAATCAAAAATAATAATTAGAGTTTCTACCCGTAAACTGTTTATGGAATCTGGAAATCATGGGACAAGCGGTAGAATAAACTAATGTCTCTTCCCCCTGATTTCCTCAACGAACTACACAAACACTTCATAGGCGATGTTCGCCTTGACCTGGCCTCTCGCATCCTCTACAGCACGGATGCATCCATCTACCAAATTGAGCCTTTGGGCGTTGCATTTCCCAAGACGCAAGAGGACTTACATGCCACAGTGGAATTGGCTGCGAAATACGCGGTGCCAATTTTGCCGCGTGGTGCAGGGACGAGCCTGGCGGGGCAGGCAATAGGCAACGCGCTCATCATAGATTGTTCGCGCCGGTTAGATTCCATTATCGAAATTAATCGAGAAGATCGTTACGCAATTGTCGAACCGGGTGTTGTGTTGTCAAATTTGAATAAAGCCGCGGCGAAGTATGGGTTGCAATATGGTCCTGACCCTGCTTCTGCCGAACGTGCCACGATGGGTGGTGTGATCGCGAATAATGCGACCGGCGCGCATTCCTTGTTATATGGCATGACAGCCGATCATTTGATTTCAGCCAATGTGATCATGGCTGATGGCAGCCTTGGTGTGTTGGGTGAGAGAAGTACGCTTGATAATCCTCTTGTCTCAAGTCTCCATGCATCTGCCTTGCAAATCCGTGAAAACTATTCAGATGCCATCACAAAACATTGGCCCACAACTTGGCGCAACTCGGCAGGCTATCGTTTGAATTATCTTTTGCCCTGGTCACCGTCCAAGCCCTCCCAATGGGAGGGAGAATATCCTGCGATTAATCCTCCACACATCAATCTTGCCCCATTGCTGGCAGGCAGTGAAGGGACCCTCGCAGTCATTCGGCGCGCGAAAGTCAATCTAGTTAAGAAGCCAAAACATACGATCCTTGCAGTTCTGTCCTATCAGAGCAATGCCGATGCCTGTGATGATGTGCCGCGCTTGCTAACGCATCATCCCTCAGCGGTCGAATTGGTTCCACGGGAGATACTACGCGGGGCTAGAGGTATTCCCGAGTATGCGCGGCAAATGGGATGGGTGATTGGTGATCCTGCGGCATTGCTAGTCGTTGAGTTTAGTGGTGACGAAGTGTTGGCGTTGAAAGATGCGGCGCGCAAGATTGGCGAGGTACTCACAATCGCGGAATCTAAAGAAGATCAAGCGCGAGTCTGGAATATTCGAAAAGTCGGTTTGGGTCTATTGGATTCGCGGCCACAATCAGCGCGGCCCGTGGCGTTCATCGAAGACTGCGCCATCCCTGTGCAAAGACTTGGCGAGTTTGTGCGCGAAGTCGAAAAGATTTTATCGGTTCACCGAACAGAAGGCGGGATCTACGCACACGCTTCCGCGGGATGTTTGCACATTCGCCCCATTTTGGATTTGAAGACCGTGCGCGGTGTGACGGATTTACGGGCGATCTCTGAAACGGTTCTAGCCCTGACCTTGAGACTGGCTGGCGCAATGAGCAGTGAACATGGCGACGGCTTGGCTCGCTCCGAACATCTTGAACAGACCTATGGCTCCGAACTGATGGATGCAATGCGAAGTCTGAAACATGCCGCGGATCCTAATAATCTTCTTAACCCGGGCAAGATAATCGACCCGCAAAAGATGGATGTGAATTTACGCTATGGTGTCAATTACCATACAAGCATATGGGATACAAAACTTTCGTTTGCACGCAATGGCG
>Ga0114129_10015980_pt1 | contig 10673 bp, 11 predicted proteins | sample RhiMetdeltSRZDD1_FD_80071 | JGI IMG/M metagenome (GOLD analysis project Ga0114129, IMG submission 80071) | Populus rhizosphere microbial communities from Tennessee, USA - Rhizosphere MetaG P. deltoides SRZDD1 (version 2) (version 2) | ecosystem: Host-associated > Plants > Roots > Rhizosphere >... | reverse complement strand
CCGGCTGCTGGAGAACAAGTACTACGTCGACGAGCTCTATCACGCCGCCGTCGTGAAGCCCTATCGGCGGCTCTGCGAATTTCTAGGGGAGTTCGATCGCCGGGTGGTGGACGGGGTGGTCAACGGCGCCGGCGTTTTCCTCGAGGTCGGCGCCCAGATCCTCAAGCTGTTCCAGACCGGGCATGTCCGCAACTACGCGCTCGCCCTCTTTCTCGGGGCGGTCGCGCTTCTCTGGTACCTTCTATGATCGGCTCGGTGTCCGAGAGCCTGGCGCGCACCGCGCCGCTGATGATCCTCGCCGCCTGGGCGGTCCTCGTGCTCCTGCTCGTCACCCTGTTCCGCCGACTGGACAAGGAGGCCGGATACCTCACCTTCATGGGGATCCTCCTCGCCGCCGTCAGCGCGTTCCGCCTCCTGCGCTCCGGCACCGCCGTCTCCCTGTTCTCGGGCGCCCTGCTGGTGGATCGATTTTCGCTTCTTTTCACTCTGCTCTTCCTCGCCACCGCCGGCCTGACCGTCCTGACGTCGATCCCCCTGGTGGAGCGGGAGGGAAACGGGAAGGGAGAGTATTACGTCCTGATTCTCACCGCGGCGATCGGGATGATTCTGATGGCCAGCAGCGAGAACCTTCTGACGATCTTCCTCGGCCTCGAGATCCTCTCGATCAGCCTGTACATCCTGGCCGGCTTCACCCGGGACGCCGAAAAATCGGTCGAGGCCGCGATGAAGTATTTTCTGCTCGGGGCGTTCGCCACGGCCTTCATCCTCTACGGAGCCGCGCTTCTCTTCGGCGTCACCCGGAGCATCGAGCTGCGAGGGATCGCTCGCGCCTTCGCGCTTCCGGCGGAGTCGGCCATCGACCCGCGCGCGATGGCGGGCATGGGCCTGCTTCTGGTGGGGCTGGCGTTCAAGCTGGGGGCCGTTCCGTTCCATTTCTGGATCCCGGACGTCTATCAGGGCTCGCCGACTCCGGTCGCGGGGTTCATGGCGGCCGGGACGAAGGCGGCGGCTCTGGCGACGATACTGCGTCTCTTCGGCGTCGCCTTCCGCGGCCCCAACGTCGAGCCGGGATGGATCGCCGTTCTTTCCCTGCTGGCCGCGTTCACCATGATCGTCGGAAACGTGGTGGCGCTCGCTCAGACGAACGTCAAGCGGATGCTCGGTTACTCCTCGATCGCGCACGCCGGCTACCTCCTGGTCGGCGTGGTCGTGACCTCCGCGGTGGAGAGCCGCCAGGCGGCCCTTTCGGCCATCGTCTATTACCTGGCGGGATACATTTTCATGAATCTCGGCGCCTTCGCCGTGGCGTCCGTCATCGGGCGCACCTCCGGCGGCGCCGAGGAAGGATATTCCTTCGAAAACTATTCGGGCCTCGCCCGAAGGCGCCCCTTCCTGGCGGCGTTGATGACGATATTCATGCTGTCGCTGACGGGGATCCCGCCGATGGCCGGTTTCCTCGGGAAGTTCCTCCTCTTCCGCGTCGCCATCGACGGGCGGTTCTATTTCCTGGCGGTCCTGGGCGTCCTCAACTCGGTGGTGGGGGCTTTCTACTACCTGCGCGTCGTGGTTCACATGTACATGAAGGAGCCGTCCGCTTCAGGGATGCCTCCCGGAGCCACTTCCTCCGAGGGGATTTCCCTCGCCTTCGCCGCGACGGCGACCCTCTGCTTGGGGCTGTTCCCCGGATGGCTGCTGGATTTGTCCCGCTCTCTTCTGTAGGAGCAGGCAGGCCGGGACGGGCGCAGTTTCTGAGGGTTCCGGGGCCGGTGATGTTAGAATGCCTGTATTCTAGCGCCATTTCGGAGGCATCGATGAAAACCGCCCGACCATTCGCCTGGATCCTCTCCGTTCTTCTGACCCTCCTCCTGTCGCCGCTCGCGGCGCGGCCCGAGGAGGAGAGGGGAACCAAGACCAAGATGCAAAAGAAGCCCGCGGCCGAAGCGGCCCAGCCGACGGCGTCCGAAGGGAAGGCGAAGCCCGCTGCCGAACACCCGGCATGGAGGACGATCGAAGGGACGGTGGTTCAGCTCTTCCCCGACCGCCACATGATTCTCATCAAGACCCACGTGAACGAGTACCAGGTGTTCGCGACTCCTCAGAGCGCTCTGACGCTCGACGGGCAGCCGACCACGCTCGACAAGGTGAAGCCCGGCGACCGCGTCGATTCATGCGAGTTCAGCGCCAAGAGCGTCATCCATAAGCTGGCCGTCACTTCCGCGGCCAAGGCGCGGTACCAAATGTACGCTCCGGAAAAACGGCCCTAGACGGTTCCCAATCCTTTTTCCCGGTCGGCCGAAAGGTCATCCTCGATGAGGCGCAAGCGAGAGCGCGGGGCGGAAGTTTCCGATCTCGTCACGCAGCGTCTGTCGCTCTACCTGCGCTGCCTGGAGGAGCTGCAGCGCCAGAGGGTGGTCACGATCTCCTCCCAGACGCTCGCCGATCAGTTCCGGCTCAGCTCGGCGCAGATTCGCAAGGACCTGGCCAACTTCGGCGGATTCGGGGTGCGCGGTGTGGGTTACTCCGTCCAGGAGCTGAAAGGCCGGCTCACTCGGATTCTGGGCCTCGACCGCGACTTGAAGGTCGTCATCGTGGGAGCGGGAAACCTGGGAATGGCCCTCGGCGACTACGCCGGATTCAACCGCGAGGGGTTTCGGATCGTCGCCCTCTTCGACACGGCGCCCGACAAGATCGGAGGGACCTGCCGGAACGGAGCTCCCATCCTGCACGTCTCTCAGATTCGTGAGGTCGCGCGGCGCGAAGGGGTGCAGATCGCTGTGCTCGCGGTCCCCGCCCCCGTCGCCCAGTCGGCGGCGGACGCCGTCGCGCGCGCCGGAATCCCGGCCATTCTCAATTTCGCCCCCGCCCAGGTCCGCGTGCCCCCCGCGACCAGCCTCCGCAACGTCGATCTGAAGATTCAGCTGGAAAGCCTCGCCTTCCGTCTCGCCTCGTCCCATCGCGCCCCCTCCCGCCGGCGGGCACAAGGTTAATCAGGGAAGAAGCGCCCGCCTTCCGGCTCCTCGATCAGGTCCTATGACGCCCACGAGAACCGACTCTCCGGGTTGCGTGTTTTCCGGCCAGGCTGCCGCTCGACTCGCAAACATCCGGGCCTGTCCGTCGGGCAAGGGGAAAAGGAGTTCGCGTCGAAAATCACCCTTCCTCTCTCGGGAGTTGTCCGTTTTATTCGCTTTGACGGCTCTTGGACCGGCCTCGAAGTCGACTCTTGCAGCCCACCCTGGAGGAGAGTCACGCCATAAAAATCGCCGCCGAATCCTGCTGAAAGAGCCTCGCTTCGCCCGCGCCGCGCAGATCACGCCGCCGGCTCGCATCCGGCCAGCTCAGCCCCGCCCCGCGGGTGCGTTGCGTCAGCCAATCGTATATAATCGGCTCCCTTCATGCCGCACTGAAGGAGATCCGCGGTTGCCGATTGCCGGCTCCGGGGTCGGCCTGCGTTCCGGCGCTCTCCGATCAGGAGAACAGGAGCTCACGATGGCCAGTGAAAGTCTGAATGCGTTCGAGATTGCCCAGAAGCAGTTCGACACCGCCGCCGATCACCTCAAGCTCGATACCGGCCTGCGCATGGTGCTCAAGACTCCGAAGCGCCAGCTGACGGTCGCCATTCCGACGAAGATGGACGACGGCACCCTGAGAGTCTTCGAAGGGCACCGGGTCCAGCACAACATCGCCCGGGGTCCCGCGAAGGGAGGCATCCGCTACCATCCCGACGTGAGCCTCGACGAGGTCAAGGCCCTCGCGTCCTGGATGACCTGGAAGTGCGCCACCGTGAACATTCCCTTTGGCGGCGGCAAGGGAGGGGTCGTCTGCAATCCCAAGGAGATGTCCCTGGGCGAGCTGGAGAGAATGACCCGCCGGTTCACTTACGAGATCAGCGTCGTCATCGGCCCGGAACAGGACATTCCGGCGCCTGACGTTTATACGACTCCGCAGACGATGGCCTGGATCATGGACACCTACAGCATGACGAAGGGATACTCCTGCCTCGGCGTAGTCACCGGCAAGCCCCTGTCGGTCGGGGGTTCGGAAGGCCGCAACGAAGCGACCGCCCGCGGATGCCAGTTCACGATTCGCGAGGCCTGCAAGATCCTGAAGCTGAACCTCAAGGGGTCCCGCGTGGCGGTCCAGGGGGCCGGCAACGCCGGAAGCATCGTGGCGCGGCTGCTGCACGAGGATGGAGCCAAAATCGTCGCGATGTCGGACTCTCGGGGCGGAATCCGCAACACCTCCGGCATCGACCCGACGAGAGCCCTCGCTCACAAGGAGAAGACGGGATCCGTCTCGGACTATCCCGAGGCGGACAACATCACCAACGCCCAGGTGCTCGAGACCGAATGCGACGTGCTCGTGCCGGCGGCCCTGGAGAACCAGATCACGCTCCAGAACGCTTCCAAGATCAAGACGAGAATCCTGGCCGAGGCGGCCAACGGGCCGACGACGCCGGGGGCCGACGAAATCCTCTCCAAGAACGGCGTGTTCCTGATCCCCGACATCCTGGCGAACGCCGGGGGCGTCACCGTCTCCTACTTCGAGTGGGTTCAGGGTCTCTACTCGTTCTTCTGGGACGAGAACGAGGTCAACCGCCACCTCGAGCGAAAAATGACGCAGGCCTTCAAAGAGGTTCACTCGGTGGCGGAGCGGTACCAGGTCCACATGAGGACCGCCGCCTACATCCTCGCCGTGGGCCGGGTGGCGGAGGCGACCCGGGTGCGGGGGATCTACCCGTAGCGGGCGCTATTCCTTGAAAGCCATCCCGCAACCGCTGCAGGAAATCTGATCCGCCGACATGACCGGTTTCCTGCAGGAAGGGCACTCGGAGATCAGTTCCATCCCGCAGTCGGGACAGAAGGCGGCGGCGGCGGGATCGTATTCCTGAGCGTACTCGCAGTCTTCGACGGGACAGACGGACCAGCGCTGAGTGTCTTCGGACATTTCGGCTCCCCCACGGGGTCCCCGGAATAAGCGGGACGCCGCGGGCATTCTACACTCGGCGGCGCCTGGAATGGCCGCCTTATCGGTGGCGCAAGAGGATCTGCAGATGCCGACGCCCGTGCAAGTCGAGACGCTCATCGCCGCCGCGCTTCCGGGCGCCCGGATCGAGGTTCGGGACACGACCGGGACGGGGGATCACTTCCAGGCGATCGTCGTGGCCGAGCAGTTCCGCGGCAAGACCCTGGTCGAGCAGCACCGGATGGTATACGCTCCCCTGCGCGACCTGATGGCCACCAACGAGATCCACGCCCTGTCCCTGAAAACCAGCGCCCCGGAGCCGTGAGGCCGGGGCTCGCGATTCGCGGAGGATGAGATGTCCGATCCGATTCTCGACGAAATCCAGAAGGTCATCCGGGAGAACAAAGTCGCCGTTTTCATGAAGGGAACGCCCGACATGCCGCGTTGCGGCTTTTCAGCCGGCGTGGTCGACATCCTCCGAAAGCACCACGTCCCCTTCGCCGCCGTGGATATCCTTCCCGATCCCCGGTACCGCCAGGTGCTCTCGGCCTACTCCAGCTGGCCCACGATTCCTCAAGTTTTCATCGACGGCAAGCTCATTGGCGGCTGCGACATCGTGCGCGAGATGGACGCCAAGGGAGCGCTCAAGCCCCTTCTCGACGCCGCTTCGAAGGCCTGACCGCCACCGGCCCCCGCTCCTTCGGACGAGGATTCTCCCGGAGCCCGTCGAGGGCGCGTCCGATCACCGAACGATAGAGCTTTCGGAACTGCGCCGCGTCGCCCCCGAGCCGGTTCGTCCTCTGAAGCATGACCAGGCCGTGCGCCGTGGACCAGAGATAGATCGCGGTCCCGATCGGATCGCTCCTTCGGAAGATCCCCGCTTCCATGCATCGCTCGACTTGCTCCACCGCGAGCTTGAAGGTGGCGCGATTGCGGCGCTCCAGCTCGTCGGAGATCCCGGCCATGCTTCCCGGGACGAGAAAGGCCAGCTCGAAATATCGCGGCTGCTCCAGCGCGAAGCGCAAGTAGGCGTCGATCAGACCCGTCAGGCGGCGGTAAGGGTCCTCGGCCTTCAGCGCCGGACCCAGGTACTCCGACAGGATCGCCAGGCCGGCGTTCATGATCTCGCCGAAGATCTCTTCCTTGTCGCGGAAATGGCGGTACAGCGCCGTGGCGGTCACCCCCACGCGGTCGGCGATCTTCCGCATCGACACGCCGCCGACCCCCTCGCTGAGGAAAAGCTCCTGCGCCACCTGGGAAATTCGGGCCTTGACCTCGCTCATCGGTCCTTTGCTCACCCGGGAGAGGAAAGTGAGGAGGTGCGAGCAGCGCCTGGCGCCCGGTTTTTCAGAACGACAGGGTGTCGGCCGCGGGCGCAGCCATCCCCGCCGGAAGCGCCGGTTTGGCGTGCAAGTCGATGACCGTCATCACGCAACCGTCTGCGCCGTTCTGAATCTTGACGTCGATCTTCGGGAAGTTCCCGCCGCCCGGCACCAGGCCGCTGTCATAGGACGCGGGAGGCTCCGATCCGACCACCAAGTCGAGAGTCATCTGCTGCTGCGCCGCGAATTCCCCGCCGACGCGATAAGAGCCGTTTCCCCTCACCGGCAGGTTCTGAGCCGAAGCACCGGGAGAATTGGGAGCCACCTGCCATTTCACGCCGGTCACGGCGAAGCGGCTGAAAAGGGGCGTCGAATCGAGATCCACGAGGAAGAAACCGCCGCGGATCGGCAGGGCCGGCCCCTGAGCGCAGTCACAGAGCCCGCCGCAGCCACGCTGGTAGGTGCTCTGGGGCAGGACTTTGTAGTATCGGGCCTGCTCGGCCGGTACCGGAGAGGCGTCGACGCCGAACACTGTGTCGAAACAGTACTGGCCATGAAGGGATATCGCCAGCGCGATGCGGGGGAAATCGTCCCCGCCGGCGGCCAGCCCGCTATCGAAATGCTGGACCGGGTCACCCCCCACCTGGAGATCGAGGGAGAGCTGCTGCTGGATCGGATAACCCCCGATCAGATAGGAGCCCGCGCCGGTCACCCGGACCGGCCCGGAGGGGAGAAGGATGGACCAGTTGACCTCGGTGACCGTATAGCTCCGGAACGACCCCGTCGTGGCCGCGGGGGTGAGAACGAAGGTTCCCTCGATCCCGGCGCTCTCCATGACGGGGCAGAGGCAAGGCGCGAAGCAGCCTCGTTGAAACGTGGCGGTCCTGGCGAGGCGATAGATCCGGGAAGCATTGTCGGCGGTCTGGGCGGAGGAGGACAAGATCCCGGCCGCCAGGACAATCCCGACCGCGAGCCCGCGTCCGAGGCGAAGGAAGGGAAAGGACGAGGTTCCAACTCGATGCAATCGGCTCATGATCGAGTCTCCTTCCAAATGGATTGGGACCGGATAAAACAAAACCTAGCACCGCTTTGCATGGAGGTCAAGGCGGGCGAAGCCCGGCGAGCCCCAAGGCTTCCGCGTCGATGGGGAGAGCAGAAAAGGGCGGTTCGGCGCGGAGGGCGGGGGGGTCGTCGGGAGGCGCCCGGAGTTTCGTTAACGCCGTAAACGATGTTAGTGTATTTCCTGACCCCGGGGGCAGTTGCAGCCAAAAAAGTGGAGAGGGAGGATATTCCAGGGTGTCCCACGGTTCCGCCTTCGCCCCTTCCGCCCCCCCAAGCTCCGTCGAATCGGCCAGGCGCCTGCATGAGGCGCTCGAGCGCGCCCAGCGGCACCTCCTTTCGCTGCAGGCGTCCGATGGCCACTGGCGGGGGGAGCTCGAAGGCGACACGATCCTCGAGTCGGAATACGTCCTGGCGATGTGGTTTCTCGGCCGCTCCGGCGGAGAGAAGATCCGGAAGGTCGGCAACTATCTGCGGCTGAAGCAGCACGATGAAGGGGGCTGGGCGATCTACCCGGGCGGCCCGCCGGACGTCAGCGCCTCGACCAAGGCCTACTTCGTCCTGAAGCTGCTCGGGGACGATCCCGAAGCAGGGCACATGCAGCGCGCCCGCCGGGTCATCCTCAAGCTCGGCGGCATCGACGCCTGCAACTCTTTCACGAAGATCTATCTGGCGATTTTCGGCCAATACCCGTGGGCGAAATGCCCCTCGGTGCCCCCGGAGCTGGTCCTCCTCCCGCGCAGGTTCTACCTGAACATCTACGAGATGTCCTCGTGGTCCAGGGCGATCCTCGTTCCCCTCAGCATCATCAGCGCACGAAAGCCGAGCTGCGAGGTCCCCGCTTCCGCCGCGATCGCGGAGCTCCGCTCCGACCATTACCGCCCTCCGAAGCGCACGGCGTGGGGCTCCTTCTTCTACGCCGTCGACGCGCTGGTGAAGCGCACGGAATGGCTTCCTCTCGGGAAGCTCCGATCCTTCGCCCTGGAAAAAGCGGAGCGCTGGACGCTGGAGCGGCTCCAGGACAGCGACGGCCTGGGCGCCATCTTCCCGCCCATCGTGAACACCATCTTCGCCCTGCGCGCGCAAGGATACGCCCCCGATCATCCGACGATTCTCCTGCAGGTGCGCGAGCTGGAAAAGCTGGAGATCGAGGAGGGGGACACCCTTCGGGTCCAGCCCTGCCTTTCGCCCGTGTGGGACACGGCGCTGGCCGTCAACGCCCTCGTCGAGTCGGGGATCCCGGGCGACCATCCGGCGGTGACCCTGGCTTCCCGCTGGCTCCTCGGCCGGCGCGGAAGTGAAATGGGGGACTGGAGGCTGAAGCGGCCCGGACCGGTCAAGGCGGGGTGGTACTTCGAGTACGCCAATCCGTTCTATCCCGACTGCGACACCACCTCCCAGGTGCTCACCACCCTCTGCAAGGTCACCCTCCCCCCGGAAGACGCCCTGCGCTGCCAGCGGGCGATCTTCGAGAGCCACGAATGGCACCTGGGGATGCAGAACGACGACGGCGGGTGGGCCGCCTTCGATCGGGCATGCGACAAAGAGATCCTGACCAAAGTTCCCTTCGCCGATCACAACGCGATGATCGATCCCAGCACCGCCGACCTCACCGCCCGCGGGATCGAATCCCTTTCCGAGCTCGGGTTCACCGCGGACTATCCGCCCGCCCGGCGCGCCATCCGGTTCCTCCAGCGGACGCAGGAGGCGGAAGGGGCCTGGTACGGCCGTTGGGGATGCAACTATCTTTACGGGACCGATCTGGCGCTCTGGGCATTGTGGAAGATCGGGGTCGGTCCCGCCGATCGAGCGGTGCGGCGCGGCGCCGCGTGGCTGCTCCGCTGCCAGAATCCGGACGGAGGCTGGGGAGAGTCGCTCGCCTCCTACGACGATCCCTCGCTGAAGGGAAAGGGTCCGAGCACTCCTTCCCAGACGGCCTGGGCCGTTCTGGGCCTGCTCGCCGCCGGCCATCGCGAGGACGAGTCGGTCCGCCGCGGCGTCGAGTTCCTCCTCGCCCGCCAGGCCGCGGACGGGTCGTGGCCGGAGGAGGAGTGGACGGGGACCGGCTTCCCGGGCGTCTTCTATCTCCGGTATCATCTCTATCCGATCTACTTCCCGCTCCTCGCCCTGGGCGTGTACGCCGCGAAGGAGCCGCCCGCCTTCCGCCGGGAATGGGCGCCGCTGGAACAAACCGCCGTCCCGGCCGTTCCGGCCGAAGGAGTCGCGCCGTGAGATTTCCGGTCCACATCACCACCGACATGATCAAGCACCAGGCGAAGCACGCGTTCCGCGGCAGCCGCCGGTATCCCTTCGTCCTGATGCTCGAGCCGTTGTACACCTGCAACCTGGCCTGCCTCGGCTGCGCGCCGGAGCGCCACACCGGCAAGCTGGCCGATCGGCTGACGCTCGCGCAGTGCCTGCGGGCGGTGGAGGACGCGGGGGCGCCCGGCGTCTCGATCTGCGGCGGCGAGCCGACCCTCTACCCGGAGCTGCCGGAGCTCGTGAAGGAGATCATCGGACGGCGGCGGCACATCTACCTCTGCACGAACGCCCTCCTCCTCGACTCGAAGGTCTTCGGCGTGATTCCGCCCCACCGGCGCCTCACGCTGAATATCCACCTGGACGGGATGCGCAAGACGCACGATCGTGTCTGCGACAAGAAGGGGACCTTCGACAAGGCGGTCGCGATGATCCGCGAAGCGAAACGCCTCGACTATCACGTCATGACCAACACCACCGTCTTCAAGGAGACCGACGTCGGCGAGGTCAAGGCGCTGTGCGAGCTGGCGAAGAGCCTCGGAGTCGACGGGATGCTGGTCGCGCCCGGGTATCATTACGAGTCGGTCAACCGGGACATCTTCCTCACCCGCGACGAGATTCAAACGAAGTTCCGGAAGATCCTGCGCTTCTCCCGGCGCTACCGCCTCATCTCCACTCCCATGTTCCTCGAGTTCGCCGCGGGTCTTCGCGAGCTTCCCTGCTCGCCGTGGAGCACGGTGACCTACACTCCGCGGGGGTGGAAGGGGCCGTGCTACCTGATCGGAATGAAGTACACGCACTCCTGGAAGGAGTTCTGGGAGGAGACCGACTGGAAGTACTGGGAGTCGCGCCGCGACGAGCGCTGCCAGAACTGCGCCATGCACTCGGGGTTCGAGGCCTCGGTGGTCCGGGAGATCCGCCAGAATCCCCGGGACCTGGTGCGCATGGCGGCCTGGAACCTCCTCGGATAAAGGGAAGGACGATGCGGGTCTTCCTCACCGGGGCGACCGGATTCGTGGGATGGCACCTGATGGAGGCGCTCCTCGCCCGGGGAGACCAGGTGCGCTGCCT
>Ga0114129_10015979_pt1 | contig 10673 bp, 8 predicted proteins | sample RhiMetdeltSRZDD1_FD_80071 | JGI IMG/M metagenome (GOLD analysis project Ga0114129, IMG submission 80071) | Populus rhizosphere microbial communities from Tennessee, USA - Rhizosphere MetaG P. deltoides SRZDD1 (version 2) (version 2) | ecosystem: Host-associated > Plants > Roots > Rhizosphere >... | reverse complement strand
TTCAGAGTCATGGCTGGTGGGATTGCAAACGCCCCGCCCGGACGATCACCAAATGTTGTGACCCGGAACCGTGCTCCTGGCGGAAGTGGTCAACCGCGCCCGAACGCCACGATGCCGATGAGCGCGCCTGCCAGAACCAGGAATGCGGGATTCATCGTCGTGCGGAGCAGGATCACGAAGACCATCCCGGCGATGATGGAGGTCATCCATCCGGTCAACGCCCCTTTGGCGAAGGTGAAACAACCGGCAAGCAGCAACCCGATCGAAACGGGCAGGAGCGCGCGCTGCACCGCGACCGTCCACGGGCGGCCTTCAAGGCGCGTCCAGAGGCGTCCGACCACGCACGCCAGGAGAGCCGTCGGTCCGAAAAACGCGAGGAGGACGATGAGCGCTCCTGCGAAGCCGGCGGTCAGGACGCCAATCGAGACGATCATCATCATGTTGGGTCCGGGCGCTGCCTGGCCGACGCCGTACAGGTAGTCGAGCTGTTGCAGCGTCAGCCATCCGTGCACGTCGACGGTCTGAGCCTTCAGTTCTGGATAGGCGGCCATGCCACCGCCCACCGTCAGCAGCGAGAGACAGGTGAACACGCGCGCGAGCGCTGGCAGCTCGTTCATGGAATCGTGCGCCATTTCGCCGCCGCGGATCCGTACCACGCGACCGCGAGCGCCCCGACGCCAATCAACACGTACGGGACCGGAATGAACAGGCGATTGACGCACACGACGGTCAGGAGGATGAACGCGACGTCGTCGATGCGTGAGAACGACGTCCGTCCCAGCTTGAGCGTCGTTGCCAGGATGAGCCCCACTGCGGCTGCGGCGACGCCTTCGAGAGCGGCTTCGAGCAGCGGCCGCTGACGCTCGGCCTGGTAGACGAGGCCGACGATGTACATCAGCACCGCCCCGGGGAGACAGACGCCGGCCATCGCGGCAACCGCTCCACCGGCGCCGCGCAGGCGATCACCAGCCAGCACCGCGACGTTGGTCGCCTTGAGCCCGGGAAGCGTCTGACCGATGGCGAGCAACTCGAGGAAGGTCTCGTCGTCCACCCATCGATGTTTCACGACCAGCGTGTCCCGCAGGTAGGCGATGGCACCGCCTCCGAAACTGGTCGCGCCGATCAGCAGGAAGGCCGCGAAGATCCGGCCGACGCCGACCCGCGGCCCGTCACTCGCGCGGTTCGAGCCCCGTGCCATTGAGCCCGTACACCAGCCCGGTCTTGGTCGCGCCGACCAGGACCCAGTCTTCGACGTCGCGCTGCAACGCGAGGAAGAAGCGCTTGACCGGCTTCTCGGCCTTGTCGGCCGCCTCGCCTCCCTTGAACTTCACCTGAAACGAAAACTCTCCCACGACCGGCCGATGCTCCCCGCGCGTCCGCCAGAGCGCCACGTTGGACTTCGCGACGACGCCCTTGCCGAAATCGAGCTTTCCAAGCGGCACGAGCAGTTCCTCGACGATCCCTTCGTTGACGATCCTGATCCGTTCGCCCTCCGATGTTTGCAACGCCGAAAGGGCGGGAAACACGCGCACGAGCGTGGACATCGCGAGGCGATCGTTCTCGTGCACCTGGCTGACCCCGAACTCGCAGTTGTGCGAGTAGAGGAGCCGGTACCCGCCCACGTGACCGTTTCGCGGCAGCGCCTGGGCCTTGAGCTTGGTGCGGTATTCGCCGGAAATCCTCGGACGAACATCCAGCAACGCGGCCTTGTGAAGATCGGGGTGCCGGAACTTGAAGACGATCTCGGGGTCGCCGGCGGGAAAGCCGTCGACATACCGGATGCGCCTGCGCAGCATGAATCCGTTCTTATAGAGACGGAAATCGGGAGTGTCGCCGAAGACGATTTCCCGGACGCGCGGCGGCTGACCGGCTTCCGCATCGTCGATGAAGCCGACGTCGAGCGACCGCGCTGTGCGTCTGACGAGTTTGCCGACGTCCCGGAACCGTTCGAGCGACGACAGCCGTTCCGGCTTCAGCAGGACCTTGGCTTGAAGATATTCGAGGGCGTCCTCTTTCCTGGCCATGTCGGCGACGAAGCGGACGACGCAACGATGCGTCCAATCGCGCGGCCGTCACGAGCCTGCGATCGCCGCGCGGCTGGTCGCAGCATCCGGTCACCGACTCACGGCATGCCGTAATCCGGCGGGGTGATTCGGGGCGGGCGGGCTACATCGACATCGGGCGCCGCGGCATCAGGTCCCACACGCGCCAGAACTCGTTCATGTCGGCCCTTGTCCCGAGCGACACGCGAATGAACGTGTCGAACCCGGGAATCGGCGGCGCAATCAGCACGTTGTTCTTTCGGAAATGCTCGATGACCTGAACCGCCGGCGCGCCGGTGTTCATCATCACGAAGTTGGCGACCGAGTCGATCGGCTTCAGCATCCGCGCGTGGCACTGGTTGACGAATTCCTGGTGATCGTCGATGTTGCGCTCGACGCTCCGCCGCACGTGCTCCACGTCGTCGAGCGACGCGAGGGCGCCGCTGGCGGCGACGACGTTCACGTTCCAGGGAACCCGCAGCGCCGCGAGCAGCCGCGCCGTCTGCGGCGCCGCAACCGCGTAACCGATACGCAGCCCCGCCAGGCCGAAGATGGTCGAGAAGCTCCGCACGACGATGACGCGGTCGTTGTCAACGGGCCGATCGACGAACGACGCCGCGTCTGGTGAGTCGCCGAGGTACTGGTGGTAGGCCTCGTCGATCAGCACGAAGGCCCGTTCCGGAAGCTGCCTCACGAACGCCTCGAGATCGCGCCCGGGTGTCAGCGTGCCGGTCGGGTTGTTCGGATTGCAAATGTAGACGAGGCCCGTCGAGGCATCGCTGCGCTCGAGCATCGCGCCGAGGTCGTGTGCGTAGTCGCGCGTCAGCGGCACGGCGACGACTTCGGCCCCGGTCGCGCGCGCGCAATCGGCCATCAGATCGAAGGTCGGCTGCGCGACGATCAGCTTCTTGCGGACGCCGAGGAAGGTCTTCGCCGCGATGTCCAGGATTTCGCCCGCGCCACAGCCGAGCACGATGCGATCCGGCGACACGCGGTGGACGCGCGCCAGCGCGTCGCGCAGTGCGTCTGTCTCGCGCGCCGGGTAGCGGGACGCCGCGGTTCGAACGGCGTCCTGCATCGCCGCCGTCGCGGCCGGCGAGGGGCCGTAGGCGTTTTCGTTTCTGTCCAGACGCAGCGGCCCGGCGCCCGCCTTCGAAGAAGCGGACGGCGCCGCCTCGCCCAGGGCCGCGGTCATCGACGCCTCGGCGAGCGCCGGGACGGCCGCGGCGCCCGCCGCGGCCACGCCGATCTGCCGGAGAAGCGACCTGCGCGAAATCGCCATCCGGCTACTGCACGACCAGGTTGACGCTGGTCGAGTGGACGCGATTGCCGCTGGTGCCCGTGACGATCAGGAGATACGTGCCTGCCGCCACGTTCCTGTTGGTGTTCACGGTCAACACCGACGTCCCCGAATTCACCACGGAAATAGGGGTGAACTTGACGCTGGCGAACTTCGGCAACCCGCTCGCCGACAGCGTGACGGTGCCCGTGAATCCTGCGCCGGCGGCGATCGTCACCGTGTAGTTGCCGCTGCCACCGCGTGGGATCGTCAGGCTTGGCGGCGTCGCGGAGATCGAGAAGTCGCCGTTGACCACGAGCGTCACGGTGACCGTGTGGGACAGCGATCCGCTCGTGCCGCTGATCGTCAGCGGGTAGCTGCCGGGCGCCGTCGTTCCACTCGTCGTCACGCTGAGCGTCGTCGAGCCGGACGCCGTCACCGACGCAGGATTGAACGACGCCGTGGCACCTGCCGGGAGACCGCTGACGCCGAAGGTGACCGTTCCGCCGAATCCCGCAATCGGGGTGACCGTCGCCGTGTAACTCGTGCTGCCGCCGGGCGAGACCGACTGCGATGACGGGGTCGCGGAAAGCGAGAAGTCCCGGACCGTGACGGTTCGGGTGGCGGCGGGGCTCGTCAGCCCGCCGTTGTCGGTGACCGTGAACGACGCCGTGTACGTGCCCGCGGTCGAGTACGTCACGTTGCCCGGGGTCGCAACCGAGCTCGAGGCGGGCGCGCCGCCGGGGAAGCTCCACGAATACGCCGCAATCGTTCCGTCCGGGTCGCTGCCGCTTCCCGCGAACGAAACGGACTGGCCGGCATCGATGGCGACGTTGGCGGAGGGACTCGTGATGGTCGCCGTCGGCGCCTGGTTGGGCGCCCCTGGCGTGAGATTCACGAACGTCGCGACCGACGGCACGCCGGCGGTCGTCAACGCGAACAGCATGTAGTAGCCGGGCGGCGCGATGTTGCCATTGGGCGGCGCCGTCACGTTCAGCACGCCGCTTCCAGCCGTGAACGACAAGCCCACCATGCGCTGTTCCATGTCGAACGCGTGCGTCTGTGCGCCCAGTCGCATCAGCACCACCGATCCGATACTCGCGGCGGCGGAGGTGAAGACCTGGAACGTGCTCCCGTAGTTGAACGCATTCGGGCTGACGCTGGTGATCGCGGGGCGCGTCGCGGGCGTGCCGTCGCCGTTGAACAGATACGGCGGCGAGTAGATCTCGATGCGCTGCTCGTACGAGCCGCGCGCGGGGTTTCCGCCGACCAGCGCCACGGTCGCGTCCGGCAGCAGCAGTGACCCGGAGTGGTACAGCCGCGCAAACGCGTTGGAGCCCGCCGGGCTGAACGTGTTGCTCGCCGGGTCGTAGAGATCGGCTCTCAGGCTCGCGGTCGCCGTGTCCTCGTCGTTGACCGATCCGCCCATCGCCAGCACCTTGCCGTTCGGCAGGATCGTCGCGTTCATCTCGATGCGCGCCTGCGACATCGACGGGCCGAACTGCCACTGTGGCGTGGGCGCCGACAGGTCGATGATTTCCGTCGTGGCGGTCGCGGGGCTGCCGCCTCCCATGATCATCACGCGCGGCGTATAGCCGTTGGCCGGCGTCAACGGCAGCAGGACGGAGGTGCCGTAGGTCCGGGTGCCGGTGAACTTCGTCGTCGCGACGACCCCTGTCCACGCCTGTGTCGCGGGACTGAAGAACCTGGAGCCGGTCCCCGAGCCCGAATAGAAGACGCGTCCATCCGGCAGCAGGTGCATGCGCGGATAGAGCGGCGGCGTCCATCCCGCCGGAAACTCCGGGCTCCATCCCGAGCCAGGCGTATAGATCTCGACCGCCGTATTCGTCCCGCCGGTCTCGGTCAGCCCGGAGAACGTCATGACGCGTCCGTCGCCCAGCGCGGTGACGGTCGGATACCAGCGACCGTGCGCCATGTTCTCCACGTCGGTGAACGTCCCGAGCACGGGATCGAAGACCGAGTTCCGAAGCTCGCCGTGAAACGGGTCGTACTGCTGGGTGCCGCCGTTGACGAGCAGCCGGCCGTCGGGCAGCGCAACGATGGCGTTGCAGAACATGTCCCATCCCACCGGCTGCGTGACGATGGTGCCTGCGCCGAGGTCCCACACCGCGGCGCGGAAGTTCGTCTCGGTCGCCACGTTGCCCGAGCCGGCCACGACGAGCACGTTGCCGGTATGCGTCACCGCGATGTGAACGGGATTGATCGGCATCAGCAGCGACGCCGTGCGCCACTGCCCTTGAACGTTCGCCTGGGCACCGACTCGGTCGAGACCGAAGCTGGCCACGCCGGCAGCGACGAGCATCGCCGCGGCGATGCGCCGCATGTTCACGGGCCTTCGTCTGGTACGTACCTCACGCATATTTCCTCCGGGGGGCTTGGAGGGCGTCGATGTCGCCGGTCGCGCCGGATCACCGCTGCAAGCGTGCGAGCGCGTGCAAGCCGCGAACCATTCGAAAACAGGCCCGAATGTCCGCGCCAGATGTGAAGGGGTACCACCGGGCAGACAGAAGTCGGCGGCAAGCAATTGGAATTCTGCGGAATCGAAGTCGCGCGCGCGGGGCGCGGCAACGGAACGGCGCGCCGCGGGAGCACTGCTTGGCGTGTCTGCCGGAACGGTCTACTATCGTCCCGCTCTCGAACTACTCGGCCAAAACCAGATCGGAGTGAGAGACATGCGATCGCCCCGCATTGCGCAGGTGGTGCAGCCCCGCGACGACGATCGGAAGTAGGGCGGGTTCCGCGGAGCTCCTGCAGCCCCGCGACGCGGACCCGCCGACGGTGGAACGAGGAGCAGATATGAAGAAGTGGATGTGGTCGGCGTCGGCGCTCGCATGCGCCTCGGTGTTGATGACGGGCGCGAGCGCGTGGCGATTCGCGGACACGGCGTTTGCGCAGGAACCCGCCGGGCAGGGACGCGGCGGCGGCGCCGGACGCGGCGGCGCGCCGCAGGGCGTTCCGTTGCTGCCGAACGAACGGGAGCTGGCGATGAAGATCAAGGGATCGTTCACGCTGGCCGGGGTCGGCGACCTGATCATCCGCACCCCCATCACCCAGCTCGCGGAGCCGGGCTTCCAGGGCCTGGTCAAGCCGATGCGCGACGCCGACGTGACGTTCGCCAACATGGAAGGGGCGCTGCTCGACCTCGACACCTTCCCGTACGGCGTCTTCGACGCCGCGCCGAAGGGCGCGCTCGCGGACATCAAGAACCTCGGCGTCGACATCATGAGCACGGCGAACAACCACTCGCTCGACGCCGACGTGCCCGGCCTGCTCGAAACCATCCGCCTGCTGAACGAGGCCGGCATCGTCTACGCGGGGACCGGCCGGAACCTGCAGGAAGCGCGCGCCGCGCACTTCCTCAATTCGCCAAAAGGGGTCATCGGCCTGGTCTCGACCTTTTCGGTGGACCCGACGAGCGGCCCCTCGCCTGCCTCCACGAGCGGCGCCACCTATCGCAACGGCAACACGGGAGGACGCGCCGGGCTCAACCCGCTGCGCGTGAACGTGACGTACACCATCACGCAGGAACAGATCGACTCGCTGCGTCAGGTGCGCGATTCCGTGCTCGCTCGCCGGGGCGAGGTGTTCGCGCCCGTGCCGCCGGCGTCCGCCAACGAGCCGAAGGATCGGCTGACGCTCTTCGGCCAGCGCTACGTCGTGGGCCCCAAGCCGGGCGACACGCACTGGGAGATGAACCAGGGCGACCTCCGGGAAATCCTGAGGAGCATCAAGCAGGCGAAGCAGTCCTCCGACTTCGTGATCGCCACCATCCATTGCCACCAGGGCAACTACGCGTTCCAGACCTACACCTACGACAACGACACGCCCGACTTCCTCGTCGAGTTCGCGCATCGCGCGATCGACAACGGCGCCGACGTGTTCATCGGCCACGGCGTGCACACCATTCGTGGCGTGGAGATCTACAAGGGCAAGCCGATCTTCTACGGGACCAACACCTTCATCTACCAGTACACCTCGTCGCTGCCGCAGAATCCGGGCGGCCCGCTGACGGAAGCCGAAGAAGAGATGTCGCCCGGCGGGGCGGCGGCCGAGCGGACCAGCATCAAGGAACGGATGGAGTCGCTCCTGACGGAAAGCCGCTACCAGGATGGCAGGCTGGTCGAAGTCCGGGTTCATCCCGTTGACCTCGGACAGGATGGCACGCGGCCGCTGTCGCGGCTCGGGGTGCCGTTCGTGCCGTCGCAGCCGATGGCGCAGCGTGTGCTCGAGAAACTTCAGCGGCTGTCGAAGCCGTACGGAACGACGATCTCAATCGAGAACGGCACCGGCGTGATTCGGATTCCGGCGGGCCAGGCGGCTCCGTCGGCGGTGACGGCGCGCGAGGTCAAATAGCTAGTCGATCGAACCAGTCTGTTCGCTGATCTTCCGATTGGTCAGCCGCTCATAGGCGAGTGCGGCGTTCGCCTGTACGACGTCAGTCGCGTCGAAGGATGTCGTCGCCTCGAATGGCGCCCGTATCGCGAGGGCATCGTGCGCAAATCGCCACGCGCGCGCCATCTCTCTGGCCTGTTCGACGCGGTTCCTCATCGAAAGCGCGGACGTGTAGGTATCGTTCGCCATCATGTGTTCGATCCACGCCGTTCGCTCGCCGCAAAATCCGTTCGCGCGCTTATAGCAATCTGCGGCAGTTCCGATGCGGCTGTCGGCAATTGCGTCGCTCTTGGCAAGGTACCGCTTGAACGAGCCGCGCATGTCCTCGAGGTTGTCCTGAACCCGGTACACCTCTCCGGCGTAATACAGCGTGTGTCCGTTCTCGGGAGAGATTTCCGACAGCCACGACGTGAGTTGAAGGACGTCTTCGTAACGGCCCGCTGCCCATTCAGTTTGCAGCAAATTCGCCAGGTCTTCGATTGATTCGCTTCGATGTTCGGCCGTCCGGCCGATTGACTTGATGAACGCGGTATGCAGGACGTCGAGCTGCCGTGTCCGGACATCCAGCTGTCGTTGCAACAGCGCCTTCGCACGATCCTGGTCCACGGCGGTGTACCACGTTCCGGCACCGACAAAAAGCGCGCACACGAACGCGGTAGTGACCCGGACGAACGGGGTGTCTGAAACAAGGCCCGGCATCGCTGTGAAAATCGCACCAATTGATGCGACCAGCGCAATCACATACGGCCGGAAGCCCGGCATGTACAGGAACAGTGCAATGATCGCTACGGAGAGGACAAGAACATTCGCAACAATCCAGGCGTCTCTCGCGTTTTTCCTCAGCCACGATCGAAGCGACGTGACGCGGCGTCGTAATCGCGCCACCAGGCGGGACAGCGCTACCACCGCGGCGTCAATAGCCTGCATCGGTCGGCCCCTCCGTCACGTTTGTGACGTCACCGCCAGCCTCCAGGGCGATGCGTTCCCCGCCGACGCTCGAAAAGCGAGCGGCGTGCGGATACTACAACTGGCGCCAGGTAGCTGCAACGATTCAGCGTGGGTAGCGCTATGATCCGACGGTTTCGGAGGACACATGCGCCACGCGATTGAAGTCCTGCTGTTCCTCGCCGTCCTGACGGTCGCCGCCGCCGCCCAGAACCCGACGCCGACGACGATTCCCAACGGCCTTCCCGAGTGGGCGTTCAACATCCCGGACAAGGTGCAGCCGCCCGAACCGAAGGTCCCGGCGGTTGTCCGCGCGCCGGGCGCCGCTAAAGAGATGGAGGCGACGGCGGTCGCCGGCAACGCCAACCCGCCGGACTGGTTCCCTGACGAACACCCGGCGCCGCCGCGCAGCGTGAAGGGACCGATGCCGAACGCGTGCGGCTCGTGCCACCTGATGTCGGGGCAGGGGCATCCCGAGTCCGCGGACATCGCCGGCATGCCGGCCGCGTACATCATCCGGCAGATGGGCTACTTCAAGAGCGGCGCGCGGAAAGAGGAGGCGCGCATGGGGCCCATCGCGCGCGCCGTCGCGGACGAGGACGTCCGGCAGGCGGCGGAATACTTCGCCGCGGTCACGCCGATGCCGTTCGTCAAGGTGATCGAGACGGCGACGCCGCCGAAGACGTACGTGAGCGCCGACGCGCGCCACCGCCGCATCATGCCGGAGGGCGGGACCGAGCCGATCGGCCGCCGCATCATCCAGGTTCCCGACGACCCGATGCGCACGACGATCCGCGATCCGCACTCGGGGTTTACCGCGTACGTGCCGCCCGGCAGCATCGCGAAAGGGAAGGCGCTCGTCCAGACCGGAGGATCCGGCAAGACGATTCAGTGTGCCATCTGTCACGGCGACGCACTGACGGGTCTCGGCGAGGTGCCGCGCATCGCGGGGCTGCAACCCGTGTACATCGCGCGGCAGCTGATCACCATGCAGAACGGCACGAGCGCCGGCGCCAACGCCGCGCTGATGAAGAAGCCGCTCGCGAAGCTCACTGAGGACGACATCATCGCCATCTCCGCGTATCTCGGATCACTGTCGCCGCGCTGAATGTCCGCTCGCCCGCTTCGACGCGAAGGCCCGGCGGGCTCATTGGAGAGGTGTCATGAACAAGACAGCGACGATTGGGGTCGGACTGCTGGTCGGTCTGCTCGCGGGCGTTCCACTCGGCGGGCGCGTGATGCCGCAGCAGAACAGGCAACAGGCGGCCGCGCCGCCAGCCACGCAGCTGTTCGGAACGGTGTCGAGTGCGATTGGTGCGGAAGACATATCGGGCCCGTACGACGTGGTCCAGGGCTGGCCGAAGGATCTCGCGTCGCTGCCCGGCCACGACAAGTGGACGTGGGGCGGCGCCCGCGGCATCTTCGCGGAGAGCCCGAATCGCGTCTATCTCCTGCAGGGCGGCGAGCTGCCGAACATCAAGCGCCCGCAGACGCGTCTGCTGCCGGAGATTGGTCCCAACGTGCAGTTCCCGGTCGGCGGTGTTCCGTGGCGCAACGCCAACGGCGCTGCGCCTCCGGGCGCGGGCGGATCCGGACAGGATCCCGAGAAGGGAATGGAGCTGTGGCGCGGGGACAAGCCGCCGTACCGTGAGCTCGGCACCGACGCCCGCTGGGAAGACTGCCTCGTCGTCGTCAACGCGCAGGGCGACATCATCGAGCGCTGGACGCAGTGGGACAGCATGTGGCGGCGTCCGCACTCGGTCTACGTGAGCCCGTACGACGCGGAGAAGCACGTGTGGGTGGTGGACGATCACACGCACGCCATCTACAAGTTCACCAACGACGGCAAGAAGCTGGTGCAGACCATCGGCACGCCTCGCATGCCCGGGGCGGATGCGACGCACTTCAACCGGCCCACGTTCCTGGCGTGGATGCCCGACGGCAGCTTCTACGTGGCCGACGGCTACAACGGCACGCGCGTGGCGAAGTTCGAC
>Ga0114129_10015978_pt1 | contig 10673 bp, 6 predicted proteins | sample RhiMetdeltSRZDD1_FD_80071 | JGI IMG/M metagenome (GOLD analysis project Ga0114129, IMG submission 80071) | Populus rhizosphere microbial communities from Tennessee, USA - Rhizosphere MetaG P. deltoides SRZDD1 (version 2) (version 2) | ecosystem: Host-associated > Plants > Roots > Rhizosphere >... | reverse complement strand
TCTCCACCTGGCAGGCAAACGCAGCCGACGGCCCGCGCACGTGCGCGACGATGCCGCGAGGCCTCACGCGCGTGTACTTCCTCTTTTCCTTGGTCGCCACGGCGCCAATCTACCGCGACGCGCGTGCTGCGGAGAAGAAGCGGGAAACCGCGGGCGCCTGCGCGGCGCGGAAGGCGGCGCAGATGCGCAAGAGCTCCATCGCCTGCGCGTAGCGCCGCGGGCCACCGGGCAGCCCCGCCATCCGCTCGCGGAAGAACCCCTCCACCTCGGCGCGTTTCGACTCGTCGCACAGCGCCGATCCCACGGCGACCAGGCCCGCCGCCTCGCGGGTGGGCAACTTTCCCGCCAGCTCGCCGAAGTTCTCGCGGACGAACTCGTAAGCAGCGCCGCGCGATTCGACCGAGTGCGTGGCGCCGTACACGACGGTGATTGCCTCGCGCGTGGGGAACTCGTTCGACAGCGCCACGCGCATCGCATCCCGCGCGATCGCCGGATCGCGGAAGCTGCCCAGCGCCTCGAGGAGGAGGAGCCGGTAGTGACGATCCGTTTCGCGCCGGGCCGCGGAGAGGAAAGCATCGAACAGCGCGCGATCGCCGTGCTCGGCGGCGATCGTCAGCGCCGCCGACACCAAAGCAGGATCGACCGCGCGGCGGTCGGCGATCCACGCCTGCGTCCGCGCGCGCGCTTCCGCGACGACGGCCGGATCGTCGGCGGCGTGGCCGAGCACCTTGAGCAACGACGCGCGAAGCAGCTTCACCTCGTCGTCCTCGCCGCGCCTCGGCGTCCATCCGAGCTTCCGCGCGCGGGGCGCGTACAGCTCCCGGACCCACGCCCGGTACCGCGGAAGATCCGACTCCTGCAGCAGCCTGTCGTCGCGCACTGCGCTGGCCACCGCCATCGTCGCTTCGGCCACCTGGCGAGCGGGATCGTCCGCGAGCGACGCAACCACACGCAGGACCTCGGCGTGATCGAGCTTGCCCGCGCGGGAGAGCGCGGCGAGATCCTGGAGCGCGGCGAGGCGCTCCGCGGGCACAAGTCGCCGGCCGCCGCCGGCGAGCAGCCGCTGCTGCTCCGCCGAGACGTGGAAGTATCCGGCGCCGCCGTCGTTCGCGACCAGGTCCTTCGGGCACCGCGTCCCCTCGAGCTCCATCGATCCAGCTTTCGCGGCGAGGAGGGCGCAGGTCCGGCCGCCCGTCCAGCGCGCGCACACGGGCACTTGCCAGATCTGCTCGCGCTGCTCCGGGGTCGGCTCCGCGCCCAGCGGGACGTAGCGCTCCTGCGTGAGATCGAGGCGCGGGCGCTTTCCGGGCTCGCACTTCAGGTGGGCCGTGACGAGGGGAACGCCGGCCTGATCGAGGAACGTCGAGAACGCCGCCTGCACGTCGACGCCCGCCTGCGCGGAGACGTCGGCGAGGAATTCGCGCGCCGTCGCCGTCGAGTAGGCATGCGACCTCAGGTAGCGCTGCACTCCACTGCGAAAGCGCGCCGGCCCGACGAACTGCTCGAACATGTGGATGACCGACGCGCCCTTCTGGTACGTGATCGCGTCGAACGCGTTGAGCATGTCGTCGTCCGACTCGATCGGCTGGCGGATGCGGCGCGCGCTGAGCAGGCTGTCCGCGGCGAGCGCGCGGCCGCGGGCGCCGAGGCGGTCCAAGGCAGCGCCCCACTCGGGATGCCAGGACTCGAGCGTCTTGTAGGTCATCCACGTCGCGAACGCCTCGTTGAGCCAGAGGTCGTCCCACCAGGAGTTGGTGACCAGGTCGCCGAACCACATGTGGGAAAACTCGTGGGTGGAGACGCTGGCCTGCGCCCTGCGGAAGGCCGGCGATTCCTGTCCCGGTGGGACCAGCAGCAGCGTCGAGCCGTAAGTGACGAGGCCGACGTTCTCCATCGCGCCGCGGCCGAGCGGCACCGCGAGGACGTCGAGCTTCTCGAACGGATACGCAATGCCGAACCAGTCCTCGAGCCGCGGAACGATTTGCGGGGTGAGCTCCTTCGCCCACGCCGCTTGCGGGACGAGGTCTTGCGGCACGACGACGCCGATCGCGGTGTTCCCCTGCCCCGACTTGCCCGCGTCGATCCGCTGCCACGGACCGACGGCGAACGCCGTCAGGTAGCTCGGCAGCGGGCGCGTCGGAGCGAAGCGCACCGTGGTGAATCCGTCGGCGCCTTCCTGCTCGGATTCGGTTGGAGCATTCGCGAACGCGCGCTGCCCGGTCTTGATGCGGAGCGTGAGCTGCCAGGGAACCTTGAACGAAGGCTCGTCGAAGCACGGATAGGCCCGGCGCGCATCGATCGGCTCGAAGTGCGTCGAGACGTACCAGCGGCCGCCTTCCTGCGTCTGGAAGATGCCGGCGCTGTCGCGGCGCGAGACCCGGCCCGAGTACTCGAGCCGCAGCGTCACCTCGCCCGCCGGCAGCGGCCGGTCGAAGGCGATTCCGACCAGGTCCTTGGGCTGCGGAAGGATACGCCCGCGCAGCGCTGCCCCTGCGACGCGCGCGTCGGCGCGGGAGACGCTCAGGTCGCTGGCGTTCAGCCAGACGACCGGAGTGGCGGCGAGGACGTCGAGGTCGATCTCGATGACGCCGGCGAAGCCGTCCTGATCGGGGACCAGCGTGAGCGTGGGCCGGTACCTCACCGGCCGCACCGTGTCGGGCAGGCGCAGCGCCGGGGGCTGCAGCGCGGGCGACTCCGCAGCGGGGGCCGCCGTCGTTGCCGCTGCAGTGGGATTGGCGCTCGGCGCCTGCGTCGCGCCGCCCGGCGAGGACCCGCCGCGGCCGCTCGCGCAGGCCATTGCCAGAAGCAGCGCCGACGCTCTTTTCATGCGCCTCCTCCGGGTCGCGCACCATCGCGCGGCGCCGCGCGCATTGCAAACCTGCACATCCGCGCGCCGTGCAGTACAAGGAACCGTGCCTGCCGCGCTCGAGCTCCAGGGAGTCGCGCACCGCTTCGGCCGGCTGGGCCCGCTGGATCTGCGCGTGGACGAGGGCCAGACGCTGGTCGTGCTGGGGCCGAGCGGCGCCGGAAAGACGACGCTGCTCCGCCTGCTCCTCGGGCTGCTCGCGCCCGATCAGGGCACCGTCCGCTTCCGGGGCGAGGACGTCCGCAGCGTAGATGCGGCAGCGCTCCGCCGCCGCATCGGCTACGTCGTGCAGGGCGGCGGCCTCTTTCCCCACCTCACCGCGGAACAGAACATCGCGCTCGTCGCGCGCTGGCTCGCCTGGCCCGAGGAGCGGATCGGCAAGCGCATGCGCGAATTGCTCGACCTGGCGCGGCTTCCCGAGGCGGCGCTGCGGCAGTACCCGGCGCAGCTCTCGGGAGGCCAGGCGCAACGCGTGGGACTCTTGCGCGCGCTGATGCTCGATCCCGAGGTCCTGCTGCTCGACGAGCCGCTCGGCGCGCTCGATCCGGTGACGCGCTTCGACCTGCAGGGAGACCTCAAGACGGCGTTCGAGCGGCTGCGGAAGACGGTCGTGCTGGTGACGCACGACCTCGGCGAGGCGGCTTTCTTCGCGCATCGCATTGCGCTGCTGCACGACGGACGCATCGCGCAGGAGGGAACCTTCGAGGACCTGGCGCGCTCCCCGGCCGACGAGTACGTCGCACGCTTCGTGCACGCGCAGCGCGCGCCGCTGGAGCGCCTGCGATGATCCTGGCGCTCCTCGCCGTCGTGCAGATCGGCTCGAAGGCGTTCACGGAATCGACCATCGTCGCGGAGATGGCCAGCCAGCTCGCGCGCAGCGCCGGGGTTGCCGCGACGCACCGGCGCGAGCTGGGCGGTTCGCGAATCCTGTGGGATGCGCTCCTCGCGGGACAGATCGACGCTTATCCGGAATACACGGGGACGCTCGCGCAGGAGCTGCTCCCCGGGCCGGCGGCGGCCCTCCGCGATCGCGTCGAGCGCAAGGGACTGGTCATGTCGCGCTCGCTCGGGTTCTCCGACAGCTACGCGATCGGGATGAAGCGCGCGGCCGCGGAAAAGCTGGGCATCCGGACGCTCGAGGATGTCGCGCGGCACCCGGAGCTGAGGCTCGGGTTCAGCAACGAGTTCATGGACCGCAAGGACGGATGGCCGGCGCTGCGGGCGGCGTACGCGCTGCCCCAGCGGAACGTCCGCGGCCTGGAGCACGACGTGGCCGTGCGTGCGCTCGCGAGCGGGGCGATCGACGCGCCCGACCTCTACACGACAGACGCCGAGATCGCTGCGTACGACCTCGTCGCCCTGGAGGATGTGCGCCGGTTCTTCCCCGATTACGAGGCCGTGCTGCTGTGGCGCAAGGACCTGCCTGCCGAGGCGGCGGACGTATTGCGCCGCCTCGAGGGTCGCATCTCCGCGGCGCAGATGATCGAGATGAACGCTCGGGTGAAGCTCCGCCACGAGCCAGAGGGTCTGGTGGCGGCCGATTTCCTCGCGGCGACGCTCGGCGTGCGCGGCGCGGCCCGGCCCGAGGGACGCGCGCGCCGCATCGCAGCCCGGACGGTAGAGCACCTGCAGCTCGTGGCGATTTCTCTCGTCGCGGCCATCATCGTGGCGGTGCCGCTCGGGATCGCCGCCGCGCGCAGGCCGCGCGCAGGCCAGGCGCTCCTCGGCGCGGTCGGGCTGGTGCAGACGATTCCGTCCCTCGCGCTGCTCGTCTTCATGATCCCCCTGCTCGGCATCGGCGCCCGTCCGGCCATCGCCGCGCTCTTCCTCTACAGCTTGCTTCCCATCGTGCGGAACACCGCGGCTGGCCTCTCCGGCATCGCGCCGGAGATCCGCGACTCGGCCGACGCGCTCGGATTGCCGCGACTCGCGCGGCTGCGGCTCGTCGAGCTGCCCATCGCGTCTCCGAGCATCCTGGCCGGGATCCAGACGGCGGCGGTCATCGACGTGGGGACCGCCACGCTGGGCGCCCTCATCGGCGCGGGCGGGTACGGGCAGCCCATCCTGACGGGAATTCGCCTCGCAGACGTGGGGCTCATCCTCGAAGGGGCTGTGCCCGCCGCGGTGCTTGCGGTGCTCGCGCAGGCGGTCTTCGAGTTGCTGGGGCGGGCCGTCATTCCGCGGGGCTTGCGGCTGTGACAGCCGCTGCTCATCGGGCAGCGCTGAATTCCTCGCGGACAGTGGTTCCGCTGCGCAGCGCGCGTGGGCGCGGCGTGCTGCTCGCGACGGTGCTGGGCTCGGGAATTGCCTTCCTCGACGGCACGGTCGTCAACGTGGCGCTGCCGGTGCTCGGGCGCGAGCTGCACGCGGGAATGGCCGGGCTGCAGTGGACGGTCGACGCGTACCTGCTCACGCTCACGGCCCTGCTACTCGTCGGTGGGTCGCTCGGCGACGCGCTCGGGCGCAAGAAGATGTTCGTCGTCGGGCTCGCCTGGTTCGCGATCGCGTCCGCCGCGTGCGGCTTTTCGCCTTCGATCGGCGCGCTCATCGCGGCGCGTGCCGTCCAGGGCGTCGGCGCGGCGCTGCTCATCCCCGGCAGCCTCGCCGTGCTGCGCGCTTCGTTTGCCGAGGAGGAGCAAGGTCAGGCGATCGGCCTGTGGTCCGGGCTGTCCGGAGTGACGACCGCCGTCGGCCCACTCGTGGGCGGATGGCTGATCGGCGTCTGGTCGTGGCGCGCCGTGTTCTATCTCAACCTGCCTCTCGTAGCCGCCGCGATCTGGTCGGCGCAACGTTGCGTCCCGGAATCGCGGGCGCCCGGGCGGCCCCGCATCGACGTGCCAGGTGCCGCGGCCGCGACCGGCGGGCTCGCTGGAACGGTGTACGCGCTCATCCAGGCGCGCACGAGCGGGACCGTCGTGGCCGCTGCGGCAGTCTTGGGCGTCCTGGCGCTCGTCGGATTCGTCTTCGTCGAGCTGCGGCGCTCCTCGCCCATGTTGCCCCTGGAGATGTTCCGCTCCCGCCAGTTCTCCGGCGCCAACGCGGTGACGCTTGCCGTCTATTTTGCGCTCGGCGGCGCGACGTTCCTGCTCGTCCTGCACCTGCAGCGCGTGCTCGGGTACTCGCCGCTCGCCGCCGGCGCCGCGCTCACGCCAGTCACCGTCCTGCTCCTGTTGCTCTCTCCGGCAGCGGGCAAGCTGTCCGGGCGGATCGGGTACCGGTCGCTGATGACGGTGGGACCGCTGCTGGTTGCGGCGGGGCTCGCACTGCTCGCCGCCGTCCAGCGCGATTCGACCTACCTGCGCGGCGTGCTGCCCGGCATCGTCGTGTTCGGCTTGGGCCTCGCCACGACCGTCGCGCCGCTGACGACAGCGGTCCTCTCGAGCGCCGAGGAACGGTACGCCGGTATCGCCGCGGCCGTGAACTCCGCGGTCGCGCGACTCGCAGGATTGCTCGCCGTCGCGGTGCTGCCGCTCGTCGCTGGGATCGCAGCCGACGATCCGCAGTCGCTCGTGGCCGGCTTCGGCCGCGCGATGTCGATCTGCGCAGCGCTCTCCGCGGCGGGCGGCGCCTGCGCGTTCGTGACGCTGCGCACGCCGCTGCCGCAGCGCGGCGCGACGAAGGCGGGGGCGTCTGCTAGAACGCATCGCCCCTCGCGCCCGTGACCGGAGGTCGAGCCATGCGAACGCAGATCCTCGGAAGCGGTTTCGTCACCGGCGAGAACCTCGTCACCAACGATCAGCTCGCGCGCATGATGGACACCTCCGACGAGTGGATCCGCGAGCGCAGCGGCATCGAGACGCGCTACTTCGTCGAGCAGGGCACCACCACCAGCGACCTGGGCCTGGGCGCGGCGAAGAAGGCGATCGAGGACGCCGGAATCTCGAAGGACGAGATCGACTACATCGTCTTCGCCACGATGACGCCGGACCACTACTTCCCCGGCTGCGGCGGCATCCTGCAGGACAAGCTGGGGCTCACGCACGTCCCGGCGCTGGACATCCGCCAGCAGTGCACCGGGTTCATCTACGGGCTGCAGGTCTCGGACGCGTTCCTCAAGACGGGCCAGGCGAGCACCATCCTCCTCGTCGGCGCGGAAGTGCACACCGGATTCATGCCGTGGATGAAATGGGACTACCTGCTCGGCCGCGGCGGCGAGCCCCCGACGGCCGAGGAGAAGGCGGTGTACTCGACCTTCCGCGACCGCGTGGTCCTGTTCGGCGACGCGGGCGGCGCCGTGGTCCTGCGCCAGGTCGAGGGCGATGGCGGCGTCCTCGGCTTCCAGGTCCACTCCGACGGCGCGAACTTCAAGGACCTCTACGTCCCCGGCGCCGGCTTCGCCCGCCGCCCGTACGTGAGCGAAGCCGACGTCCGCGAATGGCGCCACGTCCCGGAAATGAACGGCCGCGCCGTCTTCAAGATCGCGGTAGCCCGCATGCCCGAGGTGGTCCGCGAGTTGTGCAGGAAGCATGACGTCTCGGTCGACGACATCGACCTGCTCATCGCGCACCAGGCCAACCTGCGCATCAACGAGATGGTCCAGCGCTCCCTCGGCCTCTCGAACGACCGCGTCTACAACAACATCCAGAAATACGGGAACACCACGGCGGCGACGATCCCGATCGCGCTCGACGAGTGCCGCAAGTCGGGCCGCATCAAGCCCGGCAACCTGGTCTGCCTCGTCGGCCTCGGCTCCGGCTTCCACTGGGGCGCCGCCCTGCTGCGGGCCTGAAGCCGTAGCGCTCGAGCATGGTCACCCCGCCCGCTTCGGGGCTGCCGGTTTTGTGAAGAGGCTTTTCGGCACCATGCAGTGGACGCCTTTGCGCACGTCCACGACCTGCGTGACGCGGCAATCGGCGGCCATCGACGTGAGCGCATACGCCTCGTAGCGGTCGAGGCCTCGCGTGGCCACCAGGAAGTCGACGGTCTCGCGTACCGCGTTGGCCAACGCCTTGTTCAGGTCCTCGTCGAACCCGAGCAGGATGTAGTGCGTGGGAGTCTCGACCCGCGGCCAGCTCAGCTTCAGGTCCTTGCGCACGATCGGCTGGAGCTCGATCTCCTCGTACGAGCACTCCAGCGCCGTGAGGTTCACCTCGCCGTTTCCTTGCGCGCAATGCGAGTCGCCCGTCCAGATGAGGCCGCCTTTGAGGAACACCGGGACGAACAGCTTGCTGCCGACGGTCAGCTCGTTCAAATCCATGTTCGATCCGTTCTTCCACGGCCGTACGGTATTGACTGGCGCGAGCTTGTCGTCCTTCACGTCGCCCTTGCGCGGAGCGGGATCGTCGGGATCCATCCCGACCGCGAGCGTACCGGGAAACGGACGCAGCGGAATCTCGATCCCGGGCCGGAACTGGACCGTCTTCCGCTTCGGGTCGACGTCGAAGAATTCGATGTGGCCCTCGGGAAACTCCGGCGCCAGCGCGCCGATGGTGGGGAAGTCCTTGCCGGGCAGGTTGTAGTTTCCCGCGCGCCGCTTCGGCACGATCTTGAGGATGCGGATCTCGAGCACGTCGCCGGGCTCGGCGCCCTCGACGTAGACCGGCCCGGTGAGCGAATGGAAAGCGCCACCGGGATTGGCCTTGCGCAGCGCGAGGATCTTTTCCATGGTGATGCCAGGCTGGAACTGATCGCGGGCGTGCATCCAGGTCTCGATCGAGACGGTATCGCCGGAGGCGACGGTCAGCTTGGGCGGCTCCTTCGGGTCGAGCCAGCCCCACTGCACCGTCTCCGGCGTCGCCCGCAGGCGGTGATGCTTTCCAGCGGCGGAACCGGCGGACGAAAACACGACGACGACGAGCGCGAGCGCCATCGCGACGCGACCTGCGCGCCGGCGCCGGGTTCGTGGCTGCATGGGTGCCTCCTTCGGGAAGGTGCGAGAAGCGTACCGCAGTGAGCGCGCCTTGACATGTCCCGCGGGGAGACCGAAGGCGCGGCCCCCTACTGGCTGCGGAGGACTGTCATCGGATCGAGGCGGGCTGCGGCGATTGCGGGCAGCACACTCGCAACGAGGGCAACTGTCCCCAGCGTCACCGTTGCGACCGCGACAGTGAGCGGATCGCGTTCACCGACACCGTAGAGGAGTGCAGCGAGGAATCGCGAGAGAGCCAACGTGCCGAGGAGGCCGAAGCAGATACCGAGCCCCGCGACACGGGCGCCGCGCGCCAGCACGAGCGCGGAGAGCTGCCGGCGTTGCGCACCGAGAGCAGCGCGGACGGCGAGCTCGCGGCGGCGCTGGACGACCGAGAATGCCATCGCACCATAGACGCCGAGCGCCGCGAGTCCCAGGGCGGCGGCAGCGAAGGCGAACGCGAGTCCGAGTTGGAAGTGGCGCTGGCGGAAGTGCGAGTCCAGGTAGTCGTCGATCGGTTTCGGCGCGCCGAGCAGCAGCTGAGACCTCAGCGGTGCGGCCGCCGCAGCCAGCGCTGCCTCGAGTCGCCCTTGCGGAAGGCGGCTCTTCACGACCAGCATTGCTCCATCGTTCGCCGCCTCGTTCCGCACGAACTGCAATCGCGGCAAGTAGACTTCGGGGAGAGCCCGTTCGGCAGGACCCCACTGGCGCACGTCCTGGACGACGCCCACGACCGCGAACGCCGTCTCCGGCCAATCGTACAGGTGGAACAGCGCACCGATCGGCTCGCGGCCGGGGAGAAATCGAGCTGCGAACGTCTCGTTGACCATCGCGGCTGCGGCGGTGCGCGTATCGTCGTCGGGGCCCAGCTCGCGTCCTCTGACCAGCCGGATGCCCGTCGTGGCGAGGTAACCAGGGGTGAACCAGTTGATGGACGCGACGTCCGGGGCCGTCGGCGAAGTGCTCCTTCCCTCCACGCCGACGCTGTCTCCCCAATTGCGATAGGGGTCCAACGGCAGATACCCGACGAGCGCCGCGTTCTCGATGCCGGGGATCGATCTGGCCGCGGCGAGCAGCTGCTCCGTGGCCCTCGCGGAAAAGGGGCCCTGCCAGTAGACGAAGCTCGCCAGGCGGCCCGTCGGCTCCAGGCCGAGCGGAACCGCCGAAAGACGCTCCAGGCTGCGCAGAAGTAGACCCGCACCGGTCGCCAGCAGCAGAGCGAGAGCAAGCTGAGCGACCACGAGTCCCTCGCGGACACGCGAGCGGGCAGCGCTGGGAGTAGCGCCGGTTCCTCCCTCTTTCAGCAGCACGAAGAGATCCGCGCGCAGCGCCTGCCAGGCGGACGCGGCGCCGGCGAGCGCACCCGAGACCAACGATGCGAGAAGCGCGAACGTCGCCATCCGCCAGTCGAGGTGCAGCTCGTTGAAACGCGGAAGCCGCGCCGCCGGCGCAAACGCCGCGACCGCGTCGACGGCGAACGCGGCAAGGACCAACCCCAGCGCCCCTCCGGCAGCGGCGAGAAGAATTCCTTCCGTCACCTGCTGCAGCGCCACCCTGCCGTGGCCGCCGCCCAGCGCCGCGCGGATCGCCAGGTCCCGAGCACGCGCGGTCCCGCGCATCAGCAGGAGCAAGGCGACGTTGGCGCAGGCGATGACGAGAAGCAGAAGCACGGCAGCGAACGCCGCCTTCAGCGCGGGCGCTGCTTCTGCGGTGACCGTCTTCAGCAACGGCTCGCTCGTGACGCCATAGCCGCTCGTGGCGTGCACGATCGAATCCATCTCCGCTGTCGCAGCGGCGACGGTGACGCCGCGCTTGAGACGCGCGACTCCGTAGAGGCCGCTCCGCGCGCCCGGCATTGCCGCCTGCTCGGCGGTGATGCCGAGTGGAAAGAACACCTCGTACCGTTCCAGGCGAGGAAACACGACGCCGCGTGGCAACACGCCGACGATGACGACGACC
>Ga0114129_10015976_pt1 | contig 10674 bp, 8 predicted proteins | sample RhiMetdeltSRZDD1_FD_80071 | JGI IMG/M metagenome (GOLD analysis project Ga0114129, IMG submission 80071) | Populus rhizosphere microbial communities from Tennessee, USA - Rhizosphere MetaG P. deltoides SRZDD1 (version 2) (version 2) | ecosystem: Host-associated > Plants > Roots > Rhizosphere >... | reverse complement strand
GCGACGACCCCGAGGTGCACGGGATCGGGGACCAGTTCCTGTTCGGGCCTTCGCTGCTCGTGAACCCGGTGACGACGCGCGATGCTATCTGGCGCGAGGTCTACCTGCCGAGCGAAGGCGACGGCGCTGGGGCCCGCGCCGGCTGGTTCGACTTCTGGACGGGCGAGCACCACGCGGGCGGGCGGCGCATCGATGCCCCCGCCCCGTACGAGTCGCTGCCGCTCTTCGTGAGGGCCGGCTCGATCCTGCCGATGGGACCGGAGCTACAGCACACCGGCGAAAAGCCGGCCGACCCGCTGACGCTCTGGGTCTACACCGGCCAGGACGCGAGCTTCGAGCTCTACGAAGACGACGGCGTGAGCTACGGCTACGAGCAGGGCCAATCCTCGACGATTCCGCTGGCATGGGACGATGCGAAGGCCGCGCTCACGATCGGCGCACGCCGCGGGTCGTTCCCCGGCATGCTCAACAAGCGCGAGATCCGCGTCGTGTTCGTCACGCGCGACCGCCCCGTGCCGCACTCGCCGACGCCCGAGCTGGCGCGCACGCTCGTCTACGACGGCGGCGCCGTCGTGGTAAGGGCCGAAGCGCCGCCCACGTGAGCGACTCGCGCCCGGAGATCGCCGCTCGCGTGCTGCCGCGTGTGACGCGGCGGCTGGTGTCCTTCGCCTTCATCTGCTACGTGATCGCCTACATCGACCGCGTCAACGTCGGCTTCGTCAGCACGATCCTGCAACGCGAGCTCGGGCTCAGCAACCAGGCCTACGGCTTCGGGGCCGGGCTGTTCTTCTTCGGCTACTTCCTGTTCGAGATCCCGAGCAACCTGATCCTCGAGCGCGTGGGCGCGCGGCGCTGGATCGCCCGGATCATGATCGTGTGGGGCGTCGTCTCGATGGCGACGATCTTCGTGACCGGTGAGCGGAGCTTCTATGCGCTGCGCTTCCTGCTGGGTCTGGCCGAGGCCGGCTTCTTTCCCGGCATCGTGCTCTACCTGACCTATTGGATCCCCGCCCACGAGCGTGCACGAAACGGCGCGCTGTTCATGACGGCAGCGCCGGTCGCGATGCTGGTCGGGGCCCCGCTCTCCGAGGCGCTCCTGGGCCTCGACGGACGGCTGGGGCTCGCCGGTTGGCAGTGGCTGTTCCTGATCGAGGGTCTGCCGGCGTTGCTGCTCGGAGTCCTGGCGCTCGTGGTCCTGACCGACCGGCCCGAGCAGGCGGCGTGGCTCGATCCCGAGGGTCGCGCCTGGCTCAGCGAGCGGATGGCGGTCGAGCGTCAGGCGCGCGTGGCGCACGGAGGCAGTCTCAGGAGCCTCTTCGACGGCAAGCTGCTGCTGCTGTGCCTCATCTATTTCCTGAACACGACGGTTACCTACGGCATCTTCCTCTGGTTGCCGCGGATGCTGGAGGAGTCGCTGGGCCGCCGCAGCTTCGGGCTCGTGATGATTCCCTTCGCGTTTGCCCTCGTCGGCATGGTCCTGATCGGTCGCCATTCGGACAAGACCAGGGAGCGCAAGCGGCACGTCGCGGCTTGCGCGCTCGTGGCCGCGATCGGCCTCGCGCTCGCGGCCGTCTTCCATGCCAATCCCGCGCTGCTGGTGCTGAGCTTCACGATCTGCCAGATCGGGCAGCGCGCGGTCCAGCCGACGTTTTGGACCATCCCGCCGCTGTTCCTGGGCGGCACCGCGGCGGCGGCGGGCATCGCGCTCATCAACTCGATCGGCAATCTCGGGGGGCAGCTCGGTCCGTGGTTGGTGGGCTCGCTCCGCGATCTCACCCACAGCCACGCCGGCGGCCTGCTGCTGCTCTCCGGCCTGCTCGTCCTCCAAGCGGCGCTGGTCATGTCGCTGCGCCTCCCGCGCGAGTCATGAGCCGAAAGAGACAAGCAGGATCTCCCTTGCGCTCGGCCATTCCCGGCCATAGATTCATCTCAGTGTTAGAAGGACGCAAGCCGTCCCAAGGAGGGAATGACGATGGTACGCAGAATCGCGTTGAGCCTGTTGGCGCTCTTGTTCGTGGCGGGCCTCGCTGTCGCGGGTGATACCAAGGAGGCCAGCGGAGCCGTGAAGTCCGTGGCGGGAAACAACTTCGTGGTGACCGACAGCGCGGGCAAGGACTGGAGCTTCGACGTCGACAAGGACACGCTCGTGGTGGCGAAGGGTGCGAGTCACAAGGTGAACGCCATCAAGGCCGACGGCAAGCCGGTCCAGCTCAGCGAGTTCCTCGCCGCAAAGCAGGACGTGCGGGTGGAGTACTCGGAGAAGGACGGGAAGATGATGGCGAAGGAAGTGCGGATCAAGCAGGCGGTGAAGTAGACGACACCGTCTCCTGAGCCGCATGGGCCTCGTTCCCGCGGGGAGCGAGGCCCTTCTTGCGTGCGCCTTGTCGCTCCAAGGTCGAGCGGCCGTGGGCGACTGACAGTCGTCGGCCGAGCTAGACCCGGCCGACCGGAGCGGCCCGCCGCTCGGCGTCGAGCTTCAGCAGCTCGCGGGCGATGGGCTCGAGCGCCGCACGCTGGTCCTCGGCGAGTGCCGTCACGAACGGCGGGATCGGCCCGGCCTTCGCGAGCGAGGCGAGCTCGGTGGCGGCGTGCAGCACGCGTGCCGGACCAAGGGCGTCGCGCCGGTCCTCGAGCGGCAGGAACAGCGCGCGAAGCGCCTCCGCGGCGTCCCAGTCCCGGCGCACGCAGGCCTCGAAGAGCGCGCTCGACAGCGACGGTGCGATACAGCCCGAGCCGGTCGTGAACCCCGGCAGGCCGAAGCGGTTCATGTGTACGATCGCCGGCCGCTCGCCGCTGCCGCTCACCACAGGCTCGCCGTCCACGCGCTCGAGGAGCGCTCCCAGGTAGGGATCGACGCCCGGATCCTTGCGCACCACCGCGTACTTGATCGCCACGCACAGGCCCTCGTCCACCAGGCGCGCGACGGCGTCGAGGCCGGCCAACGGTTCGGGTCCGAAGCCGTCCTCGCTCTTGAGGTACAGGATCAGGCTCGTGCCGGCGGCGGCCGCAATCTCCCGCATACCGGCGGCGAGACCCGCGGCGTCGCGCGGGTCGCTGCAGGGAAGCGCCATCACCGCGGGGAAGCGGTGGCGGCGCAGCAGCGAAGCCTGGTCGATCGCCCGACCGAAGGAAGGGCCGACGCTCGGAATCACCCAGCCCTCGAGGTCGCTCAACCAGTCGAGGAGCTCCCCGTATTCCGCAAGGGTCACGTGGTACAGGAAGGCGTTGCCGCCGTACAGCAGTCGCGTCAGGCCGCCGCTCGTCATGTGGCGGACGAGACGCTCGTTTTCGGCGAAGTCGAACGGGCGACCGGGAACGGCCTTGCGGCAGAGCGGTGGCACCGCGAAGACGCCCCGCAGGTCGTCGGGCGTCACGGGCGTCGTCTTCATCGCGCGGCTCCTTTCGGGGCGGGGCTTGGCTTGTTGTGCGGCGCCGATTGTAGATCGCGGCGGCCGTATCCGGGGCGCAGCGCTCCTGTATGATTCCGCCGTGACCGGGAAGCAGCGCAAAACGCCCGGCGAGCTCTACGCCCACTTCCGAGCTCGCGCCGAGGAGTTGAAGCTCATCGACCTGAGAGAGCGTGAGATATGAAGGTTCTCGTGATCGGCGGTACCGGCACAGTCGGGTCGCTGGTCGTTCAGGGATTGCAATCCAACGGTGTCGAAATCGGCGTGCACACGCGCGATGCAGCAAAGGCGAAAGCACGGCTTCCCAGCGCCGCCGTGCACACCGGCGACTTGGCTGAACCAGCGACTGTGCGTGAAATCTTCCGAGGCTACGATGGCGTCTTCATGCTCAATCACACCGTCACCACCGAAACGCATGAGGCCATCATGTGCCTCGACGGCGCGATGCTAAACGGCGTGAAGAAGTTCGTCTATATGACCGTCCACGATCTCGAGAAGGCGCTCTACTTGCCGCACTTCGGCGCCAAGCTCCCAGTAGAAGAAGCGTTGAAGAGATCGAAGATGGAGTGGTCGATTATTCGCCCGAACAACTTCCACCAGAATGATTACTGGTTCAAAGACGCGTTGCTGCAATACAACGTCTATCCCCAGCCGTTGGGCAGCAAGGGCCTTCATCGAGTCGATGTGCGCGATATCGCCGAGGCGTCGGTGATCGCACTGACACGATCCGGACACGCCGGCCAGGTCTATGATCTCGTCGGTCCCGATGGGATCACCGGCCCCAAATGCGCCGAGCTCTGGAGCAAGGCCTTGGGCAAGACCATCGATTATGGCGGCGAAGACATGGACGTCTGGGAAAAGACAAACTCACAGTGGTTTCCAGCCTTCCTCGCGTTCGATTACCGTCTGATGTACGAGTTCTTCCAACGCGAAGGCCTGCTGGCCACACCGCAGGCGATCGAACGCCTGACCAAACTCCTCGGCCATACGCCGCGCAGCTACGAAGCGTTCGTCAACGAAACCGCCGAACAATGGAAGGGATGATTTCGGTGCGACCCCGCAAGGCCGTGGCCGAGCTCCGCAGCCAGCGCTGGTTCGGCCGCGACGACGTTCGTTCGTTCGGACACCGCTCGCGCGCGAAGCAGCAAGGCTACGCTCCGGCCGACTTCCAGGGCAAGCCGGTGATCGCGATCCTCAACACCTGGAGCGACGCCAACACCTGCCACACCCATTTCCGAACGCGTGCCGAGGAGGTGAAGCGCGGCGTCTGGCAGGCGGGGGGCTTCCCGCTCGAGATGCCCGTGCTCTCCGTGGGCGAGACCTACATGAAGCCCAGCCCGATGCTCTACCGCAACCTGCTGTCGATGGAGGCGGAGGAAGTGCTGCGCGCCAATCCGATCGATGGCGTGGTGCTGATGGGCGGCTGCGACAAGACCGTACCCGGGCTGCTGATGGGCGCCACGAGCATGAACCTGCCGGCAATCTTCCTGCCCGCGGGCCCGATGCTGCGCGGCAACTACCGCGGCCAGGTGCTCGGCAGCGGCAGCGACGCCTGGAAGTACTGGATGGAGCGGCGAGCGGGCAAGCTCGACGAGTGCGCCTGGCGCGAGATGGAGGACGGCATCGCGCGCTCGCCCGGCACATGCATGACGATGGGGACGGCATCGACGATGGCGTGCGCCGTGGAGGCCCTCGGCATGACCCTGCCGGGCGCAGCATCGATCCCCGCGGTGGACTCGAATCATTCGCGTCTCGCGTCCGCGAGCGGCCGCCGCATCGTCGAGATGGTGCTCGAGGACCTGAAGCCGCGCGACCTGCTCACGCCCCAGAGCTTCGACAACGCGATCCGTGTGGTGATGGCGCTCGGCGGCTCGACGAACGCCTTGATCCACCTGATCGCGATGGCTGGCCGCGCCGGAGTACCGCTGTCGCTCGTGCGCTTCGACGAGCTGTCGCGCACGACGCCGCGGCTCGGCAACCTGCGTCCCTCCGGCGAGTACCTGATGGAGGATTTCCACTACGCCGGCGGACTGCGCAGCCTGATGAGCCGGATCCGCGACCTGCTTCACCTCGAGTGCGGCGGCGTCAGCGGCCGAACGCTCGCGCAGGAGCTCGAGGGCACGGCCGTCCACAACGACGCGGTGATCGCGACCCGCGAGCGGCCGCTCGGGAACGAGGGCGGCGTCGGCGTGCTGCGGGGGAACCTGGCTCCGGACGGCGCCGTGATCAAGCACAGCGCCATGGAGGCGCGGCTGCGGCGGCACGCGGGGAAGGCGATCGTGTTCCGCGACTACAACGACCTGGAGAAGCGCCTCGACGACCCGGCACTCGGCGCCACCCCTGACTCGGTGCTGGTGCTGCAGAACGCGGGCCCGCTCGGCGGACCGGGCATGCCCGAGTGGGGCATGCTGCCGATCCCGAAGCAGCTGCTGAAGCAAGGTGTGCGCGACATGCTCCGCATCTCCGACGCACGCATGAGCGGCACGAGCTTCGGCGCCTGCGTGCTGCACGTGGCGCCGGAGTCCTTCGTCGGCGGCCCGCTCGCCTTCGTCCGTGACGGAGACGTGATCGAGCTGGACGTGGACGAGCGCAGCCTCACGCTCAAGGTCGACGACGACGAGCTCGCGCGCCGGCGGGCGCAGTGGACGCAGCCCGCCTTCTCACACCCGCGCGGCTATGGCGCGCTCTACGCCCGCCACGTCACCCAGGCCAACCAAGGCTGCGACTTCGACTTCCTGCAGGGCACAGCACCGGTCCCGGAGCCCGAGATCCACTGACGCATCAGCCCGCGAGCGCGGCCTGGAGCATCGCCTTCGTGTAGGCCACGTTGTAGACGAGGCCCGCGTAGCCGCCGCCGCCGGGATAGAAGGAGCTGAAGCCCGGCTGCTCGCGATCGGCATCGAGCGCCCGAGGATGCTCCGGGTAGATCGCCCGCGCGTACTTCTGCCGCACCAGCTCCTTCATCACCGCGAACATGTCGACCTGGCCCTCGTCCGGGAACACCTCGGTGTAGTCGACGTACGGCTGGCGCACGCGCACGTTGCGGTAGTGGACGTGGTTGATGCGGTCGCGCTCGCCGAACCAGCGGCAGACCGCGACCGGGTCTTCGCCCAGCTCGCGCGTCACGCCGCAGTCGAAGGTGATGCCGTTGGCGGGGCGATCCACGATCCCGACCAGCTTCTTCCAGCCCTCGAGTGTCGCCATGATCTGCTGGGATCCGCGGCTCAGCGGCACGGGCGGGTCGTTGGGGTGGAGCGCGAGCCGCACACCCGCTGCCTCGGCCACGGGCACGACCGCCTTCAAGAAGTACGTGATGTTGGCCCAGAGCGCCTCGAGCGCGTGGCTGCCGATCTCGGGCAGCGGCGGGAGGTCCTTGGTGCGCGCGTAGTCGTAGGCGGTCATCCCCGCGCCGCCGCGCCCGAGCTCCTCGTAATAGCCCTCGGTCAGGCGGTGAGCGTAGAAGTTGTACTCGACCACGGGGATACCGGCCTGGCCTGCCGCGCGGATCGACTGAGCCACCTTGTCGATCTCTTCGTCGCGGCCGGGCCTGCCGTAGATCGTGTTCGGGAAGCCGGAGATCATCAGGTTGGCGACGCTCAGGCCACCCGCGCGGAAGCGCTCCACGAGCGCTTGCAGGTCCGCTTCCTTCCACGGGATCGCCGGGCCGCCCATCAGCACGTGGTCGATGCCGATCTGGCGGAAGCGGCGCATCTGCTTCTCGTCCATGTTCGCACCGGTGCCGAGGCAGAGCCTGGGCGTGCCCGGACCTTCGCTCGGCGGCCAGTCGTAGGCGGCGACGGACCTCGCGAGTGAAGGCGTGAGGGCGAAGGCTCCCGCGGCGCCGAAGAAGCTCCTTCGCGGCAGCTTTTGGCTCATGTGACGCGACTCCTCTCTGATCGGGAGGACGCGGCAGATCACGCGTTCAGAAGCCGCGCTTGTCTCCAGGGTACGGGGGCAGGTCTCGCGGAAAGCGGCTCTTGAGCATCGGCGCGAAGTCGAAGCGAGCCTCGCGGACCTTTGTGCCCGCGACCTCGATCTGGCCGAGGTCGCGGCTGCCGAGGCCGGCTTGCTCGGCCAGCTCCAGGAAGTTGTCGCAGGTGTAGAACGGGGTCGTGCCCGCTCGGGCCATCGGGTCGTAGCCCATCACCGCGGTCGCCACGGCGTCGGTGTTGACGCAGTTGCTGCCGGCCACCAGCACGCCTGGACGGCACGCTTCACCTCCGCCCCACGGGCCCTCGGCGCCACCCATCGACTCGATCCCGTCGATGATCGCGAGGTCGATCGGCCGCGCGGCACAGATGTCGACCACCACCCGCGGCAGCCGATAGCCCTCGTGGCGGGGCGAAGCGGGATCGAGCTCCGGCGCGGCGAAGCTCGGCGGCTGCCGCGCCCCCGCGTGAAACACGCGTCCGCGTCCGCTGTGCGGCAGCTCGTCCGGCGCGTCCTTCGGGACGTGGTCGCCGTAAATCGTCGTCGGCAGGTTCCCGAAGCAGTTCTTCATGCTCAAGGTGACGCCGGCAGTCATATGGTCCTTGAGCTTGGCCAGCGAGACGAACGTGTCGCAGTCGTAGAAGGAATGGTTGAGCAGGTAGGAAGGGAAGAGTAGCGGCGTGCCCGGTACGTCGAAGCGGTGGTAGTCCTTGCCGCGACCCAGCCAGTTGGTGTTCTCGAGCTCGACGCGCCGGCCTGCGGACGAGATCAAGGCGGCGTCCCAGCCCGCCTGGTACATGTACTCTTCGAGTGGCATCGCGGTCGCCCAGGCGCTCTCGAGCAGGCGGATCCGCTGCGCGCCGGCCCGGTCCATCAGGTGGACGACGGCGCCGATCACGCGCGGGTGGACCCAGTGCGCGAGGCCCGCGGGCCGGCTGCCGAGGCGCAGCGCGGGCGAGCCCGTCAGGTTGAGCTTGATGCCGACGGTTCGGCCCTTGACCAGCCTCGCAAGGCCACCCAGCTGGTCGAACATGCGAGCGAGCGTGGGCACGAGCTCGGCCCCGTAGCTGTCGCACTTCGCGACCGACACCGTCGCCGACGGAGCCGCCCTGGCGAACGGCACGAGGCGGCCGGCGCCGAGACCCACGAGTGCCGTCGAGCCGACCAGGAACTGTCTGCGAGAGAGCCCGTGTGGCAAGGCGCTTCCTCCGCTCAGTCTCTGAGCTCCAGGGCGGAGTATATAGGCGACGGCGGCAGTTGGAACTCGACGCCGGATTCGACCGCAGCTCGCACAACCGGAGCTGGCTCGTCGCCGTCCAGGTGGAACGCGCGCGCCTGCGCCCACGGATGCCGAAACCATACCGTCGTGGTCATATTCGGGTCCGGAGCCTGGAAGGGAAGCACGTGCAGCACCCCGGACCGGGAGTCGCGGCTCGTGGCGTAGTGGAACTGGGCCGTGCCCGGGTTGAAGACGCGAATCCGATCGTGACGGTGGCTCATCAGCAGCTGGGCGTCCTCGGCCAGCACGTACGGGTCGGCGAAATCGGCGCGGGCAACCGCGAGCCGGCCGCGGCCTCGCCGGAAGACGCGGAAGCGGGGCAGCCACAGGGCGTCGTCGGGCACGCCGCGCGCGTCCCAACCGGGCGGCGTGATCAAGGTCCCGCCGGCATCGACGAACGCATCGAGCGTGCGGGCGAGAGGCTTTGCGGGAGGCGCCGCGTCCACGTAAAGCACGGCGTCGAGGCCGTCGAGCTTGACCGCCGCGCTCTTTTCCAGGAGGCGGTAGAGACCGCCCTGCCGGGCGAGCAGGTTCAGCACCTCGAACGACAGGAACTGGTTCGCCCCAGCGTAGTCGGAGATCACCCCGAGCGGCCCGGGCGGAAGATAGCTCGACCAGGTGCTGTGCCTCAGGAAGAAAGAGAGGCCGCGGCCGATCGCGGCCCAGGTCTCGAGCGCTGAGGTGCGCCGGTCCGCCAGACCGGCGCGCAGGTGGGGATCGAGCGAGACCACCCATCGGCCACCGTAGACTCCGGTGTCGGCGATGGCTTGGACGTAAGACGCGGCGGTCACGGGCTGGCCCACGTCGGGTGGCTCGAACGAAAGCCAGAGCGTCTTCGGGTTCACCAGGCTGCGCGCGAGGCGAACGTACCAGGCGTTGGAGTCCAGCCAGGGCGGGCCGGTGGGGCCGCTCGAGGCATCGGCGTCTTTTTCGACGGTCGTCCGGAGGCCGGGCCAGAGCATTCCCCCGACACCCAGGAAGTCCGTCGGCGAGCGATCACTGAGCTCGCGCTCGCGAAAGCGGAGCATCTCGAATCCCGGAGCGGGCTTGGTCGAGTCGCTGGCGAGCGCCTGCAGGCCCGCGACCGACGCGGCGCCGGCCGCTTGCCGCAGATCAGCCTCGCCCGCGACCCAGCCGACGACCGAGAGCCCGCGCTGCCGCGCGGCGGTGATGAGCGGAGCGAGCGCTCGCTGCTGGCCTGCGTCGCCCGCCGTTCCCTCCGCCCAGGTGACCACGAGGCAGTTCACCGGAGTGTCCGCGAGCCGCTCCAGCGCCTCCGGCCGGCACCACGCCGTGAGCGTTTCGGCCTCGGATTCGGTGAAGCCCTCGCGGCTTTTGCCGCGCTCGATCTCGAGGGGACCGCACGGCCAGCGCATGGGAACCCAGCCGGCAACGTCCAACTCGACCTCCCGCGGCATCATGGCACGCGCCGCTCACGGCCGCACCTCGGTGTAGCATCGCGCGCGGGTCCGGCCGCAGCGGCCGGGGGAGGAGTCCATGAAGAGGCGCGAGGCGTTCTGTCTCGCCGCGGGCGGCCTGCTGGGAGCGCGCGCGGTGCATGCGGGTGGCGATACGCAGACGGCGGCTGGCGACGCTCGCGCCGCGCGGACGCTGCGCGGCCTGCCCTCGCCGAAGATCACGGACGTGCGCGCGATCGCCACGGCGCCGGCCGGGCTGCGGCTCGTGGTGGTCAAGGTCACGACCGATCAGGACGGGCTCTACGGCTACGGCTGCGCCACTTTCACGCAGCGCGCCGACCTCGTGGTTCCGGCCGTGGACCGCTACCTGAAGCCGTTCCTGGTCGGCAAGCCGGCGGACCGGATCGAGGACACCTGGCAGGCGCTCTACGCGAGCTCTTATTGGCGAAACGGCCCCGTCCTCAACAACGCGATCAGCGGCGTGGACATGGCGCTCTGGGACATCAAGGGCCGGCAAGCCGGGATGCCGGTGTACCAGCTCCTCGGCGGCAAGGCTCGCGAGGCCGTCGACTGCTATGCGCACGCGAGCGGAGCCGAGATCCCCGAGGTGATCGAAAACGCGCGCGCACTAATGTCGCAG
>Ga0114129_10015975_pt1 | contig 10675 bp, 7 predicted proteins | sample RhiMetdeltSRZDD1_FD_80071 | JGI IMG/M metagenome (GOLD analysis project Ga0114129, IMG submission 80071) | Populus rhizosphere microbial communities from Tennessee, USA - Rhizosphere MetaG P. deltoides SRZDD1 (version 2) (version 2) | ecosystem: Host-associated > Plants > Roots > Rhizosphere >... | reverse complement strand
GAGATTTTGCGGTATCCGTACCACCTCGGCATGGGGACCATTGGAGACAACCCGATCTCCAGGGGCAAACCCTTGCACATTGGCACCAACCTCTAAGACGACGCCAGCATTGCAATACCCGAGTGACAGTGGCTGCTCTAGCTTGGCACGCACCGCCTCAAGTGTGGGTAGCAGCCCATCCGTGCACACCTTGTCAAGAACCTGCCGGACTTTGTCAGGCTGCTGACGCGCCTTCTCAAGCAGATTCGCTTTACCGAAGGCCAGCAATGTCCGCTCCGTACCGGCAGAAATCACGCTGGCGCACGTCCGAATGAGCAGAGAGCCGGCTTGCACACGCGGACAGGGGACCTCAGCAAGCTGGGTGTCACCGGTTTTCAGATCCTGGAGAATGTGTTTCATAAGCGACTTTTCTATTTTCAGCGCTATGCATCCGGGGGGTGTACCCCGACAATGTGCAGTACTCGGCGTAAGTTGAGCAGTTCGGGACGATTCAGATGCAAGGCTGCTATTGTCGCTCGGCCTGTGGCGGTACGCCCGACAATATGCAGGAAGTCCTCGCTCCACGCGAAGTGCCGTGACCAGGGCTGCCGACGTGGGTGAAAGAGCATAACCAAGCGCCCTGTCTGTGGATCGTGGACATGAGTTCTCGCGCCCTTGTATGCATTGCATCCGCACGAGAGGGCCAAATTCTCTAATGTGGTCAGCCCACCTTTGCTACGAGGAATGATATGGTCTGCCTCAAAGGGTTGTGTGGAGAAGGCTGCTGGGCTACGACAGTATTCACAGTGCCACCGGGCGCGTTCAGCCACCTGTAAGCTTAATCGGCGTGAGGGGCGATTAGAAGGCACTGAGATTGTCTGTCACTCCAAGGTCGCGCATCAGTGTCCTGACATCTGTGTTACGCCGCTGCGCCAGGGTCGTGAGGGCCTGGAGGCGCGTGACATTCATAGCCTCCACACGTTGCCAGAGGGCCTGGAGTTCTTCGGCCTCGGCTGGAGTGAGCATTTCTGCTTGGCGTTTGCGCCGTAGACGGTTGAAGCGCCGCTGGGTCGCAGCGGGAAGACGGGAGTTGACATCGATGCACGTGACCAACTCTGCCTCTGTGGCTTCTAGCACGCCGTTTTGCGCCTGCCAGGCAGCCAGTTGGTGTTGAAACTCATGCCACTCGCTGGGCGATAACTGCTTCACAGCAGCCATCAGGTGTTCGACAGTCAATTGGGCAGGGACCTGTACCGTGGGCATGCTCCTTCCCTCCTCATGGGCTGTTATTCTACCCGACTTGGGAACGAGTGACTACCCACTGCTTCACGAGCCAGAGGTACTGCGAGGAAAACGGGGGCCGGGAGTCCATTTACTGGACTGCTTCATATGTCGGCGGCACAGCTTGGTCAACGAAAATTTGCGCCCACAGCTCGATGCACATAAGCGCAAAGATGGTATAGGCTCCATCGAGCCGTCCCTGGCGGTCTCGCTCTATGAGGCGTTGCACCGCTTTGGGATCGAACAATCCCCGACGTTTGAGCGTAGTCTCAGAGAGCAAGGCTTCGGCCATAGGCCGCAGTTCATGCCGCAGCCAGGAGCGCAATGGGGCTCCAAAACCCGTCTTCGGTCGATAAATAACCTCTTGCGGGAGGTACGGTTCCATAGCCTTCTTGAAGATCCACTTACCCACTGCCCCCCGTTGCTTGAAGGCTATTGGCAGACGAGCTGCCAGAGCAATTAAGTCTGGATCGAGTAAGGGGACACGCACTTCCACCCCTGTGGCCATGCTCATTTTATCAGTGTAATTGAGGTTATGATCGGCAAGAAAGAACTTCGCTTCACAATACAACATACGGTTGAGGTCTGGTGCGTTCTCAGGCAGACAGGTTAAAGCGGCAAGCAGCGGTGTCGCTGGTGAGAGATCAGCCAGATGTCTACGTATATCAGTGGTGTACAGGTTTTGCTGGATATGCGGATCGATCCAATAAAAATAGCTCACGAGTCGCTCATCACTGGGGTAGTCAGCATATTGGAAGGCTTTGGTCAAGCGGCGCCCCCATGGTACAGACGTAGGGATGAGATGTGTGGCTTGACGTAATCCCTGACGTGCCAGCAATGGCATCCAGGCCCAATACCTTTCCTGCAGCAAAGCATAGTGGCGGCGGTAACCCGTAAAGATGTCATCACCGCCAGCCCCTGACAAGAGCACTTTGATGCCATGCTGGCGCGCCAACTGGCTAATGAATAGGGCATTCAGAGGGGCAGAGTCAGCCTGCGGCTCATCCAGGTGATAGATCATCTTCTCCAACTGCTGGATCATGTCTGAGCCAACATAAATGGTATGCAACTCGACATCCAGCACGTCTGCAACACGCCGTGCATAGGGGAGATCCTCGGCCATCCCCTCTCTACGGAGGACGTCGTCTTGAAAACCTATAGTAAAACATTGGAGTTTCCGAGTCCCCGTAAACTGCCTGGCAAATGCCACCACCGCACTCGAATCGAGCCCGCCGGACAGAAACGCCCCTACAGGCACATCCGCCACCATCTGCCGTTCGACCGCCTGCTGCACATGGGCCTGCACCTGCTGCACCGCTTCGGGCAGTGACAGAGGTGCAATAGCCTGGTCATATGGTAGATCATAAAAACGCCACTGTTTCTGAATGCTCCCGTCCTGCACCAGCATGGCATGGCCAGGAGGGAGCTTTTTCACGCCTTTGAGCATCGTGTGTGGCGCCGGGCACCAGAGATATGTCAGATGATAATGGATTGCTGCGGGGTCGAGTGTGCGGTTCACGCTCGTGGTATGCAGGAGGGCCTTTAATTCACTCGCAAATACGAATCCCTGTGGCGTCTCAGCATAATAGAAGGGTTTAACACCCACACCGTCGCGAGCAAGAAACAGCGTATCATGCCGTGTGTCCCAGATGGCAAAAGCAAAGATGCCATTGAGGCAGTCCAACATCGCCACGCCATCTCGCATATATAGGTTCAGCAAGACTTCAGTATCTGTCTGACTTCTAAAGGCATAGCCATCCGCAATCAAGCATTCTCGGAGTTCGCGGTAGTTATATATCTCCCCATTAAATACAATAACTACCGTGTGTGTTATATCCCACATGGGCTGCTTGCCCAGGGGGGAGAGATCAATGATGGACAGCCGGCGATGGGCCAGCCCCAAGCGTTTCTCAGGGAGCCACAAGGAATCCGCATCATCAGGGCCACGATGGGTGATGCCTTGACTCATCCGCTCTAGCAGAGCAGGATCAAAAGCTCCCATAAAGCCTGCTATGCCACACATAGAGCATCCCTCTTCACTGGGTATCTTGACGCAAGATCAACGGTTTTCTAGCAGTTCCGCAATGACTCTGGCCAAGGCTTTCTGACGGCGTTCAAGCACAAACAGCGATTCCACGCGCTGGCGTGCGCGCTGCCCTAACGCCTGCCGGAGGGTTGCATCGTCGAGGAGGCGACTCACTGCAGTGGCAATCGCCTCCGGTGACCGCCCATCGACCAACACCCCCGTATCGCCGACCACTTCCGGCACCGCTCCCACCGGGCTACTGACCACGGCCGCGCCACAGCTCATAGCCTCCAACACTGCCAGCCCAAATCCTTCATAGATGCTGGGCTGGAGATACACCCCACAGTGCTGCATCAGCTCGATTTTACGTTCTTTGGAGATGGCACCAGGAAACTCAACGGCGTGCTCAACTCCTAAACGCTGCACCAAGGCCCACAAGTCAGGATAGGCACTACCCTGCTCGCCAGCCACAATAAAACGCGCTGTCGGATGCTGTTGCAGGACAAGCGGGATAGACCGGATGACTTCGGGCATACACTTACGCTCGGCGTTACCTTTTTGCATCCAGGCCACTGTCACTACAGTCTTATCCCGCTGGTCCCCACCTGGCGTATAGAGCTGTGTATCTAAGGTGTGGGGGATATAGTGTGGGTTATAGGTCCTCAGATTCCGAGTCACCTCGTTGTACTCGACCTGTGAGACAAATACGTTAGCATTGGCCTGATGGAGTGCACACCGTAAAAGCCACCGCTGCCATCCCGGACGTCCGTAATAGTCAAGGCCCGGCACTGGCCAGCGGTAATCGAAGGTCCCGGTTATTAGCACTGGACGCCGCCGTACTCGGGCTTTGAGCAAGGGAAAGAGCGCCCAGGTCCACCACCAGACGAAATAGAGATCAGCATCCCAGGGAATATCGCGCCAACATGTGGCCGTCGTCACTGTAAAGCCCAGGGCACGCAGAATATCGATGTCTTGTTTATAGAATTCCACCCGCTCAAAGATTTGTTGATCAGTAACTGGGGCATAGAAGCATGCTTGCATCACCTGGAAGTACTTTCTTGGTTGACTGCCGTCACAGGCTAGCTCTAGGGAGCCTCGTATTGCAAATTTGAAAAGCAAGCAAGGGCTGTCACGTCATCCACTGACCATTTTTGCGGGTCAGTTCTTTCGGAAAACCGCTAGCGTCAAGTTGGAGGTGTTATGTAAACAGGATACAATGGAGTAATCTAAAATCTTACCAATCGTACCGAACCATTTCCCGAAGAAATTCTGTACACGTCCGTTATGAGGCCAGAATTTAATACCTGATCGCATCATACCCCAGATAGCATAGGCAAGAGTGGTGGTTAATGATGACGCATTGTGACGGCTCGGGGGGTCCATACACCAGAATACTGGTACTGTACACTCAAGAACCAACCCTTGCATCTTAAGAAGAGCAGTATACCAGTCTAAACAACGGCGTGTGACATGTCCGGAAACTTCTTGGACAGGATGTGGTAATTGCGCGAATTTGTCTGTGAGAACCAAAATACCTTTTGGTGCCACAAGTTGTGCCGCATTACATAGAGCTCTACAAGCAGCATCTTCTTCAACAAGATGATAAATAACGTCAATGGCTGTTACTACAGCAAAAGAATGTACTAACTCCAGCCAGTCTTCCCATTGGTTGATTTCAGCCAAATCACCCTCACGTAGATCAAACTCTGGAAAATGCCGTGTAGCATTTTTGCAGGCTTGGGCAGACAAATCTACTCCAACAACTCGTCTACAGTGTTGGCTGTGCCAAAACTTGAGGTAGTATCCAACCCCAAAGGCTGCCTCGAAAATGTTGTCGGGTGGGGGAAAGCAAGCTACTTTCTGCAGAGCACAGACTAACGCATGCAGTCGTAGGTCATAAGCAAGACGATTGAACTCCGAGCCCATATCTGGATGTCCAACCTGCTCTACATGTTCTGGAGAGCTTCCTACGACAAGAGTATTCCAGTAGAGTCGTGCTCCTGTCTCTCTTGAGAACCTCATCCCTAATTTCCCTTGTTGTTTTTTGACTCATTCATGTATGTGAACAATTACGCGTGTAATACCTTGTGTTCCACAAACCACAAAGCTAGTAGGGTCGGCAGTATAAAGATGAGCAATACAGCGGTGACTTCTGGAAAGGCTCCACGCACATAATGGATAATGCCTACCAACATCAATGCATAAAGAATGGTAGGCGTCGGCGCACAGGCCGTTGCCAAACTACGCGCATAAACAATGCGATACAAGGCTCCAAACAGGATCATACCGATAAACACACCCAGTGTTCCAAAGTTCATGTACATCTCCCCCATCAAGGTAGGAGGTATAGTAGTACCTGCTAAAAGCCATTTCTGAGGCCAGAGTGCGAGTGTAAAAATACCCGGTGCTGGAAGTGGCTTCTCAGGCCAGAGTGAAGATGGGATTGGAGTAGCGAACAAAAAAAGATAAGTTAGGCCATTTTGAAACGGTATTTCACTTGGTATCGCTTCTACTAAAGTAGAGAGAATTTGAATGTGCATAAACTCACCAGATAGCATTTGAGCAAAGAGTGTCCAAAGTGGATTTGATTTATCAGCATAAGAGACAAGCACAGCTAGCTGACCTGTGATTAAGAATTCTCTAAAGAAGAGGGCATATGCTACTAATGCTACTGCGCCAATCCCTCCCAAAGCAAGTAATATAGCGAATGAAATAGGCTTAAAGATTCTATGATATAATACTACTCCTGCCAGAACAATGATAAAAGTATTAGCCCTACTACCTAAGAGACCACTAGACAGCAAAGCAAATATCGTATAAATCCAGAAGCGCCAATCAGTTAAACGGCGTTTTTTAAGTAGATATGCCCACCACAACAAAGCGAAGATTAATAGTAGTAGAATTCCATTAAAGAAATACCCTAAGCCTGCAAAAGCTCTTGTGCGATCAGCCAATCCTTCAATTAATGCAATTGGACCACCAATTAACACTATTCCTGCGGCAAAAAGTCCTAAGCCTACAACCGTGTAACCTATCCCCACTAAACCTAGCCTGTGAGCATTCCACACCACTGTGGAAGGATAGCGTTTTACCGGCCTCAGGGCAAAAACGCCATAACCGAAATAAAACCCTAACACACCAAGAATGGCCAATAACAGTGCATGCAGCAGCGCATCATGCAAAGAGCGGAAGGGATATCCCCAGAGGATACTGAAAGGGTCTTCACCGGCTAAAAAAGACGGAATGGGTAAGATATATCCCAAGAAGATAACCACACTGAAAAATATCGGAGGTACAAATAAATCAAAACTTTTTCCAGACATCCATTGTATAACTGAAGGCAATCCCAATAATATAACCAGCATAATTATAGTAAAAAGCAGAAGATTATTTGTTACCAAAGCAAAAAAAATAGAACCAATCACTAAGATAGACAAAGAAAAAATGCATAGAATAGACAAAAACTTATGTACAAGTATAATCATTTTTTTAAAACACCCTCTTTTTTAAAATTGTTTAAAAGTTCTGGTTCTTTGTAATGACATACCTTTTTATTTTTCTTTGATTATTCCAAGTGCTTTATGGAAGTGAGCTTACAAGGACACTAACTGCTACAGTGTTATTGGGGCTGCGATAGTAGTCTCCACATAGTTGGATATAATCATCCGTAAGCTGTTGTCCGACGGAGGCAGCATGGGAGAACAGGTGACTGCTTTCCACCGCTATGGGACATACCTAGGCCGCTGTCAAAGCTTAGACGGATGTAGATTGGATGCCATGTACGGCGTTAAAATGTATGAGCTGCAGCCACAGCCAACCCCGTATACACGGTGCGGCTAGTGCTGCTGCTACAAGGGTGCATCCATACGCTCCAGCAAGGCTGAGCAGCAGGACTGTCACCGCCCCCCCTGTGGGGAGAAGCCAGCGCCATACCCCAGCTACTAACCATACTATCACCAAGGGAAGACCCGTATCTTCCAGATACCATCGCCGTCCCTCACCACGCAGAAGGCGACGATGCATGAGCTGTAGAGTTATAAGTACATAGCCAATATTCAGTGCAACCCAAACCGCGGCGGCCCCCAGTACACCGTAATGTGAGGTGACAACCACCAGTAAGGGAGCGAAAATAATCACTGCAATGACATTGGTGAATAACATCAGACTGGTCCAGCCATACGCCAACTGCAGAGCATACGGGAGATTGACCAGTCCATGAAGCGCCGTACCCATGGTAAGTAGGCTAACAATTATGTGCGTATGTTGTACCGTCACGGCATCTCGTGTCCACACAAGCAAGATCTCGCGGGAAAAGAGCGCTATGGTCACCGCTGCTGGGAGAATAATGACCGACATCAACTGACACCCACGATGATATAATTGTTTGAGGCCTTCCGTGTCGCCCGCAGCCACGTATTGCGAAAAACGGGGGAAAAACGCTGTAAACAACGGGCTGATCAACGTAGCAGCGAGCCCAGCCACTATACTCCCAGCCAGACTGTAGTAGCCAAACATTTCCAAAGGTAAGACCTTGCTCAAGATGATTTTGTCCATCTGTGTGAGCAGCATAAAGGCCCCTGCGACGCCACTCATTCCGGCCGTAAAACGCCAGACTGTGCGTAGCAGATGCCCGTGAAAACGAGGTGTCTGGTGGCTAGTAGGAAGGCTGCGCCAGAGGGCCGTTGCCATCAAAACGACGCTGACGATGCTCACTATAATCTGCCAGGTAAAAAACGCCACGATGGTAGGAGAGACCAGCCACAGCACCACCACGGCCCCTGCATAGCGTAACGTATACCAGACCGCGTTGAGCCCACTATACAACAACTGCCGCTGCAGCCCCAAAAGACCACTCGCATAAAAAAAGAATGGCCACTGAAACACTAAAATCAGCCCCATGAGCTGCACGGCTCGTTGCACAGTGTGGACGGATAAAGCCTCTGCCTTGATCCAATACTGGGCAATAGGCCTAGCCAGCAGCAGCACAACAACGCCGATAAGAATTGCTCCGCTCCAATAGATGATCTCCAGTGTTCGAACGACATCCCACATCTCCTGGGCTTGTCCAGGCTGAGCTGAATAACGTGCCAACTCACGATTAAGGGTCGTGCTCAGGCCCGCGTCCATCAGGGATACAATCGCTAGCAGAGTTAAGAAGAACCCCACGAGGCCATATGCCTCGACCCCCATGAATTTGACGTACAACGGGATAAAAATCACCCCCATCAGGGCTGACCAGCCCTTACTCGCAAAATTGGCAACGATGTTGCGCTGGAGTTGACTCATACCTGGCTCTGTTGGTCAGGAGAATGTTGTGCCGTCACGGTGACTTTTGGAAAGCTCATTGGTTAGAAGATGGAAACCACCGTTTCGAAGGAACGGAGAGAAAACTCGTCTCATCTATGGCCACCGCTTGCGCAGGACGAATAGGCATAAGAAGCGAAGGCTTAGAATAGCAATTTCCCTTAATACAAAATTTAATTGTGGAGTTTAAGTTCAAATAATCAACATCGTTGATTGGCGCTTGATACTGCAGCAACAAAATGTCTCCAGGGTGCAGAGCCGCCAATGAGCCAAGCTGCATCGGGCCGGAATAAGGAAATTTCCCTAATTCTTTTTTTTGCCATCCCTTTTTTTCATCCGGCTCCAGACGAAAAAGGGTTAGAGCAACTACGTGTTGTGCCGCAAGGCGATCTTCATAGACGAATGACATGGAATCCAGGATAGACTTTACTTGAGCAGGATTCGCGTCGACATCTGACTTTGCTTGGTCGGCGTGCTGAAGATCGATCATCGGCGGTGCTAGTTGAATAAAAGTTGAAACCGTAAAAGGTTTCTTTTCTGCTGTGAGCAGACCAGCAGAGTGGACGCGCCAGGAGCGCACGTATCGTCGGTCTTTGGCATCGACATCTCCTTCGGATTGGGACTTGCTTCTGGCAGGCGCTAATGGATGATTACTCGCATCGAACCAAAACCAATCTCCCTCATTCAAATAAATAAAGCGCTGAGCCATATTACCGAAAGCATGTATCACTCTAGATAGTGAGGTGGACGGTGCACCAGCTGCCAGATACGGGAGAACTTCAAATCCATACTTGAGCGTATTAAATTCGTACCAGCTAGTGTGCGGTCCAACAACATTGTTATGTTTCATGCTGCCAGTATAATATAAGCGGTGGTACTGCAAATTGTATTCCATCACCAACTTCCAAAGAAGACCTCGCGCAAACTCTAAATACGCTGGCTTGTGGGTATGATATCCTACCATGGCGCTTGCTAAAGCCACGAGAGCCTGCACATTGTTCACATCATCATCAATAGGATTCCCATCTCCCGTAGGATTGTACTCAGTCCAGTAATAGCGGTCTCCCTCCCATTTGCCGGTGTGGAAACCATAGCGCGGGAACTGATTCTGTACAAAACTTTGCGCTGAGTTGAGATACTTCTTGTCGCCTGTCAATTCATAGCCCTTCACAAGCGCTCGTGCTTGCAATGCGTTGACGTGATGGTCTCCTTCGTGCAATTTCCATCGATATCCTTTTCCCCAGTCGTCAATCCAGACAAAATCCATGTAATCGCAGTCGTAGGCGCCCAATTGCTTGGGAAGCATAGCTTTGTATTCAGCGCGAGCCGCATCTTGAGGGTAATAATCCATGACAAATTGATTCACGACAGAGGACTCTTGTAAAACATACTGGCTGTAAAGCACCCAATCCAAGAGTTGTTTTGCCCGATTAAGCGCACTAGCATCACCGGTTAAAAGATAAGATTCCATGTAATTCATGGCATATTCTCCTTCGCGCCGAGGAGCATATTTCGTGCTATAGCTTGGATTGGGAGAAGTGCTTCCCGGCTTGTATTGGTCATAATTGTGGGGGGTTAAGATGGGATGATTAGGCAGATCAATGCCGATCGCCATAAGTTGCTTGCTATCTGTAACTTCAGACTCCAACTTGCCAGGAGGCAATGAATTGTATGAGTGTGCATAGGATGTTTTGTTTTCTGTAAGCTCACCAAAGAAATATAGCCTCAAGACAGGATCAGCCCAAAGATTGGTTTTTGGTTTTTCGAGAGTCCCTGAAGCATATTGATTGATCTTTTTCCAAAAAAGATCTGGGGGCATTTCCGTAGTCTCGTTCTCAACGTCCGTCACAGTAACATATCGCCCGCGTGGATCAAGACGATCTGGCCGATTCGCATTGGAAGCACCCTTGGGATTCACTGCCAAGATTTTCTCTTCATTGGTCTGAACTGCTCCTATAGTTTCCTGATTGAGCTGACAAGCTATAAGGAGAAGAATTATGCAAATAGTTTGCACTACTTTGTTCAAGCTCATGTTACTTTGCATATCCATGTTAACTCATTGCGAGTGCACTTGGGAGCATGTCG
>Ga0114129_10015974_pt1 | contig 10675 bp, 10 predicted proteins | sample RhiMetdeltSRZDD1_FD_80071 | JGI IMG/M metagenome (GOLD analysis project Ga0114129, IMG submission 80071) | Populus rhizosphere microbial communities from Tennessee, USA - Rhizosphere MetaG P. deltoides SRZDD1 (version 2) (version 2) | ecosystem: Host-associated > Plants > Roots > Rhizosphere >... | reverse complement strand
GGATGCACTTCCCCAGGGTGGGGGACGCCACCCCCAGCGAACTTCCCACTGATCGCCGCGCGAGCTGACGTGGGCATGGGGCCTGGTGTCCCCACCCACCGCCTCCCGGTCGACCCGCTTCCGAGATTTCTTCGGTGTTCACGGCCCGGCGGACGCTTGGCCAGGAACTTGCGATAGAGCATTGCGCTCGATGGGGTCAGGGCCAGTGAACGCTTCGCCGAGCGATGAGGAAGTGGAGCAAGCGGTGCTTGACTACCTCCGAGCTCATCCCAACGCGGGCGACACCCTCGAGGGTATCGCCGGGTGGTGGATGGCGCGCCAGCGGGTTGAGATCGCGGTCCAGGTCGTGGCGCGGGCGTTAACGCGATTGTTGCAGCGAGGGCTGATCGAGGCGTCCGGTCCTCCCGATCGCCCGTGGTACCGCCTGCTGACGGCGATCGTGCTGATACCGCTGATCGAGGGATGGACGACGCCATTTTGATGAGGCAGGCAGGAAGAAGCAGCAGGCGAGAACGTCGCAAATCAGGAGGCGATGATGGCAAGCGGAGCGTACGGACCAGGAGTCGACGAAGTCGGATTGCCGACGGGCGAGGCCGGCCCCATCCCGAGCGGCGCCACGGGCGAGGCCTTCGACTTTGGCGGCATCTTCAATCAAGTCAAGTCGTGGCTGGTGAAGAACGACGACAAGATCATTCAGGTCGTTGTTCCCTGGATCAAGAAGGTGGTGGCCGGTCGCGCCGGCCTTGAGGCCTTCGATCTACCCAACACCACCCCGATCACGGCGATGGTGCTTCCCAGCCAGGTAGCCCGGCTCTCCCCGGCCGTCAAGAAGCTCACCAAGCTGGACCTGCTGGCCCTGGGAGGGTGGGGCGTGGCCAGGAAGCTCCCGAGCGAGCTGGGGCTCACGGCCCGCGACATCCAGACCATCCGTGACGTCTTCACGCCCCGCCTGGTGTCGGCAACATCTCTCGACGAAGAGCCGGAGGCCTGGAGCATCTCCTGCTGCTCCTGCACCCCGTGCTGCTGTGCCGCGGCCGTCGTCGCGCCGCTACGGCGCGTCGCCTGAGCGACCGGGAGTGGGCGAAGCTGATGTCTTCAACTTAGTAAAGTCACAGCGATAGGAGGAGGATCAATGTCGATACCGGGAAGTCCGTACGGCGGTACGTCCGCTCAAGGTGAGGCTTTCGACTTCGGAGGAGTCTTCAATCAAGTCAAGTCGTGGCTGGTGAAGAACGACGACAAGATCATTCAGGTCGTCGTCCCCTGGTTCAAGAAGGTGTTGGCCAGCCGGGGAGCCGGACTTGAGGCCTTGGATCTACCTAACACCACCTCAATCACCGCGATGGTGCTCCCCAGTCAGGTGGCCCGGCTCTCCCCGGCCGTCAAGAAGCTCACCAAGCTGGATCTGCTGGCCTTGGGCGGCTGGGGCGTGCCCCGGAAACTCCCGGCCGAACTGGGGCTGACGGCCCGCGATATCCAGACGATCCGCGATGTCTTCACGCCCCGCCTGGTGTCGGCAGCATCTCTCGATGAAGAGCCGGAGGCGTGGAGCCTGTCCTGCTGCTCGTGCACTCCTTGCTGCTGCGCCGCGGCCGTCACCAGGCCCGTGCGTTCGGTGCCGTGAGTCAGCCGTCCACAACCGACTCATGAGAGTGCTGCTCGTCTGGCCAAACTCCCGGAACGAGGTGCTCGGCTGGGGAGACCTGGGCGCCATCGCCGAGCCTCTGGCTCTGGAATACCTCTCCGCGGGACTCACGCAGGATGGCCATCAGGTAACAATCCTGGATCTTCGGCTGCATCCCGGAGCTCTAGCCACGACGTTGCGTGAACTGGCCCCGGACGTCGTGGGGGTGACGGCCTTCTCCATGCACGTGCTTACCGCGTTGGCGATCTGTGCGAAGGTCAAGGAGCTGCTCCCAACGTGCTGGACCGTCGTGGGTGGCCATCACGCAACGTTCCTCCCCGAGGACTTCTTCGCGCCGGCGGTCGACTTCGTCGTCTCCGGGGAGGGTGTCCGGCCTCTTCGGCAGCTCGTGCGCGCCCTGACCGAAAACGTGCCGTGGCACGACATCACCGGCGTCTGGTCGCGAAGAGAGGGAGTTTTCCGGTGCGAAGGGCGCCAGTCGGGCGTGGAGCTCGATGACCTGCCTTTGCCCGACCGGTCGGTCGCCGCGGCCGATCGGTCGGCCTACTTCATCGACTGGATGAAACCGGTCGGCCTCATTCGAACCTCGGTTGGCTGTCCCTATCGCTGCAGCTTTTGTTCGTTGTGGAAGATCATGGACGGCAAGTACCTCATGCGCGACGTGGATCGGGTGGTCGAGGAGGTAGCCACCATTCCAGAGGAGTTCGTTTTTCTCGTGGACGACGAGGCCTTCATCAATGGCCGCCGGATGAAGGCCCTGGCCGCCGCCCTGCGCGCGGCCGGCTTGCACAAGCGGTACTTTGCCTACTGCCGCATGGATTCGCTGCTGCGACAACGGGACGTGCTCCTGGAGTGGCGGAGGATCGGCCTGGAGCGCCTGTTCATCGGCGTCGACGCCATCACCGAGAAGGACCTGGACGAGTACAACAAGCGGCTCACGGTGGCGCAGATCGAGGCCGGCTTCAAGGCAGCCCGGGAGCTCGACATCGAGATCTTCGCCCAGTTCGTGGTGAACACCGACTACACGCGGCGCGATTTTCAGCGACTCGTCCGGTTCATCGACCATCACAAGATCCGCTACCCGTCCTTCACCGTCCTGACGCCGATCCCGGGAACCGCGCTGCTGGCCACGTTCGACAGCGTCGTGGAGCGCCAGCCCAACGGCCGCCCGAACTGGGACCTGTTCGACTGCCAGAATGCCGTGATGGCCACCGCGCTACCACGGGACGAATTTCGCCGTGAGTACCAGAACCTCTACCACGTGTTCAAGGGCAGCTATACGAGGTACCAGGAGCATCCGTTTCTCCTGGAACGGTCTATTCATGACGGCGATGTCGGTGACTTAACGGCTCACTTCGCCCGTCGCGGCACCTCAGCGGTCGCCGCCGGCCGGGCCCGCTCCCGAGAGGCCTAGATGGATCTCGACCCCATGGCACCCCAGCCGAAGCTTCGCTTGCATCGCGTCCAGGTGATCGAAATTCCGGACGGCCTCCTGCTGAAGCGGGGGCGGGTCGTCGTGAAGATCGAAGGTGGCGAGGCCGCCGAAGTCGCTCAGGCGCTGCTGGCCGTGGCGGCCGACGGGGATGCCACCCGCGAGGAGATGGCCGCGCGGTTTCCGGCCTCTCTGCGTTCGGCCGTGGACGAGTTGATCCAGGGCCTCGAGACACGCCGGTTGCTCACCGAAGCCACGGGCGCCGACGAGCTCGATGGCCGGCCCGAAGACCCGCTCGACGTTTTCTACTGGCACTTCGGCAAGAGTGCGACCGCCGCGGAGCGTGCCTTCGAGAAGGCGCGGGTGACCGTGCTGGGGGTTAACTGCGTGTCCCGCCAGCTCGTGGGGGCACTCGTGTCGGCCGGGCTCGAGTCTGTCGAGGTGATCGACTATCCGCTCCTGAGCAATGTCCGCCTTCTGGGCGAGGACGGCGTGGTGCTGGACGAACGGTGGCCGGGTTGTCTGCCCCGCCCTCGCGCTTATCGGGAATGGTTCGAGACCACCGGCGGTCGTCAAGTGGGCTGCCTGGTCGCCACCTCCGACTTCGGGGGTCAGCATCTCCTCCGCCGGTGGAATCGTCACTGCGTGCAGGAGCGGATCGCGTTCCTGCCGGTGGTGCTTCAGGACCTCATCGGAACAGTCGGGCCGCTGGTCGTACCTGGCGAGAGCGCGTGCCTCGAATGTCTCCGGGCGCGGGAAAACTCCCACATGACCGACCCCGACACCCAGCGGGCCGCCGAGTACGTCGCCTACGAGGGGCAGGTCGTCAACGCGTTTCATCCATCGATGGCCTCGGTCCTCGGCGATATCGCGGCGATGGAGCTGCTCAAGCTATACGGGCAGCTCATGCGCTCGCGGATCGTCGGACGTCTGATCGAGGTGAATCTGGTGGTGCCGCAGCTGACGGAGCGTCGAGTGCTCAAGCTGCCGCGCTGTGCCGTGTGTGGGCCCGGGGAGGGCAGTTCCCCGGTCAGCCAGGACAAGGTAGCGTTCATGCCCGGGCACGAGGTCGCGCGATGAGTGATGGCCGTGCCTGCCTAGAGGCGCTGGTGGGAGCTCTCGACGACATCGTGGATGAGCGGGTGGGGATCGTCCGCCAAGTCGAGATCGTGCCTCGGGAAGCAGGCAGCCCGAACTTCTTCCACGTGGCGGCCAAGGCCGCTAACACCGAGGCGTTCGTTCGCCAGAAAAATTTTGGCAACACCGGCGGCGCCTCGGCCGACCTGTCAATGGCCGTAGCCAAAGCGGTGGGTGAGGCAGTCGAGCGCTACGCGGCGGCGATCTATGACTTCGAGGCCCTGCCCCTCACCCCCCGGGCCACGGCACCCTTCCCCTGTGTCGCGCCGGAAGACTTCGCGCTCTACAGTGCCGCCCAGTACCAGACGCCGGACTTTCCCTGGGTCCCGTTCCTGGACTCGACGCCGGTACGCTGGACGCGGGGCATCGACGCTGGAACCGGTCAGGTCTGCTACGTGCCGGCCGCCATGGTCTTCATGCCCTATCACTTCTATCAGGACACCGGCGACGCCGCGATCGTGCAGCCGATCTCGACGGGTTTGGCCTGCCACATGGGATTCGCGCGCGCTGCGATCGGCGGCATCTGCGAGGTCATCGAGCGAGACGCGTTCACCATCACCTGGCAGGCGGCGCTGGCTCGGCCGCAGCTCCGGGGGGAGACGCTCATCGACCGGAACTACGATCTGGTCGAGCGATTTGAGCGCACGGGCAGCACTGTGACGATGCTCAATATCACCACCGACCTCGACGTCCCCACCATCCTGTCCGTACTGCACAGCGAGGCCGAGCATTGTCCGGCTCTGGTGGTGGCCGCCGCCACCGACCTCGATCCGGAGGCCGCGGTGCGCAAGAGCCTCGAGGAGCTGGCCCATACGCGGCGCTATAGCCAACAGGTGAAGACGCGCCTGCCTCGCCTGCCCAGAGAGGGCTGGCAGATCGTCGACCAGATGGATCATCTGAACTTCTGGTGCGACCATGCCAACGCCCCGCTCGGAGAATTCCTGCTTCGCTCGGCGGCCCGAATTGACTTCGAGGACATAGAGAGCCTGTCCACCGGCGACCCCAATCAGGACTTGGCTGTGCTTTGCCGGCAGCTCGACGGCGCCGGCCACCGGGCGGTGCTGTGCGACCTCACGACGCCTGACGTGGCCGAGTTGGGATTCTCGGTCGTCCGCGCGGTGGTGCCCGGGCTCCATCCGCTCTTCATGGGCTTCGCTATTCGCGCGCTCGGCGGACGGCGGCTCCGGGAGGTGCCCGGCCGGCTGCGGGGTTCATCCCGCGTGACCGAAGACGGTGACAACGGTCTGCCGCATCCCTATCCGTGAGAGGGACGACCCAGCCATGACACGGATCGATCTGGCCGAACTCCTGTCTCCGACTGGTCTGCCGGAGTCGGTGTGGGAGTTGTTCCACGAAAACTCGAAAGGCTCGAGGTACGACAACTTCCCTCGTCCGGAGTTCATCACCCAGCGGATGGAGCGCATGCTGCAATCTCTCGGCTTCGAGCAGTATCCGCGCATCGAGCTGCCGACCTGTCGAACGGCGCTTGAGCTGGATCTGGCCGAGGCCATCGCCGCGCGGGTGACAGCCCGCAGCCTGGCCCCGACCCGGCTGACCCTCGAACAGGTCGCCACGCTGCTGCACTACGCCTACGGCGTCACACGCGACAACCGCAACACGATCTTTCCTCGGCCGTTTCGCACAGTGCCGTCCGGGGGAGCGCTCTATCCACTGGAGCTCTTCTTTCACACCACCCATGTGGATGGGCTGGAGGCCGGTCTCTATCACTACAATCCAATGGAGAACTGTCTCCGTTTCCTCAAGTACGGTGACGATTCTCGCCGTCTCTCCGAAGCGCTGGTCCAGCGGAACCTGGCCCTGGATGTTTCTCTCATCATCTTCATCACCGCCGTGTTCGAGCGATCCGTGTTCAAGTACGGCGATCGCGGCTACCGATTCGTGTTCCTGGAGGCCGGGCATGTCGCCCAGAATCTCAATCTGACCACGACCGCCCTTGGGCTCGGCTGCGTGAATATCGGCGGGTACGCGGATCGGCAGATCGACGAACTGCTGGGGCTGGACGGGGTCGCGCACTCCGCAATCTATCTGCTCGGCATCGGGAGCCCCGCCCCCGATGGCTCGCCCGACGGGTCCGTCCGCGGGGACTGAGCAGTCATGTATCACCATGGCTGGTATCAGCTTGCCTTCGCCCATGAAGTCGAGGGTGAGGTGTCGCGGGCCGCAGTGGGAACGACCCGGCTGGTCGTCGTCCGCACTCCAAACGGCGTCCGTGTCGCCGATGCCGTATGTCCGCACCGAGGCGCGGATCTGGCCTTCGGCGGAAGGATGGTCGCCGAGGGGCTGGTGTGCCCGTTTCACGGGTTTCGCATCGGTCTGGGGCGGCCATCCGACCAGGGGCTCTGCGTGCGGGAATACCGCACACTCACGGTGCGCGACCTGGTGTTCGTGCAGATGTCCGACGGGTTCGATAACGGCTTTGCTGGCGTCATGGAGAAACTCGGGGCGAGCCTCACGCTGATCCCGGGCTTCTCGCTCAAGGTACGGACACAGCCGGAGATGGTGATCGAGAACGCGTTCGACCAGGCCCATTTCGGGCCCGTGCACGGGATCGGGATCAGCCGCGCCTTTCAGATGCGCCCGAGCGAGCGCGGCGAGCTAGCGGTGGAGGGCATGTTCGAGCTGCCGCCATCTCCCTGGCAGCGCGGTCGGCCCGGACCGGAGGGCAGCCCGGTGCCGTTCCTGGCCAGGGCCTTCAGCCCTGGGATCGTCATCTCGGATCTAGGTGGCGCGTATCCGTACACTGTCATCACTGCGGCGACCCCGACTCCCGAGGGGTCCTGCGTAATTCGGCTGTCCCTGGGATTACCGCCGGCCGAAGACGGAGGCCGGCCCCGGCCCGAGCTCGTCGATTACCTCGCGCGGCGCAGTCGGGCGGGCATCGACAAAGACAGAATCGTGTGGGAACACCTCACTGCCCCTTCGATCGCATCGACGCCGCTGGACGAGCCCGTGCGGGAGTTTCGTGACTTCTGCGCCCGGTTCGCCGGGCTCGTCCTGGCATGACGCCGGCACGGCGACTCGACGTCGGAGACGGCCTCGTCGCCCGAGTAGTCCCGGGCGGTGAAGAGCGGATCCTGTGGATCCACGGCTACTCGCTGGACTCCCGGATCTGGGACGAGCTATGGGGGCATCTCCCCGGTCGGCATCACATCGGGATCGACTTGCCCGGGCACGGGCAATCACGGCCGCTGCGCCCCGGACTCGATCTCGTGGGCTTGGCCCGCTGCCTAGGTCGGATTGCCTTCGAGCAGAATGTGCGCCATCTCGTCGGCTTGTCATTCGGCGGCATGGTAGCGCTGCAGGTGGCGATCGAGCATCCCCATGCGTTCGCCTCGCTGGTCCTTGGCGCGCCGGCGCTCGGTGGAGGGCCGCTCGATCGACATGCCCAGGCCCGCAATTTCGAGCTGTCGAGGATGTACCACGCGAGGGGCCCGGGGCTCTGGCTGCGGGATCTCTGGATGACGGCGCCGCCGGACATCTTCACGGGCGCGGCCAAGCAGCCAGAGCTCTGGCGGCGGTTGCGGTCCATCGTCGCTGAGCACGCCTGGACCGAACTCGCCGACTCCCGGATGATGCACGCGCTGGCCACGCACCGCCAGACGGCCGAGGACTTGAAGCCCATCACTGCGGCCAGTCTGGTCCTCGTCGGCGACGAGGACGCCGAGGCGTTCAAGCGGTGTGCCGAGCTGATTCGACGGGGCATCCCACGTTGCCGCCGGCTGTACCTGGAACGCACCGGACACCTCACGCTGCTCGAGCGGGCTTCCACCGTCCATACCGTACTCGACGAACACTTCAGGACCGCAAGTCGGCAAAGTGCACGAGGCGTGAGCGGGAGCCTCGTCGGATAACGCGAGGGAGGAGCAGCGAATGGCGAGCCGGGGGAACCGTGATGAGGTTGGACAGCCGGCAATTTCGAACAAGCAGATCGAGGGGTCGGACCTGAAGGATGTGGTTCCGCTGAGGGTCACGGAAGCCCGCTTCGACGTCACCGGCAGCTATATCCAGCGGGCCCGCGAGCACCTGCGCGGGGTCGAGGGCTTCGGAGGCCTGCCCGCCGAGTTCGAATCCGATCCTCGCGTCGCCACGACGAGCGGCGGCGCGGTCACGGTCCACATGCGGCAGCACTTCAAGAGCATTCCTGTGTTTCTGGCCGCACAAACCGTCCGCTTCAAGCCCGACGGCACGGTCGACAATAGCATTGGCTTCACCCTGACCTTCAGCGAGGATCTCTCGCCTGAGCCACGACTCAGCTCACCGCAAGCCGTGCTGGCGGCAGCCAAACACGTGACCCAGTTGGGCCAAGGCCTGCTCGGTGAGCCCGACGACTTCGGCAATCCGCTCGATCCGCCTCGGCTAGACCTCACCGGGTTTCAGCCGACAGTGGTCGGCGCCTTTCCGGACATACCCGAACGGCCCACGCTGCTGGCGCCGGGACCGTTCGGTCATCCCATCAAGGCCAGCCTGACCTGGTATCCCGCCGCCCAGAAGCCCGTGCTGGGCTGGGAAGTCATTCTCACCATGCCCCAGGGCGCCGGACAGTATCGGGTGATCGTCGACGCGAATTCCGGGGCGATTCTGTATTCGCGGCAGTTGGTCGACCTGTTGATAGCGCGGGGCAACGTCTTCCTTGTCGACGGCAGCGCCCGCACTATGACGAGTTTCCCCCGGCCGTGGTCGGACTATGCCATCGGTTTCGATGCGGGGACACTGCCGCCCGGAGTCCCCCCCGAGCCCAGCCACTGGGTGGACGATACTCGGCGAGACACCGTAGGGAACTGCGTGAACGCGCATCTGGGGGACAGCGGCCCCTCGCTCATGGGGAGAACTGCCCCGGAGGGGCTCACGTTCGATCCCTCCCCGGGCGACGGCGACGATCAGAAGGTGCTAAACATCTTCTATTACAACAGCTACCTCCACGACGTCTTCTACCTGCTCGGCTTCCGTGAAGAGGATGGCAATTTCCAGGAGAAAGGAATCGGCGGCGTAGCTGGTGATCCCGTGGACGCCCGAGCCCACAGTGGCGCGGTGTGGGGCACCGCGAACATGTTCACCCCCCCGGACGGCACGAGCCCTACGATGAACATGGGGCTCGTGCTGAGCACCAATCGTCACACCGCGTTTGACGCCACCGTGGTGTTCCACGAGTACATGCATGGGGTGACGAATCGGCTGGTTGGCGGACCGATGAACACCCACGCCCTGGAAGAGCCGCAGAGCAAGGCCATGGGCGAAGGCTGGGGAGACTACATCGCGTGCACGCTCACCAACACCAACGTGGTCGGCAGCTGGGTAACCAACCAGCCGGCCGGCATTCGAAGCAAACCGTACGACAGCCAGTACCCCGGCACGTACGGCCAGCTCGGCCAGGGCATCTACGTGGCCCCCCACAAGGTGGGCGAGATCTGGTGCTCGGCCCTGATGGAGACGAATCGGAATCTCAACGCGCGACTAGGCACGCCACGAGGCCAGCGTCTGGCCTTCCAGCTCGTCGTCGACGCGCTGAAGCTCTCGCCGACGAATCCGAGCATGCTCGACATGCGAGATGCGATCTTCAGCGCGCTCGATCACAAGCGGCAGGCCTCGCCGGGGCTGAGCGACACCGACTACAACGCCACCAAGGCCGGCATCTGGGCGGCCTTCGCCAAGTTCGGCATGGGCGTCCGCGCGAAGTCTGTCGGGGCAAAATTCGCGGACGTGGTCGAGGACTTCACCCCGGGCACGACGGTCTCCGGTCCTGGGACCGGCCCCTCAACGCCGGGCGGGACATCGGCTCCCCCGACGCCGGTGGTCGGCGGCGTGCTGCGGCTGGAGGACAAACAGCAGACCGCCATTCCCGATAACCAGCTCGCCGGCGTCTCGCGCGTGCTGAGCGTAAATGCCGCCGGGCAGATCAAGCGGGTCACCGTCCATGTCAACATCGTGCATCCGTATGTCGGAGATCTCCTGGTCAGGCTGGCGCCGCCTGGTCGCCCTCAGATCACACTCCACAATCAGGCGTATCAGGACGCACCGGATCTGGTCGTCGACTACACGAGTGCGGACAAGCTGGCTCCGCTGATCGGCCAACAGGCCCAGGGCGACTGGACCCTCATTGTGGCCGACACCTTTCCCGACGCGACCGGCGCGATCCGCGGTTGGGGGCTCGAGATTGAGCTGGCGGGGGCCTCTGGCCCGTCCGGACTCATGGGAGAGGCTTTTGCCGCCGGCGCTGTCACGGAGGCAAATCGGCTCCTCGACGAGCTGAACCGCCTCGTAGCCCGCCTGGCACAGATCGCGGGCTCGGCCGGCCCGCGGTAGACATGTGTGGAATCTTCGCTGTTATCTCGGAGGGGAGTCCCCTGTCCGACGCGCTGATGGCCCGGAGCGTGGCGTGTCTCGCTCATCGTGGTCCTGACGGACAGCGCCACTGGGTTGGTCCGAACCGGCGCGTCGGGCTC
>Ga0114129_10015973_pt1 | contig 10676 bp, 6 predicted proteins | sample RhiMetdeltSRZDD1_FD_80071 | JGI IMG/M metagenome (GOLD analysis project Ga0114129, IMG submission 80071) | Populus rhizosphere microbial communities from Tennessee, USA - Rhizosphere MetaG P. deltoides SRZDD1 (version 2) (version 2) | ecosystem: Host-associated > Plants > Roots > Rhizosphere >... | reverse complement strand
GGCGACGAAATCGACGGCGTCACGCCGCGCGGGCTCGATGTCCACTCGGATGTGGCGCCAAGCGCCCTGCCGAAAGCGCAGCAGGCTTAGCGTGGCGCGCGTCACGTGGCCCAGGACGATCGCGAGCCAGATGTCCGCCGGCTGGAGGGCGCGCGTCGCCTGGAGCCACGCGCACCAGCCGATCGGCACGGCGATCTGGGAGACGATCGAGATGTAGAGGGGGCTCCGCGTGTCGCCCGTCCCCTGGAGGCCGCCCGTGTAGCTGAGCGCCACGGTGACGAAGAGCCCCGACACGGAGAGGTACATCAAGAGCTGCTCCCCGATCGAAGTGACGAGCGGCTCGGTCATCCCGAACACGGCCAGCAGTCTGCCGGGGATCACGAGGAAGGCCGTTCCCACGATCGCGGCCAGGCCTAGGCCGATACGTGAGGCCACCGCCACACCGTGAGCCGCGCGCTCGGGGTTGCCGGCGCCAAGATTCTGTCCGGCGATCGTGGCCGAGGCCGCCATCAAGCCCACGGAGGTCCACGTGATCAGCGAGAAGAGCTCCGTATAGCCCACGGCGTAGGCCGCCTGGGCCGCGGCGCTGTGCTCGAGCGACCCGATGAAGCGCAGCAGCAGTACGCCCGCGATGTTCATGGCGATGCCCTGGATCCCGGTCGGCAGCCCGAAGCGGAAGAGCGAGCGGACGATCCCGAGGTCCGGGGCGAGGTCCATGCCGCGGCGGAAGCGGATCACCGATCCGGGCCTGAACAGCCGCCACATGCCGTAGGCCGCGACGGTCGTGCTGCTCGCGATGGTGCCGAGCGCCGCGCCGAGGGTACCGAACCTGGGGATGAGCAGCACGTTCAGGAGGATGGTGAGCGCCGTCATCGCGACGCCGAGGCGCAACGGCGTGCGGGCGTCCCCCGCGGCGCGCAGGGCGCCGCTCAGCATGAAGAACATCATCATTCCGAGCATGCCGAGGAACATCGCGCGCAGGAATGGCAGCGCCTCCCGCTTTACCTCGGGGGCGGCGTGGACGACGTCGAGCAGGGCCGGCGCCGCAAAATAGCCGACGCCCGCCATCAGCAAGGCGAGCGCGAGCGCCACGAGCAGCGACTGGTAGACGACGCGGTTGACCTTCGCGGACTCGTTGGCGCCCGCGAATCGCGCCACCAGCACGCCCATCCCGCTGAAGACCGAGGTGATGAAGACGACGACGATGATGATGATCTGCCAGCTCACGCCGATCGCCGCGTTGGCCGCGTAGCCGACGAAGTGGCCGACCATGGCGTGGTCGATCACACCTTGCAGGCCCGCGATGATGTTCTGCAGCATCGTCGGCCAGGCCAGGCGCCACACCGCCCGGCCGATCGGGCCTTCGACGATCGAGCGGTCGAACCCCTGGGCGGGCGTTTGCTCCGGACTCGTCATGGATTGCGCCCCCCTCCGAACAGACTCTGAGCATAATGGAATGAACATCGCAGGCACGCAAAGGACTGACCATGAAGAAGAAGATCCTGATCGTGCTGGTCGTCGTCGCTGCGTTGCCGCTGCTTGCCCTCCTCGCGCTCTTCGCGACGAGGGAAAAGCCCGACGGCCCACGCGTCGAGGCCGAGCCCGGTGTCGTCGGGGTCGAGGCGGGCGGCGCCTACGCCTGGATCGTGCGCACGACGCACGGCGCGGTGCTGGTCGACGCCGGGCTCGATTCCAAGGGGGCCGCCATCCTCGCCGAGCTCCAGGCCCAGGGCGTGGAGCCGGACCAGGTCCAGGCGGTCCTCATCACCCATGGCCACCCCGATCACTACGCCGGCGCCGGGCTCTTCAAGAAGGCCAAGGTGCTGGTCGGCCCCGGAGACCTGGCGATGATTCGCGGCGACAAGGCCCACCACGCAGTCTTCGGCAAGATGATGAGCACCGTGATGACGCTGCCGCCGGCCCCGCCGGCGCTGACCGAGCTCCAAGGCGACGAGCTGTTGGAATTCGACGGCGCCCAGTTCAAGGTGGTCGCCATACCCGGCCATTCGCCGGGCAGCGTGATGTACCTCTACAAGGACGTGCTCTTCACCGGCGACTCGTTGCTGCGCAAGCAGGACGGTGTCGCCATCTCCCCGTCCCTGATGTCCGAGGATTCCGAAAGGAACTTCGCCTCGCTCCGGGCGCTCGAGCCGCTCCGTTTCGACAAGCTCGCCGACGGTCACGCCGGCGTCACATTGGACGCCAAGCGCAAGCTCGCACGCTTTCTCGCCGCGACTCGTTAGCGGACGCCGCTACGGGCAAAGGCGCTGAGCCTCTCCGAGGACGAGCGGCGTAAGGCCCTTACGGCGCGTGTAAGGGCCGGCGACCGCGCGGGTTGGCCCGCAAGGATTTAAGGCCGTGCCGCCGCCGGCACCTCCGTTGCATGGCTGCCGATCTGAGCGACTCACTCAAATTCTGCCCGGCGATCCGCAGGGGCGGTCCAGTGTGCCGGAAGACCGAGGAGTGGCACGTATGGGTATCGAGCCGAAGGGTGTCGTGTCGGTCAGGTTCGCGGTGCTCGCCGCTTTGGTCCTCGTCGGAGCGCGGGCCGACGCACAGCACTACATCGAGGCGAACCTCGTGTCGGATCTGCCGGGTCTCGCGACGTTCATGGACCCGAATCTCGCCAACCCGTGGGGGCTCTCCCGGAGCTCGGGGAGCCCGTGGTGGGTGGCCAATAACGGAACGGGGACGGCGACGCTCTACGACGGCGCCGGCAAGGCGCAGACGCTGATCGTCACGATTCCCCCCGCTTCGGGGAGCGACCCTGGGGTTCCGACGGGGACCGTGTTCAACGGAACGAACGCCTTCGAGCTCGCCCCCGGCGCACCGGCCCGCTTCCTGTTCGTGGGCGAGGACGGCACCATCTCGGGCTGGAACCCGGCGGTGGACCCGACGAACGCGGTGATCAAGGTGAAGCGACAGAACTCCGTCTACAAGGGCGCGGCCATCGCTTCCCGGGGCGGCGCCTGGTTCCTCTACGTGACGAACTTCTCGGGAAGACGGATCGACGTCTTCAACTCGAGCTTCCACCACGTCTCGCTCGACGATATAGCTCCGAGCGACGACGACCAGGGCAAGGGAAACGATGGTCGCTTCCTCGACGGCAAGATCCCGAAGGACTTCTCGCCATTCAACGTCCAGAACATCGGCGGTGACCTCTACGTCACCTACGCCAAGCGGGACCCGGCGACGAACGACGACGTGGCCGGCCCCGGTCTCGGATACGTCGACGTCTTCAGCCCGAGCGGCCAGCTGCTGCGCCGACTCGAGCACGGCTCCTGGCTGAACGCGCCTTGGGGGCTGGCCCTGGCCCCGGGCGACTTCGGCGCGTTCACTCACAACCTGCTCGTCGGTCAGTTCGGCAGCGGGGAGATCGCGGCCTACGACGTGACGACGGGGAAATTCCTCGGAAAGATGCGCGACAAAACGACCGACGAGGTCATCGAGATCGAAGGGCTGTGGGCGCTCAGCTTCGGCAACGGCGCGAACGCGGGGCCGCTCAACACGCTCTTCTTCACCGCTGGCATCGAGGACGAGAGCCACGGTCTCTTCGGCACGCTCACTGCCGACCCTGCGGAGCAGGTTCTCGGCAACGGGCACTGACGAGAAGAGCGGACCCGGCTCGGGCCGGGCGGGGCGCGGCTCGAGGCCGTGCCCCACGGTCTACTGCGGACCCGGCTGCAGGTAGCGCTCGCGAAGGATCGCGAGGTGATGGTCCAGTTGACCCGCCGCGATGTAGGCGAGCGCCCTCACGCTGAACGGATTCCCACTGGCGGGCTGCCCTCACGATAGCATCCCCGGCTAACTGGCGCCGCGTATAATCCACGCGGCGTTTGGTCGCGCTGTTGGCCGTCGAGGCTCGCGATGAGGCAGTCGGTCGGTCTCCACGCACTGAGCCTGGGCCTCGGAACCCTTCTCTCCCTGGCCCTGGCGATCTATGGCTGGCGTCGCCGCCGCCTGGTGCCGGGCGGCGCCGCGTTCGCCGTTTTCAACCTCGGAGTGGCGTTCTGGACTGGGGTCTACATCCTCGGGGTGGACGCGACCGGACCCGCCGCGGTGTTCTGGGCCAACATGGCCTACTTCGGCATCGGCCTCGTGCCCGCGAGCTGGCTGGTCTTCGCGATCCGGTACTCGGGCCGAGACTGGCGGATCACCCGCTGGGTCCTGGCGCTCCTCTCGATCGAGCCTCTGGCGACCTTGCTCCTCGCCTGGACGAACCCCTGGCACCGGCTGTTTCGCCTGAGCGTGGAGGTGACTCCCACGTGGGAGCCGGGACCGGCGTTCTGGGTCCACGCCGCGTACTCCTACGCGCTGCTGCTCGCCGGAACGGTCCTGGTGGCGGATCGGGCGCTCAAGGGGCCGCGTCTCGGGCGCGGCCATGCAGCGGTGCTGCTGGTCGCGGCGTTCGCGCCGTGGGCGGCCAACGCGATCTACCTGAGCGGCCTTAGCCCCTTCGGCAATCTGGACCTCACGCCGTTCGGCTTCGGGCTGACGAGCCTTGCCGTCGCCTGGGGCTTGTTCCACGAGCTGGAGCAGCGGCTCGTCGCGGCCGAGCGGCGCTTCCGCACCCTCCTCGATCATGCGCTCGACGCGATCGAAGTGATCGACCCCGAAACGGGACGCTTCCTGGACGTGAACGAGAGCGCGTGTGCCGCCCGTGGCTACACCCGCGAGGAGCACCTGGCTCTGTCGGTTCCAGAGATCGATCCTCGCGTGGCCGAGCGCAGCTGGGAGAAGACGCGGGACGAGGTGCGCCGGCTGGGCAGCTACGTCTTCGAGAGCGAGCACCGGCGCAAGGACGGCTCGCTATTCCCCGTCGAGGTCAACGCGAGCTACATCTCGCTCGAGCGCGACTATGTGCTCGCGGTGGTGCGCGACATCACGGAGAAGAAGCGGCTCGAGGAGGAGCTTCGCGAGGCGCAGAAGCTGGAGGCGGTGGGCCGGCTCGCGGGTGGAGTCGCTCACGACTTCAACAACATGCTCGGCATCGTGATGGGCTACGGGGAGTTGGTCTTGAAGCTGGCCGGCAGCGACGTCAAGTTGCGCTCGAGGATGGAGCAGATCCTGAAGGCGGCGGAACGCTGCGCCTTCCTCACCCGCCAACTCCTCGCCTTCAGCCGGAAGCAGCTACTCCAACCACGGATACTGGATCTCAACGCCGTGATCTCGCAAATGGACGAGATGCTTCGGGGATTCATCGGGGAGGACGTCGCGCTGGTGACGACACTGGCTCCCGGACTGGGACGTGTCGAAGCCGATCAGGGTCAGCTCCAGCAGGTCATCATCAACCTGGCCGTCAACGCACGCGATGCCATGCCCGACGGTGGGCAACTGAGGATCGAGACGAGCAACGTCGACGCCGACGAGGAGTACACCACACGATTTCGGCTGCTGAAGCCTGGCCACTACGTGAGGCTCGTCATGACCGACACCGGCCTGGGAATGGACGCGGACACCCAGGCCCATATCTTTGAGCCGTTCTTCACGACCAAGGAGCAAGGAAAGGGCACGGGCCTCGGGCTCTCCTCCGTCTACGGGATCGTCCAGCAGAGCGGCGGCAGCATCTACGTCCACAGCGAGGTGGGTGTTGGGACCTCCTTCAGCCTCTACCTGCCGCAGGTCGCAGCGGCTCCAACCTAGGCGGCCGGTGGTCTACTGCGGACCCGGCTTCACGTAGCGCTCGCGAAGAATCGCGAGGTGATGGTCCAGGTGACCCGCCGCGATGTAGGCGAGCGCCCTGACGCTGAACGGATTTTCGCTGGCGATGCCGCGCCTTGACCAGGCTTCGGACGGCAGGTTGCGAAACAGGGCCAGCGTGGCGAGGCGGACGCCGCGGAACTCCTCGATGAGATCGGTCCAGGTGATCTCGTCGGCGCGGGCCGCCGAGGCGCAGGCATCCGGGTCGAAGCTCGGCAGCGCGCTGTCGAAGCCACGCGCGAACCAGAAGGCCCGAGCTGCGAACAGCCTCTCGCAATCGCTGATGTGGCCGAGGACCTGGCGAATGCTCCACTTGTCGGGCGCATACCGGAACGTGGACGCCTCGTCGCTCAGCCCCGAGAAGAACGTGAGCGCGGGCTCGAGCTGTGCCTGCAGTACCCCGACGACGTCCGCGCTCGCGATGCGGTCGATGTACGTGAAGTAGTAGGGGACGGCCTCGTCGGGCTTCGGAAGGCCGGGCGGGCTGGAAGGATCCGGCATACCCGCGAGTGTCGCCTGTTCCGAGCTCGCGCTCAACGGGCCTGTCGGCTCGACGGCTTCCACCACCTTACCCCCTCTGGCGACTCGATCTTGAGCTGCGCGACGGGGACCGGCCGGCGCGTCGTCGAGATCCAGAACGTCCAGGGCTGGCCGGCGTCGGCGCGCACGACGTAGCAGTCGACCTTCCCGCGTTCGCCGAGATCCACGGTCTCGCGACCCGCGACTTCGAATCGGAATCGCCGCAGCAGCGGGCCTTCGGAATCCGACGTGGTGTGCGCGAGGAAGGCGCCGGCGTAGCCGTCGGTCAGGGGGAACGACGACAACAGCACGCCCCAGAGGTGCCAGTCGAACACGGGCGTCGGGAACTCCACCGCGAGCGTGACCGGGATCGGTTTCGTAGCCGGCAGGCCCGCGGGTGTGATGGTCTCACGCGCGTCGAGGCGCCGCCCTTGATACGTCGCGTCGGCGAGGACGATCCCGTTGGATTCGTACCGCGCCCGGAGCGGCTGCAAGGTCCGCTGGTCGACCTCGTCGAAATGCGCGCTGGTGCGGTCCCCGGCCGTGGATCGCTGGATCCGGCGCAGGATCGGCACGCCATCCCTCTCCTCGATCTCCACTCGGTCGTCCCAGGTTCCGACGAACCGCTCGGTGCCGTCTGGTCGCACTTCGATCATGTCGAACTGGTTCGTGTACGGGGCGATCCTCCTCGCGTCGACGCCGGGCGCGCCCGGCGCGAGCATCGGCTCGAGGCCGGTCGAAGGCGATCCGCTCGTCGATTCCACCTGGCCGAGTGTGAGCGTGGCCAGGCACGCGCCGAGCAGCAGGGAAACCCGAGGACGCGGTTGCTTGTGCATAGGAGTCTCCAGTCATGTTCCGGATGCATCCTCGTCCCCTCGAATGGCCTCAGGCAATAGCCATTCGAGGCCGCGGCAGTATGACCACTTGCCGGAAGCCATGGCATCGACCAGCTCGCGGATCGCCATGGACTGTTCTCGTCCACGGCCCGCTATAGCCGTTTATGCTATAGGCTGAGACACATGGCGGGCGTCTCACGGCGGGCGGAAGGATTGAGCACTCGGGCGTTTCGTGCCCTGATCGCGCTCTACCCCGCCGCGTTTCGTGACGAGTACGGCCGCGAGCTCGCGCTCGTCTTTGCTGATCGCTACCGCGACGCCGCGAGTTCGTGGGAGCGCGCCCGGCTCTGGCTCGAAGCCATCGGCGGCATCCTGGTCGAGGCTCCGAAGGAGCACGCCCGAATGCTCCGCCACGACCTTCGCGACGCGTGGCGCGTGCTGCGCCAGCACCGGCTCGTCACCGCGACGATCGTCGTCACCCTGGGGCTCGGCATCGGCGCCAACACGGCCGTGTTCTCGCTGCTCCATGCCGTCGTGCTACGGGCGCCGCTGTCGCTGCCAGACGTGAGTCAGCTCTACACGGTCAGCGGAGGACGCTACCGGACGTCCGGGCCCGAAAGCGCCCGCCTGTCCGGTCCGATGTTCGAGGCGCTGCGTGAAGCCGCGCCAGAGCGCATCGGCGTCGCGGCAATGAGCCGCGGGGTCGCGCGCGTCTTCACGCGCGCCGGCGAGGAGCGCGAGACGACGCCCGCCCGGTTGCAGCTCGTGTCACCGAGCTTCTTCCCGGCGCTCGGAGTGTCGCCACTCCTGGGCCGGACTTTGCCGGAAGACCCGGACGGTTCGGAGGCCCACGATGCCGCCGCAGTCCTGAGCCATGCCTACTGGCAGCGGCGCTTCGGCGGGTCTCCGGACGTCGTCGGTCGCACGCTCTCGATCAACGGCACCGCCTTCACGATCGTCGGCGTCGGCCCACGAGACTTCGCCGGCGTCTGGTTGGAGACTCCCGTGGACATCTGGGTCCCGCTCGCGGCGCAGCCCCTGGTGAAGTACTCCCAGAACTTCAGTGCGGACGGCGCCGACTTCAGCCGGCCGTGGCTGCCGCAGGCGCAGATCTGGTGGCTCCATGTCGTGGTGCGCCTGCCGCCCGAGCAAGCCGCAACGGCTACCGCGAGCTTCACCACCCGCCTCTCGGCCCTCGCCGGGCAGGAGTATCCGGTCGCTCTGGCGCCATTCGCGCGCGGGTTCTCTCAGTTCCGACAACGCTTCTTCGCGCCGCTTCTCGCCCTTGTCGCGATGGCGGCGCTCGTGCTCCTGATCGCGTGCGCGAACGTCGCAAACGTGCTCCTGGCCCGCTCGGTGAGCCGACGCCGCGAGCTCGCGGTGCGAATGGCCATCGGCGCCGGCCGCGGGCGGCTGCTCCACCAGCTCTTGACCGAGAGCGCGCTGCTGGTGGTGATGGCCGCCGTCGCCGCTGTGCTTCTGGCCGGCTGGGCCGGGGAGCTGCTGGTGCGTGTCGCGACGGCGACGACCGATGGAGCCCCGCCCTTCGCCGCGCCGATCGACCTCAGGGTGCTGGCCTTCGCCGCCGGCGTTGCGTTCCTGTCGGTACTGGTCTTCGGCGTCTGGCCCGCGTGGCGGGCGACGCGCGCCGACGTCGCCGCCGCGCTCCAGTCGGGCGCCCGCGGTGCGATCGGAGGCGCCGCCCGGCCGGCGCGCGTGCTGGTCACCTTGCAGGTGGCGCTGTCGCTCGTGCTGGTGACCGGAACCTTGCTGTTCGTTCGCAGCTTCCAGAACCTGCAGTCGATCGATCTCGGCGTGGAGCGTGAGCGGCTGCTCACCGTCGGCGTCGATCCACACCTCTCGGACGTACTGCCGCAAGACCTGCCCGAGCTGTATCGGCGCGTGCTCGACGCCGTGGCCGCCGTTCCGGGCGTCCGCACGGCATCGCTCGCGATGTGCGGGCTCGAGAGTCGCTGTGCGGTCGAGGATGGATTCCGTATCGAAGGCTACGAGCCTCGGACGCAAGAGCCGGTGGCCTTCAGCGTCAACGCCGTCAGCCCCGGCTACTTCGGGACCGTCGGCATGCGCCTCCTCGCCGGGCGCGCGCTCGGCGAGTTCGACCTCGCGCACACCCCCAAGGTTGCGGTCGTCAACCGCACGCTCGCAACGAGCTACTTCGCAGACTGGCGGCAGGCGATCGGACGCCGCTTCGGGCTTGCCACACCCGACGTCGAGATCGTCGGCATCGTCGAGGATGTGCGCGGGCTCGGCGACGTCAAGGCGGCGCCCCTGCCGAGCGTGTTCGTGCCGCTGGCGCAGCGCCCGGCCATGCCGCGCGCGCTGGAGGTCCGCACGTCGCTGGATCCCGCCTCCACGATCGACGCAGTGCGGCGCGCTGTCGCCACCGCCGCGCCGAGCCTGCCGGTCGGAAGCATCGAGACGGTCGAGGCGCGCATCCGACGCGGCCTCGGCCAGGAGCGGCTGGTCGTGCTGCTGACCTCGAGCTTCGGTGCACTGGCGCTGGGCCTGGCCGGCTTCGGCCTGTTCGGCGTCCTGTCCTACGCGGTCGCGCGACGCACCCCTGAGTTCGGCCTGCGCATGGCGCTCGGGGCCTCCCGCACCGATATCCTGCAAAGCGTGGTCCGCGACGCGCTCCGGCTCGTGGCGGGCGGGGTGCTCGTGGGGCTGCCGTGCGTGCTCGTCGCCGGCAGCGTCATGTCGGCGTTGTTCTTCGGCGTCAGCCCGTACGATGGCGCCTCGCTCGCCGCTGCGGCAGCCGTACTCCTGGTAGTAGGTGCGGCGTGTGGCGCGATCCCTGCGCTCCGCGCCGCTCGCGTCGATCCGATTGTGGCGCTCCGGGAGGAGTGAGCGTCTACTGCAAGCTCACGCGGTAGAATCGACGTCTTGAACAAGCTGAGCGACAAGTCATCGCGGGGGCCGTTGCGGGCGATCTCGGACTGGCTCCGGAGGACGCCGCCGCCGGTGCAGCCTTCGGCCGTCCCGGGGGCGAGCGCGGTTCGGGAGGAGCAGCCCTCCCGCATCGGGCACTACTTGATCACGGGCAAGCTCGGGCAGGGCGGGATGGGCGTCGTGTACTCGGCGTCCGACGAGAAGCTCGGGCGCGCGGTCGCGGTCAAGACGATGTCATCGCTGGGCAGCGACGACACGGCACGCAAGCGCTTCTGGCGCGAGGCCAAGGCCGCCGCGAGCGTCAACCATCCGAACATCTGCCAGCTCTACGAGATCGGCGAGGACGCGGGCGAGCTGTTCATCGCCATGGAGCTGCTCGAGGGTGAGACGCTCACCGAGCGGCTGCGGGGCGGGGCGCTGAGTGTCGCCGAGGCGCTGCCGATCGGGCTCGGGGTCCTCTCCGCGCTCCAGGCGCTCCACGCCCGCGGGATCGTGCATCGCGACCTGAAGCCGTCGAACGTGTTCCTCACGGCGCACGGGGTGAAGCTTTTGGACTTCGGCCTGGCGCGGACGAGCGACCCGGAGTTGGCGGTGTCGCTGTCGTCGGTGAGCGAGCTGACACGAACCGGCATGGTGCTCGGCACGCCGCGTTACATGGCGCCCGAGCAGGTGACCGGCGAAGCGCTCGACGCGCGCAGCGATCTCTTCGCG
>Ga0114129_10015971_pt1 | contig 10676 bp, 7 predicted proteins | sample RhiMetdeltSRZDD1_FD_80071 | JGI IMG/M metagenome (GOLD analysis project Ga0114129, IMG submission 80071) | Populus rhizosphere microbial communities from Tennessee, USA - Rhizosphere MetaG P. deltoides SRZDD1 (version 2) (version 2) | ecosystem: Host-associated > Plants > Roots > Rhizosphere >... | reverse complement strand
GGCAGATTGGAGTCGATATGGAGGACGCCATAGCGATGGCCGTCATCGCGGGTCACGGTGGAGGTCACACCCTTGCGGACGAGGGCGACCGAGAGTCGCCGAACCGCCTCGTCCTGTGACGGGTCGTCCGGCACGATCACCTCGGCGATGCCGACCGCCCACGCGCCGTAGTCCCTGCCCGAGTCCGACGGGTCCGCGAGCGACACGCGGACCGTGGCACCGAGCCCGAACCAGTCATAGGCGGGGTTGTCCAGGGTGAATGGCACCTCGCTGACATCGACGTTCGGCGTGCCGAACCCGCGTCCGACGACCGCGTTACCGACCTCCGAGATCGGCGCCCCGCCCTCGACCGACACCGGGAAACGCACCCGGAAGAGCCGGTCGTGACCGGCGTAGCCGTGGAGCCGCGTCGTGAGGTCGACCCTGGCGACCCCATCCCAGAGCGAGATCACCTGCTCCAGCCGACAGCCCTGGAACGGACGCTCGACGACCAGCCGTTGACCGATCGGCGAGGCTTCGACCCGGACGCTGGCCGGCCCTCCCGCCGAGCCGACAACACGGCCGTCGGGTGTCAGGTGCCACGGGCCCTCGGCGAAGATCGGATGGTTCGGATATTCCCGGTACTCGAGGACCTCGTTCGCGGAGCCACCGGCCGCGATGATCTCCTTGCCGGTCCGCTTGTCGATGAGGCTGGCAAGCGTGCCGCCCCGTTCCGGATCGGCACGCGCCGTGTAGACGTCGTTCTCGATCTCCAGGCCATCGATCGCCCGCCAGCCCGCGGCTCCCTTCGAGGCGCCGCCGTCCGTCAGCCGGTAGGTGCGGTAACCCACAGCCGGGACGTCACGTGCGACGAACGAGATCCGGTCGCCCTCGAGCAGCACCGGCACCGAGGCGCCCGTGTCATCCACAACCTGGCGGCCGCCGGCGGACTCCGGCACCGAGACCGTCGCGACGTCCGTGCGCGGCCACGACAACGGGTTGAAGACCGTGACGGCCCGTCCCTCGCCCGAGGTGTCGATGCGCGAACCGAGGTGGTCCAGCGCTCCGTCGAGCGCCGCGCGCCCGAGCTCGAGCGACTCGCGCCAGCCACCCATGAGATCGAGGTAGACCTGGTCCGACTCGGAGCCGGTGATCCCGTCGTGGTGGGCGCCGAACAGCAACTGGCGCCACGCCTTGTCGGTCGCCTCGACCGGATAGCGGGCTCCCAGCAGGCTCGCGATCGATCCGAACTTCTCGGCGCTCAGCAGCGTGTTCTCGGCAAGTCGCTGGGCCTGCTTGGTGTCGATGAACGAGACGTCCTTGCCGGTGTAGATCGGGTTCATGTCCCGGGTCTGCGGGGTGAATCGCCGTCCGCGACTCGTCATCTCCTCGCGGACGGCGTCAAAGAACTCGCGCGGGATCGCGCTCAGGAACCTTGGCCAGACATAGCGGGCGTTCCAATCGCGCTGGACCTCGGTCTGCCAGTGATTGGGTGGCGAATAGTCGGTGCCCATGGGCAGGAGCACGTTCCGGGTGGCGGCCATCGTCGAGAGCTCCGTGAACAGGCGATGGACCTCCGACTCCGCCTGCTCCAGGGTCGGCGATGACTCCAGCCACCAGCCGGCCGAGTAGTGGTCGGCCATGAAGCTCGTCAGCAGGGCCCGCCCGCTGGGCGACACCCAGTCGAACTCGCTCGGGAACTGCATTCGCGGGACGTCGCCGAGCGCCATCTGCGCGACGGGCATCCGGGCCGGCCCGCGGACCCAGTTGGGTCCCCATTCGTGGAAGGGACCACGGGCCCATGAGCTGGAGGTGACCGAGGCGTCGGACATGATCCCGGGGAACTGCGGGTCGTGACCGAAGGCGTCCAGCTGCCATGCGGTGGCAGGCGCCCCGCCCAGGACGTCGCGCTGGTAGCCCACCCCGTAGATCGCGTTTCGGATCGTCGATTCCGCGCTCGTCAGGTTCGTGTTGGGCTCGTTGTACGTGCCGCCGACCAGCTCCAGCCGGTCCTCGGCGAGCAGCCGGCGGATGTACTCCCGGTCCTCCGGGTAGACATCCCAGTACGGCTTGAGGTAGTCGAGCTCGGCCAGCACGAACTTGTAGTCGGGGTCGCGACGAGCCATCTCCAGGTGTGCCTTGACCAGCGCAAGGCCCGGCTCCTGGAAGCCGACTCGATAGCGGATCGCGCTCGCCCACGATTCCGTGTACGCGGCCTGGGTGTTCCACCAGACCGGGTCGTAGTGGAAGTGGGCGATCATGAAGAGGCGCCATCCGGGCTCGCCGACCTCGAATGTGAACGGATGACGTGTGAGTCCGCCGGCGTTCTCGGCGACGACATCGGCTGCGAGAGCGTCGTCTGGGGTCGCCCCGGCGTCCACCACGACTCCGATCTCGAAGGTCGCCTCGGCCCCTGGGGGCAGCGGGCCGACCGAGACGGGCGCCTCACTCCGCAGCCGATCGCCCTCGATCCGGATGCGAGCGGGCTCGCCGCCATCGTCCGGCCCGGAGCGGAGCGTCACACGGACGACCTGGCGCGGTTCCTTCTCCGACCCGACGAACAGGTTCGTGGCGATCGCGCCGACGATCTCCATCGCCGCTACCGACGCTCGGTGCGCGAGTCGCCCGCCGCGGCTGGAACGGCGATGGCATCGCGCCACGAGTACGCGGGCTCGTAGCCGAGGAGCCGCCGTGCCTTGTCGATCCCGAGCAGCGTGTCGTGGTCGCCGACCCCGTCACGGACCTCGACGGCCGGGAAGCATGCCGCGACCACCTCGGCGTTCGGGGGGTCGGAGGCGGTATCCGCCGCCCCGATGATGAACACCTCCGCCCCGGACACATCGGCAGCGAGGCTCAACCGGCACGCCTGCGCCACATCGCGGGCGTCGACGTACCCCCAGACGTTCCACTCGCCCATGTGTGGATCGCCCCATGTATCCGGGAACGCCTCGTACTCGACCGGCTCCCGGATGGCCGAGAAGCGCAGACCGATGAACGGGATGCCGGTCCACCTGGCGAACTGGACGGCCATCTCCTCGCCGACGACCTTCGAGAGCGAGTAGCTCGAGTGCGGCCGTCGCGGGTGCTGCTCGTCGATCGGGACGTAGTCCGGCTCGGCAACGTGTCCGGGCGCGGCCGACGCATCCAGCAGGTTGCGCGCATGACGCCGCCCGAACGGCAGACCGAGGACCGTCTCGCTCGAGGCCCAGACGACGCGCTCGAGCCCGACCTGCGCCGCCGCGCTGAAGAGGTTGTAGGTGCTCAAGGTGTTGATCTCGAACGTCTGGCCGACGGTGCGGAGGCCGGGCGCCGGGATCGCCGCCAGGTGGACCACCGAGTCGACACCGCGGAGCGCCTCGATGGCCGAGCCCAGATCGGTCAGGTCGGCCCGGAGGAACCGCCCCGCAGCCTCGCCCGGCGCGACCGTGTCGACGTTGAGCACGTCGTGACCGCTGTCGATCAGGTCGCGGACGACGGCCCGTCCGGCCTTGCCGCTACCACCGGTCACCACGACTCGCGCCATCGACACCCTCGGGTCAGTGCCGGTGGCTTGGGAAGCGGTATGACGGATCGGCCGGATGCTCGTACCCCGGCTCGACGATCGCCAACGCCTGCCGCCGCTCTTCGAGCCACAGGTCGAACGCCCGTACCCGCGCGGCCAGCAGGAGCTCCTCGCGGATCGACGCCTCGGCGTCCTCGTACGGGATCGTCCCGGTGGCCCGGTGATAGAGATCGGCGTTGCGCGCGTAATAGGAGCGGATCTCGGCCTCGGGGACGACCACTCCCTCGGTGACCACCAGGACCAGCTGCGAGAGCTCGGGCAGACCGCGAGCCCGAGCCTCGTGCTCCAGGATCGCCTCAGTGACCAGCTCGCGCGCGACCCACCGGCAAGCGTCGGCGTAGCCGGGGCTTCCCGGCGCCGGGATGTGCCGTGCACGCGGCCCACGGCGCAACAGCGCGAGACGCTCCTCGAGCGCGCTGACGGGGATGGGCGTTCCGGCGACGGTCGCGACGTGGGCGATCAACCCTTCACCCCGCCGACGGTGATCCCCTCGATGAAGAACCGCTGGAACAGGACGAACATGATGATGATGGGCAGGACGATCAGCGTGGAAGCCGCCATGAGCAGGTTGTATGCCACGTCGTGTTCCTGGGTGAAGAAGGCTAAGCCGACGGCGAGCGGATACTTGTCCTGGCTCTGCAGGTACAGCAGCGGAAGCAGGAACTCGTTCCAGGACGCGACCGCCGCGAGGATCGCGACGACAACGACGGCCGGTTTCGTGAGCGGCAGCATGACGTGCCAGAACGTCTGGAGTTCGCTCGCCCCGTCCACGCGCGCCGCGTCGGACAGGTCACGCGGGATGCCCAGCATGAACTGGCGCATCAAGAAGATGTAGAGCGGATTGCCGAAGAAGGTGGGCACGATCAGGGGCAGGAACGTGTCGACCCAATGTTGCGCGCCCTGCAGACCGAACGACGGCAGGCGCCCGAAGATGTCGAACAGCGCCACGAGGACGACCGGGTAGGGCAGGAAGATCGTCGCCAGGCAGATGTAGAAGACAACGTTGCGGCCGGGCCAGCGAATCCGCGCAAAGCCGTACGCGATCATCGTATTGGAGAGCACTGCGCCGATCGTCGCCCCGACGGTGATCGCGACGGAGTTGAACGCGTAGAGGCCGAAGGGGATGAAGCTGACGGCAGCCTCGAAATTGCCCCACGCCCACGAATGGGGGAAGAACGTCGGTGGCGCCTGCGTCGCTTCCTGCGTCGATTTTAGGGCGCTCACCACCATGAAGTAGAACGGCAGCAGGAAGACCACGCAGCCGAGGATCAGCACGATGCGCGGCAGCACCGACCTGGTGAGGATGGCTCTCGTCCGTCGCCGGCTTGGCTCACCGGCAGTCGCAACCGCGGGTCCGGTGATCTCGGTGGTTGCCATCAGGCTTCTTCCGCCTGGTAGAAGACCCACCCTCGAGCCCAGCGGAAGACGGCCCCGGCCAAAATGAGGCTGATCACGAACATGATGGCCGACAGTGCGGCCGCATATCCCATCTGCCCGAATTGGAAGGCCTGCTTGTACAGGTAGAAGACGTAGGTCAGCAGGGAGTTGTCGGGGCCTGCGCCTCCACCCCGACCGCCGCCACCGCCGGTCAGGATGAACACCTGGGTGAAGATCTGGAGGCCCAGCGAGAGGCCGATGATGATGTCGTAGAGGATGACCGGCGTCATCAGTGGGAGCGTGATCCGCCGGAACTTCGTCCACGGTCCGGCCCCGTCGATCTCCGCCGATTCGTACAACTCGATAGGGATCCCGCGGAGGCCGGCCAGGAACACGAGGGCCCACTGCCCCGCTCCCAATTGCGCAATCATCACGAGGGAGATCTTCGACCACGCCGGATCACCGAGCCAGTTCGGCGACGGCAGCCCCGCGAGGTGGAGCAGCCCGTTTACGAGCCCGTATGCGGGGTTCAGCATGTAGATGAAGATCAGCGAGATCGCGAATATCGGCAGGATCGACGGCAGATAGAGGATCGCCCGGTAGACGTGGACCTCGCGGACCTTCTGGTTCATCGCGATCGCGAGCAACATCGCGACGACGACGCCGACGGGAACGGCCAGCAGCGTGTAGTAGAGCGTGTTGTAGGCCGACTTCCAGAACAGCGGATCCGTCGTGACCCGCTGATAGTTCGCGAGACCGATGAAGACCGGGTCCCTGATCCCCGAGTAGCGCGTAAGGCTGAGATAGAACGTGTAGAGGATCGGGAAGATGCTGAGCGCGAAAAACCCGAACAGCCACGGGCTGATGAAGAACAGACCCCATCGCAGGTTGCGCCGCTCGACCGGCCCGAGGCGGAACCTGCGCCGGGCGCGTGCTGGGGCAGCTCCGGTCATCTCCGACCCTCGCTCAGCTTCGTGATGAGGGTAGCGGGGGCCGCTAAGCGGCCCCCGCCTCACCAGTCATGGATCCAGTGAGTCGCTAGCGGACTGCTAGCACTGCATCTGCGGCTGGACGGAGTCTTCGGCCTCCTTCAGCGCATCGGCTGGCTGTTTGCTGTTCGACTCGACGGAGCCCTGTGCTGTGGTCAGGGCATCCCAGTAGGCCGCGCCGACCGAGAGCGGCGGCCGGCTGTGGGCGACGCTCAAGAGATCGAGGAAGGTCTTGTGTTGCGCGTCGTAGAGCGATGCGTCGCCCTGGAGGTCCTTGAGCGTCGGCAGGTGCGTCGACTCCTTCGTGTACACCTTCTGGCCGTCGGGCCCCGCGATGTACTTCATGAACGCGATGGCCTGATCGCGGACCTTCGAGTCGGGGATCAACGCCATCGACCAGCCTCCGGCCCAGGTGGCGCTCTCGTCGCCTGCCTTGGGGATCGGGATATACGTGAAGCCATAGTTGCCGCTGGCTGCGTACTTCGCCTGCTCGGCGATCCGCCAGTCACCGCTGATGGTCATCGCCAGCTTGCCAGTCCACAAGGGGTTCTGCTGGGCGGGCATCTGCGGCGTTGGGAAGTTGCTGCTGACCCAGCGGCTGACCGCTGCCGGGTCATGGTTCTTCGCCCAGTCATACAGGAACTGGAAGCCCGCGACGACCCCCGGATCGGTCGGGGTGACCTTGCACGCAGCGGTGTCGGCGAACTTGCCGCCGTATGCGAAGCCCCACGTGTAATGCCAGCCCTGGTCGAACGCGCCCGGGTTACCGCCCGGCCCTGGTCCACCAGGGATCCAGCCCATCACGTCGTAGTTACCACTCGAGTCCTTAGTGGTCACCTTGTCAGCGATCTTCACGACGGTGTCGATCGTGACCGCCCCCTTCGAGATGTCGAGCTGGGCAGGATCCTCACCGGCCTTCTGGATGAGGTCCTTGTTGTACCAGAGGGCCCGCGCGTCGGTATCGAACGGGAGCGCGTAGGTCTTGCCCTGGTACTGCGTCTCGGCCCAGGCAAAGTCGAGGTAGCTGCTGCTCACGTCCTGGGTTTCGGCCGTGATGTCGTCAAGGACACCCTCCGCCGCGCGCTGCGGGACGGTGAACCGGTCGGCCATGTAGATGTCTGGCGCGGCCCCACCGCGGATCGCGGTTAGCAGCTTGGCGACGTCCGTCTCGCTACCGGGCACGATCGTCATCTTCACGCAGGTGGTGGGATTGGCCGTGTTGAAGGCATCGACGATGTTCTTCAACGCGTCCGAATCGGGCGGCGTGTGACTCGTCCAGAACTTGACCTCGGCCGCCCCTGCTTGGCACGACGCGCCGGTGACCGCCGATCCTTCGGCGCCACTGGCCGCGGCCGATTCGCTGGCGGCCGGCGGCGCACTGGCGCTTGCGGCCCCCGGGCTCGCGGCGCTGGGGGTGCCAGAGCACGCCGCTAGGACAAGGACGGTCGCGATCGAGAATACGAATGGCGATCGCTTGAATGACCCACTCATGTCTCCTCCTCCATCAGTCCGCCGCACGGTGCGGCGGTAGCACATGAGCCGCCATCGGCCGTCATGGCCGGTGGCGTCTCACCTCAAGGACGCGTCGAAAGCGCGAAGACGCTTGCTGAGATCGCGAGGCGGCCTCGGGCAGCACGGATCCTGGAAGCGAGGGCGCGCGGGGCGATCGCATCCGCTGACCTCGTCCGTGCACGTGCATGCTCAGCGAGGGACACTCGCAAGGGGCGGGTGGCGAGGGCCTGGATCGTCGACCAAGGCAGACCTCCTCCGTGCGGCGCCGTTGACCGCAGCCTACGGTAGCGGTCTAGACCGGACTGAACCGCAGGACCGTCATCTTGGCAAGCGCGGGGTCGCGAGTCAAGGACCGCGGACCGTCAGGCCGGCATCGCCTCCAGCGTCCTGCTGCCCACGCTCGAAGCCCGGACGACGAGCCTCGTCGGCAGCACGATCCGGGCCAGCTCCGTGCGCCTCCCCCCGATCCGGTCGAGCATGATCTCGGCCGCGACCCGGCCGATCCGCTCCCGTGGCTGGACCACGGTCGTGAGCGGGGTCGGCAGGGCACCCGCGAGAGGATCGTCGTCGAACCCGGCGACGGCGAGGTCACCCGGGACGCCGCGGCCGAGCACGCGGGCAGCCTCCAGGACGTCGAGCGCGAGATGATCGTGCAGGGCGAACACGGCTGTCGCATCCGACCGCGCCAGGAAGCGACGGATCCGCGCCACGTTGTCCTGGTTTGCGGTCCGATAGTCGTCTCCCCAGGTCTTGCCGACTCGGAGTCGCGTGAAGACCAGGCTCGGATCGTCGGCGATGCCGGCGGCCGCCAAGGCCTGTTCGTACCCCTGGAGTCGCTCGGCGACGGACGTCGTCGTCAGGTTGTCGGTGGAGACGAAGGCGATCCGCCGATGGCCCTGCCCGATGAGATGGGTCACCGCGCTGAAGGCGCCGCCGACGTTGTCGGGGAGTACCGCATCGAACGGATAGCCGATGAGATGCCGGTCGATGAGCACGATCGGCAGGCCGCCCGCGGATAGCCGTGCGAAGAGCTCCGGATCGGGATCGTAATCGATGGGATAGACGATGAGGCCGCTGACGCCTTCGTCCACGATCCGCTTGACCCGACCCGCCTGCTGCTCACGGCTAGAGCCGTTGCTGCCGGCCAGCATGCTGTACCCGTGCGCGTGGAGCGCCTCTTCGATCCCGGCCAGGACCGACGGGACGTAGGGCATGGCCACCGACGGCACGACCACGCCGATGACCCGTCGCCGGAACTCGATCTTGGCAGGTGCCAGACGCCGGATGTATGTGCCACGCGACGGCACCGCCTCGGTGAGGCCACGGTTGTTCAGTGTGGCGAGGGCGTGGCGGACCGTGCCTCGGCTGACACCGAGCTCGCGGACAAGGCTGGCCTCGGACGGGAGCCGGCTGCCCGGGGGATAGTCGCCCCGACCGATGGCGGCGGCAAGCCGATCGGCGATTTGGCGATGGACAGGGATATGCGCGGCGCGCTCGGTGTCGTCGGTCATCGTTCAGTCCGGCCCCTCGCGGTGGTGGGCCGACGTCGTGCGTGGTCGGCCGGTCTAGACCGGTCTACATCTTAGCGGTCCGCGCCACCCACGATCACGTCGTTTTGCCTGGTCCGACGGATCATCTCGGCCGCCGCTCGAAGCCGACTGTGCATCCCGCCCATCCAGGCGATGTCCCGCGGCAGGTACCGCTTGGGCATCTTGGCCACGATCGTGTAGTTCGCGTCGACCACGTTGGCGATCGGTGAGCGCGATCCCTGGGTGACCAGCTGGTACGTGTCCATCAGGGACAGGCCCGTCGCGGTCGAGATCCACCCGATGAGCTGGGTATGGGCGATCCGGAAGGCGTCCTCGAGTGGGCGATACGAGCCTGCGACCATGATCGACTCGTCGTCCTCGAGGCGTGGCCAATCGCAGTACGTGTCCTTGATCACGTCGATCGTGAGCAGGGTGTTCATCGCGCCTTCCACGGCAACCCCGCAGACTTCGCCCTCGCCCATCGTGTAGTGGCCGTCCCCGATCGAGAACAGCGCGCCCGGGACGTTCACGCCGAGGTAGATCGTGGTACCGGCTCGCGCCTCAGGGGTGTCCATGTTCCCGCCGAACGCCTCGGGGACGAGGACGTTGCGAGCCTCGCCGGCCGCCGGCGCGACGCCCACGGTGCCCAGGAACGGCTGGAGCGGCAGCGCCACGGAGTAGTCCGAGTCGAGGGCCCGGTAGACGACCGTACCCGCGGCCCGATCGACCGCGTACACCCACGTCTTCTCCGGCAGTGCCGGCTGAAGGGTCGGCGTGAACTTGGTGCCGGTCAGCGAGCCGAAGAGGGGGACCGTCGTGGAAACCGCCCAGTCGCGTGCTGGCTGGACGTCGATGAGGTGGATCGCGAGCGTGTCGCCGGGCTCCGCGCCATCGACGTAGAACGGCCCGGTCTGGGGATTGATGAACGGGTACTTGATCGACGTGCTGGGCAGGTCGCTGCTTGAGCGGAGCTTCCCGCCGAACGCGTCCTCCGTGTACAGGTCCAGGACGTCCCCCGGGCGGACGCGCATGATCGGCTCAACGCCGCCGAACGTCCACGCAAACTGGTCCGGGGTCGGCACGAACCGCGTGATCGCAGCCTGCGTGGTCACGGCAACCTTCCTCCTGGCGCGAGCAACGGGAATCGTACCCCGGGGGGACTCCCTGTCGGCGCCCCGATAACATGCTTTCCGCCTCGCCAGCGGAGTCTCAGCCGACGGCAGTCATACTCGGTGGATGGCACCGAGGACGCCAGCCCGGCTGCCCGAATCGCCTGGTAGTGCCTCCGTGCCGGCGAACCCGGTCACCGGCATCACCGGGCGGGAACGAGTTCGGGCCTTCGACCTTGCCGCCGGGCTCGCGGTCTTCCTCATGATCCTCGTCCACGTGCTGTGGCACTGGGGCACGCCCGACACCTGGACGACACCGATCGGCGAGGCGATCAGCTACGCCGCGGGACCCACCGCGACGCCGGTGTTCCTCTTCCTGGTCGGTGCCTCGCTCGGCGCCGCGCGGCAAGCGAGCATCGGCCTGCTCGTCGGACGGGGCCTCTGGCTCTTCGTCCTGGGCTACGTGCTCAACTTCCTGCGGGGCGTCATCCCGTACACCCTGGGCACCACCGCGGGCGTCATCACCCCGGAACAGGTCGCCCCGTACACGCCGTGGTGGCTCGCCACCACGGTCGACCTCCACCACGTGGTCGGCCTCTCGCTGATCGCGATCTCCGTG
>Ga0114129_10015970_pt1 | contig 10677 bp, 7 predicted proteins | sample RhiMetdeltSRZDD1_FD_80071 | JGI IMG/M metagenome (GOLD analysis project Ga0114129, IMG submission 80071) | Populus rhizosphere microbial communities from Tennessee, USA - Rhizosphere MetaG P. deltoides SRZDD1 (version 2) (version 2) | ecosystem: Host-associated > Plants > Roots > Rhizosphere >... | reverse complement strand
CTGGCCGAAGTGGCGGCGGGCACCTACCGCGTGCAGGCGCTCCTCCACCGCTACGAGACGTTCCGCCGCGCCGACGGCCACGTCGTCAAGCTGCCCACGGACCGGGGCGAGGGCCAGCAATGGAACAAGGCTCCGGGCAATCTCTACTCGACGCCCCGCGAGATCGTCGTGGATCCCTCGCGCGCCGAGACCATCGCGATCACGCTCGACAACGTCATCCCGCCGATTCCCGATCCGCCGACGACAAAGTACGTCAAGCACGAGCGGATCCTTTCGGAGAAGCTGACAAAGTTCTGGGGACGGCCGATGTACGTCGGCGCCCACGTGCTGCTTCCGGAGGGGTTCGACTCGCACCCCGATGCGCGCTATCCGCTGGTGATCTTCCACGGCCATCATCCGAACACGATCGGCGGCTTCCGGGAGGAGCCTCCGGATCCGAACTTGAAACCCGAGTACTCCGAGCGCTTCCACCTCGAGGGCTACAACCGCATCGAGCAGGAGAACGCGTACCAGTTCTACAAGGACTGGACCGGACCGAACTATCCGCGCTATCTCCTGGTCGAGATCCAGCACGCCAACCCGTACTACGACGACTCCTATGCCGTGAACTCGCAGAACCTCGGGCCCTACGGCGACGCCATCACATACGAGCTGATCCCGTACCTCGAGAAGAAATACCGCGCGCTCGGCGCCGGCTGGGCGCGCTTTCTCTACGGCGGCTCGACCGGCGGATGGGAGGCGCTGGGCGCGCAGATCTTCTACCCCGACGAATACAACGGATGCTGGGCCGCCTGTCCCGACCCGATCGACTTCCGGCAATACACCGTGGTCAACATCTACGAGGACGAGAGCGCCTATGCCTGGAAGGGACCCTGGGCTTCGGTGGCGACTCCCGGGCATCGGGACTATCTCGGCCACCTCTCGGCCACGGTCGAACAGATGAACCGTCTGGAGCTCGTGCTCGGCACGAAGGGCCGCTCGGGCGGGCAGTGGGACATCTGGGAGGCGGTGTACTCCCCCGTCGGTCCGGACGGTTATCCGCGCCGCATCTTCGACAAACGCACGGGCGTCATCGACCGGAGCGTCGCCGAAGCCTGGAAGAGTTACGACCTCGTCCACATCCTGCGCCAGGACTGGAGCCGCGGCCTCGGCAAGAAGCTCGAGGGCAAGATCCACATCTACGTCGGCGACATGGACAACTTCTACCTGAACAACGCCGTCTACCTCGCGCAGGAGTTCCTGGACGGCACGACGGACCCTCCCTACCGCGGCGAGATCGCTTACGGCGACCGCGCCGAGCATTGCTGGAACGGAGATCCCACGCGCCCCAACGCGATCTCGCGGCTGCGTTACCACCAGCTGTACGCGCCCAGGATCGTGGCGCGGATCGAGAAGACCGCGCCCGCCGGGGCGGACCTGAAGAGCTGGCGGTACTGATGTTCGGCCGGAAGCTGTGACGACGATTGCCGGCATCGTGGCGAGGACTCGCCTCAGACCGGTCGTGACACGGATCATCAGTCGCTTGCCCGAAGAGCAGCAGTGCGCTCTGTGGCACTGGATCGATCACCGCAAGCACGAGGCCCGGCGCCGAGAGGTCCGAAGCGTGGGTGAGGGCGACAACGTCGTCACGTACTCGCTGCGCGGCTTCGACGAGCACCGCTGCATCTTCGTGCACATACCGAAGGCGGCGGGAATCAGCGTCGCCATGGCCCTCTTTGGCAACCTCGCCGGTGGACACGCGGAGGCGCGCGACTATCGAAAGGTGTTCGGCCGGGACTTCTGGCGATATTTCAAGTTCACGTTCGTCCGCAATCCGTACACGCGGCTGGTCTCGGCATACGAGTTCCTCAAGGGCGGCGGTCATCCTGCATGGCCCACCGATCAGCGTTTCCGGGATGAGGTCCTCAGCGAATATGTCGATTTCCCGGATTTCGTGTTGCGGTGGCTCCAGCCCCGCGCGCAGTGGCCGGAGCATTTTCGCCCCCAGCACGAGTTCCTGGAACTGGGAGGCAAGCTCGTGATGGATTTTGTCGGGCGCTTCGAGCGAATCGAGGCCGATTTCGCCACGGTCTGTGACCGACTCGGCATCCAGGCACAACTGGGGCGCCTGAATCCGACGGGCGAAAGGCAGGGAACCCTGGGCGACTACTTTGCGAGCGACGCGGTCGAGCGGCGCGTGCGGGACGTGTACGCGAGAGACTTCGAATTGTTCGGATACCCGCTTCGGCCACCGATCGAGACCTCTTGAGGGACGAAAACGCGGGGGCGGACCTGAAGAGCGGGCGGCATGGATTCTCGGACAGACAGCCAGGCCCGCCTCCGCGAGCGCGCAGCGGCGCTACGGCTGGACGACGACCGTCCCCTGCATGATCGACCCGTGAACCGTGCAGAAGTACGGGAAGGTACCCTGCATCGGGAACGTGTGGTCGAACGTCATGCCGGATCCGACTCCGGAATCCCACTGGCCGTCGGGAGTGCAGCCTCCGTTACAGGTGCCCGACGTCGTCGAGTGGAAACCGCTCTGCCAGACCCAGTGGACCGAGTTGCCGGCGTGGATCGTCGTGGTGCTGGTGCCGCTGGTGCGATCCACGAAGTTGAAGGCGCCATTCACGCCCACGTCCACCGTCGCCGCGCCGCCCTGCGGTTGCGGAGTCGGCGTCGGATTGCCGGGCATCGGCGTCATCGTCGGCGTCGGATTGCCCGGCATCGGCGTGGCCGTCGGTGCGCCGGGCCGTGGCGTCATGGTGGGCTGCGGCACGGGGCCCGGATTCGTGACCGTGTTGTTGTCGTTGCTGCAACGCACGACCGCGAATATCGCGATCGCGAATATCGCGAGCAGCGCCGCTGCGTAGAGAGAGATCCTTCGACCCATGTGCTACCTCCTTAAGGGAACCTCAAACCCATTCGTCATCGATGCCTCCTCGACGCGTTCATCGTCGCAAGTCGAGTGCCACGAGGCCGTGCTCTTAGACAACGTTTAATCGCGGCGATGACACGATCGAAGGTTCTGATCACGGGCGGAGCAGGTTTCCTCGGCATCAATCTGCTGCGCTTCCTTCGTACGAAGGGATACGCCCTCGCGTCCTACGATCTCGCTCCACTCGACGCGCCCGATCTGCAGAGCGACGTCGAGGCGATCCGCGGCGACGTGCGCGACGCGACGCTCGTCGAGCGATCGCTCGCGGGCGTCGACGTCGTCGTCCACGCCGCCGCCGCGCTTCCCTTGTACTCGGCGCAGGACATCCACACGACCGACGTCGGCGGAACCCGGGCGGTGCTCGAAGCGGCGCGCCGCCGCGGTGTCGCACGCGTCGTTCACATCTCTTCGACCGCGGTCTACGGGATCGTCGACCACGCGCCCGCGCGCGAAGACGATCCGCTGCGGGGTGTCGGACCCTACGGAGCCGCCAAGGTCGAAGCGGAAGCGCTCTGCGGACGCTTTCGCGCGGAAGGAATGACGCTGTCGATCCTGCGCCCGGCCACGTTCGTGGGCCCCGAGCGGCTCGGCGTCTTCGATCTGCTCTTCGACTGGGCGCTGGACGGGCGGAATTTTCCGGTGCTCGGCGGCGGCGAGCACCGCCACCAGTTCCTGCACGTCGAGGACGTCTGCCGCGCGATCGAGGTCTGCATCACCGGCTCCGACACCGCCGTCAGCGAGACATTCAACGTCGGGGCGAAGGATTTCGGAACGCTGAAGTCGGACTTCCAGGCCGTGCTCGACGAGGCCGGCTTCGGCCGGAGGATCGTCGCGCTGCCGGCCGCTCCGGCGATCGCCGCACTCCGGATCCTCGGCGCCGTCGGACTCTCACCGCTGTATCCGTGGGTCTACGAGAATTTTGACAGGGACATCGCCGTCGCCGTGGATCGCATCGAGGAGAGTCTTGGTTTCGCGCCCGCGCATTCGAACGTGGACGCGCTGCTCGCGAATTTCCGCTGGTACCGCGATCACCGAACGGAGTTCGCGTCGAAGTCGGGGATCTCGCACCGCGTTCCCTGGAAGCAGGGAGCGCTTCGTGTGGCTCGCCGGTTTTTCTAGGGATCGTTCTCAGTCGGTCGACCGGCGTCCGGGGTTCGGGTCGTTGCAGCCCTGGGGGCAGAGCCAGTCGTCGGCCGCGCCGTTTCGGGAGGCGTCGATCTGGATGCCGCAACTCAGACAGTAGACCCGAAGCACCTTCAGGTTGGACCGATCGAGATACGGTCGAATCGTCACCCCGAGTCCCATTGCTTCGAGCTCATCGACGCTCGGCTCGCGGCCAGCCGGGCCGTCCCACCCCGGTTCGACTCGAGCCGCGTGTGCGCGTCGAGCCGCGCGTGCGCGCCCCGGCATCGACACGTTCCACGACGGAAACCCGCTCCGACGCCTCCATCTCAGAATCGACTCCATGGGCGGTCCTCCCCCCTTCTCGTCCTCCATGCGCAAAGCGTGCCAACCGGCCCGAAAAGCAGGCCTTCGGCACTCTCTTTGCAGCCTTTGTCCTTCGTTCCGGCACTCTCGCCGGGCACAAAGGAGGGACCATGAAGAAGGGAATCCAAATCGCCATCGCGGCGCTGGTCGTCGCGGGCGTGGGGGCAATGGCCGCCCTCGCGCAGAACGCCGACAAGAACACCGCCGGGCCTACCAAGAACGACTACCGCATGAAAGTCGTGGAGCCCGCCGTCGGAGGCGTCATTTCCGGGCCGACGGTTCGCGTCGTCGTCGATACGCGGACGCTGCCCGAAGTCGGAGGGGAAAAGAAGGACACGAACTCGATGCCTCGTCCCGACGTCAAGGTCTTTCTGGACAACGAGCAGAAGGGTGAGCTCAAGGCCGAACAGAACGTCTTGACGATCGAGAACGTCCCGGTCGGAGAGCACAAGCTCGTCCTCGTCGCCACGAACCGGAGCGGAGAGATCATCGACCGCCAGGAGATCCCGTTCCGCTCCGAGGCCGTCACCGTAGCGACTACGAGTACGACGTCCGAGACGACGTCCTCGTCGTCGGCCTACACGGCTCCGGCTCCCGCGCCGCCGCCGCCACCGGCTCCGGCATACCGCGCGCCTGCTCCGGCTCCGGCGCCCGTCGCGGCCGCCCCGCCGCCGCCGCCGCCCGCGCCCTCTCGGGAGACGCTGCCGAGGACAGCCTCTTCAGATCCGCTTCTGCTGGTGGGAGGCCTCTCGCTGATCGGCGCCGGCCTGCTGGCCCGCCGGGCCACGGTCTAGGGTCTAGCGGTCTAGAGAGTGCGTTCCATGCCCCGGACGACGGTTGCGATGCGCTCCCGCCGCAGCCCCGTCCGGGGCTTTTTCGTTCGGCGGATGCTGGCGGTCGTCCTGATTGCCGCCGGCACTGTCCTCGTCGGCGTGGCCGCCTACGACCGGATCGACGGACTTCTCGCGCAGAAGAACGCCCGATCTCCGGAGCCGCCGCCTTCGAGCGATGAGATTTCGCCGCCGGAGGTCACGGTCGAGGGGCCCGACGGCGACGGCACGCCCCTCGTCGACATGAGTGCCCTCGACGTGGAGCATTTCGACGAGACCGATCACGATGAAGCAATCTCCGAGGCCGACCCCGGGGGCGTTCTTCTCAGCGAAACGGCCGACTTCCGCGATCTCGCTCCGTCCCACGTCGAGCTCTCCCCCGCCGCCGACAGCCTGACCTCCCTCCGCGTCGTCATCCCTAGGCTCGGCATGGACCTCGCGGTGTTCGAAGGGGTTTCCGCGAAGGCGCTCCGGCGAGGTCCGGGACATCTTCCCGGGACGCCGTGTCCCGGACTCTCGCGGGCGGAAGGCAACTGCGTCCTGACCGGGCACCGCGACTCCTTCTTTCGGCCCCTCTCAAACGCCCGCGAGGGCGATCTCGTCGAACTCCGCGCCGGCGACCGTTCCCGGCGCTATCGACTGGTCCGCAAGATCATCGTCCGCCCGGAGCAAGTGGAAGTCGTGGCGCCGACGGGCGAGGCGCGCCTGACGCTATTAACGTGCTACCCGTTCCGCTGGATCGGCCCGGCTCCACTCCGCCTCGCGTGGCAGGCCGAACCGGAGGTCTCGACCGCGGCCGCGAGCGCCTCCCGCTGATCGGGTCTCTATTCGCCGATCAAGAGTCGCCGGACCCTCGACCCGGAACGAGCGCTCCGGCCGTCCGGAAGGCGCGCCGCGCGGCCCGGCGCAGGAACGCTCTCCGACCGAAGAGGCCCTCGGTCGTTTCCCTTGCCTTTCGGCGGAGGAAGCCCCTCCAGCCGATCAGTGCGTCGATCGTTCCCACGACGTCGCGACGGCCCGCTGCGACAGCCTTGTGACGGAGGTTTTCCAGATGCCGGACCTCCCAGGGCCTCTCGGCGGTCAGCGCGCGGACGGCGCCGTGGTCGAGGACGTCCGGAAAGGTCGGGCAGGCGGACAGTCCGACGAAAGTGTCGAGCATCAACATCGTGTAGAGACACTTCTTGCAGTGTCCGCAGTTGGCGCCGTCCGTCGACTTGAAGCACACGCGAAGATGGCGCCGCGCGAGCTCGCTGCCCGCGATCGCGCGGACCTTGTCGGGACGGTCGGTCGCGGCTCCGTCGTCGCGGACCCGCAGGGTCCAGGACGACAAGAGACTGTCGGTCAGGGGCGTGCTTCCCCACGCCACCGACTTCGCGTGGAAGTTGGAGGCCGGTATGAGCACACGGTCGTACCGGCCCCCGAGGGCGAGCGGGATCGAAACCATGGCGGGACCGTGGCCGACGTATCCCCAGTCGACGGACCGGTTCCAGGCAGTCCCGGGCTCGCGGAGGTTGGTCCGGACGTAGACGAGCGGGCGCCCCAGAGAGGAGGCGATCTCACCGACGACGGCGAGAGCCCGCGCGGTTCCCTCGACCGCTGCGAGCCGAAGATCGAAACCGCCCACGAACAGGAACTCGTCGATCCTCCCTCTCTCCTCGACGGCCCTCCCGTCGCCGTGGTCGAGGGCCGTGAAGAACGAGTCGACGCCTCCCGACAGGAAAGCGCACGTCCGGCGCGGCGCCGGCGCGGGCGGACGTTCCGCGACCGGTCCGCGCAGAGGCACGAGATTCGAGTCGCCGTACCAGACTTGCCAGATTCGCAGGACTTCGTAGGCGCCGTCGACGAGCGGCCGGTCGACGGGCTGCTCCCACTCCAGCGGTTCTCCGAGCGCCGCCGCCAGCGGCAGAAGCGCAGCGAGCCAGGGATTCGCGTTGCGCGACGCCTCCTCGGCGAGGCCGGCCGGGAGCTCGAACCAGTACTCCTCCGAAGGAGCCGAGATGGCCGCATACGAGACACGCGCCACGAGTCGGACTCGGGAGCCGTCTCCGGGGACGGACTCCAGCCGGCTGGCGGCGATGTGCATGGCCTCAGGATAGACCACGCGCGCGAAGTCATCCGCGAAGGACATGCCGTTGTGTCGCCGCTCACAAAGGCAGCCCCAAGAATAAAAGAATCCTCAAGGGGTCTTGCGATCTTCGTAGGGTGGGACTAGGTTCCGAAACGGGTCGATTCCCGGTTGGACTTTACGGTTGACCGAGGTCGCGTGCTCCGATCCTCTTCACAACCACGGTCTCGCCCGCCACCCTGCTCCCCGTCTGTTCGATCGTCGTTTCGTTCTTCTTTTCTTTTTCCTCACGGAGGTTTCCATGCACCCCGGATTCCTTTCTGGTCACCGGTCCAGGATCGTTCCCTGTCTCCTGTTGTTCGTTTTCGCGGCATTCGCGTGCGCGACACGCGCTCCAGTTTCACAGGCGAAGGACAAAGCCCGCGTCTCGTCCGGCGAAGGTGCCGCGATGGCGACGCGCCCGAGAGCCGAATCCAGTGCCGAGGTCGCACCAAGAGCCGTGGTGCGGCCGGAAGCCACGACGTCGCCGGCCGCCGAAGAGTCAACGGGTCCCCTCGTCGGCTACGCCGTGGCCTTCGGCCGATCGCCCGCGGCCCGCATCCTGCCGCCCGCCGCTGCCGGCGGAGAAGCGGAAGAGATCAACGAGCTCAACGACGAGATCGATCGTCCGATCGTAGTCGGCCCGGGTTTCCGCGTCCAAGACCCGACGCTGAACGCTCGCCGACTCTCGACGAAGGCGCTCGAGGTCTTGCCCTCCACGACCTCCTTCGAAGGCCTCGCGGACACCGACAACGGCGCCGGACTCGTCAATCCCTCCGATTCCAACGGCATGGCCGGCCCGAACCACTACGTCGAGGTCGTCAACACCCGGGTCCGGGTTTACGACAAGAACGGCAATCCGCTGACGCCTCCGTTCCGGCAGAGCAGCCTGTTCGCTTCGCTCGGCGGAATTTGCGCCGCGGGCGACGCCGGCGACCCGATCGTTCTTTACGACAAGCTGGCGGACCGCTGGCAGCTGAGCCAGTTCGCATTCACGGCCTTGAACGCCCCTCCGTACCACCAGTGCATCGCCGAATCCATCAACGGTGACCCGACCGGTTCGTACTACCTCTACGACTTCGTTCTGCCGACCAACAACTTCCCGGACTACCCGAAGCTGTCGACCTGGCCGGACGCCTACTACATGTCGACTCGCCAGTTCCTGAACGGCGGACCGTTCAACGGCGAGGGTGCTTTCGCGTTCGACCGCGCGAAGATGCTGGTCGGCGATCCGACGGCCACGTTGATCTACTTCAACGAGAGCAACGGCGGCAACGGTCTGAGCTTGTCCTCGTCGGGCATGCTTCCCCTGGATTTTGACGGTCTTCTGATGCCCGCCCCCGGGACTCCGAACATCTTCGCGATCTACACCACGCCGATCTTCGGCGATCCAGGATTCGCCCTGAGGATCTTCGACTTCCACGTGGATTTCGGGAACCCGGGCCTCTCGACCTTCACCGAGCGTTCCGAGAGCCCGCTCGCGGTCGCGGCCTTCAACCCGGTGAACCCGGGCGGACGGGCCGACATCGAGCAGCCTCCGCCGGCCTTGGCCGCCGACAACCTCGACTCGATCGGTGACCGTTTGATGTACCGACTCCAGTACCGGAAGCACGACGGCGTGGAATCGATCGTGGCCGTGCACACCGTGAATGCTCTTCCGTTCGCTGGCGCCGTGACGCCCGCCGGCCACCAGGCCGCCCCGCGCTACTACGAGCTGCGACGATCGAGTCCCGGAGCCCCGTTCGCGGTCTACGACCAGGCCACTTTCGAGCCGGATCCTCTCGACGGGGTCAACGGCCTGAATCGATGGATGGGGAGCGTGGCGACCGACAACGTCGGCAACCTCGTAATCGGCTACAGCACCTCCAGCACGACGGTCTTCCCGTCGGTTGTCTTCGGCGCCCGGGCTTTCAACCAGATCGGCGGTCTCTCCGAGGGCGAGGCCACGATCTTCCCAGGCCAGGGGAGCCAGCAGGCCAGCGGCAATCGCTGGGGCGACTACTCATCTCTCTCGGTCGACCCCGTCGATGAGTGCACCTTCTATTACGTCAACGAGTACTACCCGACCGGCCTGACGCCGTTCAACTGGCATACACGCGTCGGCAAGTTCAAGCTCGACAGCTGCACACCTCCGACGAAAGGCCAGATCACGGGGAAAGTCACCGACTGCGTGACCGGACTTCCGATCGTCGGAGCGGTGGTCACGTCATCGGACGGCCGTTCCGGTGCGACGGGTACCGACGGGCGCTACACGATCAATGCACCTCCGGGCAGCTACACCGTAGCGGCGTCGGACCCCTTCCGGAACTGCAATCCGGCCGCGCCGAAGAACGTCAACGTCGCCGACGGAGGCACTGCTACGGCGGACTTCTGCCTGACGGGCGACGCGAAGCTCAATCTCGGCCCCGTCACGATCGACGACTCGCTCGGGAACAACAACGGCATCGTCAACCGCGACGAGTGCATCAAGCTGACGATCGGTATCTCCAACGACGGCTGCATCGCCGACTCTCACATCTCGGCGGTCCTGTCGACCACCACTCCGGGTGTGACGGTCAACCAGGCCCTGTCGGCCTATCCGAACATGGCCGTCAACACCAACGGAACCAACGTCACGCCGTATGCGTTCACCACGCAGTCGAGCTTCGGCTGCGGGACGCCCATCGACTTCACGCTCCATGTCACCTCGGATCACCAGCCCGCGCACGACCTCCACTTCACGCTTCCGACGTGCGCCGGAGCACCGATCCCCTTCAACGGTAGCCTCGCGACCGGGGATGCGCAGCAGACCGCGCGGATGGGCCGCGACGGGAACCCCAGCGGATGTGCAGTTCCGAAGGGATGCCCCGGACCACTCGGCACGGGCCCGCGTCTCTACGACACTTTCACGTTCGCCAACAACGGCGGCTCGACGGCCTGCCTCAAGGTGGATCTCACGGCGGGCTGCAGCCCGGCGACCAATCCGATCATGGCGGCCGGCTATCTCGATTCGTTCGACCCGAACAACCTGTGCACGAACTACCTCGGGGATCCGGGCGGCAGCCCCAACCCGAGCAATTCGTTCTCGGTGAACGTGCCCGCGGGGCACAACCTCATCCTGAACGTCCACGAGATCAATCCCGGCCTCGCGGGGTGCTCGAGCTACAGCGGCCAGGTCTCCGGCTTCTTCGACGACACGCCCGCCAACGGCGCGTGCCCGGCGTGCAAGCTCAACACGACCACGAGCATCTCCTCGCTCTTGCCGCCGAGTCACAACCTGATCAATGTGGGGCTCGCGGCCTCTCCAACCGGGATCTGCCCGGCGAGCCGCCAGGTCTCCGTCTACTCCGACGAGGACG
>Ga0114129_10015968_pt1 | contig 10678 bp, 12 predicted proteins | sample RhiMetdeltSRZDD1_FD_80071 | JGI IMG/M metagenome (GOLD analysis project Ga0114129, IMG submission 80071) | Populus rhizosphere microbial communities from Tennessee, USA - Rhizosphere MetaG P. deltoides SRZDD1 (version 2) (version 2) | ecosystem: Host-associated > Plants > Roots > Rhizosphere >... | reverse complement strand
GACCCACCGCCGTCGACGGCCCCGATGTTCCTGGGGGAGGTGCGCCAACCCGGCGGCAAGATCGTCAGCGCGTGGGCGCTGCCCGGCGACCTCGACGTCACGGTCGTTCGGAGCAACACGTTCTCGATGGAATGGCCGCCGCGCTCCGGACGCACGGCGGAGTTCCCCGAGGTCGACCGCGCCGGCTGGTTCGACCTCGAAACGGCTCGGCGCAAACTCCTCCGAGGCCAGCTCGGGTTGCTCGACCGATTCTCCGAGCTGCAGGCCGGCTTGGAGGGATGAGCTAGAAGGCCTCCCAGAGACCCATCACGTTGCCCTCGGAGTCCTTGAAGTACGCGAACGCCCCCATGCCGGGCATCTCCGTCCTCGCCTGCACGGTGCTCCCACCCGCGGCTTCGATCTTCTTGAGCGAGTCGTCGATGCCGTCGACCTGGATCGTGATCACCGGCGTCGGCGTGTCGGCGGAGCGCTTCATCAGGCCGCCGTTGATCGCGCCGGGCTCCGTCGGGGCCTGCGTCTTCTCGTCGACCGGGGTCGTCATCGCGAGGGTGTAGAGACCCATGGCCTCCCCCTGCATGTCCTGCAGGTCCCATCCGAAGATCGACCCGTAGAACTCCTTGGCCCTCGGGATGTCATCCGTCGGGATCTCGAAGTGCACGACCTTGCCCATGTCCGGACTCCTTCCTCTGTAGGTGGGTGCCTCCTTCGATGAACCAGCCTAAACAGTGACGCCACCGCTCGCAGAGGGGTGGCTGGTGGAGGACGGGACCCTACTCGAGGCAGTTCCGGGGAATGTGGTGGCTTCGACGACGACGAGACGGCGACGCCGGTCCCGAGGACGGGTCAGAACGCGTGCCTGGGGCGCCGAATCTGCGCGGAAACCGACGCGGCTGCCGACGTCTGTGGGAGGTTGCGTACGTCGAACTACGGAACCGCGGCCGCCTCCCGCCTCACGGATCTCCCTCGATGGCCTTGAAGCTGAGCGCGTAGACCTCCTGCCCCTTCGGGTACTCCTTGGTCGGACGGCTCTCCCGGGTGGCGGTCATCCCCAGCGCTCGGTAGATCCCCTCCTGCTCGTCGTGGAGGTGCTCGCCGAGGTACACGTTCGCGAAGATCTCCTGCGGCCGCGACGCCGCGTTGACCATCCGCACGGCGCCGACCACGGGTGGACCGACGAGGGTGAGCTCGCCGGCGATCTCCACGAGGAACCCGGGACCCGCGTCCAGTCCGATCGCCAGCCCCACACCGTCGGAGAGGTTCCGGGAGTTGCGACGGAAGTCCTCGAGCACCCTGCGATGGAAGAGCTCGATCAGCTCGTGAGCGGTGTGCGCGAGGTTGCCGGCGGCCTCCACGAAACGGCGCTGGTACTCCTCTTTCGGCGATGCCGGCGTGATCCAGTACGCGAGGAATCCGTCGCCCGTGAACTTGTCGAACCAGCCACCCGGAGTTCCGATCCCGCTGCGGACGGCGGAGACGAACTTGTCCATGATCTTCGCGAACCGCTCGAACTGCACGGCCTCCTTCATGAGCAAGGTCGACTCCCGGATGTCCGCAGCCATCACGAACATCTGGAGGGGAGTCGTGTCGATGATCGCGTCGAGCAACTCGTCCTTGCGGAACCGCTCCTCCCAGTCGGGAGGGGCATGCTTCTCGAGGAGACCGGCGATCCGAGCTCGCTCCCGGTCGCGTTCCTCGCCCGACAACGGCTCGGCCGAACGGTCTGAAGCAGGTCCGCCTCGTTCGGCGTCGTCTGCTGGTGGAGGAGACATCGAGGCCACGGCGCTCCCAAGCCCGGTCGGAGCCGGTGAGTCTAGTTCGCGGTGGAGCGTGCGGCCCTACTCCGGCCTGTTTCGAGGTTCATCCCTCGTCGAACGAGACGCACAACCCGGGTTCGACCCCGGGGATGGGATCCAAGGTGCGCCGACGTCGGCTGACCGTCGGCGATGGAGCGGACGAAAGCGGCTGATACGTACGTCGAAGTACTGACTCGGAGGAGCTCAGCGAGGACGACCCTCGTGCAGCGCGGCGATCGACTTCGCGATGCGGCGCTGCCGCGTCTCTTCGGTCTTCGCTCCCTCGATCGACGAGACATGCCACCCCTTGTTGCTGGGGGACAACGCGTCGAAGGTCTTCTTCGCCTTCGCGTTCTTCTTCAGCGCCGCGGCGAAGTCCTTCGGCAACTCCACCACGCGCGGGGTCGTGTCGAGCTCGATGTCCACGTCGATCACGTCGCCGCCGGCGACCTTGGCGCCCGCGCGGTTCTCCGCGCTCACGCCAACCATGAACCGGCCGCCCATCGAGGCCACCGTGTTCCGGTAGGTGAAGCCGTTGATCGTCACACGGACGGGCGGTCGCTTCCCGGCGCCGAGACCCTCGACCACCGTCGGGGGAACCTCGAAGCCGGTCGCGGTCTTGCCCGCCTGCTCGAGCGTGGTTCGGAACCTCACGCGAGGAACTCCTTGAGGACCGGCGCCAGGACGGTCATGTCGACGTTGTGGCCCTGGCCGTCGAGGAACCGGACCTGCCCGTCGGGGAGCGCGTCGGCGAGCGCCTGCGCGGTCTCCCGCATGAACGGCATGTCCGCCCCGCCGGCGATCACGAGTGACGGGACCTTCACGTTCGCGGCACGATCCATCGGGATGTCGTAGTCGCCCATGATCCGCGCGTCGTAGGCGAGCGTGTGGGCCAGTGCCTCGGTGGCCCCCCACCACGGCTGGGTCCGGGCGCCGGCCACGAACTCCGCCGGCATCCCGACGACCCTCGCCATGAAGAACTCCACGGCGTCCCCGCGGCGTCCCTCCGCGACCATCGTCTCGTACTGCTCCACCTGGTCTGGCGGCGGCTTCGGGAACCCCTCGGGGATGTAGGGCGGTTCCCACATCGCGAGCTTGCCGATCCCCACGCCGGCCTCGGCCGCGAACATGGCGAGCACCGCGCCGGAGGACGAGCCGAAGATCGCGGCCTCGCCGCCGGCGGCATCGACCACGGCCTCGATGTCCTCGACCTCTCTTTCGATCGCGTAGGGCGGGGTGTCCCCGCTCGGCCCCCGGCCGCGGCGGTCGTAGTTCAGGACGGTGAAGTCCGACGCCAGCTCCTGCGCCAGCGGCGCGAGCGACATCCGATCCACCGACCCACCGGAGACCAGCACCACGGCCGGCCCCTCGCCGATCCGGTCGAACGCGATGCTGGTGCCGTCCTTCGAGATCACGGTTTCCATCGATATCCCTCCTCGTTGCGAGCCTACGAGAACACCTTCGTGACCCAGCTCTCCCAGGCGGCTTCGGTCTCCTTCTGGTCCAGACCGTCGATGAAGATGTGATGTCCCACACCGACCGGACCACCGAACACGCTGATGTGCATGAACCGGTAGATCCCGTCGGCGGTGCGGACACCGAGGAAGTCCCGGGACAGCCAGTCCACCTCGCCCTCGAGCTCGGGGAGCCCCTCGGGCGTCAGCCGGACGTGGTCTCCCTTCGCCGGAGCCTCCGCCAACCCAAGAGCACGGTAGAAGGTCGCCCACGCCTCGTCGCGATCCGGGACGATCGCGCCGCCGAACACGTTCACGGGCGTCGCCTTCCGGCCGTTGAAATACGTCAGGTAGATGCGGAGCTTGTCGAAGTACATCGGGTCGCCCTCGGACAGACCCTCGTACTCCTTCTCCCAGTTGTCCCCGAGGAAGCCGCTGTGGACCCACCGAACGACGGTCGTGCCTTTGTCACGGCCCTCGACGAGGTATTCGAACGCGTGGACGGCGCCGTCCTCACCCTCGGTGGTCCGGCTGGCGAGATGGGTGGGCGGCTCCCACGCAGTGATCGTGGCCACCTCCGCGGAGTCGCGGAACTGCATGCGGGTCGTCCCCCCTTCCCCAGGGTCGATCTCGTTCACGCCCATGAACCAGGCGTCGACGCCCGGTCCGGTGGCGATCGCGTTCCACACTTCCTCCGGGGTCGCGGTCACCTCGAACTGATCGGTCACCTCGAACGGGTGTGCCATGTCGGACTCCTCTCTATGGGTCGCTCGGTCGATCGTTCGTGTCGGGCCCGTCGGGCTTGACGCTCGGATGTACGGCGACGATCACGCGATGAGTGCGCCCGCCCTTCGCGTGCTCGTCGTGATACTTGCCGACCAGTGACGTGACCGCACCCGCCAGCTCCTCGGCGAACGCGGCCCGATCGGCGGCCGACGCGAACCGCACCTCGCCGTCCATCGCGAACGTGGCGAGACGCTTCCGAGCCTTGGTCGCGCCGGCGAGGAGCTCGCCGACGTCCCGCACCAACGCCGAGGCCACGGCGATCAGCCAGCGGGCGGAGAGCCGGTCGGGCGAACGCGTCGGGTCGGGCTGCACCGAGGCGAGCGCCGCAGGGGAGATCACATAGGAGAGTGCCGTCGCCTGCAGCAGGCGCTCGGTCATGTTGCCCTTGCGACGCTCCTCGACGAGGTCGACGAGGCCGTGACGCTCCAGCTCCTTCAGGTGGTAGTTCACGTTCTGGCGAGGCATCCCGAGCGTGGTCGCGAGCGTCGTGGCGGAGCCGGGCTCGGCCAGCTCCGCCAGCAAGCGCGAGCGGACCGGGTCGAGCGAGACCTCCGCCACCGCCGGGTCCTCGATCACCGCCAGCTCCAACATGCCGTCAGTTTGCCACCGACAGCTTTTCTTGTCAAGATAGGCGAAGTCGTCGGTGGACAAGCCGAACTGACGTCCGCCAACCTACAGAAGGAGCCCTCGGATGAAGACCTCAACGCTCTCGATCCCCGACCTCCGCGCCGACCTCACGGGCCGGGTGATCGCCCCCGACGACGCCGGCTACGACGAGGCGCGCAGGGTATTGCCCGGGAACATCGACCGGCGACCGGCCGTCGTCGTCCGGCCGGTCGACGCGCGCGAGGTCGCCGTCGTGGTCTCGCACGCTCGCGACGCTGGCAGCGAGCTCGCCGTCCGGAGCGGCGGCCACAGCGGGCCGGGCTTCGGCGTCTCCGAGGGAGGGGTCGTCCTCGACCTGTCGGCGATGAAGGCGCTCGAGATCGACGCGGACGGCCGCACGGCGTGGGCCGAGACGGGACTCACGGCCGGCGAGTACACGAACGCCGCCGGAGAGCATGGCCTCGCGACCGGCTTCGGCGATACGGGCTCGGTCGGCATCGGCGGCATCACGCTCGGCGGGGGGATCGGCTTCCTCACCCGGAAGTACGGCATGACGATCGACGACCTGCTGGCCGCGGAGGTGGTCACCGCGGACGGCCAACTGCTCCGCGTGGACGAGGAGACCCATCCCGACCTCTTCTGGGCGATCCGGGGCGGCGGTGGAAACTTCGGCGTCGCCACACGGTTCCGGTTCCGTCTGCACGAGGTCCCGTCGATCGTGGGAGGCATCCTGATGCTGCCGGCCACGCCGGAGGTGATCGCGTCGTTCATCGCGGAGGCCGAGGCCGCGCCCGAGGAGCTGACGACGATCGCGAACGTGATGAAGGCGCCGCCGATGCCCTTCATCCCAGAGGAGGTCCACGGCGAGCTCGCGATCTTCGCGCTGATGGCGTACGCGGGAGCTACGGACGCGGGCGAACGGGCGGTCGCTCCGTTCCGAGCGCTCGCCGACCCGTTGGCCGACCTGCTCCGCCCGATGTCCTATCCGGAGATCTACATGCCGGACCAGGAGGACTACCACCCCATCGCGGTCGGGAAGACACGGTTCACCGATCAGCTCGATGACGCAGCGATCGCGACGATCCTGGATCGCGTGGAGTCCTCGACGGCGATGATGGCCGTCGCGCAGATCCGGGCGCTCGGCGGCGCGATGGCTCGCGTGCCGGACGACGCGACGGCGTTCGCGCACCGACGGAGCCGGTTCATGGTGACGATCGCGAACGTGTACGAGCGGGTCGAGGACACGCCCACGCATCAAGCCTGGGTCGACGAGCTGGCGAAGGCGCTCGGTCTGGACGGCCGAGGCGCCTACGTGAACTTCCTGGGCGAGGAGGGCGAGGTCGGGGTCCGCGAGGCCTACCCCGACCCCACCTGGGACCGGCTCCGTTCGATCAAGCGCCGCTACGACCCCGGGAACCTGTTCCGGCTCAACCAGAACATCCCGCCCGCCGCTTGAGACGGTGGCGGGGGCGCGGCGCCGCGAAGCGGCGCCGCGCCCCCGTCGCGACTACTCCGCGTAGAACGACGCGCCCGTCTCCAGCAGCGTCTTCAGATCGCTGAGAGCCTCGGCCCAGCCGCCGCCGGCGCCGATGCTCTCCATGTCTCCGCCCACGAACGTCGCGAGACGAGGTGCTCCTGCGAGCTCATGGGTCAGCGTCAGCTTGCTGACGCCGGGGCGGGTCTCGACGATCTCGTAGGTGAGGCGCGTGAAGCCCTCCGCCGTGGTTCCCGGATCCATGAGCATCCGCCAGGTCTGCACCAGGCGGTGCGGCGGGTCCGCCTCGATCACCTCGCCGTCGACGATCACGTCGGGGACGGGCCCCCCGCCCATCTCGGCACGAGCCGCCTTCATCTCCTCGGTCGAGAACGCGCGGTAGGTGCCGCCCGGGCGCAGGTCGTACTCCACACGGCTGCCGTACCCGTACCGCTCGGTCCACTCGGGCCTCGTGATCGCGTCCCACACCGCCTGCGGCGAGGCCTTGATGTACACCCGGTAGACCTGCGTCGTGACCATCGTCTCGGTGTCCGTCTTCATGCTGAGTCCTCCTTCTCGAGCTCGTGTTTCAGGTCGGCCAGCGCCGAGACCTGACGCTCCTGGTACTTGTCGATCCACCGGTCGTGGATCAGCCGGATCGGGACGGGGTTCAGGAAGTGGAGCTTCTCCCGGCCCGATCGGCGTGCCACGACGAGATCCGCGTCCTCGAGCACCCGCAGGTGCTTCATCACGCCGAAGCGCGTCATCTCCAGGTCCGACTCGAGCTCGGTGAGCGTTCGGCCGTCACGCTCGAAGAGCCGGTCGAGCAGGAAGCGACGCGTCGGGTCCGCGAGCGCCTTGAACACGCGATCGTCGTCGGTCACATCGTGCAGGATAGGTGACCATTCGGTCACATGTCAAGAGGATCGGTCGGGCTGCTCCGTGAGGTCTTCGGCGAGCAGCTCCATGAGGAGCCCGTCGTGGAAGGTCCCGTCGGGTCCTCGCTCGTAGGAACGCATCACGCCGACGGGACGGAAGCCGACCTTCTCGTACGCGCGGATCGCGGCAGCGTTGTCGGCCGCGGGGTCGATCGTGAGCCGGTGATGGCCACGCTCCTCCAGCAAGTGGCGTGCGAGGACGCGCACCGCCTCCGAGCCAAGCCCCTTCCCGTGTCGCGACGTCGTCAGGTAGAGGTCGATGTTCGCGTGCCGGTACATCGGGTCTTCCTCCTCGAAGAACTGGATGGCACCCACGACCTCGCCGTCGACCTCGATCGCGAGCGAGTGCTCGTCGGCGACGAACTCCTCCATCTCGCCGGGCTCGAGATCGCTCCACCAGCGCCGGACCTCGGGCTCGTTGCGGATCGGCAGCAGGCGCGCGGCGTCGTCCGGGGTCGTAGAGCGCAGCAGGACCCGGGGCCCCGTGAGCGTGATCGAAGTCACGGCCTGATGTTCTGGTTCAGCCGGAACACGTTGTCGGGGTCGTAGGTGCGCTTCAGCTCGACGAGCCGGTCGTACTTCGCCGACCCGTACACCCCGCGCGCGATGTCGTCTCCGGTCTCGACCATGTCGTTCACGTAGTGCCCGGCCGCGGTGAACGGCGACAGCGCGTCCATCGTGACGCGGCCCCAGTTCCGATGAGCCTCGTCGAGCGCCGGATCGTCCCACGCCGCCTCGACGCCGAGCCAGAACGGCGCCTCTCGCCCGGTGAATGCCATCGCGTCGCTCGCGACGCGCGCGATCGCGCCGCCCTGCGCCCAGAGGCCGACCCAGCACTCGTCGCCGGGCGCCTCCGCGATCCGCTCGAGGCCCCTGTCGACGTACCCGGGGCTGAGCGCCGCGAGGAATCCGCCCTTCATATAGAAGCGCTTCCCCCAGGCCATCTCCTCATCGGCGAGCCCCTGCACGTCCAGGTACGAGCGGACCTCGAAGGTGTCGAACAACGGGCCGGCGTCGCGCAGCGGTCGGAGGACGTCGCGCGCATCCTCCGGCGCGCCGGAATGCGTCGCGCCCACGAGGACGACCGGCTGCCCGATCACCTCCGGCGGGAACGACGGGTCGTCTTCGGTCGCCGCGACGAAGGCGAACGACAGCGACGCCTCGTCGGGCGCGGTCTCGAGGTACTCGTTGAACCGGTCGGCCACCTCGTGCGCCCGCGAAGCGGGGAACGCGATCACGCCTTGCACCACGTCCGGGTCGACCTCGTGCAGACGGAACTCGAACGAGGTGACCACGCCGAAGTTCGGTCCCGCCCCGCGCATCCCCCAGAAGAGGTCGGGGTGCTCCGTCTCGCTCACGCGAAGCTTCTCGCCGTCGGCCGTCACGAGGTCGACGGCGAGCAGGTTGTCGATCGTGTAGCCGAACCTCCGCTGGAGCCGGCCCATCCCGCCGCCGAGCGTGAGCCCCGCCACCCCGGTGTGACCCACGACGCCCACGGGGCACGCGAGCCCGAACGATTGCGCCTCCCGGTCGAGCTCGCCCAGGAGCGAGCCGCCGTTCACCCGAGCCGTCCGCTGCTCGGGATCGACCCGGACGCCCCGCATCAGCGAGAGGTCGATCACGATGCCGTCGTCGCACGTCGAGAAGCCGCCGATGCTGTGGCCACCGGACCGGACAGCCGCGGGGAGGTCCTGCTCCCGTCCGAACCGGATCGCGCGGATCACGTCCTCGACGCCGGCGCAGCGTGCGACGACGGCGGGACGCCGGTCGATCATCCCGTTCCAGACGATCCGGGCGGCGTCGTAGCCGGCGCTGCCAGGCAGGACGATCTCTCCCTCGAAGGCCTCGCTGAACGATGTCAGCGCGGCGATCGGCACACCTGTCTTGGCCTCGCTCACGGCCCGTCAGGATGTCATAGGAGGACTCAGGCGGTCGGGTCGGTCGACCTCTCGCGACGCAACACCAACATGATCGGGATCAGCACCACGAGCACGCCGAGTCCGGCGATCAGGAAGACGATCTTGGGCCCGAAGAGGTCCACCAGGAACCCACCTCCCGCGAACGCCAGCGTGTGTCCGGCGGGCGCCGCCGTGCCGACGAGGCCGAAGACGCGCCCGAGCATCTCCCTCGGCACTGACCGCTGGACCAGCGTGTCCATCGCCACGACCTCGACCGCATTGCCGACGCCGGCGATCGCCTGGCCGACGGCCACCACGGCGATCAACGGCGCGATCCCGGTGAGGACGGCGCCGACCCCGCCCGCGACCCAGCCCAGGAGGAAGACCGTGCCCGCCGCGGCCGCGGTGCCCTTCCACGAGAGCCCGATCGAGCCGAGGAGCATCCCGACCCCGTAGGCGCCCGTGACCAGGCCGTAGGCGAGAGCCGAGCCGTGGAACGTCTCGCGGACGAGGAACACCAGCGCGACGTCGTCCAGGCCGGCGAACGCCACGCCGACGAACAACGCGACGATCAGCGTGCGCACCACGCGGTTCCGCCACGCGAACCGGAGCCCGTCCATGCCGACGGCGAGGAAGCCTCTCGCTTCCCCGCCGTCGGCGGGGGGGCGGAGCGGCGGAAGCCCCCACAGGAACAGCGCCGAGAGCACGAACGAGAGGGCGTTCGCGGCGAGCGCGCCGCGACCGCCCAACCACGAGTAGAGCAGTCCGCCGAGGACGGGCCCGGCCGCCACCTGGACGTTCAGGGACATGCCGATCCAGGCGTTCGCGCGCATCAGCTGCTCCGGCCGGACGAGCGCCGGCAGGGCGCTCCGTCCGGCCGGCGCGAACAGCGTGTCCAACACGGCGGCGAGCGCGACCAGCGCGAGCAACACCGGGAACGACGGTTGGAGCCAGGCGATCGTGCCGAAGATCGCGGCCTGACCGAGGTCGCACGCCACCATCAGCGACCGCTGCTCCACGCGGTCGACGATGGCGCCGGCGACCGGGCCGAGGAACCGCGGGATCGACGTGGCGAGCAGCAGCGCTCCGACCGCGGTTCCCGTCCGTCGCTGGTCCTGCACGAGCAGGACCAGCGCGATCACCGCGATCCCGTCGCCGACGTGGGACACCGTGCGCGCCGCGAGGAGCCGGCGGAACGCCGGCGCGTCGCGGATCGGGTTCACCACGTCGTCGGTCACGCGTCGCGCCGGGGCATCTGGAGGAGCAACGTCCCCACCGTGAACGTCGCCGAGCCCTCCGTCGGACGCGCGAGGGCGAGCTCGTCGAGGCGGTGCAGGAAGTCGTGCACCGCCTCGTTCGCGGCGTCGATCCCGTCGGCGTCGAGCTCGATCTCCCGCGTGGACAGCACGTCGTGATCGACGGCGTGGCGTTCGGTCGCGGCCTCGTCCATCCGCCGCAGCAGCTCGGCGACGTAGGCCCGGTTCATCGCCTGACGCACCCCGAGCGGCGCGTCCGGCTCGACGTCGACCCACAGCCCGTGCGGCACCTCGAACAGGATCTCGGTCCCGCCGCGCCGGCTCCGCTCCCCCACGCGGAGCGCGATCCCCGCCCGCTCGAGCGACCGGAGGTGGTACTGGGCGGACCCGAACCGGATCCCGAGGCGCCGGGCGAGCTCCGAGGCGGACAGGCGCTCGGCGCGGAGGAGGTGGAGCATCCGGACGCGCGTCGG
>Ga0114129_10015967_pt1 | contig 10678 bp, 9 predicted proteins | sample RhiMetdeltSRZDD1_FD_80071 | JGI IMG/M metagenome (GOLD analysis project Ga0114129, IMG submission 80071) | Populus rhizosphere microbial communities from Tennessee, USA - Rhizosphere MetaG P. deltoides SRZDD1 (version 2) (version 2) | ecosystem: Host-associated > Plants > Roots > Rhizosphere >... | reverse complement strand
CGGACCTGCGGTGTGGGATGCCGATTCAGGACATTCGCGAGTTCTTCCGCGAGTCGGGCTTCAACGTCTTTCGAAAAATCGTGGAGGGCGGCGGCACTGTGCGCGGGCTTGTCGTCCCGAACGTGGGTCGCTACTCGAGGAGTGAGGTCGACGGCATTGTCGATCAGGCCGAAGCGCTTGGCGGAAAGGTCGTGTGGGCTCGGCGTGCAGACGATGGGACGATCACGAGCTCAGTCATGAAGCCGCTTGGTGATGACGGGGTTCGTCAGGTGCTCGACCTGACGGGCACCGAGCGAGGGGGCCTTCTGCTGGTCGCCGCAGGTGATCCCGACACGGCGTCCAAGCTGCTGGGCCAGTTGCGTTTGAGCCTGGCGCGCAAGGAAGGATTGCTCACGCCGGACGAGTACGCGTTCACCTGGGTAGTCGACTTTCCGCTGCTCGAATGGGATGCCGAGGAGAAGCGGTATTCGGCCATGCATCACCCGTTCACGTCGCCGCACGAGGAGGATCAAGCCAAGCTCGAGCACGAACCCGGTAACGTCCGCGCCAAGGCGTATGATCTCGTGTTGAATGGCAGCGAGATCGGCGGCGGCAGCATTCGTATTCACGATGCCGCGCTTCAAAGCCGAATCTTCTCGCTGTTGAACATCAGCCCCGAGGAGGCAAAGCTGCGATTCGGATTCTTCCTGGAGGCCCTCGAGTACGGCACGCCGCCGCACGGCGGCATCGCACTCGGGCTGGATCGCATCGCCGCGCTCCTGTCGAACGAGAGCTCGATTCGAGAAGTCATTGCGTTTCCAAAGACGGCTGCCGCTGTCGACATGATGTCCGCCGCCCCATCGGCAGTCGATCCGAAACAGTTGCGAGAATTGCACCTGCAGATCATCCGCAAGGGATAGGACGGCGACCGGTCGAAAGGACCGGCCCCCACGAAGACGTTAGACCGAAGACTGAATGAAAAAGATCGCCCTGCCACAACAAGGCATCGCAACGCTCTACGGAGCGCACGACGGGAACCTCAAGCACATCGAGTCTTTGCTCGGCGTTCAGATCCGGACGCAGGGCGACGAGCTCATCGTCGAGGGTGACAAGCCGGCGGAGCAGCTCGTCGAGAGAATCTTCGAACAGTTGAAAAATCTTATGGCGGACGGGTACGAACTGCGCAACGGCGACGTCAAAACCGCCGTGCAGTTGATGGCCGCCGATGGGGCGGTCAATCTTCGGGACTACTTCCAGCGAGAAGGTCAAAAGCAGCCGGAGGGAACGCGGCGGCGCGTCAATCCAAAGAGCACGAATCAGCGGCGATATCTGGATGCAATCGAACGCTTCGACATCGTCTTCGGCGTAGGCCCCGCCGGCACAGGAAAGACGTATCTTGCGATGGCGCAAGCCGTCGCCTATCTCCTGGCCAAGAAGGTCAGCCGAATCATTCTGGCGCGGCCGGCCGTCGAGGCGGGAGAAAAGCTCGGGTTCCTCCCGGGCGATCTGCAGGAGAAGGTGAACCCCTACCTTCGCCCGTTGTACGACGCGCTGTACGACATGATGGACGTGGAGCGCGCGACGCGACTCGTCGAGCGCGGGACCATTGAAGTGGCGCCGATTGCCTTCATGCGGGGCAGGACGTTGAACGACGCGTTCGTGATCCTCGATGAAGCGCAGAACACGACGTCGGAGCAGATGAAGATGTTCCTCACGCGCCTCGGCTTCGGCTCGAAAGCGGTAGTGACGGGGGACATCACGCAGATCGACTTGCCGCATCCACGAACCTCCGGGCTGGTCGAGGCGCTGCAGATCGTCAAAGACATCGAGGGCCTCGGGTTCATCTACTTCGACGAGAAGGACGTCGTCCGACACAAGCTCGTGCAGCAGATCGTGAAGGCGTACGACGTCTTCTCGGGCTCGCGTGGGCGTACGTAGCGCGTCTGCGGATCCGGCGTCCACGAGCCGCGTCGTCGTCACCGTCGTGGCGGCGAGCACTCTTCGCGCGCGCGGCCTTGGCAGGTGGCTGAGCAAGGTCGCCCCGGCCAGGGCCAGGGGGGCCTTGACGGTTGCCGTCATCTCCGACGCGCGAGTGCGTGCGCTGAACCATCGATATCGCAGGCAGAACAGTGCGACGGATGTGTTGTCGTTTCCCTCCGACGAACCGGGGAATTTGGGCGATGTCGTGATTGCGGCTGGAGTTGCGAGGCGTCAGGCGCGCGCCGCCGGCCACCCGGTCGCCGTCGAGCTCCGTGTGCTGGCCCTTCATGGTCTCTTGCACCTTCTTGGCTATGATCACGAGCGCGATGACGGCCGGATGGCACGCGTGGAGCGCCGCCTGCGACTCAAGGGCGGACTCCGCGAAGGGCTGATTGAACGGGGTCGAACCTCCGAATGACGCCCCTCGTCCTGTTTCTGCTCGGTTGCGCGACCGTTTTCCTGGGGTCGATCCAGGCGGCGTTCAGCGCCCTCATGCGGCTGTCGCTCCGTCTGATGGCCGAGCGCGGCGGCCGCGACGATCGACTCGGGCAGTACCTCGACGATCCACTGAGGCTCTTCATTCCCGTCCGCGTATTGATCGGGATGTCGACCGTACTCGCCGGGATTCTGATCGCCCGGTTGAGCGATGTGCGCGACGCCCTGTCGATCGTCACCTTCATCGTGTCGCTGGTCGCGTTTGTCATGGTGTGCGAGCACATCCTTCCGCTGCTGATCGTCCGGAGAGATCCGGAGGGCGCGCTCGACATGCTGCTGCCTGCCTTTCACGCCGTCGCCAGCGTGGTGCTTCCGATCACCACCGTCATCTTGAATTTCATCGACGTGCGCCGTGATCGAGACCTCCCCAATGGCGGGACTGCATCCGATACGGCGGCTCCAGTGGCCACCGGCGAAAGCGAGTCTGACGAAGGCTCGATCTCCGACGTCGAGGGACGCGAGCTGCTGCAGTCCATCGTGAACTTTACGGAAACGGTCGTCCGCGAGGTGATGACGCCTCGGCCGGACATCATCGCGATTCGCGTGGATGCGACGCTGCAGGACTTGCGCACATTGTTTCGAGAGGAGCAGTACTCTCGCATTCCGGTCTACAGAGACAACCTCGACAACATCGTGGGGATTCTGTTCGTGAAAGATCTGGTGGCGCTCCCACCAGGCACCGAGCCGCCAATGACGACGCTGATGCGGACCGCGCACTTCGTGCCCGAGAGCAAGCGCGTGTCGGAGCTGCTGAAAGAGCTCCAGCGGCGGCAGACGCAGATGGCGATTGTCGTCGATGAGTATGGCGGCACAGCGGGTCTGGTCACGGTGGAGGATCTCCTCGAAGAGATCGTCGGCGAGATCCGTGACGAGTACGACGTCGAGAGCGAGACTGTCACCGACGAGGGCCAGGGCACGTTCGTGTTCAGTGGGAAGGTCAGCGTCGACGAAGTGCGCGATCGCCTGGGCGTGGACATCGAGCGCGAAGGCTTCGAGACCGTTGGCGGGTATCTCCTGTCGCACCTCGGACACATGCCGTATGTGGGCGAGACCTTCGACATCGATGGACTCTCGTTCGAGGTGCTCGAAGTGGAGCGCCGGCGCATCGCGAAGGTCCGTGCCAGGAGACGCGAGTCGACGCCAGAGATGGCGAGCCACGATCGTGGCGGCACGGCGCGACCCAGCAATTGACGATGTACGATTGACGGATTTGTCGAGGGATTGAGGCAGTCCAATCCGTCAACCGTCCTTCGTCAATTGTCAATCGCTACGCGGGTGCTCATGCCGATTCACACCGACATTCGCATTGGTCACGTCCACCTGAAGGTCGCCGACCTCGATCGGTCCGTCCAGTTCTATTGCGGCGTGCTTGGCTTCGAGCTGATGCAGCGACTGGGCTCGGGCGCCGCATTCGTCTCCGCGGGCGGCTATCACCATCACATCGGTCTGAACACCTGGGAGAGTCTCGGGGGCTCACCGCCGCCTCTCGGCACCACGGGCTTGTACCATACGGCCATCGTGTTTCCCACGCGAGTGGAGCTCGCTCGCGCGCTGCAGCGCGTGGTGGATGCTCGGATTCCCCTCGATGGTGCCGCCGATCATGGGGTGAGCGAAGCGCTGTACCTGCGCGATCCTGACGACAACGGTGTCGAGCTCTATTGGGATCGCCCGAGAGACCGCTGGCCCAGAAACGCCGATGGCACGCTCGCGATGTTCACGCGTCCACTCGATGTCCGGGCGTTGCTTCGAGAAGCGCATGCGACCGTCGACGCATCATCTCCCGGCACTGGACCGCGCGATCTCGCATGAAGTCGGGCTTCGTCTCTCTTCTCGGACGCCCCAACGCCGGCAAATCCACTCTTCTCAATCGCATGGTCGGGCAGAAGCTCGCGATCGTCTCGGACAAGCCCCAGACGACACGAACGCGTGTTGTGGGTGTGAAGAACTACGCCGAGGGTCAGGTCGTCTTCGTCGACACTCCAGGCGTCCACAAGCCAACCCATCGGATGAACGTGCGCATGGTGGATGTCGCGCTCGAGGCGATGAGACAAGTCGACCTGGTGGCGCTGGTCGTCGACGCGTCCTCGAAGTCGGGCTCCGGCGATCGGCACGTCCTCGAGTTGTTGAAGGAGCTGAAGACGCCTGTCATTCTCGTTCTCAACAAAGTCGATCTCGTTTCGAAGCCGAAGCTCCTCCCGCGCCTCGAGTGGTACAGCCGGGCCCATGCCTTCGTAGAGCTGGTCCCCGTGTCCGCGGTAGACGGCACGAACGTCGATACGCTCGAACGGCTGTTTCTTCAGTATCTGCCCGAGGGCGATCCGTTGTATCCGCCTGACCACCTGACGGACCAGACGGAGCGGTTCTTTGTGGCGGAGACCGTGCGCGAGCAGGTCCTCCAGTTGACGCACGACGAGCTGCCGTTCTCGACGGCCGTCGTCGTGGACACGTTCGACGAATCGGAGCGCGGGCTGCTCAAGCTCTATTGCACGATTCTCGTCGAGCGTGACTCACAAAAACCGATCGTCGTTGGCAAGGGCGGCGGCATGATCAAAGCCATCGGCACGGCCGCTCGAATGGCGCTCGAGGCGCACTTTGACACGCACGTCTATCTCGATCTCCACGTGAAGGTGAAGTCCGAGTGGCGCGATGACGAGCGCGCACTCGACGAGATTGGCGTGGAGCGAGGTCGGTCCGGCTAAAGCCGGACACTACGACGTGTACCCGACGCGGAATGCGGCACCGGTAAAGTTGTGTCTGGCTTCAGCCGGACCGTGTTAGATTCAGAAGTTTTCTAGGCAAAAGGAAATCCTTCATTGGCGACGCAGCGCAGACTCGATCTCGTGCTCGACTCGGTCAAGCGACTGCTGCGTATTGGTGCGACCGCCAACCTCGTGAACCTGCTGCAGAAGCAGCATCCCGCCGATCTCGCGCAGGTGTTTGGCGAGCTTCCGGACAAAGACCGCCAGGCCGCGTTCAACCTTCTCGCTGACCGAAACGGTCGTATCGCCATGGAAGCGCTGTCCGAGCTCGGTCCCGAGGCCGGGGCGGCGCTGCTCGCGACGCGACCGGCAGAAGAAATTGCCAAGCTCGCACAGGAGATCCCGTCCGACGACGCCGCGGCCCTGATCGATCACCTGCCAGAAGAGTTGTCGGGAGCGGTGCTCGACCTGATGCGGCCGAAAGAGTCGAAAGTCGTCGAGAACCTCCTCGAGTACGAGGAGCGCACGGCCGGCCGCATCATGAATCCGAATGTCTTCGCCTTGAGCGAAGACATGACGGTCGGCGAGGCCATCACCGAGCTGCAAAGCAACCGTGAAGTGGAGATGGTCTTCTATCTCTACGTGGTGGACGAGCGGAGCCATCTGGTGGGCGTCGTCTCCCTCCGTCGTCTGCTCTTGGTCTCGCCCGAGACGCCCCTCAAGCGGATCATGACGGCGGATCTGATCAGCGCGCGCGTCGACATGGACCAGGAAGAAGTCGCGCGGCAGGTCGCGGCCTACAACCTGCTGGCGATCCCGGTCGTCGACGAAGAGAACAAGCTGGTCGGCATCATCACCGTGGACGACGTCATCGACGTCATCAAGGATGAAGCCACGGAAGACATTTACCGGCTCGCCGGTGTCGCGGGCGACGAGCGCGTGTTCACGCCGGCGCAGGAGTCGCTGCGCAAACGGCTGCCGTGGCTGGGCATGAATCTCGCGACGGCCTTTCTCGCGGCCGGTGTGGTTGGATTGTTCACCGGCACGATCGAAGCGCTGCCCATTCTGGCCGTCTTCATGCCCATTGTCGCCGGGATGGGTGGCAATGCCGCCACGCAGACGCTGACGGTGATCGTGCGCGGGATCGCGCTCGGTGAGCTGACCTGGGGCAACTCGCGCAAGGCGCTGCTCAAAGAGGCCACTGTTGGGATTGGCAACGGCCTGGCGCTGGGTCTGGTGGCGGCCCTCGTTGCGTGGGCGACGCGAGGCGATCCAGTCCTCGGCATCGTGCTCGGTACGGCGATGGTGATCAACATGTTCGTGGCGGCCACAGCAGGCGTCCTGATCCCGCTCGGACTCCGCGCGGCGAACATCGACCCGGCACTCGCCTCATCGGTGTTCATCACGACGATGACAGACGTCTTCGGCTTCCTGTCGTTCCTGGGTCTGGCCACGCTGTTCGCGCAGTACCTGACGCGATCGGGTTAGCCGAGTCCGAATCCCGAGTCCCGATTCGCGTGATCGACAGTAAGATAAGTAGGTTCGTGCCGCTGTACACCGCAGACGCACTGGTTCTTCGCACGTACAAGCTCGGTGAAACCGACCGAATTGTCGTCTTCCTGACACGTGACAGAGGGAAGAAGCGCGGTGTCGCCAAAGGGGCCCGCCGTTCGCGGTCGCGGTTCATGGGAGCGCTCGAGCCCCTCACTGAAGTGCGTGTGGCGTACTTCGAGAAAGAGGGGCGGGAGCTGGTGGGCCTGAACTATGCGGAGACGCATCGGTCTCCCATGTCGTTGGGCAGCACGGACGCGCTCGAGCACGTCGGGTACTTCGCCGAGTTGCTGGACGAATGGGCGCAGGACGCCGACGCGGACGAGAGGCTCTATCGTCTCGGCGCGTCGATGCTCGATGCCCTGGCTGCCGGGACACCCGTCGACCCGTTGGCGAGATACTTCGAATACTGGCTGTTGCGGCTGCAGGGTGTGTATCCAGAGTCACGCGGCACGTTGTCCGACGCGGCGATGGCGTTTCTGGCGAGGTCACGAGCAGTGCCGCCGCATGAGATCGGACAGCTGCCGGCCGAGCCGCGGTCGCTGCGGGAGTTGGAGAATGTGCACCGTGCGCTGATCACGATGCATCTGGAGAAGACGTTGAAATCGGATCGAGTACTTCGCGAACTCCGTCGTCACGCCTAGCAGGACTCGAGAGCGCGTGACGTTTCAGGATCTCATTCTCAAGCTGTCCTCGTACTGGGCCTCGCACGGGTGTCTGTTGCAGCAGCCGCTCGATCTCGAGGTCGGCGCCGGCACATCCCATCCTGAGACACTCTTTCGGGTGCTCGGGCCCAAGCCCTGGAGCGTGGCGTACGTACAGCCGTCGCGCCGGCCGGATGATGGGCGCTTTGGCCAGAATCCGAATCGTCTCTTCAAGCACCACCAGTACCAGGTGATCGTGAAGCCGTCCCCCGACGAGATCCAGCAGCTGTATCTCGAAAGCCTCGAGGCCTGCGGCATCAACCCTCGGCAGCATGACATTCGGTTTGAGGAAGACAATTGGGAATCGCCGACGCTGGGGGCCTGGGGCATCGGGTGGCAAGTGATGCTCGACGGGATGGAGATCACCCAGTTCACGTATTTCCAGCAGGTCGGCGGCATGGACCTGTCTCCGATCTCGTGTGAGATCACGTACGGCCTCGAGCGCATCGCGATGTTCCTGCAGCGAGTGGACAACGTCTTCGATCTCGAATGGGGAGGCGGCGTCAAGTATCGAGATGTCCGATTGCAGGAGGAAGTCGAGCAATCGAAATACGTGTTTGGGCACGTGGAGGGCATGGACCCGGCCGAATTCAGCCAACGCCATCGCGAGCTCTTCGACAGGAACTTCGAGCTGGGCGAGAAACTGCTCGATGCGAAGTTGATCCTCCCGGCGCTCGAGCATTGTCTGAAGTGCTCGCATTTGTTCAACATCCTCGACTCGAGTGGCAGCATCGGTGTGACCGAGCGCACCGCGTACATCCTGCGCGTCCGCCAGCTGGCGATTCGCATTGCGAGGGCGTACGCCGAGCCCGAGCTCGCGGCTGAAGGCGTGTAAGCCATGGATCGCGAGCTGCTCATTGAAATCGGATGCGAGGAAATCCCCGCAGGGTGGTTGCCGGGGCTGACCGCGCAGATGGCGCAGCACGTCGACGCGCGTCTGAAGGACGTGCGGCTCACAAGTGACGCGCCGGCCGAGGCCTACAGCACGCCGCGTCGCCTGACCGCGAGAGTGATTCGCGTGGCCGAGCGACAGACTGATTTCGAAGAGCTCGTGACCGGGCCTCCGGTGTCAGCCGCCTTCACGTCAGACGGTGAAGCCACACCAGCGGCAGCCGGATTTGCCAAGAAGTACGGGGTCGAGGTGGCCGCGCTGGAGCGACACGCGACGCCCAAGGGTGAGTACCTGGCCTATCGGGTGCGGCAGCGCGGCAAGGCCACAGTCGACGTGCTCGCCGACGTGATGGGCGGAGTTCTACGCGATTTCACGTTTCCCAAGCAGATGCGATGGGACGCGTATCTCGAAGACGGCAAAGGCGATCTCGTCTTCGCGCGGCCGATCCGATGGCTCGTGCTTCTGTACGGCGGGCGTGTCGTGCCATTCGTTATTCGTCGAACCGAGCTGGCGCAAGGGCCGACGGTTCAAGATATTCGGTCCGGCCCCAATACGTACGGCCATCGCTTTCTGACGACGAGCGGACGCGCCGGCCGGGCGATCAAGGTCAAAACGTTCGACGATTATCAAGCACGGCTGCTCGAGAACTTCGTCATCATCGACCGGACCGACCGCGAGCAGAAGATTCGGCGCGAGCTCGAGACTCATGCGCGCCGGCTGAATGGGCGCGTCAGCGGCACAATGGCCGCGCAGTCGTCGCTGCTTCGTGAGGTGCCGGACCTCGTCGAGTATCCCGCCGTCGTCGCCGGCCACATCCCGATTGAGTTCCTGCAGCTGCCGGAAGAAGTGCTGACGACGACGATGATTCATCATCAGCACTATTTCCCGGTCGTCGACGAGGACGGAAAGCTCAAGCCGGCGTTTCTCGCCGTGACGAATATGGAGGCCGAGAAGCCGGAGATCATCGCGCGGAACTCCGAGCGTGTGCTGACGGCGAGGCTTCGCGACGCGCGATTCTTCTGGGAAGAGGATCGAAAGTCGACCCTGGAGTCGCGTATCGATCGGCTGTCGACGATTCTGTTTCACAAGAAGCTTGGCAGCTACCGCGAAAAGGCCGACCGAGTGGCCTCGCTGGCCTCGTGGATTGCGGCCGAGGCCTTCGGTCAACGGGAAGCGGCTCCGCACGCCGAGCGTGCGGGCCGGCTCTGCAAGGCGGATCTGGCGACAGACATGGTGCGCGAGCTCACCGAGCTCCAAGGGACGATGGGTGGGATCTACGCGCGCGAGGAAGGGTTGCCGGAAGGAATCTGGAAGGCGATCTACTTCCACTATCTGCCGATCGGCGTGGAAGCCGATGCGCCGCCGACGAGACAACAGTTGGGACCGGCCGCGATCACGTGGGCCGCCGTCTCACTTGCGGACAAGCTCGATTCTGTCGTGGGCATGTTCACCGCAGGTGAGCGGCCGACCGGTTCTCGCGATCCGCTCGGTCTTCGTCGTCAGGCGCAGGGTGTCGTGAAGATTCTTGCCGACTTGCCTGAGTTGACTGGGATCGACGTGCGGCTGAAGCTCGGCGGGTTGTTGGCTCGAGCGGCCGACCCCTTTGGTGGCAACGGTGAATCGGCGGGCCCGTTGTTTTCGTTCATGGCTGATCGCCTCGCGTACTTGCTGGGCGAGCGAGGCTTCGACGTGCGCAGTGTCCGTGCCGTGTTGCACGCCGGCATCGAAGACACGAGCCCATACGAGGCCCGTCGAAAGCTCGAAGCGCTTGACCAGATGGCTGGCTCCGCCGCGCTTCTCGGCGTGGCGACGTTGCTCAAACGAGTGAAAAACATTTCCAAGGGCGTCGCGACTCCGACTGCCCTTCCAAGCGCCGATGGACTGTTGACCGAGCCCGCGGAAAAGGTGCTCGCGGCCGCGATTGCGTCCAGTGCACCGACGATCCGCGCTGCGGCCCAACGCGGGGACTACCGCGAAGCGTTCGCGGGCGTCGCATCATTGCAACCGGCTGTGGCGAAGTTCTTCGACGACGTGCTGGTGATGGCCGAGGACGAGCGTGTCCGCGCGGCGCGCCTCGGGCTGGTCGCGTCGCTGCGCGGGTTGATTCTGGACATTGCTGATATTTCCGAGATCGTGACCGACTGAAAATGGGGTCGGGGGTCATTTAAAGAGGACACTGCGCCAGCGAAACCACTCCCGAGCGCAGTGTCCTCTTTAAATGACCCCCGACCCCTTTACGGAGACTCGATGGCGAAGAAGAAAGCAGTGAAGGCTGGCAAATATGTCTATCTGTTCGGAAAGAAGACGGACGGAAACGGCACCATGAAGCCGCTGCTCGGCGGCAAGGGCGCGAACCTCGCCGAGATGTGCCGCATCGG
>Ga0114129_10015966_pt1 | contig 10679 bp, 4 predicted proteins | sample RhiMetdeltSRZDD1_FD_80071 | JGI IMG/M metagenome (GOLD analysis project Ga0114129, IMG submission 80071) | Populus rhizosphere microbial communities from Tennessee, USA - Rhizosphere MetaG P. deltoides SRZDD1 (version 2) (version 2) | ecosystem: Host-associated > Plants > Roots > Rhizosphere >... | reverse complement strand
TTGTTGTATTCGTCGGCCGCGCGCTTCACGTCGTCCATGGTCGGGTTGTTGCCCGCGCCGAGCGTCGCCGTGATCATCTGCGTGATCCCGACGTCCTTCGCCCAGGCGATGCTCTCCGCCTGTCGCTCGCGCAACTCCCGCATGCTGAAGTGGCCGCTCTCGCTCTTGAGGCCGTGGTCGGCCAGGATCTTCCTCACCTGCTTGCCGTCGGCGAGCGGTGCGAAATCGGTGTAGCCGAGCGGCGAGCACATCTCCACCCTTTGGACGCCAATGTCCGCGAGTGTTTTCGCCAGCTCGGCAAAGTTGCCATCCTTGATCATCTGTCGATGGGGATAGGTCTGGCTCCCGATCGGGAGGCCGAGCGGGTTCGCGTCGAGCTCGACGACGCGCGCGGCCACGAAACCTGCAACGGCGGCATCGGCCGCCGCCATCCTGAAGAACGCCCGTCGCGAGATCGGCGCCATACGTCTCCTCCATGTAATCGATTGCGTCGAAGTTTCGTCGTGTGCGGGCCCGATTGGGGTTATATTTTCCGGGTCATTCTCCGGCCACTCGTTGACGCGATCAAGCGAAAAGATCGCGGAGAGGACACGGCATGAAGAAGGTGATCGCTGTCGTGGCGGCTGCCGCTCTTTTCGACATCACGCTCGCGACGGCACCGGATGACAAGTGGTGGCCGGACTTTGGCGGCAACGCCGCCAATTCGCATTTCGTCGATCTCGATCAGATCAACAAGTCGAACGTCGGCCAGCTCGAGGTTGCCTGGTTCTATCCGTACGGCCAGACCGGCTTCAACCCGATCGTCGTCGACGGAACGATGTACGTGCTCGGCCGCAACAACTCGCTCATTGCGATCGACGCGACGACCGGCAAGGAGATTTGGATCCACGAGCGCTTGAGCGGCATCACGAGCCGCGGCATCAATTACTGGCGGAGCGCTGACGGAAAGGCTCGACGGCTGATCTTCGCCATCAACGGCTACATGCAGGCGATCGACGCGAAAAGCGGCGAGTCGATCCGGACCTTCGGCAACGGCGGCATCGTCGATCTGCGGCAGGGACTGGCCCGTGCCGAAGGCACCGACAAGCGCGTCCAGTCGAGAACGCCCGGCAAGATCTGGAAGAACCTGCTCATCATGGGCTCCGCGCCAGGTGAAGCATGGGTCACACCGCCCGGCGACATTCGCGCCTATGACGTCGTCACCGGCAAGCTGGCGTGGCAGTTCCACACCGTCCCGCTGCCCGGGGAGTTTGGCTACGATACGTGGCCGAAGGACGCGTATAAGTACGTCGGCGGCGCGAACAACTGGGGCGAGATGTCAGTCGACGAAGATCGCGGCATCGTGTACATCCCGACCGGGTCGGCGACGTACGATTTTTACGGCGCGGATCGCGCTGGCACGAATCTATTCGCCAACTGCCTGCTGGCGCTCGACGCGCGAACCGGCAAACGGCTGTGGCATTACCAGACGGTCCACCACGACTTGTGGGATCTGGACAACGTCTCGGCGCCACAGCTCGTCACGGTGCGGCACGACGGTGCGCGCATCGACGCCGTCGCGCATGCGGGGAAGACTGGCTTTCTGTACGTCTTCAATCGTCTGACCGGCGCGCCGCTGTGGCCGATCGAAGAGCGGCCGGTGCCGAAGAGCAACGTTCCGGGAGAGCAGGCATGGCCGACGCAGCCGTTCCCCACCAAGCCGCCCGCGTTCGCGAAGCAGACCTTCAGCGTGGACGATGTGAACCCGTGGCTGCTCACGCCGGAAGAATACGAGAAGACGCGCGACCGCGTGGCGAAGGCGCACAATGAAGGCATCTACACGCCGCCGGCAATTGGCGACACGATCTCGATGCCCGGCAATCAAGGTGGATCGAACTGGGGAACGACCGCGGCGGATCCGAGCAAGGGCCTCGTGTTCGTCGTCAACGTCAACGAGTTGGCGATTCTGAAGCTCGAAGACGTGAAGTCTCGAGCCGGGCGGCCGGGCCAGCTCGGACAGCAGGTCTATCAGCTCAACTGCCAGATGTGCCACGGATCGAACCAGCCGAATGCGCCGGAAGGGATCGCGCCAAGTCTCGCGGGCGTTACGACGCGGATGGGCGAAGACGCGATTCGCGCGATCGTCACTGGCGGCACCGGCACGATGCGGCCGCTGTCTCATCTTTCCGACGCGGACATCACGGCGGTCATCAACTATCTCGGCACCACGAATCCGGACAACGGCCCCAACCGCGGGAACGTCTCCTTCGGTCCGCCGCCGCCGCCCGGTCCCGTCGTCGCCTCGGGCGGCGTGCCGGTTCCGAGAGTGCCGATCTCGGTGACGCCGGTGCCAACCTACGGCGGCATCGGCGGGACCGGGGGCAACACGCCGTGGCCGGAAGGCGTCGCCGCGCCAACCAATCGGTACGTGACCGAATACGGCGTCATGGCGTCAGCCACGAAGCCGCCGTACACGACGCTGACGGCGTACGACCTCAACACCGGCACGATCAAGTGGCAGGTGCCGATCGGCGACGATCTGCAGACGATGGCGCGCGGCGGGCCGTCCAATACCGGCGGTCTTGGCGCGCGCAACGGGATGGTGGTTACAAAAAGCGGTCTGGTGTTCGTCGCGGGCAGTGACGGCAAGGCGCGGGCGTACGACGAGGAAACCGGTCAGGTGTTGTGGACTGGCATGCTGCCCGGAAACTCCAGCGGCATCCCGGCCAGCTACGAAGCGAACGGACGCCAATACGTCGTCTTTTCGTCCGTGCCGCGGCCGACGGGACGCGGTGGACGCGGCGGTCGTGGCGGTGCGGCGGCTGCCGAGATCGCGCCGGATACACCGCGAGGGTACATCGCATTTGCACTGCCTCCGCGCGACAAGCCGTCGGGGGCGCGCTAACGCGCGCCCCACAGAGGACACCAAGGTGTGGCGGCGGTTGTCGATCATCTTCATCGTCCTTTTTACAGCTCTAACCGCCGCCGCCCAACACGAGGAACGAACGCGCCCGGCCGATTTCGATCAGCCGATTCGGCTGTACGCCGTCGGCCTCGGTACATCCAACCGATCGATCTCGTCACCGAACACGGACGCGCGAGCGTACTTCAATCAAGGCGTTCAGCTGATGTATGCCTTCGCGAAGGCCGAAGCCGGCCGGTCCTTCCGCGAGGCGCAACGCCGCGATCCCAAATGCGCCATCTGTTACTGGGGCGAGGCGTGGGCGTGGGGGCCGTACGTCAACGGCCGCATGACGGCGACCGAAGCACCGCGCGCCTTCCGTGCGATCCAGACCGCGTCCGCACTCGCCGAACACCATGCCTCGCCGAAAGAACGTGCGTACATCGAGGCAATGGCCGTCCGTTATGTCGAGCATTTCGATCCGGCCGATCACGGTCGCGAAGATCGTGCGTACGCCGACGCGATGGCGCGCGTCGCCGAACGCTATCCAGACGACCTGGACTCCGCAACGCTCTACGCCGAAGCGTTGTTTCTGTTGCTGCCGCGGCCCGGCACATTCGACATCGCGAGCCCCGCGGTCGCACGGCTGCTACGCGTCCTAGAGCGCGTCCTCGAGCGTGACGTCCGCCATCCGGGCGCCTGTCATCTCTACATACACACCACGGAGCTGACCGCCGAGCCCGAGCGGGCCGCCGCGTGCGCGGAGCACCTCGGCATGGCGATGCCCGCGGCGAGCCACCTGAATCACATGCCGTCGCACACGTGGGCCCGGATGGGACGTTGGGGCGACGCTGTCGACGCCAGCGTGCGGGCGTGGGAATCGGATCGGAAATCCGCCTCAGGTGAGACGCTCGCCACTTACCCCGCTCACGATCTCCAGATGCTCGTGGTTGCGGCCTGCATGGACGGCCAGGCGACGCTGGCCATCCGCGCGGGCCAGGGGTTGACGACGCTCGCCGGCGATTCGATGTACCACGCGCTCGCGCTGGTCCGATTCGGGCGCTTCACTGAGATCGGCGCCCTCGGATCGCGACCCGCAGCAGACATTTCGGGCGGAGTCTGGGACTTCGCGCACGGGTACGCACGGCTTCGCCGCGCCGACGCGGCCGGCGCGCGGCAGTTTCTTGCCCGAGTGAGCACGACCGCCGCCTCGTCGCCCGCGACGTTTCGGTTTCACCCCGCCAGGACCCTCCTGGGTGTTCTCGCCGGTATCCTCGAGGGTGAGATCGAGCGCGCGGAGGGGCGGCTGCCAGAAGCCATTGCCGCGTTCGAGAAGGCGGTCACGTTGGACGACGCGTTCGTGATCGATGATCCCGAACCACTGCCATTCGCCGCGCGGCACTGGCTCGGCGCGGCGCTCGTCGACGCGGGCCGCTTCGCCGACGCCGAGCGTGTGTATCGCGTCGATCTCGCGCGCCACCCACACAACGGGTGGTCGCTCGTGGGTCTGCAGCGTGCGTTGCGCGCCCAGGGCAAGACAACCCGGTTGGTAGACGAGGACCTGCGCCAGAGCTGGGTGCGGTCGGATGTCGCTCTGCAGGCTTCACGGTTTTGAAGGGGCCTGTCTTTCCCTGCGAAAAAAACATTCGCGACTCTTGCGGGTCCCGGCTTTTTCGTGTTAGGGTCCGCGACACATCAGGAGAGGCGTAATCGGTTTCATGACGTAATCGATTTCATCAGCGACCCCGACACCACGAATCGACGGCAAACCGCGCCGTGCAGGAGGCTGGCATGGAGAACGTGCGGTGGAGCTGGGTACGAGTATTCGTCGTTGGGTTGCTCTGCTTCGCCACCGCGTCCAGCGTGGCGGCGCAGGGCACCGGAACTCTCACGGGCACGGTCGTGGACGGTACCGGAGCCGCGCTTCCGGGCGCGAGCGTGACCGCGACCGACGCCACGACGGCGACAGTTCGATCGGTCGTGTCGAACGAAGTCGGCATCTTCCGCATCGCCGCGCTCAACCCGGGCCGCTACGTCGTCAAGGTCGAGCTGGCAGGCTTCAAGCCGGTCACGATCGCCGATATCAACCTCCTGAGTCTGGAAAACCGCGACCTGGGCAAGGTGGCGATGGGGCTCGGCTCCATCGAGGAAAGCGTGATAGTGACGGCCGTCTCCACGCCCGTCCAGGTCTCCGACAGCTCGCGCATGTCGACCATCACGCTCGAGGACCTGACGAACATCCAGGTCAAGGGCCGCGACATGTACGCGATGCTGAACCTGCTGCCGGGCGTTCAGGACACGAACCTGAATCGCGACTTCGCGACGTGGACGTCGGCGTCGGCGATTACGATCAACGGCGCGCCGACGATCAACAAGGACCTCCGCGTCGACGGCCTGAACGTCGTCGACGAGGGCGGATGCAGCACCGGCTTCGTGAACCTGAACATGGACGCGATCGGCCAGATTCAGGTGCTGACCAACGGTTACACCGCGGAGAACGGCCGGAACAATGGCGGCGTGATCAGCGTCGTCACGAAGTCGGGAACGAGCCAGCTGAAAGGATCGGGCTGGTACAACGGTCGGCGCGATCGATTCAATTCCAACGACTACTTCCGCTCCGCCAGCGGTCTGCCGAAGCCACTGTACCGCATCAACATCTCCGGTTACGGCATCGGCGGACCGATCGTCATTCCGGGCATCATCGACAGCCGCCGCGCGTCGAAGAAGCTGTTTTTCTTCGCCTCGCAGGAGTATACCGACGACGCGCGGCCGACGACGACGAGCCGCGCCAACATGCCAACGGCGCTCGAGAAGCTGGGCGACTTCTCACAAACGCGCATTACGAACGGGACGATCCAGCCGATCATCGATCCGCGAACGGGTCTCCAGTTTCCGGGCAACGTCATTCCGGCCAACCGCATCAGCCTGCTCGGGCAGAAGATGCTGAACCTGCTGCCGATGGCCAACGGCATCCTCAACCCTCAGGCGGGCCAGGAGTGGACGTCGAACTCTGCGTACGATCTGACGCCGCTGCACAGCCGGACCAACCACGTGATCCGTATCGATCAGGTGTGGAGCAATAAAACGCGCTGGAGCGCGCGGGTGATCAAGGATCGCGACGACAACTGGAGCTGGAACCGGTTCACGCCAGGCACCGGGTTCATCAACCAGAACACGCCCGGCATTCTCGCCTCGGGCGGCGTGACGCAGATTCTCAAGCCAACCGTCGTCAACGAGATGACGTTCGGCTACACGCACAACCGCTGGGGATTCAGAGCGGCCGACGATTTCGACTACCGGAGCCTGTACGCGGAGACGCTCGGCATCAACGCGCCGCGCATCGAGCCGTTCGGTTCCCACTCCGATCCGCCGGTGCTGGCGGGATTCGGCGGCGCACAGGTCGACGAATGGCCGTACGCGCCCCGGTTCAGTACGACCGGCGGCAACCGCTCGAATCTGGGCAACTATCGCGTGGCGAACGGCGACATCCAATCGGCCGACGAACCGATCCCGCGGCTGAACATGAGCGCGCGCGCGTCGTTCGCCGACAGCCTGTCCATCACCAAGGGACGCCACAACATCAAGATGGGGCTGTACGTCGAGTGGAACAAAAAGACTGAGCCGGGGTCGCCCGACTACATGGGCAACTTCAACTTCGGCCACGACGCAAACAATCCATTGAGCACCGGCAACGGCTACGCCAACATGCTGCTCGGGATCTATACGACGTACACGGAGCTGACGGCCCGCATCGATCGCGACACTCGCCACTGGCAGAACGACGCGTACATTCAAGACAACTGGCGCGCGACGCCACGCCTGACGATCGACTATGGGCTGCGCGTGCAGCACAGCGGCTCGGAGTTCGAAGTCAATAACATGAACAGCGGGTTCTTCGCCGATCAATGGAAGGCAAATCAGGCGCCGCGCGTGTACAAGCTTGTGTGCATGGACGGCAGGCTCGGCGATCAGACGTGCCCGGCGACCCTGCAGCGCACCATTGACCCGGCGTTTCCGACCGTATTCCTGCCGAGCGCTTTCAACGGCAACATCGTGTCGGGCACGGGCAATCAGATCAACGGAATCGTAACCGGCGGAATTCCAGGAGAGAAGCCGGGCACATATTTCGACTTCCCCTATTTCGTGTTTGCGCCGCGAGTCGGGGTTGCCTGGGACGTGAATGGAGATGGAAAGACGGCGATCCGCGCATCGGCCGGAATTTTCTATAACTTCCCCCGGTCGACCGGTACGACGGGATATACGAACTTCGCCTCAGCGAACTGCCCCATCGCATGCAGCAACCAGATCCGATGGGCCACCTTCGACGATATCGCGACTGCCGCGGCAGCCGGCAACCGGTTCGTCCAGAACCCGGTGAACGTGTACCAAGGCGGATTCGAGCAGCCACTCGGCAAGTCGTACAACATCAACATTGCGTTCCAGAAAGACATCGGGTTCAACACCGTCGCCGAGGTCGCCTACGTCGGGAACTTCGGGAGTGAGCCCGGACGGTTCGTCGACGTAAACCAGTTGCCGCTGAATGTCTACGGGAATCCTGCCAACCTGGTGAACAACAGCCCGCTCAATGCCAACTCCCTCCGCGCTCTGTACGGCAAGTATCCCGGCATGGGCTCGGTGATGGCGTTCGTTCCCGATCTCTACACGGAGTCGCTGCGCTACAACGGCCTGCAGCTCAACGTCGTCCGCCGGCTGTCGGCGGGCTTGCAGATGGGAATGGCATATACGCTATCGAAGGCCGAAGGTTACAACCCGTCCCAGACGTTCGGAGTTGGCTACGACCCGTACACAGATCAGATCGGCGGCGAGCAAGCGATCAGGGCACGCTACTGGGGACCGACCCCCGAGGATCGCAGGCACAACCTGGCGGTCAACTACAGCTACAACATTCCGACGGCGACTAATCGCCCGGTCCTTAAACAGTTGCTGAGCGACTGGCAGATCTCCGGTGTCACGCGGCTGCTCAGCGGCCAGGCCGTCACGCCGCGTTGCAGCTCGAACAATGCGGGCATTCAAAGCAGCAACCCATCGCTAACCGACGGTTTCTACAACTCGAATCAGGCGCTAACGCAGCGTTGTGAACTGACGGGCGCGCCGATCTTCAGCGGTTACGACGTCGATCCCAATCTGCCATTTGCTGATCAACCGCATTTCAATCTGGCGGCATTCCGGATGCCGTCACCTAGCGGCAGCCAGGGAAACTTCGGCAACACGCCGATCGGCATCCTGCGCAATCCGACGTGGCATGAATGGGACGTGACCGTCTCGCGGCGCTTCGCTGTCGGCGCGCGCAAGAACACCGGCGTCAAGCTGCAGCTCCAGGCGTACAACATCTTCAACGAGGTGCAATTCACCACGCTGAACGCGACCTACAACTTCACCGGGCCGAACAACACGATCAACAACAACGCCAACACCGGGAAGTATGTGGCGACCGGCGGCAGCAACCTGGCCGCTGGAACCATCCAACCCCGGACGCTCGGGTTGACGATCCGGTTCGACTGGTAAAGGCGTTCGGGCGGGATGGCCAGGAAGGGCTGGATGGGCGGGAGCGGCAAATTCATTTCCCGCCCTTCCCGCCTCTCCTGCTTATCCTGCCTGCTCGTCCTCGCCAACCAACCTGACAACGCGACGGCGCACATGCGCGCCGCCGCGCAGGCGACGCGCGAGCACCGCTTCATCGAGGCGGTCGGCGAGCTCTCCGCCGCCGTCGAAATCGCGCCGACGCTCGCCCCGGCGTGGTACGCGCTCGGTCAGGCGTACACGGACGTCTCGAACGAGGCCGCGAACACGTTCCGCGAAAGCGCCGAGGATGCATCGTGGCGGCGCCTGCTGACCGCCGACAGCCTTCTGGCGAACGGCCGCATGGTCGACGCGTTTGCGTTGTATCGCGACGCACTCGACCGACTACCGTCGATGGTCTCCATTCACGATTCCGTCGCGCGGATTTACCAGCGGTCCGGACACGCGGACTGGGCCGATCGCGAGCGTTCAGCGGCGGCCATCGTGCCCGTCGATTGCACGGCGAGAAGGGCGCTGTGCGACTTTCGCGCCGGCCGCACGCGCGCGACGCTCGACGCGACGCGCGATCGCAGCGACGCCGAGTCGCGCTACTGGCGCGCCCGCGCCGCCGGCGAGCTCGCCCGCACGGCGTTCAAGCGCCTCGACGATCTCCCCGACTCCGTCGAACGGCGCAGCGCGCGGGCCGCGCGCGCCCGCGCGGAGGAGCGGCATCTCGACGCAATCGCCGAGCTCGACGCCGCACTGGCGCTCGCCCCAGGGCATCCGGCGCTCACCTACGAGCTCGCGGCGGCCTCCTACGCCGCTCGCGACTACGAACGAACGCTGGCGACGGTGGCGTCGCTCGTTCGGGCGCCGTCGAACGATGCGAGGGCCTTGATCCTGGCCGGCTACTCGCTGGTGCGGCTGCGGCGCCTCGAGGAAGCAATTCCGGTGCTGCAGCGTGTGCTCGAGAGCAGCGGTACGGATCCGGCGCCGCGGCTCGCGCTCGGTCGCGCCTACGTGCTGACCGGAAATTACACGGCCGCGATTCCCTTGCTCGAGCCGCAGCTCGCGGACGACGACGACGGCAGCCTGCATGTGCAGCTCGCGCGCGCCTACGCGGCCGTCGGCCAGCGCGACAAGGCATCCGCACTCTCCTCCGCGGCGGTAGAGCTGCAGCGCGCCGCCGACCAGCGCGCCTCGGCATCGGCGCAGCGCGCGATTTCCGCGCCAAGGTGAGCTTAGCAGCCCGTGGTGCAACGCCATCTGCATTCGAACGTCGATGCATCCCCGCTGGCTGCGTTGCTCCTCCATCAAATATTTGCCGATATTCTCAGTCGTCGCGCCTTGCCATCGGGGCGCCTCGCCGTTCTCGGTGCGACGATGGCGTTGCACCACGGACTGCTACGACGGTTCGCGGATGCTCACGACCTGATTCGCCTTGACGTTCTCGATGACTTGTCGCGTTCCGGACGGCCAATGAATCTCGACTCGAACACGCTCGGCGGATCCGAGCCCGAAGTGCACGCCCGCGTGCGACGACGACGCGTAGCCCGCGGCGGTCGTCATCGTGCGTACCTGGTTGCCGACGATCACTCGGGCGCCGATGCCGTCGCGGTTGCTCCTCGTTCCGGCCAATCGGACAACCAGCCAGCGATTGCCGGTCGTGGTGTCATTGATCCACAGCTCCACCGGCGATCCGAGCGACAAGACGACGAAGTCGAGGCGACCGTCGCCATCGAAGTCGGCGGCGCCGCAGCCGCGATGCACGGCGATCCCGGCGTCGAGCGCCGAACCAACCGTCGCGTCGCGGAAGCGCCCGCGGCCGTCGCTCATGAAGAGGCTGTTCGACTGCTTCCAGGCGATCGACTCGAAGTCTCCAATGCGATCGTTGACGTGCGAGTTCGCGGTGAAGATGTCCTTCCAGCCGTCGTTGTCGACGTCCGCCGCGAGGGCGCACCAGCCGGAGCGCTTGACCGTCAGCGCGGCGAGGCCGCTCGACTGCGTCGCCTCGGCGAAGCCGCCGCGCCGATCGTTTCGGAACAACGGGAACGTTTCCCCGGCGAGTGCGGTCATGACGATGTCTTCCCACCCGTCGTTGTCCACGTCCTGGAAGTCGACGCCCATGCCGGAGATCGGACGGCCGGTGTCGGGCACCGATACGCCCGCGACGGTCGCGATCTCGGTGAACGTCCCGTCGCCGTTGTTCCGAAACAGGAAGTTCGGAACCGTGTCGTTGGTGACGAAGATGTCGAGGCGGCCGTCGTGATCGAAATCG
>Ga0114129_10015964_pt1 | contig 10679 bp, 10 predicted proteins | sample RhiMetdeltSRZDD1_FD_80071 | JGI IMG/M metagenome (GOLD analysis project Ga0114129, IMG submission 80071) | Populus rhizosphere microbial communities from Tennessee, USA - Rhizosphere MetaG P. deltoides SRZDD1 (version 2) (version 2) | ecosystem: Host-associated > Plants > Roots > Rhizosphere >... | reverse complement strand
TGACGTGGCGATCCCTGCCGGCTTCAAGGAGAGCAAGTAATACTGGAGATTTAAAATTGGACGAAGGAATCGTCCAATTTTAAATTCCCTCGTCCGCCCACCCTCGCGTTATTCCTTCATCAGTTCATTAAATTCGGGTGTTGTCACCAGGCGATCCACATAGCTGAAGGTTCCTCCATCTTTAACTTCGCGTGCGGAGGCGATGAGGCCGGTCATCGCCGCGCGGTATAGCGATGCGGCAAGGCTGATTCTTTTCACTCCCGCTGCAGCCAGTTCGGCCACAGTGAAGGATTTTCCCTTGATACCAACCATGAAGTTGACCGGCTTCGATACGGCCGTACAAACAGCGCGAACTGCGGCGAGGTCCGGCAACCCGGGAGCAAATAACACATCGGCACCGGCTCGCTCAAAGGCTTGCAAGCGGCGAATTGTGTCATTCAGGTCGGGATTTCCGCGTATGAAGTTTTCGGACCGGGCCGTTAGCGTGAAAGGGAAGGGCAGAGAGTGCGCGGCTTCCGCTGCTGCGGCGACACGCTCTGTTGCCAATCCGATCTCGTAGAGCGGCCTATTGCCATCGCCCGTTGAATCCTCGATCGAGCCGCCCGCCAGTCCGATTTCGGCGGCAAGTCGAATGGTTTCAGCAACCGTTGCAGGGGAATCGCCGAAGCCTTTCTCCAGATCGGCCGAGACTGGAAGATTGGTCGCCGCCATGATCATTCTGGCGTGTTCCAGAGCCTCGGAGCGCGTCACTTGACCATCAAGGCGCCCGAGGCTACCCGCACAAGCACCGCTGGAAGTCGCGAGTGCCTGAAATCCCAGCTTGGTTAGAATGCGCGCAGAACCTCCGTCCCAAGCATTTGGCATGACGAAAATTCCCGGCGTTTCGTGAAGCGTTCGAAAGCGAACCGCCTTGTCATGTTGAATCCGTGAATTACTCATAATCCTTAGAGTTTCTGAGCGATTGGCGGCAAAGTCGAATAAAACTTTTGCTTTTATTTACAGTGGGTTTGGCCGAGTACACCAGATTGACAGTCTTGTCAGGGCTTTGTGTGTTAAACGGCACCTTCGAGGCATGCGTCCGGCACTTTGAGGAGATTGAGCAAAAGAGCAAACGAGCTTATCTTTGTGCCCGTGAACGTGACGACATCGACGGTTATGAGATTCAGTCGATGATGTCTGGCGCCGGCTCGCCCTCCACGAGCAACACGACGGCGCACGATATAGCGTCGATGTCGGTCAGGTTAAGGCTTTTGCAGCAGTAGCAAACGCGACTCTTCTTCATTCTCCTGGGGCGGTCTGATGACCGCCCTTTTTTTTCCCCAATTCGTCTCGACCGCTTTGGTTTCGGATTTCGCGTTGAAGCCACGCCTTTGCCAGATTCCAGTCGCGGATGACGGTGAAAGGTGAAACGTCGAGTACAGCTGCGGTTTCATCGACGCTCAAGCCGCCGAAGAAACGCAGTTCGACGACTTTGCTTTTGCGCGGATCGAATTCAGCGAGCCGATTCATGGCTTCATCCAGCGCTAGAACATCTGGACTCCGTTCCGGTGCCAGCACCATGTTCTCTTCTAATGAAGTCGGCCGTATTCCCGCTCCCCGCTTTTGATAGGACTTGGATCTCGCATAATCGACCAGTACACGACGCATGATTTCAGCAGCAACACCGTAGAAGTGAGCACGGTTTTCCCAGCGCGCGTTCTTCCAATCTGCCAGTCTCACGTAAGCTTCGTTGAGCAACGCCCCTGTTTCCAAGGTATGGCCGGGATTCTCCCGCCGCATATAGCGCCGGGCGAGGCGCTGAAGTTCGGCATAGATCAATGGACCGAGCTTCTCCGGCGCCGTTACATCGCCTTCGCTCCAGGCTTGCAGCAAGCGGGTCACCTCTCGTGGCGAAAGGTCCGTCATATATGCCCTCGACACGGATTGTGAGATGCGGTCACTTCGTCTCAAAGAATCTTGAAAGGCCCGTAGCCGGAGTTGTGGAATAAATGCTTCGTAGCAGCGTGCGCTGTGCGAATGGCACGTATGCCATGAATGCCACGCAGGTGAAAGCGATGCCGTACCCCAGGCGGCGCCAAAGCAGTAGGGGCGACGCAGCCCAAATCCCGTCGAGTATCAATAATGTTGGAAAGAGCGTTTGAAACTTTTGGCCGGCGGCCGGGTGCGCCAAGCCAACGGCAGAGATCAAATACAGTCGAACGGCAACACCACACATTGCGAGGATCATCGTCGCGACGACGCCCACATCGCCGGACAGTCGGAAGTCCGAGCTTAGAATCTCGCCGATCGATTCAATGTAGTGCATTGCCGCTCCGTACAGAGCAAGATAGCCAAATTGCGCGAACAGGAACAGCGGCTTCACCAACTTGGCGGGCAAAACAAATTGGGTTTGCGGTAACTCCTGAGACTGATTTAAGGCGCGGCTCCGGCCCCTCGAGGGTTGCGCGATTGCGTCGAGTTCATTGACCAACTCGTGAACGGACTGAAACCGGGAATCCGGGGCTTTTTGCATGCACTTGCGAATGATTTTCTGCAATTCGGAAGAGTTGGGTCCGGAAGAATCGGAGAGCCGGCTCCAGTCGGGTTCTTGGGTTGCAATTTTTACGAGAATATCGGTAGATGTTTCTCCTTCGAACGGCTGAGCCCCTGTCAACATTTCATAAAGTACGCAGCCGAAAGCCCAAATGTCGGTGCGGACGTCGACTGTCAAACCCCGCGCTTGTTCGGGTGACATGTACGCCACCGTGCCGAGTACGACGTGGCCTTGGGAAAGGGTCATTGCATGGTCGCGCTGTTCAACTGAGGACGGCAAAAGCTTCGCGATGCCGAAGTCCAGCACCTTGACGGTTCCTTGCGGCGTGATTTTTATATTCGACGGTTTCAAGTCGCGATGAACGATGCCCTTGGCGTGAGCCGCTTCGAGCGCCGACGCCATTTGCGAACACATCTCGACAGCGGCCGGCAGGGGCACCGGTCCACGCCTTATTCGTTCCGAGAGCGTTTCTCCTTCGATCAATTCCAAAATGAGGGCGCAAATATCATCGGCTTCTTCAAAGCCATAAACGGCTTCAATGTTTGGGTGACTGATTGAGGCCAGTGCTTGAGCTTCACGCTGCAACCGCTGCCGTCGTTCGCGGTCGAACACGTAAGTTGTATGCAGGACTTTGATTGCTACATCGCGGCGGAGCCGTGTGTCGTGCCCCCTGTAGACTTCAGCCATTCCGCCGGCGCCGAGGAGCGTGCCGATTTGGTAGTGATTGAGGTCGCGTCCCGTTAAGGACTTCGGTTGCCGAGAATCTAATTCCTTGTGTCCGAGTGTGGCGAGGGGGCGTTCCATGAAGCTGGCGGATTCTGCAGCTTCATGCAGCAAAGAATCGATTTCTTCGCGCAATTCCGGATCGCTTCCGCAGACCGTTTCCAGAAATTGTCGACGGTCTTCCAGTGGGCGGTCGAGAGCCGCGTGAAAAATCTCCTCGATTGTTTTCCAACGTTCGGGACGCATTTTGGAATGCATCCTAGCACCGATTTGAAACCTCCGAAAGCCATCGGTGCGATCAGCAACACCGCGCTTACCCAAACACTCGATAGCGTATTGCTCATTTTTCTGCGAAGCGGCTTGGTATAATCGGCGCGCAAAATACTACCCGCTGTTTCGTTAAGGAGACATATGAGGAAATCAATTTTGGGGTTCGTCTTCATCGTACTGATGTCTGCCGTTGCGAGTGCGCAGGGAAGGGGAGGAGCGAGTATCTTTGCTCCGCCATCGACCCCTACAGGTCCAATCGCAGACGCCGTAAACGCAATCGTGAAGGCTTTTAACAGCCGCGATGTGCCATATTTTCAGAAAGTGATTGCCCCGGATGCCGTTTGGTTCGACGAAGACGGCCACACACTTCAGGCTATGGTATGGATGAACCGCTTAATGTCCGCCAATCCGCCGAGGAAGCTTACGATTACAAATCTCAGAGTCGGGAATTGGGATACGGCAGGTTGGGCGGGATTCAATTATGTCATCGAGGGGACCAACCAGGTTAAAGGGACCAACACGATGGTTTTCAAAAAGAACGGAAATGACTGGCAGATTGCCGTCATTCACGGCGCTGTGGATACGGCAATTGTGCCGCACTAGTCGACACGTGAAACTGTATGCGCAGTCTATGAATGCGCATACAGTGCTATGCGGCCGTGCCGTCGCCTACAGAAAGACGGACGGGAGCATCGCTTGGAAGAGGGAGAACGAACTCGAAGCTGGACCCTTCACCGAGCTTGCTCGTAACTGAGATTGTTCCACCGTGTGCCTCGATCACCTGCTTGACGATGGCCAATCCCAATCCGTCCCCGCCCCGTCTTTGCGGATCCGTTTCCAATTTGTCGAACACCTTAGATAAGCGATCTTCAGGAATACCTTTTCCGCAGTCTCGGACCCAGCAACGAATAACTTGGCCTTCGTCCCCGGCAGCCCCGACGATGATTTCTCCGTCGCTGGTGTATTCGATCGCGTTTGAAAGCAGGTTTTGAAAAACGCGTGAAATCAATACCGGATCGGCAAAAATCACGCGATTGGAAGGAACATCATTCCGAATCCGTATCCGTTTCGGTTCAGTTAATGGCTGTAAATCGTGAATGAGTGCTTCGATGAGTGGCCAAAGGTCGAGATCGCGTTTTTCGACTTTTGGCGGAAAAACGGATTCCGGACCTGCGCGCTCCAGGCTTGTTTCCTGAATAACGCGGGAGATCAGCGCGTTGAGCCGTTGCGTGTTTCGTTCGACAATTTGAAGCATGGTCGTGACGCGCTCGTTCTTGTCCTCGTCCGGCAGAATGCGATCGAGAATTTTCGCTGCCGTGGAAACAGCGGATAAAGGTGTCTTCAAGTCGTGCACGATGAAGGACAGATGTTCCTCACGCTGTTTTTGAATCTCGAGCGCTTTTTGCTCGCTGTAGGTTTGAGCGGCGACGGCGATCGTCTTATCCAGCACTCGATCCAAAATCGCTCGGACGCGACCTGTAATGGTGATGTGGTTCGAATCGGCGAATTCCTGAATTGCTTCGCGTAACGCGTTATAGTCTGCGACGATGTCGATGAGATTGAAGCCCTCCCTCAATCTTTCGATTCCGTGAATCTCTGTGGCGGTATCGACCGAGAGCGCTACCAACGGTTTCTTTTGTCCTTTGAGAAGGGCGGCAGCGACGTCGTCCAGCACGGCAGCAACGTGATCGGATGCCGATAACGCATCGAGGTTGCGAGCTCTTGGCACCTGCTGGACTTTGTTTCGCCATCGGAGCATCAAGTCGTCGCGCTGTCGCTGGAGCACCTCCGCCCATCTTGTTAGATTCTGGTTGCGCATCGCTATGAGTGTACCATTCGCACTCCAGCTTACATCGAGGGAATAAGGCGCGCCCGAAGATGCGACAAGGTTGCGAACGGGCTGCTACAAATGACGGAAGGCAAATGTCCCCGTAGCCGCCTCGACGCAACAGCCATGCGATACAACCACTTTTCGCGGCGAGCGCTCCATCGGAAACCGAAATCATCGCGCATTTGTTCCGGCAACAAGCTGATACCAATCGCGCTACCAAGAAAGAGAAGCGTGCCTTCGATGGATGGCGAGAACAAAGCGTGCGCAATTTCGCGGGCGGTCTCGCTTACCCGGATTACCTCGCTCGCTAGGTTACGATTCATATACGACCGGAACTCGGAATACGTAGCCGGAGTAATGCTGGACGGTATGGCGAACAGTTTACCGACGACCAGGCTGTCGCGGTAATACTCCTCCCGATCTCGATCCGTTAGGGGTCCGACGAAGGACTCGTAGGTAAGTAATGTCGAGTCGGTGATGGTACTCAGAACCCAGAGCTTAAGCTCGGGGTCGTTTGCATCATACGGCGTGCCCGGCGGAAAGATGCCGCTCTGAGTCCGCAAAGTGCCGTGCACTTTTTCATGCTTGCGGTTGATGGACCGTATCACCCGCAGTGCAAGCTCGCGGCTTCCGAATGTGATTGCCGCTGCCGCCATCGACGTTCGATACAGCCGGGCAAACCGTTGTTTGCGGAACCGGCTATGATCCGCAACACCAGCTGCGACCAATGGATGGGCAATCTGCATCAACACCGCCCGGGGCCCCGCCAGACCGCTGGCCAGTTCACGGTTCACACGCCAAAAGACTGAGGACGGTGGAAACAGTGGGTGACCCATGCGTGTATTGTCGCTCATGCATGGTCTCGAACGACCATCGGAATGATAAAAAAATGCTCAACAGAAAGGTCGCATATAACCGCGCTCAGCCACGTCCCAGGATGATCAGTTTCGCGTGGCAAATCTGGCAAAGAGGTAGAGATGTACCACCTATTCTGATGCGGGGAAGTTTTCCAATCTTTTTCGTTCAGCATTATGCTTCTTTGTCAGACACCCGCGGACATTAGTACGGTTAATGCTTTGATTTTCCAGCGCAGTGTTTAATGCGTGTGCGTTGGCACAGAGCTTGCGTATCAAACGACCGGTACGTTAACCACGATTAACCAAGAATCAACTGGAGGTAAGTGATGACAAAGTTATTCTCACTGGCGGCGATTTGCGTTGCGGTGATGCTTGTGGTTGCGCCGTTCGCGGCTGCTCAGGACAAGGCAGGACCGCCGGCTGGTGGTCCCCCGGCTGGTGGACAAGAGAAGGGCATTCCCCCCGCGGGCGGACAAGAAAAGGGTGGTCCACCGGCTGGTGGCGCTCAAGCAGCGAAGACCTTCGAAGGCCAGCTTGCAAAAGTTGACACGCAAGCGAAGACGATTACTGTGAAGGGCGCGGGCAACATGGAAATGGAGTTCGCGTATACCGAGCAGACTCAGGTTTCCGGACCGCAAAAGGACGTCCAGGGTCTTGCCAGTCAGACTGGCTCGACGCTGAGGGTTACCTACCGCGAAGCGGGCGCTAACAAAGTTGCGACGCGGATTGAAGTAGCCGAAAGAGGCGGCGAAAAAGGCGGCGATAAGAAGTAACAGTAACTCGTTTTCTGAGGACGCGCTGCGGTATCTCGTCTATCAACGCGAATCGCCATCGCGCGTGCCTTAGCGGGTCCCACGAAAGTTGGATCCATCCGAGAAAGGCCGAAGTCAACGCTTCGGCCTTTCTCAATTTCCCTCCTCTGTATCACCTGCCTATTCCCTCATCGCCCAAAAAGTGTCACGATATCCGCCAACCTAAAGGAGAACACCAATGTCAGACGTTCGCCCGCTGGTGGCCGTCAAGGTCGCGCCAAAAGGAATGGGACTCAATGATTTCGTTGCTTTCGACGAAGGTTTTTTTTTCGAAGAGGGCCTTGACGTGGAACTCGATTGGAAAACATTCCGAGGAACCCAGTCGAGCTGGAAGGGAATGGAGTATTTCGCCCGGCCACAAGACAAGGCCGTGGATGAGAACGTCATTCAGTGCGCCTGCCTATGGGGAACGATCAGCAATGCGAGCGCCGGCATGGGTCTGATTGTGCCCGACTGCTATGGGGTATCGCCGTGGGCGATATTCGTGCGTCCAGACTCGCCGATTTCGAAGCCGCAGGATCTGGGCGATGTTGCGATTGCTGTCGGTATGCGGGCAGGAAGCCACTTCAATGTACCTTTTCGACTCGAGAAATATCTTCCGCTCGAACGTATCAAGACAATCAATATCGGTGGATTTGGTGCGCGGTTGAAAGCATTGATGGATGGCGAAGTCGAGGCGGCAAGTCTCTTACCTCCACAAATCGACATGGCGAAACAGCTAGGCCTGCGGGAAATCATCGCAGATGAGTTCAAGACGCTGTGGTGGGTTCCCAAGTCGGCTTCCGAAATTGCCGTTCGAGGTTACCTCCGAGGTCTCGATCGCGCTGAGCGTGCCCTCGAATCGAAGTTGTCGAAATATCTTCCACTATGGAAGCACTGCGTGCCTCCGGAGTTTCAGGACCACGATTGGGATTTTAGCCGTTTCACCCGCGGTGAGCGGTTCGTATATAAGCCGATTACTCGAGAAGAGTTCGATCATGTGTTCACTCAGGTCGAACACTGGGGACTCGATGAACATCTCAAGGATCGGTCGTTCGAGGCTCTGACCTACCGTCCGGCTTGAACTGACAGGGATTGTCGGAATCGGATTCGCCAAATCGCCGAAAAGCGGACTTTTGTCATAATTTCGCTCATCGCCGTTCCGGCTGTAGGCGCGGTCTATGACCGCGCGTTTTTGCTGAAATCAATGAAATACGCGCGGTCTATGACCGCCTACAGTCGCAAGCCGAGCGTACGGCACGCATACTTTAGGAATCTCAACTGCAACGCTACTGCCTGGACACGCGGAAATCGCCCCGCTGGCCGTCGTGAGTCCACGTCCCCATCATCGTGTTCGCCGACACTTTACCTTCGATGACGTAGTGAACTGTTCGGCCGCCATTTCCTTCAGCATCAAATTCCATGCTGATTGAACCGGTGTCTGCACTGAACGACGCCTTCGAGAGTGGCAAGGACCGCGGGCCGGCATGCACAACGCCGTTGAGGTTGTCGTCCTCCCAATGAAGATCAACCCGGATCGGTTCGCGACGTTCGGAGTCCATCCCGTAGTCTCCAGACCATGTCCCAGTCGGGGGTTGGTTCGAAGAGACTGGTTTTGATGTGCAAGATACAACCAATAGAAGCAGAGCCAGGAGGACATGCACTGTACGTTTCATGTTGCGAATAATTATATGACGCGCCGAATCATCGTTCTCGCAATTCTCGTTATCCGTGTCGGTGGTGTTTTGACGAATTCCTTCTCCCAATCTCAAATAGCTTCTGGCGATATCGAGGGGAGCGTAACGGATTCTACTGTCGCAGTCCTGGGTGGTGCCGAAGTGAGTTTGACGAACATCGAGACGGGCGTCACCCGAACGGTTCTGACGGATGAAGGCGGCAGATTCCGATTCTTTTTGTTGGCTCCTGCTGACTACGAAATCAAGATTCATCTAGAGGCATTTTCGACATATACGCGGCGTCCGGTGCATGTCAGCGTGGGCGGGACTGTCTCACTTGATGTCGTGTTGAAACCGGCATCTATTCAGCAAGAGGTGTTCGTCGAAGAATCGGTTTCTTCCATCGACCCGATGAGGACGCAGCAGTCCGATACGATCATCGAAGGCCAGATATCAAATCTCCCCATCAACGAACGCAGCTTCCTCAATCTTTCGTTGCTTACTCCAGGCGTAACAGATGCGACGGCAATGATTAGCTTTACCCTCCCTCAAGCATCTAGCTCCGGACTGTCTTTCCTCGGTCAGAATGGGCGGGCGAACAACATCACGATAGATGGTCTCGATAACAACGATGGAGCGGTTGCGGGGGTGCGCGCCACATTAAGCCAGGAGGCAGTGCAGGAATTTCAAATCAATCGATCGAATTTTTCTGCGGAATTTGGACGCGCTTCAGGCGGACTCATCAATATCGTCTCGAAGTCAGGTACGAACAGATTCAGCGGGACAGTTTTTGCCTTTTTTCGCGATGAAGCGCTGGATGCCAGAAATCCCTTCGCGTTTGGCCCTAATAATAGTCGTATCGACCCTGAGTTTTCGCGGCAACAGTTGGGGTTTATGTTCAGCGGTCCAATCCACAAGGACCGCACGCGTTTTCTTGTCTCCCACGAAGGCCTGCGGCAACGGGAATCGAGGTTTGTGACTTTCCTGGAGAACACGGACTTCTTCCAACCCAGTTCCTCGCAGAAGGCCCTGATAAAAGGCCTCATGTCGATTCCGAGTCCAAGGTCGCAGGATATCGGGGCCATGCTCAATACATACCTTCCCACTTCGAGAGGCGTATTTCCTGAGACCGTAAAGTTGCTCGAGTCCAACAGCGGTGTGTTTCCTTTTCGAAATAACGACAACACAGCATCGATCCGTCTGGATCACGCACCCTCCCCGCTCAATCAAATGTTCGGGCGTTTGGGCTTTTCAGATGTCGATACGATTGGCGGTGCTATCGGCGGATTAAAAGGGCCCTCGCGAGGTGCAAACTTCAGCATCCAAGATTACTCCGGCGCCGTGGGCGACTCTCACTTTTTTCGCTCGACAGTAGTAAACGAATTCCGATTCCAATTCGCGAATCGCGACTATAGAGCATTTCCTGCCGATGCCTTTGGCCCAGAGGTCACCATCAATGGTGTCGCCGCTCTGGGACGCGATTATTTTCTTCCATCCTGGCGGAATGAGAAGCGATGGCAGTGGCTGGACAACGTAACAGTTGCAAAAGGTAAACATGAAATCAAATTCGGTGCCGATAGTCACTATCTTCCCTTCAAGACCCGAACGGACGTTTTTTTGGGGGGACGCTTCATCTTTGGCGAGGGTATACCACTGAGCGACATCGTTGACAGGGTCGCCGGTTCAGGCACGGCCAGTTGGGTCGAATCAACTCTGGCCTTGAACGGCAGGCCTGATCTGATCCCGACGTTGTCGACTTCGATTACCTCTCTGCAGGCTTTTAATTTCGGTTTACCCATCATCTATCAGCAAGGCTTTGGTGATCCGCGCGCTTCGCTCGAAAACAGAATGTTCAGTGGGTATGTTCAGGACAATTTCAAAATCGCGTCGGACCTCAGGTTGAATCTTGGGTTTCGGTACGACATGGAATTTCAGCCGTGGCCGGTGCACCGGGACCGCAACAACTTTGGGCCGCGGTTCGGCTTCGCTTACAGCTCC
>Ga0114129_10015963_pt1 | contig 10679 bp, 9 predicted proteins | sample RhiMetdeltSRZDD1_FD_80071 | JGI IMG/M metagenome (GOLD analysis project Ga0114129, IMG submission 80071) | Populus rhizosphere microbial communities from Tennessee, USA - Rhizosphere MetaG P. deltoides SRZDD1 (version 2) (version 2) | ecosystem: Host-associated > Plants > Roots > Rhizosphere >... | reverse complement strand
GCCGGGCTCCCCCCGGGCGTCCACAGTTCGGCTATACTGTTTTTCCGGCCCATTCCACCGCAACCAGCCGAGGATCAAGGAGGAATCCATGGCGCAGGTGAGCTTCAAGGGCAACCCCGTCGCCCTGTCCGGCTCGGAGGTCAAGCCGAACCAGCCGGCCCCCGACTTCACGGCGATCGACACCGCGCTCCAGCCGGTGCGGCTCTCCGCCGCCCGGGGCCGGGTCGTCATCCTGAGCGCGGTCCCCTCGCTCGACACCCCTGTCTGCGACACCGAGACCCGCCGCTTCAACCAGGAGGCGACCGGCCTCGGCGACGGCATCGAGGTGTGGACCATCAGCATGGACCTGCCCTTCGCCCAGAAGCGCTGGTGCGGGGCCGCCGGGGTCCAGCGCGTGAAGACCCTCTCCGACTTCCGGGAGCGAAGCTTCGGCCAGGCCTACGGCACGCTCATCAAGGAGGGGCCGCTGGCCGGGCTCGAGGCGCGGGCGGTCTTCGTGGTCGGCAAGGACGGACAGCTCAAGCACGTCGAGTACGTCAAGGAGATCACCACCGAGCCGAACTACGAGGCCGCCCTGGCCGCGGCGCGCGCGGCGGCGCGGTAGACCCCCCCGACGGGAGGAGATACGTCATGCGGGCGACGAGACTCTGGCTGGCGGCAGTCGGCGCGGTCGTGCTCGGCCTGGCCGTCCCGGCCCAGGCCACCCAGCTCTCCTGGTGGAGCCACTGGGCCGTCGAGGACAGCAAGAAGGCCGTGCTGTTCGAGGCCAAGCGCCGCTTCGAGGCCCGGCACCCGGGGCACACGGTCGAGATCACCTTCTACGAGAAGAAGAACATGTGGCCGGCCCTCCGGGCGGCGTTCACCGCCGGGAGCGGCTTCCCCGACGTCTTCTACTACGACCAGGACGTGCCCGAGTTCATCGGCGCCGGCTGGCTGGCCGACCTCTCCCAGGGCATCCGCTGGGAGAACATCGAGCCGTACGGCAAGGCTTTCTGGACCCGGCCCGGCCCCGGCGGGCCAAGCGCGAAGGTCGGGACCTGGGCGATCCCGGTCGAGGCCGCCTCCGACGAGATCTACTACAGCAAGAAGCTCTTCAAGCAGCTCGGCATCACGGTGCCCCCGAGCTTCGCCTTCACTCAGGACGAGTTCAAGGACGTGGTCGCCCGGTGCACCAAGGCCGGGTACGCGGCCTTCGCCACCGGCGCCGCCGACCGCGAGTGGGCGGCCATGTACGTCCCCGACGCGCTCCTCCTCTCCAAGCTGGGGTACGCGGACGTGAAGCGGCTCTTCGCCGGCGAGATCTCCTGGAAGGACCCCCGCGTGGTGGACGTCTTCCGCTACTACAAGGAGCTGGTCGACCTGGGCGCCTACGCGAAGACGCTCACCAGCATGACGCTAGCCGAGGCCCACCGGTACTTCCACACCGAGCAGAAGGCCTGCATGTTCCCGGTCGGCTCCTGGTACACGGGGCGGGCGTTCGTCCCGCCGGACAAGGGCGGCCAGCCGGCGGACTTCGAGCTGGGCCTCCTGAACAACCCGCTCGTGAAGGACGGCAAGGGCCACGGCGAGAAGTTCCTCGGGGTGGCCGGCTCGCTGGCGGTCGCGGCGAAGAGCGCGAACCTGCCGCTCGCCATCGACGTGGCCAACGCGTTCGCCGACGTCGAGATCGGCAACATGTGGATGGCCCGCACGGGCATCCAGACCGGGATCAAGACCGACCCGGCCCGGATCGACAGCCCGATCAAGTGGTACTTCGACGAGTTCGCCCGGGTGAACAAGTCCACCAAGTGGGTGGACCTGACCGCCCAGGCCGTGAAGGCGATCATGAAGCCGGGGCTCTGGGAGACCTACGTCGCCACGGTCAACCAGGGGCTGCCGAACCGGCTGATCGGGGTCGACGACGCCCTGGCCAAGCTCGAGGACGCCCGCCTGAAGGGGAAGTAACCCCGCCCCGTGGAGCGGGCCGAGCCGCTCCCCCGCGTCCTGCCCCGGGCGGCCACCCGCCGCCCGGGGCGGCCGCGGACGCCCTGGGGCGCCATCGCGCTCTTCGTCGGGCCGACGCTCGCCCTCTATCTCGCCGTCGTCGTCTATCCGATCCTGGTCACCTTCTACAACAGCGTCCACACGCTCCGGATGGACCTCGGGATGCAGTACGAGTTCGTGGGGCTCGAGCACTTCCGAGAGATCCTGGGGAGCGACGACGTCTTCTGGAAGGCCGCGGGCAACTCGCTGACGTGGGGGGTGGTGGCCCCCCTGGTCGACATCCCGCTGGCGCTGGTCCTGGCCCTGACGCTCTACGCCCGCGTGCCCTTCGCCCGGTTCTTCCGGACGGTCTGGTTCACGCCGGTGCTGATGTCCTACCCCGTGGTCGGCGTCATCTGGCTGTGGGTCTACAACTACGACTGGGGGATGGCGAACCTGGTCCTGCGGGCGGTGGGGCTGGGGGCGTACGCTCAGGCGTGGCTGGCGAGCCCGGCCACCGCCCTCCCCGCTCTGATCCTGGTCACCACCTGGATGTTCGCCGGCTTCAACATGGTCGTCTTGCTGGCGGCCATCCACGCCATCCCGGCCGAGTACGTGGAGGCGGCGACGGTGGACGGGGCGAGCGGGTGGCGGCGCACGCTCCACATCATCGTGCCGCTGGTCCGGCCGACGCTCGTCAACCTGGCCATCCTCGACTTCATCGGCAAGATGAAGCAGTTCGCGCTGGTCTGGGTCATGACCCGGGGCGGCCCGATGTGGGGCACCGAGACGGTGGCGACCTACGTGATCAAGCGCGCCTTCGAGTGGAAGACCCTGGACCTCGGCTATCCCTCGGCGATCGCCGTCCTGTGGTTCGTGATCATCTTCGGGCTGTCCTACGGATTGACACGGCTGCTCCAGCGGCGGGAGGCGCTCCAGTTTTGAAGCGCGGGCGGCGCTGGCTCCTCCTGGCGCCCGTGCTCGCCTACACGGCGTTCTCGGCGGGGCCGTACCTGTGGACCGCCGCCATGTCGCTCAGGACCACCGACGAGATCTACCGGAGCCACTACGGCCTGCCCATCCCGGCCCACTGGGACAAGTACCACGCGGCGTGGACCCAGTTCGGCTACGCGACCTACTTCCGCAACAGCGCGGTCGTGTCGATCGCCTCGGTGCTGGTCGTGACCGTGCTCGGCTCGATGGCCGGCTTCGCCTTCGGGCGACGTCGCTACGCGTTCCCGCTCCGGGAGCCGCTCTTCCTGCTGATCTTCCTCTCGCTCATGTTCCCGCCCCAGATCATGCTGCTCGCTCTCTTCCAGCTCCTGGTCCAATACCGCCTCTTCAACAGCCTGACCGGGCTCGTCCTCGTCTACGTGGCCACCGAGCTGCCGCTCACGATCTACCTCCTGCGCGCGTTCTTCGCCCAGATCCCCCAGGAGCTGGAAGAGGCCGCCCGGATCGACGGCTGCAGCGACTGGGCGATGTTCTGGCGCGTCATGTTCCCGATGGCGCTGCCGGCGGTCGCCACCACGGTCATCCTGAACTTCATCTACTTCTGGAACGAGTTCCTCTACGCCGTCGTCTTCATCACCCGGCAGCAGATCCGCACGCTGCCGCTGGCCATCCAGTTCCTGGTGAGCGACCAGTACTTCGACATCGGGATGCTGGCGACCGGCCTCATGATCGCCACCCTGCCGGTGCTGGCGCTCTACGTCTTCCTCTCGGAGTGGTTCGTGAAAGGCATGACCGCGGGGGCCATCAAGGGGTAGGCGAGCTCGTGGCGCCACGATCCAGACCGGCCGCTCACACCCGAGTGACATGACCCGAGTCGTCGAGATCGGCTCGGACGGGCTCGATTACATGCGAGACGCTTTCGTAAAAGGGCGAACACTGTCGCATCAACTCTTGACCCGGACGAATCTTGACCGGGGCCGAGTATTCACCGTTGTGCCGCCGAGCGCGGATGTCGCGCTGATAGGGGACTTCACGAGTGGCTTGACGCCGCCGGACTGGGATCAGGCAATACGGGTCGATTCCCACTCCGTCCTCATCCCAATACCCAACATGTATACAGACCTGGCTGGCCGCATCGAGGAGTTCCTCGGGGGTGGCTCCGACCGGTTAAGCCTGTTAGAGAATCCTATTAACGAAGCGCGCGATGTGGCGGATGTTGACTCGGGGTTGCTGACGCTCGGTGGAGAGGTCTATCACATCTTGATTCCGTCAGTAGTGAACCGTCAGGAGATTCGCGACACGGTGGCATGGGCCTCCAGCATCGACCCTCCAACAGTCGGTATCTTGACGTATGGAACGGTCAGCTCCGATGCAAGGCGGGCCACAACGACGACGGAGCTTCACCAGCTGGCGGCGCGTGCGACCACGATCTTCGTCTCGGCCTACCATGGTGAGGCGTTCATCTATTGGGAGGGCCTGGGAGAATCTAGGGTCTGACCCCTACGCGGAGACGACGGTGGTGCAGGCGCTCCCGAGCTTGGGCAGATCCCTCCCGGTCGCGGGCTCCCAGTCGAGCACGATGCGGTCGTGCCGGGTGAAGGGACAGTAGGGGTCGGCGTCGTGGAGCCGTCCGATGACCGCGCGGCGGCCGGCGCAGCCGCCCCGGCAGGGACAGCCGTCACAGGCGGCCGGCGGCCGTTGAGCCGCCACGAAGTCGGGGCTCTCGGCGATGGCCTCGCCCAGCCGCTCGAGGTCGGCGAGCGTGAGCCGGCTGCTCGGCCAGTAGGTGCAGGGCAGCACCTGACCGTCGGGGGCGACCCGGACGGTGGTCCGGCCGCAGCCGGAGCCCGCGAAGTCCGCCAGCCCGAGCACCCCGGCCAGCACGGGCTCCGTGGTGCCCACCAGCCGGGCCGCCCCGAGCAGCCGGCGGAAGCCGTCCCAGAACTCGTCGTAGCTCAGCGTGAACCGGTCGCTCCGCGCCGGCTGGTAGACGTTGACCCGGAGGTTGGCGGCGTAGCCGGCCGCGACGCGGGCGAGGTCGGCCAGCCGGTCGTAGTTGATGCGCATCATCACCGCGGTGACCGTGGCCGGCACGTCGAGCCGGGCGCAGCGCTCGATCCCCGCCCGCACCGCCCGCCAGTTCCCGGCGCCCCGGAAGGCGTCGTGCTCGCGCTCGGTCGGGAAGTCGAGCGAGAACTCGACGCTGTGAAACCGCTTCACCGCCTCGTCGGGGAGGACGTCCAGGCTGAGGCTGTTGGAGGTGACGCTCGTCCGGATCCCGCGCTCCCACAGGCTCTCGAGAATCGCTCGGTACTCGGGGTGGAGACCGTTCTCCCCGACGCCGAGGTTCATCGAGCGGACCGGGATGCTGGCGCAGACGCGCTCGACGTCGGCCAGGCGCAGCCGCGAGACGACCATGTCGGCCCGGTAGCAGTGAGCGCAGCGGAGGTTGCACTCGTTGGTGAGCCCGATGCCGACCGAGAAGGTTCGCACGGCTGGCAGACTAGCGGGGCGGCCGGGACCGGTTGTCACGACGGTGTCAACAGGCCCCGGTCGCCTGGATCGGGGGGACGGGATCCGCCCCCCCGGAGCCGGGCGCTAGGCGCGGGCGGCCAGCACCTTGCGGGCCGCCGCCACCACGCCCTCGGGCGTGAAGCCGAACTTCTTCTGGAGCTCCTTGAGCGGCGCCGAGGCGCCGAAGGTCTTCATCGCGACGATCTTGCCGGTGTCGCCCACGAAGCGCCCCCAGCCGAACACGGAGGCCTGCTCGACCGCCACCCGCGCCCTGACCGACGGCGGGAACACCGAATCCTGGTACGACGCCGGCTGCTTGTCGAACAGCTCCCACGAGGGGATGCTGACCACGCGCGCCTTGACGCCCTCCTTCGTGAGCTGCTCGTACGCCTCGACGCAGAGCGACACCTCCGTCCCCGTCCCCATGAGGATGACGTCCGGCTTGCCGCCAGGGGCATCGGCGAGCACGTAGGCCCCCTTCGCGACCCCGCGAGCGTCGCCGTACTTCTTCCGGTCGAGCGTCGGCATGTTCTGGCGGGAGAGGATCATGCAGACCGGCTCGTGGCGCAGCTCCATGGTGTAGCGCCACGCCTCGACCACCTCGTTCGCGTCGCCGGGCCGGAAGACGATGAGCCCGGGGATCGCCCGCAGAGAGGCCAGGTGTTCGATCGGCTGATGGGTCGGCCCGTCCTCGCCGACCCCGATGGAGTCGTGGGTGAAGATGTAGGTGACCGGCAGCTCCATGAGGGCGGACAGCCGGATCGGCGCCCGCATGTAGTCGCTGAAGATCAGGAAGCCGGAGCCGTAGGGGCGCACCTTGGTCAGGGCCAGGCCGTTCAGCACCGAGCCCATCGCGTGCTCGCGGATCCCGAAGTGGAAGTTCCGGCCCGACGAGTTGGCCGCGGTGAAGTCGCCGGCCTCCTTGAAGGTGAGTCGCGTCTTGGTCGAGGGCGCCAGGTCGGCGGAGCCGCCGATGAGCCACGGCACCCGCTGGGCCAGCGCGTTGAGGACCTTCCCCGAGGCGTCGCGGCCGGAGACCCCCTTCGGGTCGGCCGGGAACGGCTCGAGAGCCTTGTCCCACCCGTCGGGCAGCTGGCGCTTCTGGATCCGGAGCATCTGGTCGGCCAGCTCCGGGTACTTGGACTCGTACTCCCGGAACTTGGCCATCCAGGCCGACCGGGCGGCCTTGCCCCGGGCGCCGATGCCGGCCTTGAAGTGGTCGAGGACGCCGTCGGGCACCAGGAACTGGGCGTCCTCGGGCCAGCCGTAGTTGCGCTTGGTGAGCCGGATCTCCTCGTCGCCGAGCGGCTCCCCGTGGGCGGCGTGGGTGTCCTGCTTGTTGGGGGAGCCCCACGCGATGTGGCTGTCGACGATGATCAGGGTCGGCCGCTCCTTCTCCTTCCGGAACGTGTTGAAAGCCCGCTCGAGCATCTCGAGGTCGTTGGCGTCGCCGACCCGGGTGACGTTCCAGCCATAGGCGACGAACCGGGTGGCCACGTCCTCGCTGAACGCCCACTCGGTGTGCCCCTCGATGGTGATCTTGTTGTTGTCGTAGATCCAGCAGAGGTTGGAGAGCTTGAGGTGACCGGCCAGCGAGGCGGCCTCGCCGGAGACGCCCTCCATCATGCAGCCGTCGCCGCACAGGGCAAAGATGTCGTAGTCGAACATGTCGAAGCCGGGCCGGTTGAAGTAGGTGCCCATCCACTTGCTGCCGATGGCCAGCCCTACGCTCGTCGCCACGCCCTGGCCGAGGGGCCCGGTGGTGGTCTCGACGCCCGAGGTCCAGCGGTACTCGGGGTGGCCCGGACACTTGCTGTCGAGCTGGCGGAACTTCTTGATGTCGTCCAGCGTCACCGACGCCTGCCCGAGGGACTCGTACTGGGGGTTGACGGCCTTGACGCCGGTGAGGTGCAGCATCGAGTAGAGCAGCATCGAGGCGTGGCCGATCGAGAGGACGAAGCGGTCCCGGTTCGGCCAGATCGGGTCCTCGGGATCGAAGCGCAGGAAGCGCTGCCAGAGGGTGTAGGTGACGGGCGCCATGGCCATCGCCGTGCCGGGATGGCCGGAATTCGCCTTCTGCACGCCGTCCATGGACAGCGTGCGGATCGTGTTCACACAGAGCTGGTCGAGCTTCTTGGCTGCCTCGTTCTCCGCGGTCGCTCTGGCCATCACCGAGTCGCCTCCTTGGCTCCGGATGTGGGTCCGTGATGGGGTGGAGGGTAGGATTATAGGACGTCGGGGGCCCCGGTGGTAGGCCTCCGGCCCCCCGGTGGGCCCCTCCCTACTCCTGCTTAGGCTCTTTGCCGGCCCGCGCCACGGCGAGCCACGCCCGGAGGGTTTCCGCCACGCTCCAGCCCTGCGCGATGCAGCCTCGGGAGGCGAACGGCGGCTCGCCGTCGAAGATCTCGGCCACGCTGCCGACGCCGTAGTCCGCCAGGTGATGGGCCACGGGCTCGAGGAAGCGGGCGGCCGCCTCGGGGTCGCCGTAGACGCGGAGATGGGCGAGGACGAAGGGGCCGAGCAGCCAGCCCCAGACGCACCCCTGGTGGTAGGAGCCGTCGCGATCGACCACGCCGCCGCCGTAGCCGCCGCGGTACTGGGGATGGCCGGGAGCCAGGCTCCGGAGCCCGAACGAGCCGAGCAGGTGGCGGGCGCAGGCGTCCACCACCTGGCGCTGGCGCGCCGGGTCGAGGGGACTCTCGGGCAGGGAGACCGCGAAGATCTGGTTGGGGCGCAGCGAGGGGTCGTGACCGTCGGGGCCGTCGATCACGTCGTAGAGGTAGCCGCCCTGCTCGTGCCAGAAGCGCGCGAAGCCCTGCCGCACCCGGTCGGCCAGCGTGTCCCAGGGCTCGGCCTTCCGCCCCAGGCGCCGGGCGAAGCCGGCCATCGCCCGCAGGGCGTTGTACCAGAGGGCGTTGATCTCCACGGGCTTCCCGATCCGCGGCGTGACGACCCAGTCGCCGACCTTCGCGTCCATCCACGTGAGCTGCACCCCGGGCTCTCCGGCATGGAGCAGCCCGTCGGCCGCGTCCTCGCCGATCCCGTAGCGCGTACCCGCGCGGTGCCAGCCGATGATCTCCTCGAGGACCGGAAAGAGGTCCTTGAGCAGGGCGTCGTCGTCTGTCGCCGCGTGGTAGGCTCGCACCGCCTCGAAGTACCAGACGGTGGCGTCGGCCGTGTTGTACTCCGGCACCTCGCCCTTGTCGGGAAAACGATTCGGCAGCATCCCGTGATCCACGAAGCGCGCGAACGTCGTCAGGATGGGCCGGGCGACCTCGGGGCGCCCGGTGGTGAGGGTGAGCCCGGGCAGGCAGATCATCGTGTCGCGGCCCCAGTCGCCGAACCAGTGGTACCCCGCGATCACCGACATGCCGCCCGGCGCGTCGGGGAGCGGGCGCCGGACGACGAACTGGTCGGCGGCGAGGACGAGCTGCTCCACCCAGCCGGGGGCGCGCCGTGCCGCCGGATCGACGCGCCGCCAGCGGGCGCGGAGGTCGTCCTCGTGACCTCGCCGCCGGCGCAACGCGGCCTCCCTGTCGACCGACGGCTCCGGCTCGCTGGAGAGCACGAGCGTCAGCGTCTGCCCCGGCCCGAGGCGCGCCCGCGCGCTGCCGAGATGGAGGTGGTCCTCCCGGGAGTCGAGGCCGCGGCGGTGCTCTTCGGCGAGCCAGAAGCCCTCGTACCAGCTGTGGGCGGGCCGGAGCTGCGCGCGGCGGCCGAGGATCGCGAACGGGCGCGCGCCGTCGAAGGCGGTCACGCGGAGCCCGTCGGGCACCGGCTCCACGCGCATGGACCAGCCCGGGCCCCGCGTCAGGCTGTGGTAGTCGCGGTAGTTCCCGAGCAGCGCGATATCCAGCGCCGCCGGAACGCGCCCGCGCACCAGCTCGTACTGCACGTACGTCGTGTTGGCGCCCGGCTCCATGAAGACGCGCTTCTCCAGGAGGGCGTCCCCGCACGCGTACGTCCACACCGGCGTCGTCCCGTCCAGCCGGAAGCGCTCGAGCTCCCGGTAGCCGTGGGGATCCACGCTCCCGTCGGCCCAGCGATTGGCGCCGAGCCGGTACTGGCGACCGTCGTACTCGACGGTCTCGTCGGCCTTGGTCACCAGGAGCGTTCGGCCGAGCGGCGGAGCCAGCGCGGCGACCAGGAGCCCGTGATAGCGACGGGTCAACAGCCCGGCCACGGTGCCGGAGGCGAAGCCGCCGATGCCGTTGGTACAGAGCCACTCCCGGGACTCCGCCACGGGCAGGCTGCCGCACACCTCGCGGCCCCAATCGAGCAAACCGGGTCCTTCGGTCGTCATCGCCGTCCTCCGTGCCAGCTCAGCTGTCCTGCTGTGGCCATAGTTCTCGGTTGGCGGGGCACTGTCAAGCCAGGACGGACCCCGACGGGAACCGTGACCCATCCCGCCGCGTTCGAGACACAGGGAGGAGGCGCCCCATGCCCCGATTCCGCCCCGCGCTCGTTCTGACCAGCCTGCTCGTGGCTCTCGTGGGATGCGCGGCGCCGCAGCCCAGCCTGCGCCCCGGCGCCCTGCCGATGCACGCCAGCGAGCCGCCGTACCGGGTGCACTGGCGGATCGACCAGGGGGCCGACTCGGTCACGGCGGTCGGGGTGGTCGAGGTCGCATCCCCCGACCGGATCCTCAGCATCACCCTGGAGCTCCAGGGGCTCGATCAGGACGGCCGGATCCTGCGCCGCGGGCGCGGCTGGGCCTACTCCCCCTCCTTCACCGGCGTGGAGCCGTGGCCCTTCACCGCCTCGATTCGCCCGAGCGACCGCGCGACGAGCTTCAAGGTGACGGTGGCCGACGTCACCTGGCGGCCCCAGCACACGGGCCGCTGAGCGCGGGTCCGTCCACGCGGGGGGGGAGCGGCGCCGCTTCGCCCGCAGCGCGATCGATTCACGGCTCGCTCAGGCGTCGGGAAGACCCCGCGCCAGCCTCAGGACCACGAGGCCGCCGATCCCGACGCTCAGGAGCGCGACCTGGAGCGAGAGGAGCTCGGCCAGCATCCCGACGAGCGGCGGACTGGCGATGAAGCCGATGTACGCCGTCGCCATGATCGCGCCGGCCACCGCTCCGCTGCTCGCGGGCACCAGCCGGGCGGCCGCGCTCAGGACGGTCGGGATGACCCCCGCCACGGCCAGGCCGAGCATCACGAACGACGCCACGCCGAACCCCACGCTCTCGGGAACGAGCAGGCACGCGGCCGACAGGACGAGGCCGACGCCCGACAGGCGGAGCGAGG
>Ga0114129_10015962_pt1 | contig 10679 bp, 11 predicted proteins | sample RhiMetdeltSRZDD1_FD_80071 | JGI IMG/M metagenome (GOLD analysis project Ga0114129, IMG submission 80071) | Populus rhizosphere microbial communities from Tennessee, USA - Rhizosphere MetaG P. deltoides SRZDD1 (version 2) (version 2) | ecosystem: Host-associated > Plants > Roots > Rhizosphere >... | reverse complement strand
GCATTCCTGCTCCAGCCACGACCGGTGAACCTGCAGCTACACGTGCCACAACACGCGCCGGGCGAGATCTATTACTGGATCAGCAACGGCGTGGCGGGCACCGGGATGCCGGCATGGAGGGAGGCGCTGAGCGACACGCAGCGGTGGGAGATCGTGCGCTATCTCCAGGCGCTCGCGAGCGGAAAGGTGGATCGCTGAGCTCACGGTCCTGACCGTCGCGCCACCACGACGAAACGCGGATCGCTGACCCGGGGGCCGGTAGAGGTCTGCAGCGTGAGGCGGTCGTCATCGGTCGGCAGGAGGTACATCAGGTCCGACACGGCGACGCGCGGATCGATCTCCGAGACGGTGTAGCTCAGGATCGCGCCGCTCGGCGCGACGATCTCGATCTGATCGCCGAGCCCCACGTTCCATAGCGACAGGAACATGCCGGGCCGCGCGTGCGCGTACACGTAGGAGTTGCCGGTCGTGCCTGGGAGCGCGCTCCCCGGCAGAAGGAACGCCGCACCGGTCGGCGTCGACTGTGTGGCGACGTCGCGATCGGAGTCACCGACGAGCAGCGGCAGGTCGATTTGGAGGCGCGGAACGATTATCCGTGTCCCATCGAGCAGCGCGGCCAAGCGCGGACGGGAACGCGCGAGGCGATCGTCAGGTAGGTCCACGGTCGTCGTCGGGTCCGCCCCGGCGGCGACCGGCACTGGGCCGGCTGCCGATCGAACGGGGACGAGCATGAGCGTGCCCAACACGCCGAGCACGATCGACGTGGCGAGTCCCAGCATTGCGGTTGCCCTCCTCACCGACGCCTCCATGCGAGCAGCCCCGCGAGGATGATGGCGAAGAATCCCAGCGTCGCGAGGAGCGCGAGGATCACCGATGGCGAATCGCTCGCGAGCGGCGTGGCGGTCGTAGTCGTCGTGACCGTCACGGCGGAGCGGGCGACCGACGGCGTGGGTGACGCCGCACGCGGCACGCTGAACTCGAAGTCGTACGCCAGATCCGCCAGCGTGTCCGAGCGCCGCACCTGCACCTGCACCTGATAGCGACCGGCAATCGGGAGCTCGAGTCCGGTCGCGGCGTAAGCGGCGCCAAGCGCGGGCAGCACGATCTCGCTCTGACCGATATCGCGATCGAGCGGCGTGACGCGCAGCCGCACCCGCGACACGTTCGAGGTCCCCGAGACGGTCACCGAATATCGGTTCTCGCCCGCGAAGAGCGGCGCGATCGAGAGCGTCACCGCGATGTTGTTCTGCGACGCACTCTTGGACACGCCGTTGCCGCCGACGGCCGCATGTGTTCCGACCATGAACGCGAAGTAACCCGAGGCAGGATCGCCGTCCTCGGCCGACACCGTATGCCAGGCGATCGCGTACACGCCGTCTCCGAGGGGGGGTAACGGCAACGCGAGTTCCGTCGGGTCGTCGGTCGTTCGAACGTCACCAGCGACCGGCTTTCCGGCTGCGTCGAGGAGCACGAGTCCACTGGAGCCGACGACGACGCGTTCCGAGAACGCGACGACCACGCGGGTGGGGGGCGTCACGAGATGTGCGTTCGGCGCGGGGTCTGAACGCAGGTAGTTCGCATGCGCGCTGGCCGCGCTGCTGGAGCCGATCGTGAAGACCACGATCAGCGTGACCAGCAGCGCGACCGCTCGGCGGCTCAGGCTGGCGCCTTTCCACTGTGAAGCGCGCGGATCGAAACGAGTCCGAGGGCTGCGGCGATGACGAGAAGCGCGATCGCGGAACCGTTGGTGCTCATCGGCAGCGTCGCCGTGCTCGGCGCCGGAACACCGACACCGAAGAAGAACGTCCCGTCGAGCGAATCGCCGTCATCGGCGGAAATGCTGTGCCAGCTCACTTTGTACACGCCGCTGGGCAGGCTGGGCTTGAGCGCGATCGACATCTGAGTGCGATCGGCGGCGCTGATCGTGGCGCCGATGCTGACTGTGGCACCATTCGCGTCGGCGACGGATCCCGTGCTACCGGCGGCGAGATCCTCAGTGAAGGTAAGCGCGATCGCCGCCGGAGATGTCGCGAGCGTTTGACCCGCCGATGGTGTGGCCTTTGCCAGTCGGGCATGAGCGAGCGCGGTGCCCCCGAGAACGCCAGTGACGATAAGGAAAGCGGCCAGGGCCGCGATTGACCGTGTCATGTGATCGTTCTTCCTTTCTGAGTTGTGAAGACGCACGCAGGCCGGCGCCGCAAGAGCGGCCGACGACCTACGCGGCTGCGTTGGGAAGAACGAACGCCCGCGGCGGGATAGGCGCGGGTGAGAGTTGCCACTGCGCCCCGGCGACCGATCCGGGGCTGAGCTCGGCGACGGCACGCCTGGTGGGGCGAACGAGGCGAGGCACGAGGACGGTAAGCAGGGCCAGAACGATCGCCAGATCTTGCACCGGGCTGAGTGACGCCGGGCTGACGATCGGTCTGGTCTCGACGGATTGGTGCATGCCCATCCCTGGCATCTGCGCGACGATCTCTGGCGGAACACCCGCCGCAGCGAGGGTCCGGTGGAGCTTCTCCATCGCGGGCGGGAGCGCACTGGGCGGGGCCTCGATCAGGAAACCGAAGCGATACGCGGATACAACGTGGTCATGGAACGGGGCGGCGCCTGGCTGCTCCACGTGAGCTGGCACGGCGAAACCGACGCTGGCCGCGGCGGCGCTCGTCGCGGCGATCGCGAACACGAGTCGGGTCAGCACGGCCGCGATCACATGGTAAGGATAGCGGCACCACCCTGCGAAACGACTGGCACCGCGAGCGCCTAAGACAGACACGAGGCGGACCGGACGATCGAGCCCGGCCACCTCGCATCGACGCGCGTCTAGCTCTTGCGCATGAGCTGATCGCGACGCATCCGCTCCTCGATGAGCGACTCGGGGTGGCCGTCGTGCGTCGTCGGCCGCGGCGAGGTCTCCATGCGCTCCGTCGCTGACGACGCCTGACCCCGCCACTCCCCGAGAACGCGCACGGCCTCCTCGCGTCCGCCAAGCCCAAATGCGAGCCCGACGGCCAGGGCGACGGCCGCGACGACACCCGTGAACAGGATGTTGATGAGGTTCTCGGCTACGCCGATCTGCGACGCGGCCGCGACGATGCCAAAGCCAAGCACGGTCGCGTACGCGAGCGTCGCGAGCGCGCCGGAGTTCTGCACGCCTGCGCTTTCGGTCGCACCGGTGACGAGGTTCCGCGTCACGCCCGCGAGCCAAGCGAACGCGCCGAGGATGAGCAGAGCGACGAGCAGGTTCGGGATGAAGCCGATGATCTGCGCGAGCACCGTGCTCACCGCGGTGATGCCGACCGCATTGGCGGCCATGACGACGAAGATGAGGCGCACGTACCAGGTGACGATGCCGCCCACGAGGCCCGCGGCGTCCAGCTTGAGGCGCGCGCGCTCGAGGAAGGCGGTGATGCCCGCGCGAGTCGCGAACTGGTCCAGACCGATCTTGCGGAGGAGTCGTGTGACGAGACCGCCAACGATGCCGGCGACGATCCAGCCGATGACGAGGAGGAGGATCGCGCCGACGATCGACGGCAGCGTCTGCAGGAAGGCAGCGAAGACCGCGTCCATATCAACACCTCATCGCGAATTCGCCTGGAGTGCGAGCAGGCGGGAGGCCTGGACGCCGCGCGCGTTAGGGCGCGGTCATGCGCTTTGGTAACGACGACACTGCAAGTGGGTATCGGAGCGGATCAGAGCGGGCTGGAGCCGGTGATCGTCGCGCGCGCGACCTTGATCGGCGGGCAGAGGCAAACGATCGAGCCCATGCCGTTGGACGACCACCAGTCGCGCGCGAGCCGCTGCGGACCCAAAAGGTCGATCCCGGCGAACAGATCGAGCGCACTCATCGTGTAGCGGACGTTCGCGAGCGCGTGCGTCACGCGGCCGTCCTCGATGAGGAACGTGCCGTCGCGCGTGGTCCCGGTCATCGTCGCGCGCTTGGGGTCGGGCGTGTTCGTGTAGTGGAAACGCGTGATCAACACGCCGCGCTTCACCGCACTGATCAGCTGCTCGCGCGTCGCGTCGCCGCCGGCCATCGTGAGATTGCCGGCGTGTCCGCCGACGCTGTAACGCCGGGGATCCGCGGCGTGCCCGGTCGAGCGTGTGTCGAACCAGCGGGCCGACTGGCGGTCGTGCACCACACCTTTCGCGACGCCGCCCTCCACGAGCGCGACCCGCCGCCTCGGCGTGCCCTCGACATCGAACGGGATCGCGAGGGTGCGCTCGTCGAGCGCGTCATCCCAGAGCGAGAAACGCGGTCCGGTGACCTGCTCGCCGAACCTGCCGGCCATGAAGGAGCGGCCATCCTTGAGCGTCTGTCCGGTGAGCCCGGTGAGCGACATGAAGCGCAGGACCTCCGCGACGGCGAGCTCCTCGAACACCGCCTCGTACTCGCCCGGCGCGAGCTGCGTGCGGTCGCGGTCGAGGGCCGCCTTCTCGATGGCACGCGCGGCGACGTCCGCTGGATCCAGCGCGCGCGTGCTCCAGCCGAGATCCTCGGCCCACCCGGTACCGGTGTCGCTCGTCACCAGCGCACGTAGATAGGCCATCGTGCCCGGCGCATACGCCGCGGCGCCGTTCGTGTTCGCGAGTGCGTCCTCGGTCAGCTCGACCTGGTGCGTGCCCGCGGCGCGGAAGCCGCGTCCCTTCGCCGCTGCGGTGACCCGCGCGATCGCCTCAGCCTGGCCCGCTGCATCGGCGCGTGCGGTCTCGGCGTCGAAAGCCCGCGGCTCCGGCACCTCGGCCGGTCCCGACAGTCCCGGCCAGTCGGCGTTCGGTGCGCTCTCGAGCGCCGCGGCCTTCGCGTCGGCGAGCAGCCTCTCGAGGTCGGCCGGATCGAGCGAGTTCGCGGTCGCGATGCCGATCGCTCCCCCGGCGACGACACGCGCCTGTACGTGCGTCTCGTCCGCGACCGCGTTCTGATGGATCTCGTTCTTCGCGTAGCGCGTGATCGCCGCGCGGCGCCGGTGGACCCAGAGCTCGGCCTCGTCGGCCTTCGCGGCACGGAGCGCGGCCTGGAGCGGCGCGAGCATCGCGTCGCGTCCGTTGATCACGCCCGCACCTCGATCGGGACGTCGCGGAAGCGGGCGTGCGCGGCGCCGTGGCCGACGCGCATCAGCTGCAGCGGCTCCCCCTTCGCGCACGAGAGGAAGCCGTGCAGCTCCCAGTCGTCGGCGACGCGGTCGCAGCGTGCCCAGAACGCCGGCGTGAGCGATTGGAAGGAGATGCCGCGCGCGTAGCCTTCGAGCGCGCCTCTCCGGATGACGCGCGCGGACTGGGTCGAGAAATGGAAATTCTGCCGCTTGTCGTCCAGCGAATAGGAGGCCGGCGCCTCGAGGAGGAGGCCCTCGTCGACACCGCGAAGGAGCGTGTCATAGCTCTGCGTCCCGGGGTCGAGGCTCACGTTCACCATTCGCACGATCGGGAAGTGCTGCCAGCCCTCGGCGCGCGCCGAGCCGATGGCGACCGGCAGTCCCAGCGCGGCCGCGGTCTCGCGTGACGTCAGGTAGCCCACGAAGGTGCCGCGGTCGACGAGCTTGGTGCGCAGCGCCGGCACGCCGTCGTCGTCCCAGCCGAAGGTGCCCATCCCGCCGGGGACCGTCGCGTCGGCGGTCATCGAGACGTGCTCCGAGCCGTAGCGGAGAGCGCCGCGGTCCTTCGGCCACATGAAGGTCGTGCCTGCGAACGCGACCTCGTGCTCGAGCACGCGGTCGGCCTCGGTCGGATGGCCGCACGACTCGTGCACGAGCAGCGCGAGGAACTCGGGTGTGAAAACGAGCGTCGTCGGCCGCTCGGCCGCGAGCGGCGCGTCGAGCATCGCTTCCGCGTCGTCGCGATAACGCGCAGCGCGCGAGGGGAGGTCGAGATGCTCAATGAACTCCCAGCCGGCCTGGCGCACCAGACGGCTGTCGTAGCGCTGCGCCGGCTTCGCGCCGGCCTTCACCGCGGTGACCGCGACGCCCGCGCCGGACTCGACGATCTCCTGCTGAACGTCGGTGCCCTCGCTCGTCACCAGGTGCTTGCGCGTGCGGTACGCGGCGATGCTCCCACGGCGCGACACCGCATGCGGACCTTTGAGATTCGCGTCGGCGGCGCGCAGCAGCGCGATGCGCTCCGCGAGCGGGACGGCGAACGGATCGCGCCCGAGGGCGGTCCGGTATTCGCCGCGCTGAGCCGCCACCGGCGCGAGCGCGACCGGCGCCGCGCGGGTGGTGGCCGCGGCCGCGGCCCGCGCGAAAGCCTCGTCCACGACGGACCGCAGCGACGCCTCGTCGGTGCGGTCGGTCGCGGCAAAGCCCCATGCGCCTTTGTAGATGACGCGGAAGCCGATACCACGGTCGGCGGAGCGGGTGACCGACTCGACCTCGCCGTCGCGGACCGCGACGGCCTCGTACTCGCGCTCGACCCGGCGCGCATCGGCATAGGCTGCGCCGCGTCGCGCGCCGAGATCGACGAGGTCCGCCAGCTGGGAGTCGCGCTCGGGCACCACGGAAGACTAAGTGAGCAAGACTTGTTGCTGCTGTTGTGGGTCAGATACACTGACATCACAACAAAACGGCGCGCGCGACGACCAATGCGTTCGTGATGGACGCGCTCGCGTACCGAGCGCGCTTCGGCGTCACCACTCAGGTGAGCCAAAGAGCGTTTGGACGAGGGTGAGCTTCTAGCGCGTGACTCCGCAGGGGGTCCGCGAACGGGTCGGGCGGCGTGTGCGCTCCATAGGAGAATCCTTTGCCCGACGTCGCTCTCCTGATTGACTGGGAGAACGTCTACTACACGCTGCGGCAGCACACGACCGGACCGCTGCCGTCATCTCTCGCGATCCTGCAGGCCATCCTCAAGAAGGCCGCCGAATTCGGCCCGGTGCGCGTGAAGCTCGCGATCTTCGGTCAGGAGGTCGCGATGCAGGACGAGACGCTGCTCATGGCGCTCGAGTTCACCGGCATGGAGCCGATCCCCGTGGCCCAGCGCATGAGCGGGCGGCTCCTCAAAGGCCGCTCCGACGCGGTCCTCATCACGCGCGCGATGAAGCTCCTCTACAAGGACCGGCCGGACATCGAAGTCTGGTTCATCGTCTCCGGCGACCGCGACCTCAACGCCCTGTGCAAGGCGCTCAAGGACGAAGACAAGAAGGTCTATCTCGTCGCGGGCGATCTCTCGCTCGCCAACGAGCTTCGCGAGTCGCCGCACCTGCGCGACGACGTCTTCCTCCTCGAGGACCTGATCCCCGAGGCCCGCTGGACACGCGGCGGCCTCCGCGCCGATGACACACAGCACGGTAAGGAGGAGCGACGCCCCGAAGAGGCTGCAGCGGTGCGAACGCGCGCTCGTCGCGGTGGACGCGGCGGCGGTGCCGGTCGCGCTGTGCGTACGCCCCCGGTCGTCCCGGCGGTCGTTCCCACGGCGTCTCCGGAGTCCGAGAAGGAGCAGCGCCGGCTCGCGGTCCTCCTGCTCGACCAGCTCGTCGCCATCCATGCGTCGTCCATGGCGCGCGGCGACTTCGTCCGCTCCGTGGTGCCGCTCTCCGAAAAGGAGGCCTCGAGCGTCCTCGAGGAGCGCATCGACGCCGCGATCGAACAGCGCCACATCGAGGCCAGGTTCGAGGGCCGCACCCGCGCCAAGGCGAAGCAGCTCCTCACTCCGAACCTCGGCTCTCCCCTCGTCGCCGAGACCTACTTCCACTTCGTGCGGCTGCTCCGACGCATCAACACCGTCACCAAGGACACCAAGCGCGTGCCGGTCGTCGAAGCGGTGCTCGATCCGCTTTCGCGTGCGGACCAGCCGGGCGGCATCGCGCGCGGTCGATCGCAGCGGCGCGTGCTGCTCGAGACCCTCTACAACATCGCCGAAGAACGCGGCGCCATCCAGAGCGAGTCGGTCCAGCGCGACGGCCGCGAGATCACGATGTGCTGGCTCGTCGACGACCACCCGCTCGTCGTGTACGCGCGCCAGCCCGCCGCGGCGATCGCGCACCTCTTCAACTTCGTCAGCACGACGCGGGCGCACGGCGACCGTGCCGACTGGGTGAACGCGGCGCTCTTCGCCGAGCTCCTCTCGCGCGTCGAGGGCGATGCGCTGGAGTCGAACATCCGCAGCTCGGTGGAGCGCGGGATCATGAAGCCCGAGGACCACGGGAAGAAGGCCGGCTATGTGGTCGATCGCGAGCACCCCGAGGTGCGCACCATCCTCGGCGAGTTCGCCGGTCTCAACGGCGAGGCCGTCGAGCGGGTCGCGGCCGCGACGGCGACCGCGCCGGAAGCGGAAAGCGAGTCCGAGGCCGGCGTGACGATCCCGGCGGCCGAGACGCCGGCCGCGCCGCGGAAGCGGACCAGACGAGGATCGCGCGGGGGACGTCGGCGCGGTGGGCGGGGGCGCAAGAAGGCGGCGGCGGGAATGGCAACGGAAGCCGCGGACTGATGGCCCGCATCCTCATCGTCGAAGACGACGCCGCCAGCATGGACCTCGCGCTGCGCATCGTGCGGCTGGCGCGGCACGAGCCGATCACGACGATGGACGGCGAGACGGCGTTCGCGGTCGCGCAGGCGACGCACCCACAGCTCATCCTGCTCGACCTCCACATCCCACGGCTCGACGGTTACGCCTTCGCGCGCGCGGTGCGCCGCGAGGCGTGGGGCAAGGACATGCGCATCGTCGCGATCTCCGCGTCGGCGACGCCGCCGGACCGCGAACGCGCCATCGCCTCAGGCTGCGATGGATTCCTCGCGAAGCCGTACTACCCGGAGCAGCTCCGCGCGGTGATCGACCAGTACCTGCCGGCGCACGCAAAGCGGGCACACAAGGACCGCTGAGGGAACGACCCACCCTTTGTGTAACGATCTCGTCGCCGTGGCACGCAACACGCAGCCGTTACATAGACGTGGTCACCGGTGGGGACGCCCGCACGCGGATCGTGATCGTGGTCGAGGACGATAGGCCGATCGGGGAGCTGCTCGCGGAGGTCATCAATGAGGAAGAGGGCTACCACGCGATCCTCCTGACGCGACCGACCGAGGCACTTCAGACCCTCGAGCAGCTGCAGCCGGACCTCCTCGTGCTCGACTTCGGGCTTCCGGGAATGAGCGGTCTCGAGCTCTACGACCGCCTGCGCCAGGAGGAGCACCTGCGAAGCGTGCCGGTGATCTTCGAGACGGCGGTCTCGCGCGAGAACCGGGCCGAGTTCCGCAGACGCGGGATCCGCAAGGTCCTGCAAAAGCCATTCGACCTGAGCGAGCTCATCGCCGACGTCAAGGAGCTGGCCCCGCCGCTGGCGGCCTAATCCGCGGCGCCATCCTCGACGCGACTCCGCGTCTTCGCGACGCGCGCGACCTCGTCACTGGTCGCCTGCGAGCTGGCCATGAGCGACCGGAACGCATCTGCCTCGAGCGCCAGCACCTCCAGTGAGGTCTTCGCTCGGACAGTCGCGTTGCGTGTGTGTCCGCTGAGGAGGCCCACCTCACCGAAGTAGTCGCCCGCGCGCAGTGTGCCGAGGACCCGCTCTCCGTCGCCTTCGTCGTGGTGGACGACGACCGCCTCGCCCTTCGCGATCACGAAGAAGCGGTCGGACTTCTCCCCCTCACGCATCACGACCGCGCCCGGCGGGAAAGTCAGGATCTTCATGCGGCTTGCGGTCTGCGCCAGGACCTCGCGGGGCGCCTGCGGGAAGACCCGCTCGGTGTGCTTGAGCTCCTCGATGTAACGCTCGGCGTGCAGCACCGCCGTGGTGGCGTCGCCGACCGCGGTGGTGATCTGCTTCGCGAGCTGCGCGCGCGTGTCGCCGGCGGCGTAGACGCCGGGGATGCTCGTCTGCATGAACTGATCGGTGATGAGGTAGCCGTTCTCGTCGTGGTCGATGTGGTCGGCGAAGAGCTGACGGCCGATCGGCTTGAAGCCGACGAACACGAACACGCCCTCGACCGGGATGCGCTCGACCTTTCCGTCGCGTTCTACGTCCATCCACTTCACGGCGGTGCCATCGCCGCCGATCTCCTTGACCGTGGCGGGCGTCACGGTGTGGACGAGGTCTTTCGCGAGCAGACGGTCCTGCAGGATGGCCTGCGCGCGGAACTCGCCCCGCCGATGTACGACATGCAGCTTCTTGGCGAACCGTGTGAGGAAGAGTCCCTCCTGGAAGGCGCTGTCGCCACCGCCGACGACCGCCAGGTCGCTGCCTTTGAAGAACGCGCCGTCACACACCGCGCAGTACGACACCCCGCGGCCGTGGTACTCCGTCTCGCCCGGAACGCCGAGCTTGGTCGGCTCGCCGCCGACCGTGATGATCACCGCATAGGCGCGATGGGTGGTGCCGTCCTCGAGCTCGACGACCTTGCGATCGCCTTCGACGCGGATCTGCTTCACGCGAGCGTAGGTCTCGATCTTGAGACCAAATTTGCGTGCATGCTCCGCCATCTTCTGAGCGAGCTCAGCCCCGGTGACGGACTCGAAGCCGGGATAGTCCTCGATGAGCTCGGTGTTGAGGATCTCGCCGCCCACGTCTTTGCCCTCGAGCAGGACCGCGCTCATGTTCGCCCGCGCGGCGTAGAGTCCGGCGGTCAGCCCGGCGGGGCCACCACCGATGATGATGAGGTCGTAGTCGGCCAAGAGCGGTCCTTTCTGGAAATGGCTTCCACAGACTAGAACAGCGGAGCATTCCATCGGCATTCCTGCGACGGAGCGCTGGCTTG
>Ga0114129_10015961_pt1 | contig 10680 bp, 7 predicted proteins | sample RhiMetdeltSRZDD1_FD_80071 | JGI IMG/M metagenome (GOLD analysis project Ga0114129, IMG submission 80071) | Populus rhizosphere microbial communities from Tennessee, USA - Rhizosphere MetaG P. deltoides SRZDD1 (version 2) (version 2) | ecosystem: Host-associated > Plants > Roots > Rhizosphere >... | reverse complement strand
GCCGCTGGAGACATTGCTCGCGCCCATTCAGATGGGCGGGGAGTACATGGTCCTGGCGCGGAAGCCCTAACCGCCAGTCGCCGGCCGCCAGCCGCCCGAATAGTCCATCGTGACGGAAGGCGTCGCGCCCGCGTCCAGTTACCGTGAGCGCTACCAGCCGCCAATCGGTCATCCTCCTCCTCGTCGTGTGGGCCGTTTCGGCGGCCCTCGTCATCGCTCATATGGGCCGCGGATGGGTTCCGCATGACGAAGGACTGATCGGACAAACTGCCGAACGCGTGATTGCCGGTGAGCTGCCTCACCGTGATTTCGACGACGTGTACACCGGTGGACTCGCGTACGTCAACGCGGGCGCAATGCGGCTGTTCGGTACGAGCGTACGATCGCCGCGAATCGTGCTCGTCACGCTGTTTTTGCTGTGCGTGCCCGTTTTATTCTACGTGGCCCGTCGTTTCGCGTCGCCGCTCGCGGCGGCGGCTACCACGCTGTTGGCGGTTGCCTGGAGCCTGCCGAATTACATCGCGTCGCTCCCATCGTGGTACAATCTGATCTTCGCCGTGTTAGGCGCGGCGGCGCTGCTTCGCTTCGTTGACATCGGAAAGCGGCGCTGGCTCTTCATAGCGGGCGTCTGTGGCGGCCTGTCATTTCTGATGAAGGTCGTCGGTCTGTACTACGTGGCCGCCGGACTGCTCTTCCTGGTGTTTCGCGAGCAGGAGCTTGGTGGCGACCCGCCATTCGACGGCGCTGACGACACGGCCGGCTCGAACACGCGAAGCACGATCTACTCGGCGTTCGTGATCGGCGGCCTCCTCGTGTTCGTCCTCGCGCTCGTGCGCCTGGTTCATCGCTCGGGCGGCTCCGACTATCTCGTGCATTTCGTGTTTCCGGGCGCGGCGCTCGCGGCGGCCCTCACGTACAACGAATGGGCCGTGGGGACGCGCCGCGGAACGTCGCGCTCGCGATTCTCGGCGCTCGCGAGGCTGGTCGTGCCATTCCTGGCCGGTGTCGCCGTTCCGATCGCGCTGTTCCTCGTGCCCTACGTGATGTCGGGCGCGGTCGGCGATCTCGTGCGCGGCGTGTTCATCACGCCGGCGCGGCGCCTAACGTTCGCGGCGACGCCGCCCCTGGGCTGGCGACACGGCGTGTGGACGCTCGTTGTCGTCGGGCTGCTGCTCGTCGCACGGTATCTGTCACGCGCGGTCTCGCTTCGCGTCGCCGCGCTCGTCGCCATCGCCGGGACGTATATGGTGGTTCTCGCGGCGGTCTCCTCCACGCTGTACCGAGCCGTGTTCTACGCCGCGGTGCTGCTCCCGATCGCGACGGTGTTCGCGGCGGCGCCTCTCGTGGCCGGGTTGGGGAAGATTCCGTCCGAGCGCCGCCAGCGGCTCCTGATCGTGGCGAGCGGCCTCGCGACGTTCGCGCTCATCCAGTTTCCATTCGGCGCGCCGATCTATTTCTGTTACGTCACGCCGCTGTTGGCGTTAGGCGTGCTCGCCGTCATGCGTGAGCTCGAGCTGCCCTCGCCGGCGGTGCCGGCGACGCTCGCGGCGACGTTCCTGGCGTTCGCGGTCCTTCGCATGCACCCGGGGTTCCTGTTCAATGTCGGGATCGGGTACGCCCGGTACGAGCCGCTCGCTCCGCTCCCCTCGCCGCGTGGCGGCGATGTACGAATCCCGGCTCCCATGGCGGCCGGCTACACGCAGCTGGTGGACGTCGTTCGCCGGCACGCGGGATCCGACTCGAGCTATATCTACGCCGCCCCCGACGCGCCCGAGGTCTACTTCCTCACGGGCCTCAAGAATCCGACGCGGACGATGTACGACTTCTTCGACAATAAGGAGGCGCGGACCGAGCGGCTCCTCGCCTCGCTTCGCGCCCACGATGTTCGGGTGGTCGCGATCAATACCACGCCGGAGTTCTCGCCAAAGGTGGAGGGCGTGCTGCGGTCCACGCTGGAGCGCGAGTATCCGCGCTCGGTTGGCGTAGGTCCGTTCGAAGTCCGGTGGCGCGAATGAACGGGATGGTGGAACGGCTGCTCGAGCAGCCCATCGTCTACCGCTGGTGGATGGCGCCATTCGCCGAGCAGAAGCTCGCGCCGGTGAAGGCGAATGGCGGCGTGTATGGCGTGCGCCGGATCCTCGACGTCGGGTGCGGCCCTGGCACGAACGCCGGCCATTTCGCGCACACCGACTACCTCGGGATGGACATCAACCCGCAGTACATCGAGAGTGCGCGCCAGCGCCATCCCGGCAAGTTTCTCGTCCAGGACGTGACGACGTTCGAGGCGGCGCCTAACGAGCGCTTCGACTCGATCCTCGTCAACAGCCTGCTCCATCACATCCCGACGCCCGAGGTCGAGCGGCTGCTGGGGCACCTCGCCACCCTGCTCACCGACGACGGCGCCATTCACATCATCGAGGTCGTCCTGCCGCCGCGGCTCTCGGCGCCGTGGGTGCTCGCCAAGCTGGATCGCGGCGATTACCCGCGTCCGTTCGATGAATGGCAGCGGATCTTCGCGGCGCACTTCGAGCCAGTCGTCTCCACCCCGCACCCCATCAAGGCCCTCGGCGTATCGTTATGGGACATGATCTATTTCAAAGGCCGTCGACGCCCGACCGGCGCGGCGCGCCACGCGTCTCTGTAGCGATCCCGCTCTACAACGAGGAGCGAGGTGTCGACGAGCTGATTCAGCGCGTCGGCAACGTCCTGTCGTCGCTGCCCGGCGGTCCGCACGAGATGGTGGTGGTCGACGACGGAAGCCGCGACCGCACCTTTCTGAGGCTGGAGATCGCGGCCGCACGCGACCCACGCCTCGTCGTCGTCGGCCTGTCACGAAACTTCGGCCATCAGGCCGCTCTCACCGCGGCGCTCGATTTCGTGTCGGGCGACGTGGTCGTGGTGATGGACGGCGACCTGCAGGACGCGCCCGAGGCCATCCCGGAGATGATCGCGCGGTATCAAGACGGGTACGACGTCGTGTACGTCAAGCGCGTACAGCGGAAGGAAGGCGTCGCGCTGCGCCTCTGCTACTGGCTCTTCTATCGGCTCGCGGCGCGCATGTCGAGCATCGAGCTGCCGCTCGACGCCGGAGATTTCGGGCTCATGTCGTACCGCGTGGTAGAGCAGCTGCGCGGCATGCGGGAGCAACATCGCTACCTTCGCGGGCTGCGCTCGTGGGTCGGGTTCAGGCAGATCGGGATTGAAGTCGAGCGCGCCGCGCGCGCGCACGGTGAGACGAAATACAGTGCGTTGAAGCTGCTCAAGCTCGCCTCGGACGGCCTGTTCGCTTTTTCCGCTGTTCCGCTTCGAATGGCGGCGGTCGTCGGCGCGCTGGCTATGGCCGCGTCCTCGGCCTTCGCGCTGTACTCGATCGTGGCGAAGTTCCTGTTCTCGACGACGCCGCGTGGGTTCACGGCCCTGATCGTCGTCGCCACGTTTCTCGCCGGCGTCCAGCTGTTCTTCCTGGGCGTGATCGGGGAGTACGTCGGACGGATCTACGAGGAGTCGAAGGGTCGGCCACTGTACGTCGTCGGCAACATCGTCCGGCGTCACGCGGCACTCAGTGCCGGGGCGATCGCTTCGCAGCCAGCCATCGCGGCCGAGCCGGAAACGGAGCTCGCCACGCTGTAGCGGTCCCGGGTCGTTGCCGACAGCGTTAGGCATGGCCCTGGCCGCCGGGTTGACCCTGCAGCCAGGGCCCGTGATGTAGATCACCATTCAGCCGCTATCCCGCGGCCTGTACATGTCCAGATTCCAGCGTGCACGAACCACGGCGCGCGAAAGCGCGTGTCCACGAGCTTCCACGTGCTACCAGGGGTCTGAAGTGCCGAAGGAAGGGGTTGGATTCGGGATCACGCTGACGGTGCTGGCAGTCGTCCTCACGGCTGGCGCCATTTGGTTCGGGCTTTCACGCTAGCCAGACGCTCGAGAAAACGCAGCGCATTGGTACGGCCGTTCCGCTAGAATAAGGCCGTGCTTGGCAAACCCTGGCGTGACAACTGGCGCGAAACGCTCGGCCCTGCGTGGCCGGCGCTTCTGACGTTTTTCATCGTTTGCCTATTCGTTGGCGGCTTCACCACGCCGCTCTCGGACGCGGACTTGCCGATGCACCTCGCCCTTGGCGAGTGGATCGTTGGCCATCGCGCGGTCCCGTTGGTCGAGCCCTTTGCCTGGACGCGCCTCGGGGAACCGTTCTTCGCGTACTCGTGGGGCCCTGAGGTCGCGTACTACGCCGCCTTCGCCGCCTTCGGGCCTAACGGCATGCACGCGCTGCACGGCCTCGTGCTTGCTTTCGCCGGGCTGGCGGTCGGCCTCCTTGGCGCCGCGGCGAGATGGACTGGTTGGACGACGCTCCTCGCGGCGGCACTGCACATCGTGGTGGGCGTGGGAGTGGTGCCAACCCTTCGGCCTCAGGGAATACTGCTGGTGGTTGTCCCGCTTGCGTGGGCAGCCGCCATGCGCCTCCGCGACGGAGACGGGTCGTTTCGTTGGGGGGCGGTCCTTCTCGTCTGCGCTGCCGCCGCGGCGAACTCGCATCTGTTCTTTCCTCTTACCGCGGCGCCCGGCGTCGTTCTCCTCACCCGTTCTCCGGTGAGCTGGCGGCGCGTCGCGATTGCAGGCTGCGCGATCCTCGGAGGATGGCTCCTTTCGCCATACGGCTTGCACTGGCCAGACGTCTTTCACCTGAACTTCGAGCGGCACGCCCTCTATAGCTCGCCGTCACCTGTCGATGAATACATCCCTGGCTTTTCGGCGCTTACGCGAGGCGGAGGGACAGGGTTGCTTCTTGTTCCGCTGCTCCTCGCGTTGCCCTGGCTGACGGCCACTCGGCTCGAGCCGCGAGCGCGTGGGCTGTATGGGCTGCTCTGGACGGCCGGACTCTTCTCGTTTGGGGTCGCGATCCGCGGCCTGCTCCCGTGGTGGCTCACGACCCTGCCACTCACCGGGATAGCGTTAGGCATGTTGACTGCGCCCGCGACGCCGCTCGTGCTCACGGCGCAACGGGCCGTCGTCACAGCGATATTCGGCGCCATGGGGCTGGTCGGCGGCGGACGCAACGCCGACCCCTGGGAAGAAGCCGGCACACTGCAGTCCCGGCGACTGCCATCGGCCGCTGCGAGCGGAATCGAGCCGATTGCCGAGTGGCTCGATTGTCACCTGATGCCGACCGCTCAGGGCCGATTGCTCACGACGTTCAACTTCGGCAGCTACGCGCGATGGAGATTGCCGCAGCTTTCCGAATCCATCGACGGAAGGACGATCTTCCCGGATTCTGCTGCCGCCGCCGAAGCGTATTTCCTTCCCGTCCGGCGAACGTTGCCGTTGCCACCGTGGCGAAGCGCCGATCTCGCCATCGTACCCGTGAGCTATCCCGTCGCGGGAGTTCTCGATACGGCGACGGCTTGGCGCCGAGTCGCGACCACCGCGGATCGCAATGGTCCCGCGGCGATCATCGGGCTGTGGGTGCGCCGAGATTGGTGGGCGCAGGCCGGGGCCGGCGAGCTCCCGCCGCGCTCCGTTCCGCTGTTTCACAGGGCGGCAGCACCGGCTTGCCGTTCCGCTCCTTGATTGTATCAACATTTGAGGCTATGCTGCACCATGACGACTCGCGAGCTCGAGCTCCTGCAGGGGACCCTCGACGTGCTCGTGCTGCGTGCGCTGTCGTGGGGACCCAAGCATGGCTATGCCGTCGCGCGGTTCATCCGCGAAGGATCCAGGGACGCCTTCAAGGTCCTCGACGGCGCGCTGTACACGTCACTTCACCGCATGGAAGAACGTGGCTGGGTTGAATCGGAGTGGGGCACGTCCGACAAGGGCAAGCGCGCGAAGTTCTACCGCATCACACAGCCGGGCCGCCGAGCGCTGAAGGCCGAGACGGAGAGCTGGAATCAGTACGTGGCGGCGGTGGCAGGGGTCATGGCGAGTTGATCGGTAATCGGGGAGACGGGAGACGGGGAAAAAAGCGTGTCATCCCGAGCGCAGCGAGGGATCGCGATCCTCCCGGTAGAGTGCCTCTCTTTCGGGACGAGCGCGATCCCTCGCCTGTCGGCTCGGGATGACAACCTGGCGGTAATAGCAGCAGCTCGTAGCTCGAAGCAGTAGCACGCAGCCGTCGGCAACCAGCCAGCAGCTGCTTGCAGCCAGCAGCCGAAAGGAGACATGCCCACTCCAGCCTGGCGCCGCTATTTGAGTTTTTGGAAACCGGACATTCGCCGCGATGTCGACGATGAGCTCCGTTTCCATCTCGACGAGCGCACCGCCGACCTCGTTGCCGAGGGCCTAACGACCGAGCAGGCAGCCCGCCAGGCCCGCGCCGAGTTCGGCGACGTCGACCAAGTCAGCGCCGGGCTCCGTGACATCGACCGACGCATCCTCACCAACCGTTCGCGCATGGAATGGAGAAGCGTCATGAAGGACGAGATCCGCCTCGCGCTCCGCCGGCTCGCCCGGCAACCCGCGTTCACGGCCCCCGCGATCCTCACCCTCGCGTTAGGCCTCGGGGCAACCACGGCGATCTTCACCGTGCTCGATGCAGTCGTCCTTCGGCCGCTGCCCTACCGGAACGCCGACCGTCTCGTGTACATCGACTCCCCCATGCCGGGCATGGGCAAGGACACGCGCTGGTGGCTCGGGCGCCACGAAATGTTCTACTTCAAACAGAACGCGCGCGCGCTCGAAGACCTCGGACTCTACCAGCGCGGCGAAGTGACCATCCTGGGCGACGGCGGCGCCAGTGCCGAGCGCGTGAAGTCTGCGAACGTGAGCTCGAGCCTGCTCGACGTCCTCGCATTCAAGCCGTACGCCGGTCGGCTCCTCACGCCCGACGACAATCTGGCGCAGGAGCCGCGGGTCGTCGTGCTCGGCTACGAGTACTGGCTGCGCCGCTTTGGCGGCGATCGCGAGATCGTCGGCAAGGCGGTCCCGGTCGAGGGCTTTCCGCTGCAGGTGGTGGGTGTTTTGCAGCCGAAGGCCGGCCTGCCTGACGAGCGTGTCGACATCTGGGTGCCGGCGTACATCGACCCCGGCATGCCCGCGCGGAACAACCACACCTGGAGTGGCATCGGGCGGCTCCGCGCCGGATTCACCGCGGCCGACCTCGAGCGGGAGCTCGCCCCACTCGTCAGGCGCTTCCCGGAGGTCTTCCCAACCGCGTACTCCGAGAAGTTCATGACGAACACCGGGTTCAGTGCGGCGGTGACGCCACTCGCTCGCTGGGTGGTCGGCGATGTCGTCACGCGCGCCCTGTGGATCCTGCTCGGCTCCGTCGCGCTCCTGTTCCTCGTTGCCGCTGCGAACGTCGCCAACCTGTTTCTCGTCCGTCTCGACGCCCGGCGCCGTGAGCTTGCGATGCGACTCGCGCTCGGCGCGAGTCGATCGCATGTCGCGGCGCATTTCCTGGCGGAAGGGCTCGTTCTCGCTCTGGTGGCCGCGACGTTAGGCGTCGCGCTCTCCTACGTCGGTCTCGAGCTGCTGGTGGCTGGAGCTCCCGATGGGATTCCGCGTCTGAGCGAGGTGCACCTTGACTGGTGGAGCGTCGCGGTAGCCGTGGGGCTCGCCGTCACGAGCGCCGCGGTCTTCGCGCTCATCCCGATCGCCAACGCGCGCGTGGACGTGCGCACGCTGCGTGAGGGCTCGCGCACCCTGACCACGAGCCGGCGCCGGAACGCCGTCCGTGGCGCGCTCGTGGCGGGACAGGTCGCGCTCGCGCTCGTGCTGCTCGCGGCGGCTGGTCTCATGGTAAAGAGCTTCCGCAACCTTCGCGAGGTTCGATCCGGCTTCGACCCCGCCGGCGTCGTCACGATGTCCGTATCGCTTCCGGCGGCGCGATACGACAACGACCGGAAGAGCGCTGCCTTCTTCGAGCAGCTCGCGTCGCGAATCGCGGCGATTTCCGACGTGAAAGCCGTCGGCTTCGGAGAGGAGATTCCGCCCGAGATGAGCACTGGCTGCACCGGCGTGATGACCGAGGCGCCGACCCGCGACGAGATGAAGAGCGCGTGCATCCTGACGCTGCGCGCGTCCCCCGGGTACTTCGAGGCGTTAGGAGTGCGCGTGGAAGGCCGGCTGCCGACCTGGGCGGAGACCGACGCTGGCGCGGGGCCGATCGTGGTGTCGCGGTCGCTGGCCCAGCGGTTCTGGCCCGGCGAGCGGGCGATCGGGAAGGGGATTCGGTGCTGTTACAACGGGGCCACGTACTATCGCGTCGTCGGCGTGAGCGAGGACCTGCGCGGCAACGGCTTCGACCAGCCCCCGGTGCAGGCGGTCTTTTTCCCCATGGTCGCAATGGCCGACGCGCCGCTCGAGGGCGCGCCGCGCTACATGGAGGTCATCGTTCGGTCACGGAGCGGGAGCGTCCACGCGCTCACGCCCGCGGTGAAGCAGGCGATCACGGACCTCGATGTGCAGGTCCCGATCGCCAATGAGCGGTCGATGGAGCAGGTCGTGGCGCGCTCGATGGTGAAGCGCACGTTCACGCTCACGCTGCTCGGTGTCGCGTCGGCAATGGCGCTGGTCCTGAGCGCGATCGGGCTGTACGGCGTCGTGTCGTACGTGGTCGGCGAGCGGCGCGGCGAGATTGGCATTCGCGTCGCGCTGGGCGCACGCCGAGGTGAGGTCGGGCGCATGATCGTTATGCAATCGGTGCGGCTCGCGGTCACCGGAGTAGTCGTAGGCGTCGTGGTCGCCCTGGCGACAACCAGACTAATGCAATCGCTGCTATTCGAAGTGCAGCCCACTGATCCCGCGACGCTCGCCCTGGTGGCGGTTGGCCTCGTCCTGCTCGCCGCGCTCGCGAGCTGGGTGCCGGCACGCCGCGCCATGCGAGTGGAACCTGTGGAGGCGTTGCGAGGTCAGTAGTCCGTGCGGGTAGAGCAGGGAGAAGCCGATCAGGCGCGGACTTTGCGCATTCGCCGCGCCGTTCGCCAAATCTCCCCTACCGGATCTCAGACGTGTCTTCGACGCCACTTATAGTTGCCTCGACTGAACGTCGTTCGCTCGTGACCGCGCGAATCGGTGTGCCTCAAGCGATTGTGGGCATGGCGGCGTGTGCCGCGACGGTCCTGGTGGGCTCTCGATTGGATTACGTCCCGATGTGGGATGGCTTCGACTATGCCACCGCGATCAACGCGGCCGCCACGGGCCCGTTTCAGCCGGGCAACCTGCGGCTGGCGGGGCACGCGTCACAGGCGTACGCAGCGCTTGCGGCCTTAGCGCAGATGCTTGCGCCGGGGCACTACTGGCCGCTCCTGATGGTGAACGTGCTGCTCTTCGGCGTTGCGGCTGCCGGGTTTCACCGATTGGCGTCGCTCGCATTCCCGGGTGACGAACACACGAACGATCGTGCGCTGCTCACCGGCGCGTTCCTGCTGCATCCGGCCATGCTCTCCGCGGTCGTGCAGCCCGGACTCGACCTGCCGCTGGTTCCGGCCTTTCTCTGGGCCGCGGTGTTTGTCGTTCAGGGCCGGTGGCCGGCGGCAGCGGTGATGGGTATGGCGCTGGCGTTCACGAAAGAAACGGGCGTACTCCTCTATGCCGCGCTGATAGCCACCCGCGTGCTCTGGAATCCTCGCGTGGCATTCGGCGACCCAGCACGCCGTCTCGACGGGGTGAACCGACTCGCGATCCTCGCGATACCGGGCCTCGCGTTCGGCGGGTACGTGCTTGTGCGCATACATACGGCTCCGCCGGGCGAGCCCGTGGTTTGGAATGCGGGGACTGCTATGATCCAGCAATCGCTGCTGCACCAGCTCATCGTGCCGCGCATCGATCGCTATCTCGCGACCTATCTCGCGATCATGCTCGTGCTGAGCTTCGCTTGGGTAGTGACGATCGTCGGAGCGGCGGGCCTGTTAATTAGCGCGAAGCGGGCGGTGAGACGCCTGGGCGTTCGACAGGCATGGCGCGCGCTCGGAACCGTTCCCGGCTTTCTCGTCCTCCTTACCGCGGCTACGGCGTACGCGCTGACGCGGTTCGCTACGTATGCGAACACGCGCTACCTCCTCGTTGCCATGACGTTGCTGCTGCTCCTGTTCCTCGGTGCGTTGATCTCCCTCGGATTCGGCCCAACTGCCCGCCGGAGCATCCTCGCGGGCTTCGCGATGGTGCTGGGGCTATCGAGCGTCCGGACTATCGATCCCGTATCGCGATTGGTGTTCGGGACGTTTCCCTTCGGCGATCACAGCATACTGAGGATGAACTCGATCTCGCACGAATGCTGCGCGCTCGGCAGGGATCAGATGGCGTACAACCTCGAGTTCACGACCCTCGCGGCGCTTACCGATGACGCGCTCGCCACGATTGGTGCGACACAATCCACGCTGCTCGTTCTGCCGGACTCGACGCACTGGCGGAGCATCGAGTTCATCGACCCGCGAACCCATCGTCGAACGCTCGATGCGACCGTCGGGGTGAGGCCGCTGGTCGCCGAGGCCGACTCGGCTGCACTCTACGCGCGCCAGGTGAGCGGCGCGTACTTCATCGCGCTGCCTAACGGGGCGGAGCGGCGTGCGCTCCAGATGTTGGACAGCGCGTTCACCGCCGGGCCCGAGCGCCGTGTGCGCCGCGGGACCTATTGGCTCACGGTATATCCGCTGACGCCGCGCGCCGACCGCGCCACGCCCTGACCAGCCGTCGAGGAGTGCTCAGCGCCATCGGAACACGCCGAGCACGTTCGTGAAGTCG